>Ga0187809_10000071_pt1 | contig 74629 bp, 68 predicted proteins | sample NC_wetland_sal_i_8_FD_132415 | JGI IMG/M metagenome (GOLD analysis project Ga0187809, IMG submission 132415) | Wetland sediment microbial communities from Neuse River Estuary, North Carolina, USA - ASW_4 | ecosystem: Environmental > Aquatic > Freshwater > Wetlands > Sediment | place: USA: North... | reverse complement strand
CCGTCGAAGAGAGGTGGCGCAGCCATGAGATTTGTGGGTGGCAGGTATGACGTAGTCGTGATTGGCGCAGGACACGCGGGCTGCGAGGCGGCGTTGGCAGCGGCCCGACTGGGTCGAAGGACTTTGCTTGTTACCATTAATTTGGAGACCATTGCTTACATGCCCTGCAACCCGTCGATAGGGGGACCTGCAAAGGGTGTCGTGGTTCGCGAAATAGACGCGCTGGGTGGGGAAATGGCCCGTAATATCGACAGGACATACATTCAGATGAGAATGTTGAACACAGGAAAGGGCCCTGCGGTTCAGGCGCTGCGGGCACAGGCGGACAAGCCCCTCTACGGATTGACAATGAAGCACCTACTGGAGCACCAGGAGAACCTGGACTTGAAGCAGGGCATGGTTGAAGAGATTCTCGTACAGCATGGAACGGTTCGTGGGATTGTGACGAAATCAGGCGTTGAGTATCAGGCGGAGGCGGTGGTGCTAACCACAGGGACGTACCTGCGGGGACGCGTGTTCATTGGTGACGTGTCCTATGAGAGCGGACCAAATGGACAGATGCCGGCTGTGAAGCTGACGGATAGTTTGATGGATTTAGGGTTTCAGTTGGTGCGTTTTAAGACAGGGACGCCGCCCAGGATTAACCGAAACTCCATACAGTTTGACAAGCTGGTGGCTCAACCGGGAGACGACGAACCAGGACATTTTTCCTTTACCGACGATATTCCGGCGCGGCGGCAGATACCGTGCTGGCTAACCTATACCAACGAAAATTCACACGGCCTCATTTTGGAGAATTTGCATCGAGCACCCATGTTTTCCGGGGAGATTACCGGTAGGGGGCCGCGCTACTGTCCATCTATTGAGGATAAAGTAGTGCGGTTCCGAAATCGAACGTCTCATCAGATTTTTTTGGAGCCGGAAAGCGAGGCTACGGGAGAATGGTATGTGCAGGGAATGTCCACAAGTCTTCCGGAGGACATTCAATTGGCCGTGTTGCGCACCATACCTGGCCTGGAACGGGCGGAAATCATGAGGCCCGGTTATGCTATTGAGTACGATTCCGTGGTTCCGACGCAGCTATGGCCGACGTTGGAGTCGAAGGGTGTTCAGGGATTGTTTACAGCGGGACAAATCAATGGCACCTCGGGCTACGAAGAGGCTGCGGGACAGGGTCTTATGGCGGGGATCAACGCTGCGCTGGCGGTGGCTGGGGAAGAACCGCTGGTGCTGGCGAGATCGGACGCCTACATTGGCGTGATGATTGACGACCTGGTTACAAAGGGGACCAACGAACCCTACCGTCTGCTAACGTCGCGAGCTGAATACCGATTGCTGCTGCGCCACGACAATGCGGACTTGCGTCTGATGGAGTTTGGCCGCAAAGTGGGGCTCTTGGCGGAAGGCCGCTATGACCGGATGATGCGAAAGCGCGATGCGGTCGTAGCGGAACTTGAGCGGTTGGAGAAAATTCGCGTGAAGCCGGAGGAGGCCAACCCGCTTCTGGTGGCAGCGAATTCCCGTCCTCTGGAGGAGGCGGCAAGCCTGGAGCAGCTGTTGCGACGACCCGAGGTGGAGTACCTGAACGTTGTGGCTATGGATCCTACCAAGGGGCCTTCGGTGACGGGCGAAGTTGAGCAGCAGGTGGTCATTCAGACAAAGTATGCCGGGTATATCCAGAAGCAGAAGCTGGAGATTGAGCGACTGGCGAGACTGGAACAAAAGCATTTGCCTCCGGATCTGGATTACTCGGAAATCCAGAGTCTCTCGTCGGAGGGACGGGAAAAACTGGCTGCCATTCGTCCGCAAACGGTGGGGCAGGCATCGCGGATTCCTGGCGTGTCGCCGGCAGACATCTCCATATTGTTGGTGTATCTTGAAAATCGGAGGCGACGGACTGTCAATGACTGATTCCAGGGACCTGCTGCAAGGTTACGTATCCTTCGAGGGTTTGTCCCTTCTTGAGCGGTATTTTCACCTGTTGGTGAAATGGAATGAGGTAATGAATCTCACTGCGATTGTGGAGCGAGACGAGGTGTACGTTAAGCACTTTTACGATAGCCTGACTGTTCTCGGACTCTCAATGTTTTCGGGTGAAGGTGGACTTGGCGAAAGTGTCATTGACGTGGGCACCGGAGCGGGTCTGCCCGGAATTCCGTTGGCTATAGCGCGCCCCGAAACGCAGTTCACGTTGTGCGATTCGTTGGGGAAGAGGACGAAGTTTCTGGAGGTCGTTGTTCAGGAGTTGGCGTTGCGAAACGTGCGGGTCATCCATGGGCGGGCCGAGGACTTGGCCCGGTCGGCGGAGTACAGAAACAGGTACGACTTGGTTGTTGCTCGTGCGGTTGCGAAATTGAACGTTTTGACCGAAGTGATGGTACCCTTTGCTCGGCGCGGCGGTCACGTTGTGTGTTATAAGGGTCCAACGGTGGAAGAGGAGTTGCTGGCCGCGTCCACTGCCTTCACGGCTCTTGGCGCCAAGGTAAACAGTGTTAAGACCATCGAATTGCCTGAAGGATACGGACATCGGTCCTTGGTTGTGCTGGAGGCGGTCTCAAAAACCAGTCCCAAGTATCCGAGAAAGGCAGGCACGCCTCAGAGGGACCCCTTGTAAATTGCGGTGAATCATTGGAGAAGGTTGCGGGAGAGCGTATCTGGGAGCAGCCTGTGGTGTTATGGGGTGTCATTTCGTGGCGAATGCTAGGAAGCTTTGTCAGGAGTGCAGGATTTTCACCGGCAAGGTTGAACTCGATGTAGTGTAGGAGTTTGTGGATGAGTGTCAGAGTTTGCCCTTGAGTTTAAACGGGTGTGAACGAGGAAATTGATTGAATCGAGGGATCCTGCATGAGAGAGACGTGGGGGAAGGCTTTGGGGCTTCGAAGTCCTGATGATCCGCAGAACACGACGATTGTGAGCATTGGCGTAGATGAGATTGTATCGAATCCGTTTCAGCCTCGTACGGTTTTTGATGAGGAAGCCATAGATGAACTGGCGAAAACCATTCAGACCCATGGCATGATTCAGCCAATTGTTGTTCGATACCGCCATGGTTGTTACGAATTGATTGCCGGAGAGCGAAGGTGGCGCGCAGCGAAGAAGTTGGGGTGGACACAGGTCCCGGCCATAGTTCGCGAGATGAATGACGCGCAAACGGCGTCGGCGGCTTTGATAGAAAATCTTCAACGAGAGGGACTGACTCCCATTGAGGAGGCGGTAGCCTATCAGCAACTGCTGGAGCTCCATGGGTTAACCCAGGAGAGCCTGGCCCAGAGATTGGGAAAGGGTCAGTCCACCATTGCCAATAAGCTGCGTCTGTTGCACCTTCCTGAGGAAGTACAACAGGCACTTTTGAACCGGGATATTACGGAACGGCACGCTCGTGCTCTGCTGGCTTTGCCCACCGAGGAACTTCAGTTGAAGGTTTTGAGGGACTGCGTCGATAACAACTGGAACGTAAAACGGATGGAAGAAAAGGTGAAGCAAGCACTTGTGAGACTTGAGGGTGAGGACAAGCCGCAAAGGAAGTCACGGCGAATGCTTTCAAAGGACGTGCGGCTGGCGGTAAACACGATTAAGGAGTCCTTGTCCATGATAGAGAGGACAGGCATGGCGGTGGAATTTGAGGAAGAGGATGGGCAGGACTACTATGAATTTGTCATACGCGTACCGAAGCAGTCGTGACATGGTGGAGGCAGTAGCGGGGCAGGGAGTATAGGCGAACCAAGGGATTGAGAGATGGTTCGAAATGGGTGTGGGGTTGAGGACTCCACACTTTTTGTTGCGGAATTGAAGGGGTTCGTGGGCACAGAGTGATAGTTTTGCAGTACAATGGGTCTTAGCCAATTTTTTGAGAGGCAAGGAGGGCAAGTTTGTGACGGTTGGTCGGATTATTGCTATTGCTAACCAGAAGGGTGGAGTCGGTAAGACTACCACCGCCGTCAACCTGAGCGCATGTATTGCGGCGCTTGGGAAGAAGGCGCTGTTGATTGACGTGGACCCACAGGGTAATTCGACCTCTGGCATTGGGGTAAACAAGGCCGATGTAAAGTACTGCGTATATGACGTTGTGATTGACGACGTTCCCGTTCAGGAAGCGATTGTTGAAACGAAGGTGCCGAATCTGTCGCTGTTACCAGCTACGATTCAGTTGGCCGGCGCAGAGATTGAGCTGGTACCCACGATTTCCAGGGAAGTGCGTTTGAGGCGAGCGATTCAACCACTTCGAAGTAAATACGATTATATTTTTATCGATTGTCCTCCATCTCTTGGGTTGCTTACAGTCAACGCACTGACAGCCGCCGACTCCATACTTATACCGATTCAATGTGAATACTACGCGTTGGAGGGCCTGAGTCAGTTGCTGAACACCATTCGGTTGGTGCAGAAGCACCTGAACACTTCGCTGGAAGTAGAAGGGGTCGTGCTAACGATGCTGGATGCAAGGACGAATTTGGGACTTCAAGTCATCGAGGATGTAAAGAAATACTTTCGGGATAAGGTTTATAAAACCGTGATTCCACGGAATGTGCGGTTGAGTGAGGCGCCCAGTTATGGGGAGCCTGTAATTCACTACGATTCGAAGTCCAAGGGTGCGGAGACGTACATGGAGCTGGCGAAGGAAGTGATAAGGTTTGAAGAGTAAGCGCGGCGGATTGGGAAAGGGTTTGGGTTCGTTGATTCCCGAGTTGGACGTGAATGCCGAGGACCAGGTCTCGTCTCTCGCCATAAGTGATTTGCGCCCGAATCCGTATCAGCCAAGGCGTACTTTCGATGAAATTAAACTTCGCGAGCTGGCTGATTCCATACGGCAACAGGGCATTATCCAACCCTTGATTGTTCGCCGGAGTGAGGTTCGCGGGTATGACATTGTGGCTGGTGAGCGGCGGTTTCGGGCTGCACAGATGGCTGAACTTACTCACGTGCCTGCGGTGGTACGTGATTTATCTGACGTGCAATTAATGGAGATTGCCGTAATTGAGAACTTGCAGCGGGAGGACCTGAATGCGGTGGAGATTGCTGAGGCCTACTCCAACTTAATGAACAAGTGCCATTTAACACAGGAGGATTTGGCTCAGCGAGTGGGACAGAGCCGAAGTCATGTGGCCAATATGCTGAGGCTTTTGCAACTTCCGCAGAGTATTCAGGAATATGTTTCACGTGGAACACTTTCTATGGGCCATGCTCGTGCGCTTTTGGCTGTAGAGGACGACAGGAAGAGGGAAGAGTTGGCCGAAGTGGCGGTGAAGGAGGAATATAGTGTCAGGGACCTTGAGAGTGTCATTTATCGTTCCACCAAAATTGTTTCACGTGAAACAAAACCGAAGAGGCCGAGCCAACAGAACCCCATCTACGTTGAATATGAAGAAAGGTTTCGAGAACGTCTAGGAACGGCAGTTAAGATACATCAAGGGAAGACACGGGGAAGAATAGAAATTGAATACTTTTCCGACGACGACTTGGAACGCATACTAAACATTATGGGGACTCACGGAAGCGAGGAGTGAAAGTTCATTGCTTTTGGCAGGAGTGGTGGTCAATGCCGTAGCCATCATCGCAGGATCGCTCATCGGGTTGGTATTGCCCAACATCCCAACGCAAATGAAAAATACCGTGATGAATGGCCTTGCCTTGGCGGTCATCCTTATAGGCCTCGGTTTTGGCCTGGCCGACCAGAAAGATATTCTCTTCATTATTGTCAGTCTCGTCCTAGGCGGTATCATTGGCGAGTGGCTTCGCATAGAAGACTGGCTACTAAGAGCCGGTCAGTTTTTCGAGACGAAATCGAAATCCCTAACCAACGGTGAAATGGCAGACGCCTTTGTCACTGCCAGCCTCATCTTCTGTGTGGGTTCATTGGCAGTAGTTGGCGCGGTACAGAGTGGGCTAAGTGGAAATAATATTCCACTGTACACAAAGTCTTTGCTGGACTTTACTACGTCCATCGTTCTGTCATCTACGATGGGCATTGGCGTATCCTTTGCCGCACTCCCGGTGTTTCTCTATGAAGGCGCCATTGCTGTTCTCGCCTATTTCGCCGGGACGGCCATCAACTCCCCATCGGTGATTGCGTGCATGACGGCCGTCGGCGGTCTGCTCATTGTCGCCATTGGCTTCAATCTGTTGGAGATAAAGAAGATTGCGGTAGGGAACCTACTGCCATCACTGGTGGTTGCCGTTCTGCTAAAGGTCGCAGCCATCCACATCCATTTGCACCTCTAAAGCCGCTTCTTTACGGGAACGCACATCACTTCACAGGAAACACATCTGATTGGTTAGGGAGGCAACATACATGGCCATACAATGGACTACACTGAACATACTCATTCTTTCTGCGGCAGTTCTAGCGATTGTTTCCTTAATCATTGGGCTGGTGGCCATTGTTTCCACAGCAGGTCTCAACCGGAAATTCAAGAGGTACAAAGGCATTCATTCCACCGCCGACCTTGAGCAGGTCTATCGCGACACTGTGCAACAGACGGACCGCCTTAGAGCCCAAATTAGCACACTGGAATTGGAAATTAGCGAACTAAAACTTCGTTTGGAGCGCAAAATCTCCACAGCTCAAATCCTGCGATACAACGCATTCTCCGACACCGGTAGCGACTTGAGCTATACGGTCGCACTTTTGGACGACCACAAAGATGGCGTGGTATTGTCGTCCATCTATGGACGAGATGAATCCAGAACTTATGGCAAGCCCGTGTCCGACGGGACATCTCGCTACCCATTAACCAAAGAAGAACAAGAAATCATCCAAAAATAACAGGGACTCAACGGAAGTACCCCGTTATTCTGCACAACGAATGGGCATCCGACAGAACAGGCAAATCCGGGGTGCCGGTAGCCTGTTCTACTGAGCCCCGGGAACTTCCACGGACTCGTGTGAATCTTGAAACCGCCGGAGACTGCTGGATAACGCATGAACGACGACGTCGCTCATTTTCATAACAATCCCCAGCCGAGTATTCTGCAAAACGAAATACTCCATGAACCCGGCTACATTTACAACACCTGTAATGGTATAGGCCCCAAACTCAGGCAACTCCTTCTTTACTCCTGCACCCGGTCTCAACGCGCCGCGTTCCAGTACAATCTGTCCGACATGATCGAATTTCCCCAAACAGGCGTCAATAGCAATTACAATGTGCGGTCGACTGCGGTGGAAGTAGGAAATGTCCTCCAACTTTGCACCCAAGTTTACCGCGTGAACGGGCGTGTCCAGGGTTCCGTAAATATAGACGTGCTCCCCGGTAACGACTCGTGACAATCGCGATCCAATAATGGGGCCAAATGCGTCACCTGTGGACCTGTCCGTGCCGACGCAAACAATCACGACGTCTTTGCCGGCATGCTCCCGCAAAACACTGTCGAGCCCGACGGCCATTTTGTAGGCTGCATCGGAGGCATCGTAAGGGACGCGCAGTGGCTCCTGCAACCCTGACGTAAGTGAATGGGTACGTCCAAGCAAGTGGGAACCCCCTACACTGGAATATTCCCAGTATACGTAGACGTAACATCAACTATACCTGTCCTGAAGAGATAGAAAACATTGTGTCGGGAGGCGTCGTAAGTGCTGGATGTGTTCTTCGTGGCGGAATTTTCGTGGGTCTATTGGTGGTTCAGGACGCGATCGCGGTTCACCTTGTGGTTCTCCATAGCCGGACTGTTCACAGCCGGACTAGCTGCATCTGCAGTGTCAGACTGGCTAACAACCGTCTTGGTGCCACCTACCAGTGCGACCTTTCGCTGGATTGAGTCTCAAGTAAGCAGCCACGTTCAATCGGTCCTCCTCAATGAACTCATTCTACCGGAAACTGCCGGTCAAGCGACCGGGAGCACGCCTAATCAGTGGATTGCATACTCAGTCCTAAAAGGACTCTTTTTCGTTGCCATTACCGCTGCTGTCTTTTTGTCCTTCACAGTGCTTGCACAGCTCGTAAGGGTCCTGAAAAATCAACCAGACGTTGAACCCCTCAGGCGCTCCGACAACTGGATTATTCCCGCGTCCGGTGCCCTCTATGCTACCGTACTGACCGTCCTAGCGACGGGAAACCTGGCCTGGTTTCATGCGCTGGCTGCCCTGGACCCTCCCCTGAACGCGTCACTGACCATTCGTGTCACTGTCTCCACCTTGCACTTTTTGCACCTTTTGCAGTAAATAGGGAGACCTGTAGTTCCATCCTCTTTTGCGCGCTCACAACAGAAGACGCAGCAGCGGGACATACCTGCGGTAGACTGCTACTCAGAGACACTGTAGTATGCTATGTTGAATAAAACAATGGGAATGGGGGTGTCCAAAGTGGCCATCGAATACCAGCTAAATGACGTGGTCCAACTAAAAAAGCCCCACGCCTGCGGAGCCAACGAATGGAGGATTATTCGATTGGGAATGGACATCCGCGTCAAGTGTGAAAAGTGTTCACACAGCGTTCTCATCCCACGGGTAAAATTTAACCGTCTTGTTCGCAAGAAGCTTAGCTCGGCCAAGGATATGCCACAATACGATAAATGAGCCTGCCAAGAGGTAGGCCCATTCCGGCGAATGTCACGCGCAAGAGGCTGGACGGTTTTGCGAACCATTGGTTTTCCTCTGAGGATACAACTCTACAGCCAATCCCCGAGTTACCAGCTTTCGCCCTTTCAAGCGTTTTAGGAGACGTTTCAACATGCCCGCAACCTCCTTTGAATTCATTGTTACCCAAAACCAAGATTTTTACCAGCCCAAAAGATGAGCAAACCGTCAAACTACAATACTTTGGTGACCGTGGACGCACATTATGTAATCCAATCTTTCAATAGCTTATGAATTTGCCTAATTCATTATTGTGTCACAACCGGTGGTTGCCTATAATGAGGCAGGCAAGATAGTTTGTTGCGAGGTGACACTATGCCGTTACAAGCAGGAATTGTCGGTCTGCCTAACGTTGGGAAGTCCACACTGTTTAATGCCATTACCAACGCTGGAGCGGAAGCTGCCAATTATCCCTTTTGCACCATCGATCCCAATGTGGGCGTGGTGGAGGTACCAGACGTCCGTTTACAAAAGTTGGCCGAGATTGTGCATCCCAGGAAGATTATACCTACAACCTTTGAATTTGTGGATATAGCAGGCCTAGTTGCGGGCGCCAGCAAGGGTGAGGGGCTGGGCAACAAGTTTCTCGGACACATTCGCGAAGTGGACGCCATTGTTCACGTCGTGCGCTGCTTTGAAGACGCTGATGTGACGCACGTGGCCGGATCCATAGACCCTCTCAGAGACATTGAAACCATTGAACTGGAACTGATTTTAGCCGATTTGGAGTCTGTCCAGAGGCGTCTGGACAGGGCGCGAAAAAACATGAAATCCGGTGACAGGAAATTTAAGTTGGAAGCGGATTTTTTGGAACGCCTGGAGCAGACACTGTCTGAAGGTAAACCTGCCCGTACTGTGGACGTAACCGAAGACGAGTCGGAGTTCCTGCGAGACCTTCCACTGTTGACAAGAAAACCAGTGCTCTACGTTGCAAACGTGAATGAAAGCGGACTCCAGGACGCAAATGACAATCCCTACGTTCAACAGGTGACAAATAGGGCTCTGGAGGAAAACGCCGAAGTGGTCTGCGTAAGTGCCCAAGTGGAAGCGGAAATTGCTGAACTGGACGCGGCAGACAAGGAATCCTTCTTGAAGGACCTGGGTCTCGTGGAGTCGGGCCTTGACCGGTTGATTCGGTCCGCCTATCACCTGCTAGGTTTGGCCACGTTTTTTACGGCAGGTGAACCGGAGGTACGGGCATGGACCATTACGGCAGGTTCCAAAGCGCCGCAAGCGGCCGGAAAAATCCATTCCGATTTTGAAAAGGGTTTTATTCGCGCAGAGGTGGTGTCCTTCGCCGACCTCATTGCCTGCAAGTCCTATGCCGCTGCCAGGGAATCCGGGAAGCTGCGCCTCGAAGGCAAGGAATATGTGATTCAGGACGGCGATGTGGTCCACTTTCGGTTCAACGTATAGGCCCTGGACGGCTGTTTCCCGTCGCCGTGACGTCGCCAAGTACGGTATCGCGGGAGGATGGGTTGCTTGTCGTCTCTGACAAATAGGTTGTACTCGGTGTTTGTCTGTGATAGTATATTTCATTGGCACACTTTCGCGTGTAATCGCCAATCCTTGCTCTGCTCGGAGAAGCAGGGCCACAGTCCAGAAGGAGGTGAAAAGGGATGCGCCAGTATGAGACCATGTATGTATTGAAGCCGGATTTGGAAGAAGAAAAGACGGCTGAACTGGTGGCAAAGTATCAGTCCCTTGTGACGGAGCACGGCGGTCAAATCGATGAACTCCAGGAGATGGGGAAGAAACGTTTGGCCTATGAAATTGAAAAGTTTCGTGAAGGTTACTACGTGCTGATGAAATACACAGCAGATACCGACTTTACGAGAGAGCTGGAGCGCGTCATGAGAATTGAAGATGATATGCTTCGTTATCTCACGGTGCGTTTAGGCGAATAAATCGTCTGGAGGGGTATTATGCTGAACCGGGTTGTATTGATTGGAAGATTGACTCAGGATCCTGAATTGCGCTACACCAACAGTGGGACTGCGGTAGCCACGTTTACGCTGGCTGTCGACCGAATTCGGCCGAACCAGGCCGGAGAGCGGGAAACGGATTTCATTAAAATCGTAGTCTGGCAGAAACAGGCTGAACTTTGTGCGCAGTATTTGCACAAAGGCCGGTTGGCCGCGGTCGACGGTAGACTACAGGTCCGCAGTTTCGACAATCGCGACGGTCAACGTGTTTGGATGACCGAGGTGGTGGCGGAGTCCGTTCGTTTTCTGGATAGAGCGGATTCGCAGAACTCCACAAACATGTACGGCAACCAACAGCGCCAGCCCGCGGGCCAAAATACCAGTCGTCCTGGAGACAGCAATCAATCCCCTCAGTTTGAGGACGATCCCTTTGCAGATGACAGTCAAACTATCGATATTTCCGACGATGACCTGCCCTTTTAGGTTTTCATAGGAGGATTAACAGTTGAAGTGAGGTGAATGGCAGTGCCGCGTAGAGGTCGAGGCGGTAAGCGCCGCAAGGTTTGTCAGTTTTGCGTGGACAAGATTGTGGAAGCCGACTATAAGGATACGAATCGTCTGCAGAAATTCCTGACAGAGAGAGGTAAAATTCTCCCCCGCAGAATTACAGGAAACTGCGCTCGCCATCAGAGGCAAGTGACGATGGCCATTAAGCGGGCTCGTCAGGTCGCTTTGTTGCCCTATACAACGGAGTAAACGAGGAACAGTGAAGCACGTCCAAGCTAGAGGACGTGCTTTTTTCATATGGCGCGCCTCTAACTGGATTATTGACGGTCTCAATTCATCCACTGCCCATGGAAGGATTCCTTGCCCGGACTGTGGAATATAGATGGGCACTGCACGCGAAGCCAGAAACCTATGGGTCTCTGGTATTTTCCTCAGTCGACAACGAACGCGGGAGTGTACAATAAAGAGGACGCATCTGATGAAAGGGAGGGCGATGCTGTGCCGAATCATGCAAACCCCCACATGCAGATTGCCCGCAAGCTTCAAGCCATTGAAACGCTAAAGGTTCAGTTGCTGCAACAGGTTGTGGACGTTCAAAAGGGAATTCAAAGCGGCAATGACCGTGAACTGCAGCGCAATTTGGCGGGGGTCATTGGTATTGCTTACCTGTTGGGCCTACAGATAGGACACACTCCAGAACAACTGGACGCGCTCATTGAGACCGGCATCCCTCGAGGACTCATTCGCGACGAACAGGACATTGCGGACGTCGATACGATAAAACGCTACATTTCCGGCAAGAGGTAACTGTTGATGCGAGAGTTTAGACCCATGCAACGCAACCGGGAAACGGTCATGGCACTTACGGTGTTCCTTGCACTTGTGGCGCTGAGCCTTCTTCAGCCGTTTTCGGCAATCACTTTGTGGCTGTTTCCCTTTCCCGTGATTGCTATCTCCGTTCTTCAGCCAAGAATGTACGCGTCGACCATGGCTGTAATCGCAGGGTTTGTTCTTGTGCTGGCGGGATTTGGCTGGCTGGCTCTCTTCTTTATAATTGCTCTGTATTTCCTGGCTTGGTCAATCAGAGAAAACATTCTCAACAACAAATCACCGTATTTAAGCGTCATCACCATCACGCTCGTATTCGTCATGCTGGAACTGGTTTTATTGGCTCTAATTCACTGGAGCGGGATTGATATCATCAGCGTCATGAAGTCACAACTGAAGCAATCCATTGCTCAGGATGAGGCGTTGATGAAAAGTCTAGGGTATAATTCCGACAACGCTATCAGCCAAACCCTGACTTGGATTCAAACCATGTTTCCAGCCATGCTAAGTCTGGTAGCCCTGGCAGGCGCCATGGCAAACGTGTGGCTGCTACGGTGGAATCTGAAAGCCAGATACGATATCCCGCCGCTGCTCCGCAATTGGAAACTTCCCTACTCGGTGCTGCTTGTCTACATTTTGAGCCTGTCACTCATTCTCTTGCAGGCTTTCAAATCGACTCCGCTTCTGTGGCAACTCATGCAGAACATCGAGTTGATTGGGGCATTTCTCATAGGCATTCAGGGCATATCGTTTATTTGGCGCATCGTTGGGCGCTTCAGATTCCGCGCAGTTATTCTCATTATTGCGATCGCAGCTTCGTTCCTATCCATCATTTCCATGCTATACGTTGTCCTTGGTGTCGTCGACATTGTGAACGAAACTCGCTTACGGCGCAAACAGTAGAAATTGCTTGAGAGGGGTTGGAGTCTCATGGAAGTTATCCTGTTGACCAATGTCAAGGGACAAGGAAAAGAAGGGGACATCATCAACGTGTCGCCCGGATACGCGCGAAATTTCCTTTTGCCGAGGAAGCTGGCCGTTGAAGCGACGGAGGCTGCGCGAAAAGATTTGGCTGCCAAGCGGGAAGAGGAACAGAAGCACGCCGCTGTAGAAAAAGCACGGGCTGAAGAACTGAAGGAGCAACTGCAGAAGCAACGGGTTACCATCGTGACGCAAGCCGGAGAAGGCGGTCGTTTATTCGGCGCTGTAACCACGAAACATATTGGGGACGCTCTGGCTGCTGAGGGCATTGATGTGGATAAACGAAAAATTCAGCTCTCCGAGCCTATCAAGTCGTTGGGAAGCCACCAGGTTCAAGTCAAACTTCATCCGGAGGTCACGGCGACACTGGTGGTGGATGTCAGAAATTCATAACAGGTAATCACCTTTTCCCTGACGGTTTTCGCAACGGATAGATGCCTGTGCCGGAGGGCGCGGATGGGATAAGAATGGACGAGGCGGATGGACATGACTGAATTGACAAATGGCGTTGAAACCAATACATGGTCCAGTGGCATTCGTGTACCTCCCCACAATCTGGAGGCGGAACAGGCGCTTCTGGGAGCCATGCTGATTTCTCCCGACGCCGTTGCCGAGGCCGTTGAATCGTTAGAGATAGAGGACTTTTATTCCCGTGGACATCAGCACTTGTTTGAATCCATGTGCAACCTGTACGAACACAGCCAACCCGTGGATGTGATTACGGTGACGGCAGCGTTGCAAAACCGCGAAGGTGTTCTGGAGAGCCTTGGCGGCACCGATTATATTGTGAATTTGGCTGCCGCGGTACCTACTGTGCTCAACCTGGAACACTATGCCTCTATTGTTCGCGACAAGGCATTGCTGCGGAGAATGATTCAGACGGCCCAAGAAATCGCCACGGCCTGCTTTACGTTTGACGAAACCCCGGAAGAACTTTTGTCCGACGCGGAAAGAAAAATCCTCCAACTGTCGCAGAACAGGCGAGTGCGGGACTTCACCCACATCGGCGAAGTCCTGGAGACGGCATATGAGCGCATTGCAAACCTATACGAGAGCGACGGTCATATCACCGGCGTTCCTACCGGCTACAGCGATTTGGATACTATGACCAGTGGCTTTCAGAACTCCGACCTCATTATTGTCGCAGCGCGTCCCTCGGTTGGCAAGACGGCTTTTGCCCTGAATATTGCTCAGAATGTTGCCGTGCGCGCCGGTTTGCCTGTCGCCATATTCAGCCTGGAAATGGCCAAGGAACAGTTGGTGCAACGGATGCTCTGTGCCGAGGCCTATATTGATGGGCACAAGCTGCGCAACGGATTGCTGGATGACGACGACTGGCCGCGCCTATCCATGGGCGTCAGTACCCTGGGCAATGCCCCTATTTACATCGACGATACGCCAGGCATCACGGTTCCGGAAATGCGCAGTAAGCTGCGGCGCTTGAAGTCCCAGTATGGCCTGGGCTTTGTCGTTGTGGATTATCTGCAGTTGATTCACGGTCGGCGTTACGGTGGCGACAACCGCCAACAGGAAATCTCGGAAATCTCCAGAATGCTGAAGCAATTGGCTCGTGAACTGGAAGTTCCCGTGGTTGCTTTGGCGCAGTTGAGCCGATCCGTTGAGCAGCGCCAGGACAAACACCCCATGCTCTCCGATATCCGCGAATCCGGGAGCATCGAACAGGATGCAGACATTGTCGCTTTTCTGTATCGCGACGACTACTACGATCCGGAAACGGAAAGGCAAAATATCGTTGAGGTGATTATCTCAAAACAACGAAACGGGCCCACAGGCAAGGTGGAACTAGTCTTTTTGAAGAACTACAACAAGTTTGTCAATATGGACACGCGGCACAGCGGCTAGGATAACCCCATGATTACGCCGGAGTCGTCCGCCCAAATGACGCGAAAGCAATATCAGAAGAAGCTGCGGCAACACCGGCAGCGCATCCGCAAGCGAAGGAAGTCGCGGATACGCCGTGTACGGTTTGTTCGAAGCCTGCGGACAACCCGTTTTTGGACCCGCGTGGCCATTACCACCGCAGTCTTGCTCATGCTGGCATTCTGGTCCCGATTTGCCTATGTCTATAACATCCCCAGTTACGCTGAACAGGGGTCATTGGTTGGAGTAGAAGCCTATGTAACCGTGAAGTCCTGGTGGTTTGGCCCGCCGATTTTCAATCTCAACGAGGAGGCACAGTATCCTCTGAGTCCCGTCGTGGTAGGCAATTCCTATGGAGTCCTCATTCAGAATTTGGGCAAGTACAGTTCCGTAATTGAGAACCCCAGATTTATTTGGGTTCGGCGAAACTAGTTTCATTCCAGTGGCTTGAACCGTACCAGAGACAGATGCAAGCTCAGGGGAGGATGGACTGGTGTATGACATTTTGGTTGTAGAAGATGAGGAACCCATTGCCGATATTCTAAAATATACACTGGAGCGGGAAGGATACCACGTGTTGACTGCCTACGACGGAGAAGAGGCTGTCAAAATGGCGCGGATGTTCCGACCAGACTTAATGTTACTGGACATCATGTTGCCGGAAAAGGACGGCTTTGAGGTATGCCGGGAAGTACGTACCTTCAGCGTGGCACCCATTATTATGCTGACCGCTAGAGATTCGGAAATTGATAAGGTCCTGGGCCTGGAAATTGGCGCGGACGACTACGTCATTAAACCTTTCAGTGGCCGGGAACTGGTTGCGAGAGTCAAGGCAAACCTGCGGCGCATTTGGCCCAATCAAGATGTAGCCACAAGCTCCGATAACAGAAAACTGGAACTGGGGGATGTGACCATCGACCTGGGGCTCTACGAAGTCCACAAAGGTGGCCGCAACATTGCGCTGACGCACCGTGAATTTGAGCTGTTGGCCACGTTGGCGTCTCATCCCGGGATGGTTTTTACTCGCGATCAACTGCTGACAGATGTTTGGGGCACAGACTACGACGGAGATTTGCGAACGGTGGACGTGACGGTAAGGCGTCTACGGGAAAAATTGGAGACCGATGCCAGCCAACCGGAGTACGTCCTGACCAAACGCGGAGTTGGGTATTATGCGGCCAAGAAGTAGATGGTGGAACAGCCTCCGCCTGAGACTGGTACTGGTCTATCTTCTCCTCATCCTGTTTGCGCTGCAGTTGGTTGGCGCGTACTTTGTTCGCACGCTCAACGCGTCTCTCCTTCACGGCCAAACCACCAATGTGGAGAAACAGGCAGAACTGCTGGCCACCATTGTGGCTCCGGATTTGGGGCAGGGCGGGCAGGCAAGGAGCCCAACGGACCTCTCCTCCTTACTCTCTTCCTTTCCTCAATCTCTCAGCAGCACTTTTTATGTACTGGACAGCAAGGGCGTTGTCGAGGACACCTCCGCCGGCAGTGCACTTATTGGCCAGAAGCGCATCGATTCCATAGCCACGCAGGCACTGGTCGGCAAGAAACAGGCTGTGGGCATCCGGTACGATCCCGGTACCAACAGCCACATTCTCGCCGTGGCCGTACCTGTGACTAGTCACGGCAGCTTTGTTGGTGTGGTGGAGGATGTCGTGCCCATTGAGGACACATATTCCACAGTCCAAAAGGTCACCACCATCTTCTACACGGCAAGTGGCACTGTCCTGCTTATCACCGTTCTGTTGATTATTTTTCTGTCTCAAACCATCACTCAACCCATCATTGAGGTAACCAAGCAGGCACGGGGGATGGCGGCCGGAGACTTCAGCCGGCGGGTGGGGGTTGACAGCAGCCAAGAGCTGGGTGATCTGGGACAGGCTATCAATGAACTGGCCTCCAGTCTGGAGCAGGCTCTATCGGAAAATTCCCGGGAACGCGAGCGGTTGCAGGCCATTATTACTTACATGGGAGACGGCGTTATCGCCTTTGCGGCCGATGGCACGCCGGTGTTTGCCAACGAGGCCGCCCGGCGTCTATTGCCTGACAGCGGAGACCACCTGGCAGCGGCCGCCGGTGCGCTTCACCTCCAAGACGCTATTGCTGAGGGCGTCGAGGAGAAGAGTGTCATTCGCGACTTCGGGCAGTCAGTTTTCCACGTTCACATGACCGCCTTAAAGCAAAACAACAAACTCAACGGCTACGTGGTGGTGATTCGCGACGTCACGGAACAGGAACGCCTGAACACAGTGAGGCGTAACTTCGTGGCCGACGTCTCCCATGAACTGCGCACACCGCTCACCAGCATTAAGTCCTATTTAGAAGCCTTGCGCGAGGGCCAGGGAACACTGGACGCCAAAACGGAAGATTCTTTCCTGGCAGTGTGCGAACAGGAAACCGAGAGAATGGTTCGCTTGACTCAGGACCTATTGCAGTTGAGCGGACTGGAAACAGGCAATGTCCGCTATGAACGGGTTCCCGTAAACGTGTATGAACTGGTGGAAAACGTGTTGAAGCGGTTTGCCCTGCAAATCAAACAACAGAAACTCACAGTGGATGTGGACGTGGACTCGTCTCTGCATGTGGAGGGGGACGTGGACATGCTCCACCGCCTCCTGGACAACGTTGTGGGCAATGCTCTGAAGTTTACGCCCAGTAACGGAGCGCTTAAAATCCGCGGCAACGCTGAAGCAGACGAAGTCCACATCCAAATTGAAGATACAGGAATTGGCATTCCGCCGGAAGATGTGGAGCACGTCTTTGACCGGTTCTACCGCGTGGAGAAAGCGCGATCGCGCAGGAAAGGCGGCACTGGGCTCGGTTTGGCTCTGGCTCGGGAAATTGCGGAACTGCACGACGGCAGCATCAGTCTTTCCAGTCGGCTCGATGTGGGGACAACGGTGACGATTACGCTGCCCTTGTACGAGGAGGGAAGAGTGAAATGATTTGGCGCCGGTTGAAGACTTTCATCCTCGTCATTCTCGTGATTACCAGTCTGGTGACAAGCTACGCCATCTGGCACGGAACGTGGATGGTTCATTCCGAGGTCGGGGTGAGTGAGCCACAGACTTCGACCCCATCGCCCACATCTCCAGTCCCAGATTTGGACTCTGTCATCAGGCCACAGCAGGTGGTGGTTGCATCGGGACAGCCGAAAGTGTACTCCGTGGACTTGCCCGGAAGCAGCAACTATGGGCAGTGGATGAAGATGCTGGATTCCATGTCTGTGACACCGCTGCGCCTGGTGAATTCTGTGTCGGTGTCGCAGACTTCGCGCTGTGCCGTTTTTGACTTTGCCGTCACCGTCAATCCGGTCCAGTTAACGGACTTCATTCCGGCCCTGGCCACCACGGCGTTCGCACCGGCGACGGACGAAGTCATGCTGTTTGTCAAGCCACCTATGGACAAGGTCCAGTTTGCCATTCAGACCGACATGGAGACCTATATTGGCACTACCAATATCAGTGTGGACAAGTTTACGGAACTGATTCAAGGGGATGTCCAGTCCTTGCCCTGGCATCTCTTGAGCGACAATCCCTGGTCCCTGGTTCCGCAACGGCCATTGGCCATGCCTCAATACAGGTGCACGCTGTCTCAGCCGAAGCTCAGCCCCCTGGTGAACTCTTTCTTCGTCAATACCCAGGTGCTCACAAGGATTCAGGAGAATCAGGGAACCGTGATTTGGACCGATGGCAGTCGGGCTGTCCAGTGGGATTCTCAAAACCAACAGCTGACCTTTGACGATCCCAATGCAGTATCGGCTGGCCCCGCGCCGGCCATGTCGCTGTCCAATGTGCTTCTTTACGTGAGCAGTCACGGAGGGATACCGCAATCTTCTCTGGTGTACACCAATCCATCCGCCTCTGAGGTCAACTTCTACTTCGTTCAGACTGTGGCGGGGTTGCCAATTCTCAATCCTGTGCAGCAGTATCGCATTCTCTTTGAGCAGGGTCACATCATTGAATACGATAGACCCCTGGTGACCATTGCCGGGTTGAAATCCTTGGGGGCCGTGAAAACAGTTAACTATTCCCAATTGACTGCGGCAGTGAACCACGCAGGTTACGACTTGGGCAAGGTACAGGTCACGCTGGGGTACCAGTTGCAGCCGGACGGGCACGACGCAGGAATCTTGACGCCTGTGTATGACATTGAAAATCAGGGAAGCCTGGCCGCGGTTGTGGATGCCATCACAGGGCAGTTGCTGGAAGGAGGCATCAAGTCTTGAACTGGGAAACCACGAAAACCTGGTTGATTGCGGTGTTTCTTGTCCTGGATTTGGTGCTGGGTTGGCAGTTCCTTGAGTCTCACCAGGAGTCGCAAAGCTACACGGAGTCCAGAGCAGATATTATCGCAAATACGAAGACCTTGTTGGCACAGCAGAACTTCACCCTGAAGGCCGCCATCCCCGACGAGCAACCAAGCCTTGCTTCCATTCAGGCGGCCCCCAGCAATACTCCATTGAAGTCCCTGGGCCAGGCCGCTTTCCCCAACAGTAAAGCCGTCACAGTCAACGAACACCTAGGTACGGCGGCGGCATCTGCAGGAAAGCTGCAACTAAACCAGAAAGGCACGTGGACTGTCACTTTTCGTGCGCCACAGAAGGCCGATACTACTCAAGACGCCTTGAATCTTATATGGAAGGGGTCCCTATATCAACTGGACTCATCCCTCACTGACGGTCAAAAGACCTGGATCTTCGAGCAAACCTATCAAGGGTTGCCCATGTTCAACGCGTCATTGGTGGTGGACCGCAGCAACAAGGGAATAGAAGACTACCAGCAAAGCCTGTATGGCACCCCAAAACCAGTGGGATCGCCAAAACCCATTATCTCCGCGTTAGATGCCCTTAACAGTTTGGCCAATACGGTGGACAAATCTGCCGAACGCCAAGATAATGTCATAGAGGACATAGATTTGGGTTATGCCTTAAAGTCTCCGGGATCGGCGGCAACGTCCGCCATCAGCACAAATTACTGGTTTCCTGTGTGGCGGATTGTCACTATCAACAACACTTACTACGTCAATGCCTTCACTGGGGAAATTGAGACGCAGTAAGGCATTTGAAAACCGAGTCATAGGAGGAACCGTATTGTTGGAGTTCAGTGTGCTGTCCAGTGGCAGCTCAGGAAACGCGCTGTACCTTCGCAGCGCCACAACCCAGTTGTTGTTGGACGCGGGAATCAGTGGCCGCCAGCTGCAGACACGAATGGAAGCCGTGGGAGCGTGCTCTTTTGATGAACTGGATGGGGTGCTCATTACCCATGAGCACATCGATCACGTTCGCGGGCTGAAGCAGGTCCTTAAGCACTCCCAGACCCCTGTCTATACCACAGAAGGAACCTGGTCACAAATCGTCATGGAAGAATACGCCTCCCGTTGGCACGGGATTCAAGACGGTAAAGGTTTCTCCATTGGCGACATCCTGGTGCAGCCTTTTGCCGTGTCCCACGATGCAGAGGAGCCTGTAGCCTTTCGCTTTTCTTCACATGGAGATTCGGTGGCCGTTGTCACTGATTTGGGATACATGAGCGAACATATTAAATCTATCATTGAGGGCTGTCAGGCGTATGTCCTGGAGACAAACCACGATGTGGAGATGCTGCGCGCCGGTCGTTATCCTTGGAGCGTAAAACGTAGGATTTTAAGTGATAAGGGTCATCTTTCCAACCACGACGCGGCCGTAGCCTTGGCAGACCTGCTGGGTGACGGCACGGTAGACGTCTACCTGGCACACCTGAGTCAAGAAAACAATCAACCAGACCTAGCGGAGATTACGGTTCAATCCCTGCTCAGAGAAATGAAGCCTTCCTATTTGGAACAAACCAGACTGTTCCGCACCAGCCGCTATCAACCCACTCAAATTCATACCTTCAATTCAGTTCGAGCATAGCCATCCCCGAGCATAGCCATCCCCGAGCATAGCCATCCCCTTGAATAGTTCAATCCAAAGGGGGATACACTACGCCGTGAGAGGTGCCTGTGGTGAACTTCGCACAGGCGTTTTGAATTGAAGGAGGATCCCCGCTATGAATTTTGACTCCGGTGATGAACCGCAGCAGGAGAAACCCCGCGAGCATCGCTCCTTCCCCTGGAGATGGTTGGCAACGGTATTGGCTTCTGCCTTCGTTTCCAGCGGCTTAACCTACGGCCTGGTGATGTACGAGGGTCGCTTAACCACACCGGCGGCTGCTTTCAGGGTCAGTCAAAACACGCCCCTGGCTTCAGCGTCTCCATCGCAGTTCCCTACGTCCGTCAACGTCTCCGTTGATGGCGGTGTTGTGTCGGCAGTTAAACGAGTAGAACCCGCCGTCGTAGGGATTGTAAATTTCCGCAGAGTGAATGATTTTTTTACACAGCAGTCCAAGTTGCAACCTAACGACGTGGGTTCGGGGGTGCTCATTCGAACCACTGGCCAGTACGGTTACTTTGTTACGAATAACCACGTCGTGCAAGGCGCCGCTAGGGTGGAAGTGGTACTGAAACGAGGCAAGCATGTGACGGCCATGGTGGTAGGAACGGATCCCTATACGGATTTGGCAGTGGTTCGCGTACCCGCCAAGGAGATTAAGGGAATATCGCCCGTTCCCTTTGCCAACTCGGAAAACCTTCAAGTGGGGGAGCCGGCTATTGCCATTGGATCGCCCATGGGACTGGACTTTGAAGACTCTGTTACGTCTGGAATTGTCAGTGCCAAAAGCCGAGTCATGCCAGTGGAGCAGCCAAACGATCCTGAACATAACATTCTCGACTACCAGACGGTTATCCAGACGGATGCCGCTATTAACCCGGGCAACAGTGGTGGACCGCTGCTGAATATCAACGGCGAAATTATTGGGATTAACAGCAGCAAAATTGTGGACGCCACGGTGGAAGGTATGGGATTTGCCATTCCGTCCAACCAGGCACAGAATATTGCTGGACAGATTATGCGTATGGGTCATGCGTCCCATCCTTCTCTGGGTATAGAGGGGATCTCATTGACCACCATTCCTGAAGAGTGGTGGCCGGATGTACCTGTGGACTACGGGGTATGGGTTAGAACCGTCATTGCCAAAGGTACGCACACGGGCGGTTTGCGCCCGGAGGATGTCATCGTTGGGTATAATGGCAAGACCGTGAGGACCATGGCGGACTTAAGGACCTACTTGTTTGAATCCAAGCCGGGAGATAGGGTTCAACTGAAAGTCTACAGAAACAGTAAATCCATGACCTTTAAAATTCCGCTGGGAACAATGGAGTCGCCAAACACAGCCGGCCAGAGGTCCGACGTCAACGGTATTCAGGACGGCGATGAGAGCCTCTTTACGTTTCCCAGTGCCGCGTGGTGAGACCTGATGCAAGTGGTGGTGCTTTGCGTAGGCAAATTGAAAGAAAAATATTGGAAAGCAGCGGTAGAGGAGTACGGCAAGCGCCTTGGCCCCTATGTGAATTTATCCATCGTCGAAGTTCCAGACGAGGCAGTTCCGGAAACCCTCTCCCAAGCCCAACAGCTTGCCCTGGTAGAAACGGAAGGCCAGAGAATCATAAAACACTTGCGTCAACGCGACGGCGTTGTGGCCATGGACATGCATGGCACACAATTGACATCGGAAGATTGGAGCGATAAGTTTGTCGCCCTCCAAGGGCAAGGGTTCGGCCGGTTAGTCTTCATTGTTGGGGGGTCCTGCGGTCTGAGTCCCGAAGTGCTGCACAGAGCTGATTTTCGGTGGAGTCTCAGTCCCATGACTCTCCCGCACCAACTGGCTCGCGTTGTGTTGCTGGAACAAATTTACCGCGGCATTCGCATTGCTCGCAACGAACCCTACCACAAGTAGAGGTAGCTTAGGGAAGTGTGACGAATGTCAGGTGCTGGTTCTTAAGGTTCTGGATGACGGAGTTCAAGGCCGCAACGGTGTTGGGCAGCTCGTTGAGAGTGTAAACGCCGCCGGACGCCTGGGAGCTTGCTATGTTGGACACGATGGTTGCGGGGGAATCGGCAGCCCAGTCTTTGGGATCGCGATTCCATAGTGCGAGAGTCAGACCCGCTTGGGCGACAAGTGCGTCCGTCGTTTCGTTATAAGCTTCATAGGGCGGTTGAAACAAAGTCACAGGTCGCGAAACCAGCCTATCGAGGATGATGCGGGTGTTCTCAATCTGGGACTTCTGCAGGTCTGCCGGTAGAGACGTGAGTAAGGGGCGAGTCATGGACCCATCGCCCACTTCATCTCCGGCTCTCGCTACGGCGATAACGCTATCCTTCCAATCCGTGATTCTCTCACCCGTGAAAAAGAACGTTGCCTGCACATGGTTCTGCTGCAAAATTTTAAGGATTGGCAGAGTGTACATAGATGGTCCGCCGCTAAACACCAGCGCCACGTCGCCCTGAGGAACGCTCCACACGGTGGAGTGAACAGCCGATGTAGAGCCATCGGACGCTCCAGCAGGCTGAGAAGAGGGCTGAGACGAAGCTGCAGGGCTGGACGGCTGTACAGGCTTGGCAGATTGGGAAGGCTTTGCAGGCTCAGAAGACGGGTCCGATGAATTGGACGGTCCATTCGTAAGCGTCGCGGTGGTTTTCGGCTGTTTGAAAATGTGGTCGCCATAGACAATGCCCGCGATACATACCACACCAACCAGTGCACCTAAAGTGGCGCGTCTACGGATAACGGGGTACGAGGGTGCGCCGCGCTGCCCGTCTGATTCCGGTTGACTTATGGTTGACGCCACTTCATGCCGGCCTATAAGGGGCACGGCTGCGCGATGGACTAATTCCTCGTCCATGAATGTCGCGTCGTCAAAGTCCGACAATTTGGAAACACTCCGCAACCACTGCAAATTTGCTACGTACAGACTTGAACAGGGAAACTCAACGCTCCTGGGCGGCGTTGTTCCAGTCACTTCAGTGATGCTGCTGACGTACTGGCGGTGGAGGGGACGCCAGTGAAAAGTGAGGGATAGTTGAAAAGAAACAGGGGCCGAGTCCGTTGGCTGCCCCGACCGGCTGTGAATCTGCAACTGACGCGCACAAAACCTCATGCTGATGTATGTATAGCTGTCCAAGCCCCATCGGACAGTGCGCTTTTGGTTCTCCAAAGTTACACAGACCTGGGCGAATGGACCGTAGTCGTCTTCACCCAGGTTGTCGAGTTCAATCATCATTAGTTACCCTTCTTGTCTTGGACCCAGGGGCTATGCCTGGACCCTCCCGGTCTTGTCCTTGCCTTCCACTTTTGCCACCGTTGGGCGAATGGGCACCGGCGTTACTGCAGGGGGGTCAACAGGAATTTGCCCCAACGCACTGGCAATCTGCTGTGCAAACTCGGTAATTCGTCGAGTCAGAGCCACATTTTCCTTCCGTACGCTTTCCGCTTCCGCTGCAAGCTGTGTATTTCGAGCTTCCAGGTTGCGAACGGTTGTCTCCAGTCTCTCGATTTGAGATGAACTCTCGCGGCGGAGATTAGCATAATCTGTAGCCTGTGCCTCGTACTTCGACTGAAGCTCCGCAATCTGTTCCTGGAGCCTGTCGTATTCGTTTTGGCGGGTCTCCTGGAGGTGATTGTAGTCCTCCTGGATTTGGTAGAACTTGTACTGGGTGTCTACCAGCAGCCGCTCCTGCCTGTCCATCTCGGCGTCCTTTTCAAGGAGCTTCAGTTCAAGCTCTTCGCGGCCCTCTTCCAAATCCTTGACTTTCCGCTGAGACAGTTCAATGGTTTTCTTGTGCTCCTGTATGTCGTCCTTCAGCTGGCGCCTGTCCCCCAGTACGTGCGACACGGCGTTCAACAGCCTGACTGATAACTCGTCTTCTCCCTGAACGAGTTGTCTATCCATGACAGTTTCCTCCTGTGGTACATAAGTGTTGGGTGCAGCGGATACGCTATCTTCTTCGGGAATCGTGCTGTTCACCTGTTCCACCTTTCGCTGTACCTGCTTCTCCCTGGCCGGATGAGTCCGGGTCCAGCGAAGTTGAAGAAACCAACGAAGCCGTGCGCTACTTGCCTTATATTTACCGTCGGTCTCGAATTGAAACTGTTGACAGGCATCCATGACGCTTCCGCCAATACTCAGATGATGGGAAACGAGTGCTCGTAAGCGTTCTTTGTCTTCAGACGTCCAAGAGGATAGCAGTGTCACAGTAGCACCACCTTTGTTGAAAAATATGATCTGTTCCAATAGACTGATATAATAATACAATAAAATCCGTATAAATACGTCTACTTATGACATTTTCCGCGCGGTGCTTCGGCGGCCGAGCGTGGTGGAGGACGACATGAGCCAACGCAAACCGCTTCAATCCAACCAGTTGAGAGACATCAGACGCCGGGAGCAGAACGCCACCCCTGGCCCATGGGCTGTAAACAAGCAGGTCGTGGACGCTTTTACGATAGATCAAGTGATTACCACCCAGTGGGTGAACCAGAAGACTCAGTATCCAAACCCCGTGGTCAGTATATCCCAAACCGAAAGTCGGGCAACGTTATGGATTGAGGACACGGATGCGGATTTTATTGTTGGCGCCAGAGAAGACATTCCTGCGTTGCTGGCAGGCCTGGACGTATATGGCCATCGAGTGGTATATGATGCCCTCCTTTACTATTTGAATAACCAAGACGTAGGCGAATCGGAGCGGAAAGTACTGGATCAGGCCTTGGAGACGTGCTGGCAAATTATTCGCGAGAAGTCAGCAAAGGGATAGCGGAACGGTTCAAGGGCGCGATCCCATAATTTTTCATGGTTTCGCAAGCACGAACGGACCGCCGTGGAAAAGACTACAGTCAACCCCATTTTGGAGGTGGACCCATGGAGTCTTCCCCGGAGCGATCCGGAAATTCCGATGGGGACGCTCGCAACATCCCCATCGCCGGAAAAATCTCAAGCCTCGCGAACCTGACTTTAGGCACCAATCCCAGGTCCAGGGATTCGTCCATCCTGCTGGGCGCAGACCCGTCAGCTAGCGGCATGACGGACGGTTCCAATAATATTTCCGGGCGCAATTACCTTTTAACGGTTGTTTGCGATAATTCTCTGGTGGACAAGGTCGTTGCAATGATTAAGGCAGAGAACGGCTACACCTAGAGCGGATGCATTTAACATGAAAGCGGGGGTCCCGGTCTGAATCCGGGGCCCCCGCTTATAACCGCTCCTATTGAATCCAATTCTGCAGCCTTGTAGACCTCAGTAAGTGTTCAGTTCAAGGTTTTCCGGGGATTCATCTGTTTCCTCGTAGTGCGCCACCGGCACGGCACTGGCGACGCCCCAGTAATAGCAGACGATGGCGATGACGACTACCACGATGCGGAAATCGGCCCGATGATATACGTCATGACTGTAGCGTGGAGGACAGGTATATGTTTCCTGTTCCGCTGGGGGAAATGACTGCGTAAATTTTTGTCAGAGTGGCGAGCCACACTGCGCCAAGTGCCGTTGCCAAATCCGCATAGGGAGCTTTAAATGTCACGGACAAATTGGTGGCCCAGCCATGTGCCAGGTCGCCACTAGGAATGGCTCCGACGAAGCCCAACTGCAGGAGAACGTACAGGAAAAACCGTGTACATTATATATCTCATTGACTTAATTCCAAATGTTCAGATAATAATAGTGAAAAAGATGGATGCTTCGTAACTGCTCGTAGCACCCATCCTCTTTCACTTTGGCATTAAATCGCGCCACAACGTCTGCGCAAGGACTAGACCTTCGTGAGCGTCTAGACCTTCGTGGGCGCAGCCGTGTCCATAGCTTTATCTCCGGTAGCTGAGCGAAATGGCCAGAGGTGACCCACATTAATTACCGTTGCGCACGCTGGTACAAAGAACGCCAGAATGACAAACGAATAGACAGCCAACCCGATGACCACAGATGTTCCGATTTCCGTGAGGGAGGTGACTCCGGAAACTGTCATCGATCCAAAGGTTCCCGCCATAATCAGAGCCGCAGAGAAGATGACGTTCCCCATGTTTTTCATGGCACTGAGAATGGCCGCAGGGAAGGAGTGCAGGCGTGAATACTCTTCCTCAAACCTCGTCATGAGGAAGATACTGTAGTCGACGCCAAGGGCAACCAGCAGTAGGAAGGCGAAAAATGGAACCACCCAACTGACGCCCGCCTTGCCGAAGACATGCACAAATACCTCCTGCACAATGCCCATTGTGACAAAGTACGTTGACGTCAGTGAGAGGATGACGTACAGCGGCGTCACAATGGAGCGAAGCATAATTACCAGCAGGAGGAAAATGGCGGACAGAATCAACACCACTGTCCTGACGAAGTCACTGTTGGACAACTGGTTTAAGGTGGCCTGCTCCGCAGTGGTTCCCGTAGCCATAATCGTGCCAGTGTGAACCGGCGTCGTTTGCAACGCGGCCGTGGCGGTTTGTTTCAACTGTGGAATCATCTGAATCGCGGCATTGGAATACGGATTGGCATCCAGAACCACGGTGAACTTGGCAATGTGCCCGTTTGCGGAAATATAGGCGTCCATGGCCTTCTGCAGGTCGGCATTGGACGACACTGTACTGGCCGGCACGTAGAAACCAGGGTCTCCGGATACCTGGGACTGTTTGCTGTCCTTCAGGAAACTTTGCACTTGGCTCAATCCGCTGGACACCGAATGGAGACCACTGGCCGCGGACGTGAGTCCTGCCGGAAGCTGTTGATACTTACCGCCAAGTGTCTGCAGTCCGACGTAGACTTTCGTGCTCCCCTGCCGCAACTGACCGCTGGCGGTGACAAGTTGCGCCAGCCCCGAGATCATGCTGTTCGTACCCTCGTTGACCAGACCGGCGCCCTGTACCAGTTGTTGGCTCGCTTGCTGCAACGGAGCAGATGACGAAGCCAGTGTGGCGCTTCCGCTGGCCACCTGATTGGCTCCAGAGACCAACGCCGGCAATTGCGAAGTGGCAGTCTGAATTCCGGAGTTTAGAGGCTGCAAGTTCTGGCTGAGTTCATCCACCCCCTGCAACTCCGCCAGCACCCCTTGCAGTGCTTGGTAGTTAGCGGAAGTGGGTGGGTACGCAGACATGAGGCTCTCAATGAAGGCTTCCAGCTGCGCGTTATTTTGGCTCAGTGAAGTCGCACCGCTAGCCACCTGGCCGAGGCTTGTTGCCAGAGCCTGCTGTGCGTCCGAATACTGTTGCAGCCCTGTCGCCGTCTGCGCGGCACCCTGTTTAAGGCTATTTACGGCTGCTGTGTAACTGGCAATGGCGGAATTCAGTTGCTTCGATGCGCTGGCCACCTGGCCGGCTCCGGACGCAAGTTGCTGTGACTCTGTTGCGGCAGTACTCAAGCCCTGCTGCAATTGACCGGATCCGCTGGATACCTGGCCCGCTCCGGAGACCACCTGATTCAATCCGCTTTCGCCGGCCTGCAATTGGCCGGCTGTGGCCGAAAGTCCGCCGGCGACCTTGGCAACGCCATTGTTTGCCTTGCCTACTCCAGCAGCTGCGTCGCCATTTTGCGATGCGAGTTGAAAACTGGAAATCTCCTTACCGGTAGGTTGTGTAGCACTGTCCACTTCCGTGACACCCTGGGCTTTGGCGAGAGCTTCGGAAATCTTCTGGATAGTAGTCAGACCGGCGGGAGATCGCAGGTTCTGTGTCGTTTTCAGAACAATCGTCGTAGGCATTACTTTGCCAGGCGAGAAGGCCTTCGAGACAACCTGGAACCCCTGAACAGAGGGCGCCTGAGGAATATCGCTCATAGGATTCAGGGTTCGTTGATTTGTGAACATCAAAGCTGTGGGCACCAGCACAACGATGAGCGCCAGCAAGGATATCCAGGGATGTCGTGTCGCTGCGCCCCCGGTCCACGCCCAGATTTTCGATTGACCGTGCTGCTGCCCAACTTTGGGTCGCCGCGGCCAGAAGAGGTGGCGCCCGAAGATGGCCATGATGGATGGAATCAGCGTGAAGCACAGCACGAGAGTAATGCCCACGCCAATGGACACGCCCACGGCCGTTCGGTACAGCCCGAATTTGGCGAAGTAGAGCACCGCAAAGGAAACCAGTACCGTCAGACTGCTGAACAGCACGGTCTTGCCAATAGCACCCAGGGCGGCCGAAAGTGCCGACACCACATCTTCATAATCCTTCGTCAACTCTTCTCTAAAGCGGTTGATGATAATAATGGAATAATCGGTGCCGGCGCCAAAAATAACGCCAACGAGAAAGGTCTGGGTAAAAGTGGATACGGGCAGCCCGAACTGGGCCAGCCACCCGACGACATTCTGCGTCAGCAGGAAGGACAAACCAATGGAAATCAGGGTGACAAAGGGTGCCAGTAACGACCGGAACACCAGCAACAAGATGATGAGCACCAGTCCAATGGTGACAGCGGTGGTCCTTTTGACACCATCCATGGAGATATTGATATTGTCCTGCTCAATGGCGGCGTCTCCGGTGAGTTCAAAGGACGATCCCGCAGGCGGCTTGTCAAAGGCACCCCGCACCTTTTGCATACTGGAGGTGGTAGCCTGGCTCACGGAACCCTGTGAAAAACCCACCGTGGCAATTTCCGTGGTACCATCCTTGCTGACAAACTCATTGCTCAGACTCTTATCTGTGTTGTACGCATCGGTGACATTGGAGACACCATACTGTTTCTCATTGTCGCTCAATTTTTGCAACTGATTGCGAAAATACGTCTTGTCCGCCGACGTCAGTCCTTTGGGGTTGTAAAGAGCCACGACGGCGCTACTGGTGGACTGATGGGCTGTGTCCACCTGTTTCAGCAGGTTTTGCGCTTGAACGAACTCTGAGGAATTGGGCACATAGCTTGTCTCAGTATGGGCCACAACGCTGCTCAAGCTCGGTAAGCCGACAACCGCAGCGCAAACCACCACAACCCAAAATGCGACAATGCCGTATCGGAGCTTGTAGACAAGGCGACCCAATCCAGTAAACACAGTCTTCTCCCCCCTCTGAACTGGCATTTTCCAGAATGGTGAGACGTGCAGGAAGTGCTATCCCCGCGTACCCAAATTGCTAAATGGCCCAGTTTCCATTCTTAAAGACAGAGATGGGCTTGCCGTCCTGAGTCAACCCTTCAATATCCAGAGTTGCCGAACCCACCATAAAGTCCACATGCTGCAAACTGTAATTTACGCCTTTTTGCAGCAATTCATCACGAGACATTTCCGTACCGCCCTGAATGGTTGTGGGATAGGCGCTGCCAATGGCCAAGTGGCATGATGCGTTTTCGTCAAACAGGGTATTGAAGAAAATCTGTTTCAGATTGGAAATGGGTGAGTCGTACTGTACCAGTGCAACTTCGCCTAGGTAATGGGCGCCGTCGTCGGTTTCAATCATTTCCTTCAAGCTGCTGTATCCACTTTCCGCGGTATACTCAACAATTCGACCCTTTTCAAAGGTCAGAGAGAAATTGTCAATGAGGGTTCCATTGTGGTTCAAGGGCATCGTTGCACGGACAACTCCGTTGACCCCGTCGCGCTGGGGAAGCGTAAATACTTCTTCCGTGGGAATGTTGGGGAGAAATTCCTGGTCTGTTCCGTCCCAACTCCCGCCGAGCCACAGGTGGCCCTCGGGCAACTCAATGGTCAAGTCCGTACCCTCCGGGGTCGTATAATGAAGGGATTGGAAATGAAAATCATTCAAAATGCGGACCTTGTCTTTCAGCATAGCCACGTGTTCTTGCCAGATTGCCACAGGATTGCTATGAGTAACCCGGGCCATATAGAAGATTTGGCGCCACAGCCTTTCCACAGCCTCATCGTCAGGCAGCTCGGGATAGACTTTCCTGGCCCAGGCCACCGTTGGGGCAGATGTCAGGCACCACTTGATGTCGCCGTTCTGTGTGTGATTCCGGAACTCCTTGCGTGCAATGGAATCAGATTTCATCAAAGCACTTGCACGAGCCGAATCAATGTCTTTGAGCAAATCGGGATTGGGAGCGTACACCTGCAGGAGTGCGCCTCCCGCTTCGTAGAGAGCGTCAAAAATACTGGAGCGCCAGTAAGCGGGTTTCTCCAAATCTTCCAGCGGAGAAAGTTCCAAGTTAATCTTCCTCAGTTCTTCGTCCACCCAATCCACATGGACTCGCGAAGCGCCTGACTCATAAGCCTTCCTTACCAACAACCGTCCGAAGTCCACCAGTTCGATAGGGCATTGAATGAGTAGCGGCTGACCTGGCTGAAGATTGAGACCTACTTTCATCATCAGTTCCGCGTACTTCTCCTGTAGCTCCGTAAAACTAGCCATGGATGTTCCCCCTTCTCTTGCAACAGGTTCCTCTGCAACACCTTCTCTTGACAATCCACACAAAATTATGAACCTGCATGAAAGCAAAGTAAACAAAGCCAAAAAGACAACTGTTGCAATTTCTGGGCAGAACCGCGGGCTTGTCCAACTGAGCGCCGTAGTCACAGCAGACCTTGTTCTAATCGCTGTTGACCACCAAGTTTAGTCTTGCATTTCTGGGCCACGTATCCTGAGATACTCCAGTCAGTTCTTTGCCCCAATCTGTCCCCTGGTTTCTCGTACCAGGTACTTGAAGGTGTCTCCCATTCGCACGCCGTGCGATCCTTTGACCAAAATAACTGAACGGTGCTGCAGCTCTCTAGTCAGCGCCTGGTGCAGGGCATCCCGCCGGGAAAAGTGATGCCAATGCTTTTTGGGCAGACCCGCCGCAACGGCAGCCTTGCCTGTGTACTGCGTGAACCTGCCGTAAGTGTACAGCGCGTCAATGGATTTATTGGCCAGATGCCGACCTACGTCGCGATGTCCGGCCACGGTGTACTTCCCTAGGGCAAGCATCGATCCAAGGACAGCCACTGTTTTTGCCCGACGCCGCTTTCCTAGTTCGTGGAGAACGTCTACAGCAGCCTTGGCCGCATTGGGGTTGGCACTGAAGCTGTCGTCAATCAGCGTAATGGTTGAAGAGACACGGTGCACCGCCATACGGCTGCGCATCCGCTGGAACGTCCGCAACCCGAGGCGGATGTCTCTGACGGAAAACCCCAATTCATTGGCCACTGCTACGGCACACAGCGCGTTATACACTTGGTGCCTACCGTAAACGGGAATGAAGAAGTGCTGTGACGTACCGTGTAGCTTCACGGTAAAGCCCATGCCGCCACTGCCGTAGTGGACGTCACTGGCTCTGTAATCAGCTTTGCGCACAATCCCCACTGTGACTAGCTTGCCTGCGAATTGCCCCCGCGGCATGGCTCGACTGTTTCCGTCATCCAAATTGTAGACAGCTAAACCGTTTCTGTTCATGTAGCGGATGAGTTCAGACTTGGCGCGAATCAGCTTCTTTACGTCCCCACCAAAACTTCCCAGATGAGCGGTGCCGATGTTGGTAACCACCGACACATCGGGTTTAAGAATGGCGCAGTGCTTACGGATGTGTCCTCCCCGGGACATACCGTATTCCAGAACCGCTGCGCGGTATTTACCTGACTTGAACCGTTTTGCGTATTTTTGCGTATGAGTAAAGAAATTCTGATTGCCCGGTGACTTGAAGACCTTCCATTTACGCCTCAAAATTGACGCAATCATTTCCTTGGTCGTAGATTTCCCCGCGCTCCCGGTGACAGCTATGACGGGATTTCTGCCAAGCCTCACATCCGACACCACCTTACTGGTCCAAACCTGGTACCGAATTGTATGGCGCACGTCGTCTATTGGTATAGGCAAACTTTGAAATTGGGCAATCAAACACGCGCCGATTCGCATACTGCCATACATTGAAACCAGGAAGGTCGGCAGGTGCTGCGACAGGAGGGCGACACGATGGAAACGAGCGTCGAGGTTGTAGCGGTAGGAGACATTCTCATGTGGCAAAATCAGATTACATCGGCCGCGGACGGTGGTGGCGGTTACAAGTTCGACTCCATGTTCGCATCAGTGGCACCGGTTCTAAAGGCAGCGGACCTGACCATCGGTAACTTGGAGACCACGTTTTCAGGGAGGGAAAGGGTTTACCAGCGACGCAGTCGCAGGACAGGATTTCCGCGGTTCAACTGCCCTGACGAATTGGCTGCAACGTTGAAGCGCGTCGGTTTTAACGTGCTGACAACGGCCAATAACCACTGCATGGATCGCGGGGAATCCGGGCTCAAGCGGACCCTTGAGACCCTAAACCGGCATGGATTGCAGCACACAGGGACCTTTTCGTCGCAATCCGGCTCGAGGGACCTGCTCATATGCAGAGTCAAAGGCGTCAATATTGGTATTGCCGCCTATACCTACGGTACAAACCTAATTCCCGTGCCAAAAGCGAGGCCGTGGCTGGTCAACCGCATAAATGTACGGAAAATTACGGCTGACTTGCGCCGCTTAAGAACCCGCAGCGATTTTGTCATTGTGGCTCTGCACTTTGGCCAGGAGTTTCAACGGCGGCCAAACAAGAGGCAAAAGCGGTTGGTGGACACCCTCCTGAAAAACGGAGCCGACGTTATTTTAGGAGCCCATCCACATGTACTGCAGCCCGTTGTCCTGCAGACCGTCCGGGATGTTACAGGTGTACGGAAAAGACGCGTTGCTGCCTACTCTCTGGGAAATTTCATTAGCGACAGAATGATGGGCAATCCCCACGCGGATATCGGTATGATGCTGCGCCTGACCATTCACAAGGACACAGAGGGACAGGTCCGGTTGGATAGGGTATCGTACCTGCCCACCTGGGTGCAGCGCTGGAACAAGGGCCAGAAGTACGGCTTTCGGGTGCTTCCCACTTCCAGATACCGAAACCTGTCAACAGACTCCAGACTAAGGCAGAAACTGCAGAGAATTCACGACCGGACGCTGCGCCATGTCCGCCGGCAGCGATGAAGGCACGGGGATATCAACTGGGCGAAGGGATGTTCTATCCGGCGCAGAAGCCTGTTTTCCGCGGAAGTCGGCGCATTTTTCATGTGGAAACCATACAGTATGGTGAGGCTCCTCTTGGAGCGGACTTCTAAAGAGGAGGGGATACCGTGGCAAGAAAACCGGTAAAACGAAGCCGGACAAAGCGGACTTCTAAAATTTCGAGAGCCAGTGCAACGCGTGTTCAGAACCAGCAGGCGAAGCAGCCAACTGCTGGTGCGGCAACTCCGGCTCCGCACCAATCGCAATCAGCCTTCGATAATCTTAAGAACAACCTTAGCGGTAAGAGGAAGGCCATTTTTCAAATTTTGGACGACGTGAAGAAGGTCAAACCTGATGACTGGCAAGACCCCAACCAGGTGGAACGCATGGCCAGAGACTTTGCGGGGAAACTGGGGCTGCCGGTGCCGGAACAAAGAATCAAACAATTCGTCAATGCGTATAAAGACGCGACAAAAAATGGGCCAAACGCAAGCGTGGACGAGATTGTAAACAAATACGGCAAGAACGTTGACGACAAAACCTTGAAGGAAATTAAGAAATTTGTCCCCAAGACCAAGTCTTGAGCCAAATAGTCAATGACTTGAACACAGTCATCCCAGAAGATTGCACTGAAGCTGGAGGATGGGGTTTCCCCACCCTCTTTGTTGTGGTGGGCACCCGCTGGAGGTGGCAAGCACACGTCTGGAACACGCGCGGTTGGGAAGAGCGCGGTTGGGAAGACACTGCCACCGTCGAACTCCCAGGTCGGGCGTCAGGTGACAGTACCTTACTGTGGTTGCTCCGGATATTGAAGCGGTTGTCTCGATGAAGGAGGATAAGGCAGCTGTTGACTATTGCCTGGAGGCTGTTGAAAAGGACCTGACATCCCTTGCTGTCCTGGCGGAAGAGGTTGTGGATAGCCAAACTGTTGTTGGACAGGTTGCCTTTGTTGCTGCTGTTGCGGTGCTTGCTGTTGTTGTGCTTGCTGTTGCGGCCCAGGTCGCAATCCTTGCTGTGGCCCCTGTTGCGGTCGCGTGGGTTGCTGCGCTGCCGACGAATCGTTTTGTCTTGGTTCTACCGCAGCTCCCTGCGTTTCACCTTGGTCCCCAGCGGTATCGGAGTTCTTACCCTTGAACATCCGCGATCCCGCAGGGGAGTTCATTAGAGCCACGAGAATATTGGTAAAGTCTTCCGTTGTGAGGTTTTTCCCTCGCCCCTTAATGAGTTTGTCCAAGACCCCGGTTTCCCGGAGGCTATTGGATGCAGAGGACAGTGTCTCCAGGACTTCATTGGCCTGCTGCAAATAGCCCAGGCCGTTTTTTACCAGCGAACGCAGGTTATTCACTTGCTTCAGAGACTCCTGGATATTGTCCGCGGTAAAAAAGCTTCCCAAGCCCCGGCTCTTACGCTTGGCGGGGACGGCTGCCGCGGACGGCCTATTACTGTTGGCGGTCCTGTTGCCTTTCCTTTGCCTGGCTGGGGGTCGTCCCTGCGCCCTGCGCTGTCCGCTGTTTTGCTGTCTGGGATTGCGCTGGGCGGAGGCTCTCCGCCCGCTGCCTCGCTGTGCAGCGGTTCCAACCCTGGCCGACGGTCCCCTCGACGCCTGTACGGTGGATGGCGGTCCCACGGCAGGTCTCCCTGACATGTTGGCTTTGGCCAATCTTGCGCGTCCTTGAGACGGCATTGACATCACCCCCTTGTCAATCAGTGTCACTTCCTGCTACTAGATAGTGTATTGAGTAGGCAGACAATTGGTGATTCAGGGGGGGCGCTGTGAGGGGAACCGACGAAATAACCATGAAGGTTGCCACGACGGGTTCAAAATACGCGAAAAAGCCGCGTCACACAGGGGCGCCGCGGCTTGGTACCACGCAGAACATTGATTGTAGTGGCTGAAGTCATTGTAGTGCTTGAATGAACCGGGCCATGCGTTCCAGGGCAATCTCCACGTTTTCGTAGGAGGTGGCGTAGGAGAGGCGGATGTTATCGGGTGCCCCAAAGGCTTCTCCGGGGACCGCCGAGACCAACTCATGCTCTAGGAGCAGTTCACAAAAGCTCGCAGACCCTTCAACTTTCTTCCCCTTGAAGGTGCGGCCATACAGTTTCGATACATTGGGGAATGCGTAAAATGCGCCTTCCGGAAGCAGGCAGGATACTCCGGGCAGTTCGCGCAGCCCCCGCACCAGTCTGTCGCGCCGGCGTCGGAATTCACGGACCATGGAGTCGTCAAAGTGACTCAACGCCGCCAGTCCGGCGAACTGCGACATGGTGGCAGGATTTCCTGTGGCGTGACTCTGCAGGCTGGAAATGGCCTTAGCCACAGCCGGCGGTGCAGCTACGTACCCGAGGCGCCAGCCGGTCATGGCGAAAGCCTTGGAAAATCCGTTCACCAGCAGTGTCCGATTCAGCAGATTTGGATAGAGAGTAGGTAGGCTGATGTGTCGAACATCGTAAACGAGACGCTCGTATATCTCATCCGTTACTACATATATGTCCGTCTTGCTGAGAACGTCGCCCAGTTCCCGCAATTCCTTTTCTGAATACACCGCCCCCGTAGGGTTTGAGGGCGAGTTGAGAAGGACCGCCCGTGTCCTGTCTGTCAACGCGTTTTCCAACTGTTGGGCCGTCAGCTTGAATCCTGTTTCCTCGGTACAGTTGACAATCACCGGTTTGCCCCCGGCGACGCGAATTTGTTCGGGATACGAAACCCAATATGGGGCGGGTAAAATGACTTCGTCCCCTTCGTCGCAAATCGCCAGGAAAACGTTAAACAGCGAGTGCTTGGCACCGGACGATACGACAATCTGTTCCGGTGTATACTGCAGTCCGTTGTCCTGCATCAGCTTTTGCGCAATGGCTTTGCGGAGGTCCAGCGTTCCGGCCGCCGGCGTGTAGCGTGTCTGGCCGTCGGCAATGGCCTTGATTCCGGCGAAGGCGGCGGCCACTGGTGTGTCGAAGTCCGGTTCGCCCACACTCATGTTGACAACGGGTTTGCCTTCCCGCAGCAACGCCTTGGTTTTGCTGTCAATGCTGATGGTGGCTGAAGGTGAAATGTTCCGGACGCGGTTTGAAAGGTGCTGCTCCACTAGCATCGTCTCCCCCGTGCTTTTTTGCAATTTTAGCATAATGGTTCAGCGTGTGCCGTGGAATAACCCGGGAAGAATTGAAAACCACTTCGAGGCTTCCTGTCCCTGAAAGACCGGGTGCAAGGGACAATAGCGGGTGGGTTCGTGGCCCGCAATGAAGTAATCTGTCTCGGTGTCGGCGCACGCCGATGTCGCCAGGTATCCGGTAACGGGATCGATGGTCCTTTTCACCAGACCGGCAGGGACATTGTACCACTTTCCCGGCAGTCGCTGCTGCGCCGTACCCATGAATTTTCCCCAAATCGGCACAGCCAAGTGGGATTCCTTGAGCGATAAGGGGCGGTTGTCGTCATATCCCACCCACACTGCCGTGACCAGACGCGGGGTGTAGCCCACCGTCCATGCGTCAAAGCGGGTGGTGCCGGTTTTTGCGCAGACGGGTCCGTGCAGGTAAGGGCGCGCGCGGCTGGCCGTGCCACCCTGTTCTGTGACACTCTGCAACAAATCGCTCATTTGAAAGGCCACCTGTGGCGACACCACCCGTTCTCTGGGCAGATTCGGTTCCACGGGCCGCGACCACAGCGGGGAACTGAGCTGCTGCACCGTATGGGGCTGCACCTGAAAGCCGCCGTTGGCCAGTGCCCCGTAGGCCGCAGCCAGTTGCAACGGGCTGGTGGGAAAGACGCCGAGAGCCAGGGCAGGGTAGGGCTTGAGAGCTGTAGTCATCCCCAGACGCCGCGCCATTTGGATGACGTGATTGGGTCCCACCGTCAAATTGGTGGTCACAGCGTAGACATTGTCCGATCGCGCAATGGCTTCCCGCAGCGTTAGCGGTCGGTGCGCGTACTGCTCACCGTAGTCGTGGACAGTGTAGGCCTTCTCATCGTCGTAGAGAAAGGTAGTCTCTTCGCTGCGAATCTCTTTGGCGGGGGACCAACCCTCGGATAGGGCGGTGGCGTAGAGAATGCCCTTGAAGGTCGATCCCGGCTGGCGCTGCGCAAATGTCCGATTGTAGGGACCGGTGGCAAAATTGCGGCCGCCTACCATGGCCTTGATGGCGCCTGTCTGCGGATCCATGGCTATTAACGCTGCCTGCAGGTGGCTGCCCTGGGGCAACGTGCTGTGGATTGCGCGTTCCGCGGCCTTCTGCAAGACAGCATCCAGGGTGGTGCGCACGGTGACGTTGCCTCGATACAGATCGTCCGTGGACAGGTGGTACCGGTTCTCCACTTCCCGCACTGCCGTTGTCGTGAAATATGGGGCTTGGCTCAAACTGTGTTTATGCTGCGCGAACTTAAGCGGCTGACGGTAAACCTGGGCAGCTTCTCTCTGCGTCAGATAGCCGCTTTTTACCATACTCACGAGGACCGTGTACTGCCGTTCCTTCGCCGCCTTGAGGTTGTGGAAAGGCGAGTACAGTTCGGGGCCTTTGGGTAAGCCGGCCAACAGGGCACACTCCGCCAGATTCAGGTCCTGGAGCGGTTTGTCGAAGTACAGTTTGGCTGCGGCCTGGACGCCGTAGGCACCCTGGCCAAAGTATACGACGTTGAGGTACTGTTCTAGGATTTTCGACTTGGATTCGTGCAGTTCCAACTGTAATGAGTACAACGCCTCCCGCACCTTTCTGCCGAATGTGCGGTTTTGGTTCAGGTAGAGGTTCTTGGCCAACTGCTGGGTAATGGTGGAACCTCCCTGAACCACGCGTCCTCTGACAGCGTCCTTTTCCAGAGCGCGCGCCATGGAGGATAGGTTGAAAGCGTGATGCTGGTAAAACTTTCGGTCTTCCACGGCGATGACCGCCTGCTGCAGAGCCATGGGGATGGCTGCGAGGGGTACGGGTTCCGATTGCGATCCCCGAGGCGTCCATGCTGCCAATTGATGGTTTTGCGCATCCAACAGAATCGTGGGGTGAATGACGCTGGCGTCCGGAAGCGGTAGTATCCGGAGGCTTCCAATAATCGCCGCGGTTCCCCAGAAGCCTACGGCAAGGGGGAGGAGGATGCGTTGGGCAAGTTCCCTGGGGCGCCACCAGGGGCGTCTTGGCTGCAGTTGCAACGGTATTGTCGGTTGATTGGAAGACATTTCATCCGGTCCCTCCACAGTGGAATGCAGGTATAGTGTTTCCAAGGGTTATGTTCCCATGCGGGTTTGGTATAATACGGATTGCATCGATGTGAGTACCGTTGCGATTGAGGAGGACGCCAGCCCAATGACTAGGTCACACTTGTGGTTCACTGAGTACCAAAACGAGAACTTGAGCCTCGGTTTGCGCATTAACCAATCTCTGTACAGCACACAGACGCAATATCAATCCATGGATGTCTACGAAACCGAACAGTATGGCAATCTGCTGGTTCTGGACGGCTGTGTCATGACCACGGACAAGGACGAGTTTGTTTACCACGAAATGCTGTCACACGTGCCACTGCATACCCACCCCAATCCACACAGCGTCCTGGTTGTGGGCGGCGGAGACGGAGGCGTCATTCGGGAAATTATTAAGCACCCCAGCGTTGAACGAGTGGTATTGGCGGAAATTGACGGCGAGGTGATTGAAGCTTCCAGACGTTACTTCCCGTACATTGCCTCCGGCCTGGACGACAGCCGCGTGGAGATTCAGGTCGCGGACGGAATTCAGTATGTGGCACAACACCCCGAGGAGTTCGATGTGATTCTGGTGGATTCCACCGATCCAATTGGCCCGGCGGTTGGCCTTTTTGCCCGCGAATTCTACGAGTCCGTGGCGCGCGCCCTGAAGCCGGATGGACTGATGGTGGCCCAGACGGAATCGCCCTTTGCCAATCAGCAGCTGATTCGCGACACCAGCGCCAGAATTGGCGAAGTGTTTGCCAATGTTCACCTGTATCTGGCCTTTGTTCCTACGTACCCCACGGGAATGTGGAGCTTTACTATGGGCAGCAAGAAGTACAGTCCCCTTGACCCCGTGCCTTCCCGCGTGCAGGACACGAAATACTACTCCACCGAAGTGCATAAAGCCGCTTTCGCTTTGCCTCCCTTCGTACAGGAGCTGGTGCGCCGGTGACGCAACAAGAACCTTTTGACGCGGCGTACAGTGGCAATGTGTTTATTGGTGCAGGGCAGGACTTTTCTGCGGCACAGGCTGTCATCTACGGCATGCCCATGGATTGGACCGTTTCCTTTCGCCCAGGCAGCCGCCTGGGGCCAGCCCGTATCCGGGAAGTCTCTCTGGTTCTGGAGGAATACAGCCCTTACCTGGATAGGGACTTAACCGAAATCACCTACTTCGACGCGGGGGACATCCCTCTTCCTTTCGGCAATCCGCAGCGCAGCGTGGAGAAGATTTACGAATACGTCAGGGGTCTGTATAAGGCGGGGAAATTTCCTTTGGGCTTGGGTGGCGAGCACCTGGTTTCCTGGGGTACAATCCGCGCTGCCGCCGAGGCCTTCCCAAATCTGCGGGTCGTTCACATTGACGCCCACGCGGACCTGCGGGAGAGCTATGAGGGAGAAGAGCTCTCCCACGCCGCCGTCATTCGGCACGTCTGCAAACTCCTGGGTCCGGACAGGGTCTACCAGTATGGTATTCGCTCCGGGCTTCGCGAAGAGTTTCAGTGGGCGCGCAGCAACACGCACTTTTACCCCTTTGAACTGCTGCAACCGCTGCGGGATTCCCTGGACGAGCTGGCCGGGCACCCCGTTTACGTGACGTGGGACGTGGACGTGTTCGATCCCGCTTTTGCACCGGGTACAGGCACGGCTGAATCGGGTGGTATCACCCCTAGGGAAGCGCTGGCAGCCATTGCCGAAATGCAAAAGCTCAACGTCATTGGTTTCGACCTGGTGGAGGTGGCACCTCCGCTGGACACTACGGAACAGACCCAGATTCTCGCTGCGAAGCTGGTGCGGGAGGCTCTTCTTGCGTTCTTGCCGAAAAATAGGCACGAGCCGAAAATTTAGCACACAACCGTCCCGTTATCCCGTATAATAAACTTGCCGGATTGTTGATACGGGACTCGCACCCGTATTTTTCCGGTACATGGCTGGGGAATCTTCGAGGAACGGGATGATTGGATGCCTGTTTTGGAGCTTAACGAACGCTGGCTGCTAAACCTGTTGGACACGATTGACGAAGGGATCCACGCCGTGGATGTGGACGGCGTCACCCTCGTCTACAACCAGGCCGCAGCGGTCATGGACGGGTTGCGACAGTCCGATGTCCTTGGCAAACACGTATTGTCCGTTTTTCCCTCTCTCGGCCAGGATACCAGTACGCTGATGCAGGTCCTGAAAACCGGCAAACCCCTGGCCAACCGGTCGCAAACCTATACTAACTACCTAGGACTCAAGGTTCATACGGTTAACACTACCTTACCCATCGTCATTGCGGGACGTGTGGTGGGTGCCGTGGAAATCGCGAAAGACTTGACCCAGGTGAAGAACCTGGCAGAACAGGTGCTCAGCCTGCAGGCACAAGTGGTGGGTAGTGCGCGAGGCAACGGGGGAACCTCCGTCAGAAAGGACGGAGCCAATGCTATCTACTATTTTCCCGATATTCTCACGGTAAATCCCGAGATGCAGGCGGTGAAGAGCCGCGCCCAATTGGCGGCAAAGACGTCTTCGCCGGTGTTGGTCTACGGGGAGACGGGAACGGGCAAGGAATTGCTGGTGCACGCCATTCACAACGCCAGCCCCAGGCAGGGCAATCCATTTTTGGCCCTGAACTGCGCTGCACTTCCGGCGACACTCCTGGAAGGAATTCTGTTTGGAACGGTGCGGGGAAGTTTTACAGGCGCCGGCGATAGAGCCGGATTGTTTGAGTTGGCGGACGGCGGCACCCTGTTTCTGGACGAGATTCAGTCCATGCCGCTGGAACTGCAGGCGAAGCTGCTGCGGGTGCTGCAGGCCGGCGAAGTGCTGCGCGTGGGCGATACCCGCCTGCGTCACGTGGACGTACGCGTCATCGCCGCCATGAATCAGTCTCCGGAGGTGTCTCTGGCGAGGCGGGAACTACGCCAGGATTTGTACTACCGCATCAACGTGGTGCGCCTGGACTTGCCGCCGCTGCGCAAGCGGCCCCAGGACATTCCCGTTTTGGTCAACTACTTCATCGATAAATGGAATGCCCGCTTTCATGTCAATGTCACAGGTGTCACCGATGCCGTCATGCAAGTGTTTGCCGCCTACCATTGGCCGGGAAATATTCGGGAATTGGAGAATGCCATTGAGGCGGCCATGAATCTGGTGCACGAGGGGAAAATTCAACTGGACGTATTGCCAACGCACATTCCAGACTCAACTGTCAAAGCGGGGCAGTCTGCCTCGCCGGGGATGGATAAGGACAGCGGCGTGGCAGAGTTTTGCGGCGAACCGCGAGACCATAGGGGACTGGAGACACACCGCGATGCACTCCGCCGTACACCGGCGGATTTTGACTCTACAGTCTGGGGAATCACAGAAGCAAATACCCCGGAGTCGCCGGAAACGGGTACAATGGCAATCCCCGGCGCGACCGCTGCACAGGGAAGCGGAGATTTTTCGTGGATTCACACGCTGGCCGCTCACGGAATGAATGAATTCTGGAGCAGCCTTGAGGACGAAAGGGCGGCGGATCCCGGTTTCGCCGCCATCAGCCGGGCCTTTGAGCGGATGATTCTCCTGCGCGCCTTGGAAAGCACCGGAGGAAATGTCAAACAGGCTGCGGCCAAACTGGGGATGCCCAGGCAGACCCTGCAGTACCGCGTCAAGCAGACAGACATTACTGTTGCGCGGTGACCCCGTTGTACACATCAATTCTGCTAAAATATCAGCACCGCCTACCCAACCTATGCTCAAGTGCCGAAAATACGGCACTTGAGCATAGGTTTTTTCGTGGTTTCTCCGCCTACAGCCCATCTGGAAGACCATAGTGGAGTGGAAATTGCCTTGTTCTGTGCAAGAACAGTGCAAATTGGAGCCCTGTTTGCCTCGTTGGCACGCTTCTTGCGTTTGCTTTAGGGAACCCCCAATCCACAGTCGAGCTATGTGCATATGCCACGGCAGACGAAGAAAAAGTGTGGATTGGCGCAGGCACGTGGAGGTGTCAGAGCAAGATGCAGCAGGAGCAGACGAAACAGGTTTCGCAGTCGGAATCCAGGCAGGAATGCAGAGCAGTGACGAAAGCAGGAGACAGGTACGGACTGCACCGCGTCCTTGAGCCCGAGGGCGTGATGCCGCAGGCGGCGTGGAAACTGGATAACCGCATGGAGTGTTGGGACAACGAAATTTTGATTGACGTGGAAGTACTCAATATCGACTCAGCCTCATTTACGCAAATCAAGGAGGAAGCCGGCCAGGACGAAAGCCGTGTGCGCGACATTATGATGCGCATTGTCGGAAATCGCGGCAAGCACCATAACCCTGTAACGGGATCGGGCGGCATGCTTGTGGGACGCGTCCGGGAAATCGGCGAAAAGCTTCGGCATCGGGACGATGTCAAGGTGGGCATGCGCATAGCCACCCTGGTCTCATTGTCGTTGACGCCGCTCAAGATTGACGAAATCATCCATGTTGACATGAAGAACGCGCAAGCCGAAGTGAGAGCTCAGGCCATTCTCTTTGAAAGCGGCATCTTTGCGCCAATGCCGGATGACTTGCCGGACAAAGTGGCGCTGGCCATTTTTGACGTCTGTGGCGCACCGGCTCAAACGGCTCGATTGGTGAAGCCTGGCAACAGCGTTGTCTTGTTGGGCGGAGGTGGCAAGTCGGGAATGACGGTTTTGCGCCAGGCGCGGCTGTCCAGCGGTGACGGCAAGGTTGTGGCAGTGGAGTACGGCGAGGCTGCCTGCCGGCGGTTGCGCGATTTGGGCTGGGCGGATGAGGTGCTGAACCTGGATGCCACGAGGCCTGTGGAGGTGTTGCCGGCTGTACAGGCAGCACTGGGTGGAGAACTGGCAGATGTGGTCATTAACTGCGTCAATGTGCCCAACACGGAAATGGCCTCCATTCTCTGTGCCAGAGACAGAGGCACGGTCTACTTTTTCAGCATGGCGACCAGCTTTACGGCAGCCGCTTTGGGGGCAGAGGGCGTAGGGAAAGACGTGGAACTGGTCATTGGCAACGGTTACTGCCACGGCCATGCACAGCACGCGCTCAACCTGGTGCGGCAATCGCCGGAGTTGTTGCAGGTCTATCGGGACAAATTCGCCCTTTGACGCGGCGGACGCTAAGGCTGCGTTCCGCTGTTGAGGGTGCAACGGATTTTATGGAGGAGGTTTTCTCATGAGCATTACTGAAGACAAGATTACTCATGTGTATGGGAAGAAAAAGAGGCACTTTCGCGACATTGAACTGTGGCGCGACGTTACAGACGAAGAGTGGAACGATTGGAAGTGGCAGTTGACTCATACCATCAACACCATTGAGGACCTGCGTAAAGTCGTCAATCTCGATGCTGACGAAGAAGCCGGTGTGGACAATGTCAGCGAGTCCATTCCGCTGCGCATTACGCCGTACTATGCCATGTTGATGGATCCGGACGACCCTAACGATCCCGTTCGGATGCAGGCTGTTCCCCTCTCCAACGAGATGCAGCGGTCTCCGTGGGACATGGAGGACCCCCTTGACGAGGACGAGGACTCCCCTGTCCCAGGGTTGACTCACCGTTACCCGGACAGAGTACTGTTCCTGATTACCAACCAGTGCTCCATGTACTGTCGTCACTGCACCCGTCGCCGCTTTTCGGGACAGGTGGGTCACGCTGTGCCGAAACCACAGTTGGATGCGGCCATTGACTACATCCGCCGTACGCCTCAGGTGCGGGACGTGCTTCTGTCCGGTGGTGACGGACTTCTGGTCAACGACAAAATTCTGGAGTACATCATTAGCGAGCTAAGGGCCATTCCCCACGTGGAAATCATTCGCATTGGCACCAGAGCTCCCGTGGTCTTTCCGCAGCGTATTACGGACGATTTGTGCGCCATGCTGAAAAAGTACCACCCCATCTGGATTAACACGCACTTTAATCACCCTGACGAAATTACGCCGGAAGCTGCGTTGGCGTGTGCGAAACTGGCTGACGCCGGTATTCCTCTGGGCAACCAGTCCGTCCTTCTGCGCGGCATCAACGACTGCCCTCACGTCATGAAGAAACTGTTGCACGAATTGGTGAAGATTCGTGTCCGTCCCTATTACATCTACCAGTGCGACATGTCCAAAGGACTGGAACACTTCCGGACCACGGTGGCAAAAGGCATCGAAATCATGGAACAGCTTCGCGGTCACACTTCCGGCTATGCCATTCCTACCTATATCGTGGATGCACCTGGTGGCGGCGGAAAAATTCCGGTAGGACCGCAGTACCTGATTTCTCAGGGTCATGGAAAGATTATTCTGCGTAACTTCGAAGGGGTCATCACCACTTACCATGAGCCTACTTACGAAGACACGGGTTGCCCGCCAAATTGCACCCATGACAAGTCTGTTGACAATGAGGAGCTCATTGGCGTAGCCCGTCTTTTGAACGACGTGGATTTGACGTTGGAACCCACGCACCTGAAGCGGCGCGAGCGGGAACGGTTCAACAGAAACGTTGAGTTGGATGAGTTTCGCCGGGCGCCCAGGCATGAATAGCCAAATTTTGTACAATCAGCGGTGACCCCGTGCTTTGGGAGCGGGAGTCCCCTCATGTGGAGTGGCGGACACAGAGACGGCGCAGCCGTCTCAACCGCTGCTCATTTTTCGTGGTAGAGGAGGTGCCGTCATGGCCCTGAACTTGGTGGCTGAGTTCCTGGAACACAACTGGAGACGCGTTGCCTTTATTGGCATTGCCAAACACGCCGGTAAGACCACCGCCATGAACCAGGCCATTCGGCAAGCGGAGGAAATCGGGGTTCCGCTGGGTTTGTGCAGTATTGGCCTCGACGGCGAGCGCCTCGACACCATTATGGGCATCGATAAGCCACCGGTATTTGTGCCGGCAGGCACTGTGATTGCCTCTGCGGAAAATGCTCTGCTGCAATCAGAGACGCAACTGGAGTATCTGGCAGATACGGGAATCCCGTCACCCCTTGGCAATGTTCTCATTGCCAAGGCCATATGGCCAGGCAAAGTTCTCTTGGCGGGCGTTCGGCAGCGACACCACGTAGCCCGGGCTGTGCCATACCTGCACCGGTTCGGTGCACAATTGGTGTTTGTGGATGGAGCTTTTGACAGAGTGGCATCCGCAGTTCCGGGGTTGGTGGATGCGGCCGTCCTTGTCATTGGTGCAGTTTCCGGGAAGACGGTGGACCAGGTTGTGGCCGTGGCGTATCCTTTTCTGCAGCGATTTCACCTGCCTCTTGTGGAAGACGGGTTGCGGTCGGTGTTTCAGCCCGCCCTGGAGGCACAGGAAATTGCGGCCTGGGATGGCGTTGAGTTGAAACGCTTCCCCAGACATCAGGGCATATTGGGGCTGAGACAGGACGCACAGTGGAGTGCCGAGACGACCCATGTTTTCATTCCTGGCGCCGTATCCGACGCGGTGCTGGAAAACCTCATGGGGCACCCAAGGCCACTGCAGGTCATCGCCAGTCATCCGGCGCAAGTCATTGCCGGTAACGGCGTCCTGGAGCGGTGGTTCCGGAAGAACCACACCCTGGTTCTGTGGCAGACGCTGCCCTTGGCGGCTGTTGCCGTGAACCCGTACAGCATACAGGGTTACAGCCTGTCGGAGAGTGAACTTTTCGAAAAACTCACGCCGTTGGTTCCAGGGGTTCCCCTGTACAACGCAGCCGCGGAAGAGGGGTCTGACAGTGAACAAGTCTTCCGTGGGTGACTCAGCAAACCATCCATCGGGCCAGGCTGCTGTAGCGCTGCTGAATGAAGAAACCCTTGATGCCATTCAGTGGAACCTGCTGTGGGAACAGTGGCGTCCTGTGACCCCGTTAGCCCGAGCGCAAAAGAATCGTTTGCAGCCCTTTCTGCCTGGAGACGAACAGCGTTGGCAAGGAACCTATCATCTCCTCCAATCCGATGTTCATCTCCTGTCCACCGTGTTTCTGAAGGAAGTTCGGGAGACGCTGAGGGAGATGCCCGATGTGAGGGAAATTCTGCAGCGGTTGTGGAACATGGGAGCCGCGGCATCGGCGGGCATCGGCATGACCCAGCACTTGTCTGCCAGAGATATGCTTGTTCTGAAACAGTTTGCCGTTTACGGCCAGCGCTTGGCGGCAAAACTGGCTGGGCAAATGTGCGGCGTCTCGGACGAGGCCCTGTGGGCCGGGTTGTTGAGGCCCTTTGGACATCCGGATGAACCGTCCTTTGCCGTCCAGCATATTGCAACATCTGAATACGACGAGGCGGCAAAGGCCTATAGCCAAGTCCTGCATCGACGTAGCGAAGCGATTCGCAAATGGAGCAACCACTGGCAGGAACGACTGGGTGTCCGGCCGGGGCGGGACGGAGTGATTGTGTGTAAACTTCCAGGGCAGGCGCAACTGGCCGCTCGCCTGAAGGAGACGCCTGAGGTCACGTGGCAGAGCGATACGCCCTACGAGAGTACCTTTGCGGTTCCGCCAAGTCTGGAAATGGCAGGGCTGCAGCGCGAAATCGAAGGGTGGCAGCAAACCATGGACGCCCAGGCCGAGGGGATTCTGCACCGGCTTACTGAGCAACTGCTGGATGTTTACGACCAGTGGGATGAGGCCGTCAGGCAAACCATTGAAGTGGATTTAAGGGCCGCTAAGGTGGTTCTCTGGCACCAGTGGGGTGGCTGCACACCGACTCCGGCCGACGTCCTCAGCGTCACGGACGCGGTTCATCCCCTGCTGGCGGAGAAGATGGCCCAGCAGAGCCGAGCCTATACGCCTCTGACCTGGAGTCCCGAAGAAGGCGTCAATATCTTGACCGGACTCAACATGGGAGGCAAGACACTCTCTGTAAGACTCTTGGTGACGTGCCAAGTTTGTGCCCAGTACGGGCTGCCGGTGCCGGCTCAGGCTTGTTCCACTCGATTGTATGGCGCCATCCGTCTGTACGCGGCCGCCGCGGCGCCGGCGGAGAGTGGACTAAGTTCCTTCGGTGCTGAAGTACTGCAGATGCGGGACTCGTTGACCGGCATCGAAAACGCCCGTCAGCCGGTGTTCCACTGCTTTGACGAACCGGCTAAATCCACCAATCCTGCGGAAGGCGAGGCCTTGGTGGTGGGTCTGATTGAGTCTTTGCAGGCCGCGGCGCCAAAGCACCATTTGGTAGTAGTCACCACGCACTTTTCCGGCGCCATGCGCTTGCGCGACATCCCAAAGTTTCGCGTGAGGGGTCTCAAGAACGTGAATCTACCGGTTGCCGGAGACAACGAGGAGTTCCAGGAAGACACACAAGTTCTTCAGCAACGCCTGCGATTGCTGGCAGAAGCTATGGACTATCGCCTGGAGCCCGTCCAATCGACGGAATTGGCGCAAGAGGGGTTGCGGGTGGCATCCTGGCTGGGATTGCCGAAGTCCGTGCTTCAGAAGAGCCAGCGCTACCTGGTAGAGGCGGCCGGCACCAGAAATTTAAGGGGGAATCAACGGTGAAATCGAAACTTCACCTGAGTCAAACAATGATTGACCGGGCACGCCAGGCAGCCGCCAAGGTGGCGGAGGACGTGGACAGCTTCATTGCGCAGCGATCGACCGTCGCTGTAGAGCGAACCGTCCTACGCCTACTGGGCGTCGATGGTGTGGACCCGGATGGCGTGCCATTGCCCAATGTTGTGGTGGATGCGGTTCATGCCGCAAACCAATTGACAAAGGGCATTGCCACCTGGTTTTTAAACGGATTGCTACAAACCGGGCTTTCGGCACAGGAGCTGGCTCAAGCCGTTTCTGCGGGGGAAGTGGACCTGCTCACGCTGCCCATGGCCACTGGCGAGGAAATCTTGGCCCTAGGCGAACAGGTGGCCTCTGAGCAGTTGGGCAAGATTCAGGCGAACCGGAAGCAGCGGGAGCAAATCATTGAACGTGTCGGAGACGCGCCGATGCCCTACGTCTACGTCATTGTGGCCACAGGCAACATCTTTGAGGACGTAGTCCAGGCGAAATCTGCGGCCCGCCAGGGTGCGGATATTATTGCCGTTATCCGGAGCACGGGGCAGAGCTTGCTGGATTACGTGCCCTATGGCGCCACTACGGAAGGGTTTGGCGGTACCTATGCAACGCAGGAAAACTTCCGCATTATGCGCAAGGGACTCGATGAAGTAGGGGAGGAGTTGGGCCGATACATTCGTCTTTGCAACTACTGCTCTGGGCTGTGCATGCCGGAAATCGCCGCTATGGGAGCATTGGAACGGCTGGATGTAATGCTCAACGACGCCCTCTACGGCATTCTCTTCCGTGACATCAACATGCAGCGGACACTGGTCGACCAGGCCTTCTCCAGGATGCTGAATTCCTTCGCAGGGGTCATCATTAACACTGGGGAGGACAACTACCTGACGACCGCAGACGCCGTCCAGGCTGCGCACACCGTACTGGCATCCCAGTTCATCAACGAGCAATTCGCATTGCGGGCCGGACTGCCTCCGCAGCAAATGGGACTGGGGCATGCGTTCGAGATGAACCCCAGCATTGAAGACGGGTTTCTCATGGAACTGGCTCAGGCGCAGATGGCTCGGGAAATTTTCCCGGATGCGCCGCTGAAATACATGCCGCCAACGAAGTACATGACCGGCAACATCTTTCGCGGACACGTCCAGGACGCGATGTTCAACATGGTGGGTATTATGACGCAACAAGGCATCCAACTTCTGGGCATGATGACGGAACAGATTCACACCCCGCTCATTCAGGACAGGCATCTGGCAATTGAAAATGCCAAGTACATCTTCAATAACGCTCGTCATTTGGGCGATGAGATTGAGTACAAGCCTGGCGGCAAGATTGCCGGACGGGCGCACCAGGTACTGGCGGAAGCCACGGAGATGCTGGAAGAAATTGTGGAGAGGGGCTTCTTCAACATCATTGAAGACGGCATGTTCGCGGATGTCAAACGCAGCATGACTGGCGGCAAGGGCCTGGCCGGCGTCTTTCAGCGGGACGAAAGCTATTACAATCCATTTGAGATGCAGTTGCGTAAACAGTTGGGGCTCGCTCCAGCGCGGGTGGGGGTGCAAGCGTGATGACAAACGATTCCACGGAGATACGAACGGTAGATTTGACCAGAGTCCGGCCTTACGGCGATACCATGGACGACGGCAAGGTCCAACTGAGTTTTTCCCTGCCTGTGCCGGATGGCCCGGAAGTGGTGGAGGCCGCACGGCGGTTGGCCGCCAAGATGGGAATTGCCGAGGCTCAGGTGGTCCATCACGAAGACATTGGGGAAAACTTCACCTTCGTCGTTCTCTATGGCAAGTGCCAGCACACAGTGGATGTCACCACTATTCAGGTGCCCAAGGTAGAGGCAAAACCCATGGACTTCTACGAAGTCAACGACTACATTCGCGAGCATATCGGGCGGAAACTCAACGTCATTGGCGCCTGTACGGGAACGGACGCACACACGGTGGGCATTGACGCCATTATGAATATGAAAGGATACAATCAGGAATACGGCCTGGAACGGTATCCCGAAATCAACGCCTGGAACATGGGCAGTCAGGTGGATAACCACGAACTGGTCCGCGCTGCCATTGAGTTTAATGCAGATGCGCTGCTGGTCTCCCAGGTGGTAACACAGAAGGACATCCACGTCCAGAACCTGACGGAGCTGGTGGAACTGCTGGAAGCCGAGGGGCTGCGGGAAAAGCTGGTTCTGGTGGCCGGTGGTCCCCGGATTACCCATGAACTGGCGTTGGAACTGGGGTACGATGCCGGATTTGGCCCCGGCACACTGGCTCCGGAAGTGGCCGCCTTCGTGGCACAGGAAATAGTGCGTCGCCAACTGGCATAACGACAACAATGGGGGGATTTCGACACCTCACACCAGGTTTCGGCATCCCCCATTGAGCCGCAGGGCGTGCGGTGTTAGCCTGTGGAGAAGCGGTAAGACCCGCTCGAAAGCTGAAAAGCAATCGAGAGGGCAAGCCTTCTGTGAAGCAGGAAACCTGACGTGTGAGCGTCAGAATCCCCCGGCTTTAGCCGTGGGGAGCATAGCCAAAAGGTTAATTTAAGAGTCTTGTACTACGTTCAATAAAGTGACATAATGTGTTCAACTTCTACCGAATTTGGTCGAAAAGTGTTGAGGGGGCGGTAGCCGTAGCGAATCGTATTTCTGTTTTGCTGACAACTGAAGGCACCTACCCTTTTCATCAAGGCGGCGTTAGCACATGGTGCGACATGCTCCTAAAACGGCTGAAGACCATTGATTTTTATGTGATGAGCATTTTGACAGACCCCTTCGTCACCCAAAAGTTTGAATTACCCCCTGGAACGGAACTGACCAAGGTGCCCCTATGGGGAACAGAGGAGCCCAATGAACACCTGAGTCAACTGTTCAGTACAACGTATTTGGCAAAAAAACGAACAGACGATTCAGTGGTTGAAAAGCGGTTCTTGCCTTTATTTGTGGAATTGGTCAAAGAAATAATCTCTCGCGACAAGAACGCCTATTACGCGGCGGATGTAATTGTCCAGCTGTACGATTTGTTCACGGAGTACGATTACAAGATGGTGTTCAAATCTCAATTGACCTGGAACAGCTATAAGAAAATTATGTTGGAGGCTGTCGCCAATCCCGCCAGCGGTTTTGATGAACCTGATATCTACTGTCTCATTCAATCGCTGGGTTGGGTCTACAGATTTTTCAATATTATAAACACACCAATTCCCAAGACATCTGTCTCCCATTCATCGGCAGCGGCCTTTTGCTCGTTGCCCTGCGTAGTTGCAAAACTGAAATACGGCACTCCGTTTCTGCTAACGGAACACGGAGTGTACCTCCGGGAGCAATACTTGGCGCTCTCAAAGCATGGCTACCCCTCGTTCCTGAATACGTTCTTAATTCGGCTGGTACACACCATGACAAATCTCTCCTATACCTATGCCAATCAAATTTCACCAGTGTGCGAATACAACACCCGCTGGGAAGCGGAGATGACCAACAGACATGAGCGCATTGAGGTCATTTACAACGGTGTTGACCACGGGGTATTTACCAGTGTGAAACCGGTCAACCACGAGAGGCCGACAGTGGTCACCGTGGCCAGGGTAGACCCAATTAAGGATTTAATCTCTTTACTCAAGGCCGCGGCCATGGTGCGCAAGAAAATCCCCAATGTCCGGTTTCTGGTTTATGGTTCGGTTACGGTGCCGCAGTACTATGAGCGCTGTCTGGAAACACGGGATGCCTTGGAACTGCAAGGGACTGTTGAATTTCTCGGACACACCTCAGATATGGTCAAGGCCTACGAAAGTGGCGACGTAGTTGCGCTCACCAGCATCTCTGAGGCATTTCCCTACACTGTGGTAGAAGCCATGCTGGCCGGAAAGCCCGTAGTTACCACGGATGTCGGCGGGATCCCGGAGGCCGTGGGAACAACCGGCATTGTTGTACCGCCCAGCAATCCGGAAGCACTGGCCACGGGCCTGCAGATGCTTCTAAACAATCCAGAACTATGCCGAACTATGGGTGAAGAAGCTAGGGAGCGGGCCTTAAATCTATTCACACTCGATGACAGTCTCAGCAAATACCTTAAGTCCTACATCAAGCTCGCCATTGGTGCCCACGAGGTCACTGCATCGGCCCGCACATCTTTGACAAGGGGGCACAACGCATCCGCCACGGAGTCTGCTGCTCAACCTGTCATGTCCAAGCTATTTTCCGGCGGAACTCAGCACCTGTACGCCGAGCGAGCCTTTGCCTTATTGGACATGGGAGAGACTGAGGAAGCCAAGGCTATGCTTCGCCTGGCGATTGAGGCAGAGCGCTACAGTCACGCGACGCCGGTTTTAGTTTGCCAATTGGCTGAACTGGAATTTTGGACCGGCCATACCGAAGTTGCCCATAAGCTACAAATACAAAGTGAAGCTTTGGCCACACTTATAGCAAAACGCGAGCAACGGACCTATGCAGAGCGGGGTTATGGTCTCAAAGAATGGGGCTACTTGCGGCAGGCGGCGGAACAGTTTCGCTACGCGCTGCAGGCTGCGCCAGATTCATCTGTGGCTCCGGTCCTGTGCTATGAACTCAGTTCACTGTCCTACCAAGCGGGAAAAGCGCATCAGGGTAAACTTGAGGAAGACAAGGCCATGTTGATTTCGGCATTGAGAGGGAGGTAAAAGGTAAATGACATCTTTGTGGAAAGACATCGACCCCTTCATCCAAGCTGCTTTAGCCCACGAGAGTTTATCCCTGGACAGTCTCCTGGACAGCGAGACAACCCAAGCACCGCGCAGGGAGACGACATTGTCACCTCCAAATGAAGCTCAACAACGGTTCCCTGGCGCAGGAGTAACGCAATCGGGGACCCCATTGGACCATTCGCCGGAGGCGTCATCAACTGCGAAAAACGTCGTATTCACAGAAGAAAACAACGTGAATATACAGCTTGGAGCCAACACCGAAATTGCTGCCGCCTCCGAGACCTATGAAGATGGCGCAAAGGCCCACTCCATAGGCGAAGACAGACGAAAACCGCAGATACATTCCGAGGATGCCGCTAGAGTTGAGGAACTGAAACTGCGTTACATTGTGGGAAAAGTGGCGGGCAAAGACTTACATGACGGCAGCGGCCGGGTGATTGTCCAACGAGGGGAAGGCATCTCAAAGAGTGTGGTAGCGGCTGCTGAAGAGGCTGGGAAATTAGTAGAGCTAATAGTCAATATGGTCATTGCGGACTTTAGTGAATAGCGATGCAACAACATCTGGAGACGACACTTCACCGACAATCGTTGAGAGAACTGCTGGAGATGGTCAAGCAACAACATCTGCATCCGGAGGATCACTATGAAATCACCGCACTTCTGGAATCCAACGGGTGGACTGACCAACGAGTCCAGCAGCAATTCGGTTTTGAAAATGTGTTTGAACTGGCGCGCCAGCTCTGGAGCCTAGGCCACGAGGGCCTGGCTTTCCGGACCAACGACTATGTCGAACTGGAGCCTCTCTGGTCGCGGCTAGGTGAGTATTTCCGTCAGTTTATGCGGGGGATGGTTTTTGCCCTTCCCATGGCGCTGTCTGTCGCATCCATGGTGGTTCTACAGTTTTCCCTGTGGTCATACCAGTATCTTTCCGTTAAGACTGCCACAGCCATTGCTATTGGCACCATTCTCAGCTTCTGGACAGTGGGCGGCTTCATGCAAGCCATTGCCCGAAGGGGCTTCTTCTACATCTTTCAAGGCTACTATCGGTTAGCTAAGGAAACCACCTTTCGCTATATTGTCGGGGGTATAGTTACGTCTGTAGTGGTTTCTCTAGCCATGTACCTCCTGAACATCCTCTTTCCGGTATTTCCCGTTGAAATGATTTATATTATTGTCCTCTATTATTTTGTATTGAACGCCATCTGGCTGTCTGTGACGGCGATGTATATCCTCAAGCGGGAGTTCATTTTCACGGGTCTAATTCTACTTGGAATTGCCATGGTCTACGTGGGATTCGTCCGCCTTCACATAAACATTCTCGAGGCGCAGTTGATTGCCATGGTGGTACTTGCCATTCTGTCTCTGCTCATCGTCTGGTTTCTGTTTCGCCGCGAAGAATCCACAAAGGACGTAGGCATCAATCCCAGTCCGCCAAGGCCAGGGTTCACATTCTATACCATCCTTCCCTATTTTGCATACGGTTTCCTTTACTATGGACTTTTGTTCATCGATAGAATCATGGCATGGTCCACCAACTCCCCCTATACGCAGTACTTCATCTGGTTCCGCGGAGATTACGAGGTAGGACTTGACTTTGCCCTATTGACGTTGGTCATTCCCATGGGGGTCAGCGAGATTATTGTCTATCGCATTATGAATGGATCACTCTATCATCAGCGTCAGTTTCTGGGCCGTCAGGCGGAAGAAATGAACCAGTTGTACCTGTCCAAGTACTTCCGCAGCCTCTATGTCATGCTGGGGGTTGCTGTATCCAGCGCAGTATTGGTATACATCACGGTCAAGTGGCTGATGGATCACTACCTCTTGGGTCAAAACGCAGAGATATTGCAGACGGTGAACAGTAACTATGTGTTCATCGTTGGCCTCGCCGCCTATGCCGTTCTTTCCGTGGCCTTGCTCAATTCCGTAATGATGTTTTCCCTGTCCCGCCCAGATTTGGTTTTGAAACCACTGCTGATTGCCCTAGCTGTTGATTTGGTGTCCGGATTTTTATTGACCCGCTGGATTGACTATACGGACGCTGTGTGGGGCCTAGCTCTGGGCAGCCTGACTTTCTCCGTACTGACCATCCAAAATGTGCGAAAAGTTTTATTGACATTGGACTACCATCTGTACCTGCTGTCATGAGCGCGTTGTTGGGCAATGATACAGAGGCACGAGGTACGGGGAAATTAGGAAGGTGGCGGTAGATATGGGATACGCATCCGTGTTGAACCAGTCGTTTCACCTCTTCCACTTTTTTCTCGCCTTCACGGTGGTCATTGTCCTGGTACCTATGGCTATGTTCACTCCGGTTAGCGGTAACTGGTTGGATCGTGGCGTGGCATACTCTGTGCGCATGATACTGTTCCTTGGCCTGACGGGATACGCCCTGGTACTGTCCAAATTATATGAGGTATTGGGTCTTATTGTTTGCGTATTGGCATGGATATTTGTAAAACAGGCCCTGCACCGCAACAGGCGTGCCCGCGTGTCTTCCTTGTTCATGGCTCTGTTTTACGATGCCATTGAAGGACGGTACGTCGTGCCGATAGTCTGGAGCCGTCTTCGCAAACGCGTGGCGGGGATTCGCCAGTCCCTGGTAAAAACACGAGTTCGGCTCTCTCCATCAACCATTATTCTTGTCTTGTGTGTGGGCGCTACGGTGTTTAGCCTGTGGATTCGCTGGTATGACTCTCTGAGCAGCGCTGCTCCTGCAATGTCGGACGGCTACGTTACTCTGGCGTGGATAAAGTATGTGGACGCAAGGTATCTTTTTCACGATGGCATCTACCCCCAAGGATTTTACTTTTATATTGCAGCCATAGGGAAGCTTTCTTTCATCAATTTGGTTTATGTGCTTAAGTACACAGGAGCCCTTGATTCCAGCCTGATTCTTCTGGGCTTGTGTTATGCGGTCCATCGATGGACTCAAAGTGGCTTGGCTGTATTGTCAGTGGTCTTGCTTTACGGAGTATTCGGACAGGCTGTTCTCGGAGCTGACTGGGTCAGGCAGGCAGCAACGAATTCCCAAGAGTTTTCCTTTTTGTTGGTAGCTCCCACCTTGGTGTTCGTGTCAAGATATCTATCCCAAGGTGACCGCGTGGATTTCTGGACGGCTATGGCAGGCATCACGGCCACTGGGTTAGTCCATCCTATGGGCTACTTGCTCGTGGTTGTGGGCACCATTGCGTGGGCTGCTGCATCCGCTATCTTCGATTATACAGAGCGGCGCAACAGGGTCTTGTGGCTGGCGGGGGGAGGGCTAGTGTCTGCTGTTGTGGCGCTGTTGCCTTACGGCATTGGTGACCTTATGGGAGCTGGTGCCAACACGTCGTCCGCAAATTTCCTTAGCAGTGTGGCAGTTACGCCGGTGCCTCTCCCACCGCTTCATATCCTGGATTACGCTGCTTTGGCAGCTATTCTGCTCTTGCTTGCCACAAGTTTCATGAAGGGGATTCAGGGAACCAGGCCTGTCCTGGAGTTGGCAATAGGGTTGTATGGAGCCATGGTGTTTGGCATCTACGAATTTGTCGGTCCAGCGACGGGAAGCATTGTAATCATTTCCAGATCACAGGATATTTGGGCTTTGAGTCAGGTGGTGTGCCTTGCTGTCGCCATTTACGCACTGGAACGAGTTCTGCCTGGAACAAGGGCACTGCGCTGGGGTGAAGTAGGTGTTACTATTGCTCTGTCGGTGGCAGCGTGGTGGAGGCACCCTGTGGTGCCCATTGTACCCTATAAGATGCAGTGGGAGTCCGGAGTGGAACAGTACCTGAAAATTGACAGTCAGTACAAGTACAGCGGCTACATGATTGTGGGCCCAGATGAGTTTTACGACTTGGTTCTTGGCGGCGGGGGCTATCACCAGGCAACGGATAAGTTTGTAAAAATGTTTAATCCGACAGCATCCGCCCTTACCAAGTATGGGCAGGCGAAACCCTTCACAGGGATCCCGACGAACGTGTTCATCTTTTATCAAAAGGATATCTACGAGGTGGACAAGCAAAACTCCATCTATCCATTGGAGGTACCAATCTATACACAAGAGTACGCTGACCGTACACTCCTGAAAGAGTGGCTGAAACAGTATGAGGCGCATCACAACAATCTGAAAATTTATTACAATGGACCTCATTTGGAGGTGTACTACATCCAGACATCTGTGGCCAAACCATCCAGTCTTTATTACCAGGGTAGTTGAACGTTCATCAAGGGATTCCGAGGATTGTCATGGGATTGTCACTGCTAAGGAGTGAGGCGAAGGAGGAGCACAAGTGCGCCGGGTTTTATTGACAGATGGATTTCTGAGAAAGACCTTGGCCGCCACTAGGGACTTGGGACGAGATGGAATAGAGGTCACGGTGGGAGATGCGCACCGTCCCAACCCTTCGGCATGGTCCAAATACTGCAGCGGCAGTGTCATTTATCCCCACCCAATCACCTCTCCGAGTCTCTATCTGGAGTGGCTGGAGGATGCGTTGAAGTCCGAAGAGTTTGACGTATTCATGCCCATGGACGATGCAGTCATGGATATCGCGGTTTTTCATCAGCGGACTTTGCGCCAATGGACGAAGCTGCTGGTACCACACCGGACAGTCTACGAACAAATGCGCGACAAGGGAACCGCCCAGGAGGCTGCCCATAAGTTTGGTTTCAAAACAGTGGAGACGTTTTCCGTGGAATCTACAGAGGAATTAGCAAAACTTTCCTGTCAACTTACTTACCCTGTTGTTGTAAAACCAAGAAGGGCATCGGGGTCGAGGGGGTTTCGAAAAGTCGACTCCACAGAGGACCTGATGACTGCCTATCAGGAAGTGACAGAGAACTACGATGTACCCCTGGTTCAGAGGTTTGTGCCGCTGGGGGACAGAATCGATGTGTGCTTGCTGATGGGAAACGCAGGAGAGTTATTGGCCGGGTTTGCGCAACGGGAATTACGACACTTTCCACATCCTTATGGGCCAAGCACGGCGCAGGAAAGTGTGGAAGCCCGCGCATTGATAGAGCAGTGTACCGAATTTGCACAACAAATAGGCTGGAGCGGTATCCTGGAACTAGAATTCATGCAAAGTGGTGAGACAGGGGATTTGTATTTTATGGAGGCGAATACCCGGTTTTGGAACTCTTTGCATCTGGCCATCATTTCCGGGGTCCGGTTTCCGTTGCTGTTGTTCCAGTACCTTACGCGGGGACAATCTGCACCATTGGAACAGCCAGACTATCAGGTGGGTGTTCGTTGTCGGAACCTTATACCGTCGGATACGCTACAGTATTTTGTCAAGCCGAAATTCAAGCTACATCCGCCTTCCTTGTCAGGGTCGAAAATTGGAGAAATGGACGATATTATAAGCAGACAGGACATGTGTCCCAGCTTGGGTTTCTCTCTGACTCTATTAAAACTCGCGTTGACTCCGGGAGAATTAAGAAAAGCCTTCAAGAGGTAGAGAAGAACAACAATTCTACGCTGATTAGGCAGACGGAGCACGGGGATGCCGTGCACGGCGACGGACGGCTCAGCGAAGGTCAGTGGGCGGGAGTGATTGAGATAGGCAACCGAGCGGTCTTTACGGTAGATGTTGAGGATTGGTATCAGACCAGCGACTTTCACTTTCCACGGGACACTTGGCCCCAGTACGAGTGCCGTGTGTTGCCCAATACCCTGAGAATTTTGGACTTGCTGGATACGTTCCAGGCAAAAGGGACGTTCTTTGTTCTCGGTTGCATTGCTCAGCAGCACCCGCAACTGGTACGGGAGATTTATTCAAGAGGTCACGAGGTCGCATGTCATGGCGGGTGGCACCAGATGCTTACAAGAATGACCCCGAGCGAGGTAAAGGAGGATATTACTTGGGCGAAATCTCTGCTTGAAGATTTAACGGGAAATCCGATTCGAGCGTTTCGCGCTCCCTCCTGGTCTATTTCTTGGGGCAACCTGTGGGTACTGGAACTACTGGAGAGCCTCGGCTTTGTAGTGGATTCCAGTGTGCAGCCCTTTCGGACACCCCTATCCGGCATGAAAGGGGTTCCAAAAATGCCCTTTCACCCTCGTATAAATGGAAGAGATCTCAACATTCTCGAAGTGCCACCGACCGTTGGCAGTCTGGTGGGAATGCCGGTGCCCTTTTCGGGAGGGCTATACCTGCGTATGGTTCCGATTCCCATTATTAGGAGCCTCCTGCGAAAGGCTGGAGAATTGGGGCTAGCCATGCTCTACACCCATCCGTGGGAGTGGGATGGGGGACAACCGCGTTTGCCGGTTTCTTGGCTCATCAGGTTTGTACACTATTATCACTTGAGGGTGACTGAAGATAAAGTGACGGACCTTTTGTATAAGTTCCAGTTTACCACCCTGTGGGAAAGCGTGAGAGACGTTGAATTCCCCCGCATTGACCTGGAGGTGCTCAGGTGAGAATGACCAGGGCCCGGCCGGTGTGGGCAAGGCAGGCGAATCTCTCCGGTATGTTATCCAGTCTCATTGTCGCCAATCTGGCAGTGGCTGGAACAGGATATCTAAAGGACCTGTTGGTCGCCAGTTACCTAGGAACTGGAGCCATGGGGGATGCTTTTACGACTTCGTACTTTGTGGTCGATCTCGTGGGATCTGTCGTCTTTGGGAGTGCCGTAGGTGTCGCGACGGCGTCCACGTTTGGCGCCTTAAGCGCAGAGAAGAGCTGGCCGGAGTTTCGGAGTCAGGTCGTGAAGACCCTTGGTGGCGTGTGTTTGGTGTCCATTCTCGCCATGAGCGTGGTGTGGGCTCTGCGCGGGCCACTCTTGCATCCATTCTCAGCGGATGGGGATGCCTACGGGCGCATGAAAATCTTGTATCTTTCACTGTTGCCCATGGTAGGTTTCTATCCCGTCTATTTCTTTGTATCCGGTGTCTTGCAAGCGTCCGGAAAATACGTCCTTAGTGTTCTCGCCCCTGCGACATTAAACACAGTGGTGGTCCTTGTGGGTGTGGCGCTCCTGCGTTGGCATGTTCCGGTGTATTCAGGTGTCCTGGTCCTAACTCTGTCTATCAGCGCTGGTAGCATTATCACCGCAGCCGTTGTGCTCATTGCATGGACAAGCTGGGCGAGAAAGGTGCATGCAGTTCCCTCTGCAGTTCCCTCTACAGTTCCGCTGCCGCACGCCGGTGCTTTAAGAAAGGGCCTAAATGACACTTTAATGAGGCTCTGGAGGCTGGTTGGGGGGTACGCACTTTATCTTCTTCTACTTCAGGGTTTGGGACTCGTGGAAAGGTACATTATCGCTACTCTACCCACGGGATCGCTCGCTGCGTTTACTTACGCGGTACGTTTAGAACAGGTTCCGAACTGGGTGTTTGTGTCATCCATTGGGACTCTGTTCCTCCCTCACTTGGCAAGGGCTTTTCAAAAAGAAGAATGGTCCGAATTTGGAGCCATGTTGGATAGAGGAGTAGATTTCTGCGTTGCTATCACGCTTCCGATGGCTATCGTATTTGTCGTCTTGCGCACACCCATTGTGCAGATATTGTTTCAGCGGGGGGCCTTTGATTCCACTTCTACCGGTTTGACATCTGCTTTTGTATCGGGTTTCGCCGTTGCCATTTTGTTTCAGGCGTTGGCGGCGTTTTTCCTGAGAGTAGCAGCAGGGACCGCCAGGCTGGCCACGCCTATTGTCATTACAGCAGTGAGCGGAATATGCGCCGTGGTGTTTGATGTGCTGTTCATCTCCCACTTGGGAGCCATAACCCTTGGTCTGGGCGAGGGGGTTGCCGGAGTGGTGACCACTGTCCTCATGTGGTCCTATTTGCGCAGAAGAACCTTTTGGCGTTACAAGGTGCACATAACAAAGGTGCGGGGAATCTTCTTGTCGAATCTTGTAGTCACCGGGATGTCCTGTGGCATTCTGGTTCTATATAATAGGTTCATAGAGAAAACAAATGGCCTTTCAAAGTTCCTGCTGTTAGGTGTGTGCCTTGTGGCTGTTGCCGCTGTGTATGGGTTTCTACTCTGGCGCACGTTGAATAAGGTGGTGCGGGGAAGGGGTAAATATGCATAATGACAGTCTGGTGGTTATCCCTGCCTTCAACGAGGGTGGCATCATTGGGAAGGTATTGGAGCCACTTCTTGCCGCAAACTTGGGCATCGACGTGGCTGTCATTAACGACGGATCGACAGACAGCACGCTGGACGTCGTGAGGACTTTTCCGCAAGTGTTGATTGCGTCTCATCCGTGCAATCTTGGCTATGGGGCGGCATTACAAACAGGCTACCAGTTGGCCACGAGTCTGAACTACGAATATGTCGCGCAGTTTGACGCGGATGGACAGCACAGTGTGGATGATTTAAGGCGCGTGTTGGACGCAATCTGGACGGTGGATGCAGATGTAGTCATCGGATCACGCTTTCTTTCCGGGCAGCGCATTCCCTTGGGTTTCGGCAAGGTTCTGGCGATTCGTTTGTTTCGTCGATTCATATATATGTTTACCAGAAATCACATTACGGACCCCACTTCTGGCCTGAAGGCTTTTAGAAATGTAGTGTTTTCCCACTATTCAAAAAGTAAAGAATACCCCTTTGACTATCCAGATGCCGATGTACTTATTGATATCCTTCTACACGGGTGGCGAATTATAGAAGTTCCTGTCGGAAGCTATGACCGAGAGACAGGCATCAGCATGCACTCCGGTCTGCGGCCCCTAATCTATATGGCCAAAGTTGCGATGAGTATCTTTGTCGTACTGTTGAACGAGTTGCTCAGGAAAAGGGGGTTACAGCGATGAGTATTATGCTACGCGCCACAATCATTGTTATCGCCATTGCCTTTTCGCTGTTCAACCTGCGGTTGCTGTTGCGAAGAAGTATCAGCGAGAGGTCCACAGTTTTATGGCTGTTTGGTACCATCATTGTTATCATCGTGGCCGTATTTCCACAGTTGCTCAACGCTGTTGCATATACCCTGGGTGTCGACTACCCTCCGTCTCTGCTGTATCTAATAGCTATTCTGGTCCTCTTGACCATTGTTATGTATCAATCCATTCAGCTGTCCAAACTGGATGAGAAGATTCGCAAGGTGACGCAATCGGTAGCGTTGTTAGGAGAAAAACTGGACAAGCAGAGTGAGTCGGTGGTATTGGTTGGAGGCACTGGTGTCGAAGACACTCCTGCCGGCGATAGCAAAACGAAGATTTCACAGGGCTCCGGAACCTCGCAGTTGGGGGAGGCACCATGAAAATTCCATCCAGTTTACTTTCCGTGGGCGAATTGAATCTGGTTCTCATCCTGGCAGCGTTGCTGTTCTTTGTGGTTCTGGCTGGTCTGATTGTATTCGCCTGGTATAGAGTTGCCTTTCGGCGTACAACCGACGAGTTGTCCAGACTGCAGGAGGTACTGACAGGTCTTCACGGCACAAGAAAGTTAGAGGACAATCTGAGCCACATTCTCTCGATTATCAACAAAATCATTGTCGCTCCGTACATGGCGTTTTATGTACTGGATAGCAGGAGCAACCGGTACATGCTGCGGGCGGCTATTCATCCGTATGACGACTTTGGTGCTATCGGACCTTCCTATAGTGGCTTGGCACTGCCCCGGCGTGAGTCTCAAATCCCCCCTTTAGTAATGGAACCAGACGATAAGTGGTCATCCGTACAATCGACCATGGATGGGGAAGTCCCGATTCTCATTCTACGTACTCGCGGACGCAGAGCACTAATTCGCATCGGTCCTGTGGGAAAAATCAGTAAGCGTACACGAGTTGTTCTACGGGATTTCCTTCGCATGGTGGAAAATCTATTGGACGATTTCGTACAGTTGGAAGTGCAGCGACTTCAGCAAGAGGTCGAGGATCTCGCCGATTCCGCCGTCAAGCGAGTGGCGGCTTTGGCCATTGACACGAACTCCGCAGTGGAAATCATTATTAGAGCTTTTGCCGGTGTCTCTGGGGGTGTGGGAGGCGTCTTCTTTGAAATTTCCAGCGACAGGCATGTGACCAATGTTTACGGTGTTGGCAAGGTGGCCCCTGTTGCCCGCACTCTTGAAACTGATACTACGGCTCTGGAGGCAGTCACGAGGCTCCTGGGTGATAGTCCATATCTCCTGTTCACTCGCAGTGACTCAGCTTTCTATGAATTGCCCGAGTGTGTTTCCAGCTTGGACGTTGGCGCTGTCGCTCTTGTCAGTGTTGAGCATCGCGGGCTTCTCATGTTCTTCTACGATAGTCAGTTTAATCCTGAGGATTTTGTCGAAAACGGCATGGGTCAGATTCGTGTTCTTTACACTCAACTGAACAAGGTAACTGTCCAGAGCAACGCCCAGAAAAAGCTGTCGCGCGCTTATGCACAATTGCTGTCGCAAATGATGTCCATGGTGGACAATCTGAACCCGTATACGGTGGGCTACTCCGATATGGCTATGCGCTATTCTTTGGTCATTGGAAAAGAACTGGACCTGTCCGAAGAAGAGATGAGGGATCTTGCTCTTGCTGCCTATTTAAGCAACATTGGCGTAATTGGATTGAATATGGAACTACTCGTAAAGGAAGGCAGCTACACTGACTTTGAATATGAAACGATTAAGCTGCATTGCGAAATTGGGGCTTCTATGATTCAGGTGGCAACAGGGAACCAGCGGGCAGCCTCCTATGTTCTGTATCACCATGAGCGGGTGGACGGACAGGGCTATCCACATAACCTGAAGGGGACTGAGATTCCCATTGGTGCTCGAATTCTCCATGTAGTACAGGTATTTCTCGCCAAGGTGAACGGGCGGGCTTGGCGTGACCCCATCTCCTTTGACAAAGTCCTGGATGAACTAAGGGAGGTTTCCGGAAAGCAGTTGGACCCGGAAGTGGTTCAGGCCCTTTTTCAGTGGTTGCAAAAGCGTCAGTCATCGCCGGAGGTCAAGGGAAAGTCACTGGGCAAATGTTATGAAATGTGCTGTGTGCCACAAGCCATCTGTGAAACCTGTCCAGTGTTTCACCGAGCAGACGTTAACTGCTGGGAAGTGGGGAACAACCATTGTGCCAATCACGGTCGGGAATGTTCCAGTTGTTTCGTACGCACTGAGTTTATGCACCGTGAGCAGTTGTCCCATCTTATGGAGCAACGCAGCTGGCAAGGGGAGTACATGCGGTGATACAGAGAAAACGGTTCTTGGAGATTGATAGTTTTGCCGTTTATTATGGACCAGGTTCGTTGAAGGACCTAGCGGAGTTTGACGCAGTGATACTGGAGCCTGGTAATCACGCTCCGGCCGACGTGGAGTGGCTGAAAAAGCAGGGCACTTTGGTCATGGCTTATGTAAGTGTCATGGAAGTCGGTGAACGTCATGTCCTGTGGCCCAGGGTGACCGATGACATGATACTCTGTCGCCAAGGGGTTCCTGTGAAACAGGACGCTTATGGCACTTTTCTCATGGATCTAACGAGTTCCAGATGGAAAGGACTGTTGTCGCATCATATCGGCGCATTGATAGCCAGAGAAAAATACGATGGCTTTTTCCTTGATACCATTGGTGATGTGGAAGCACCCAACTTGCCGAAACAGTCAGAGCTAATCAAGGAAGCGGTTGAGTGGGTGCGAAATGTGCGAAAATGGTTCCCCAATGCGGTGATTGTTCAGAACAACGGTCTGGAAATATTATGCCAGCAGACGACCCCTATGCTGGACGGCATCACCTGGGAAAATCCCCCCTTGGAGTTGAAGTCTGCAGAAGGCTGGGTGGCACGCATAGTAGAGCGGCTTGACTCGCTGCGCAAAAGCCACGAACTGAAAGTGATGGTACTGTTTGACGGCAGTGAAAACATGTCCCGCAAAGAGTGGATCCTTCGCAGCCGTTTCGCAGATCAAAACCAATACATCGCCTATTTCGCCCCTACGCATTTCATTGGTGACGTCAACGCGTGGCGGGGCTACCGCTAGCTACAGTTACCCACCCGAATACCCACCCGAAAAAGGCACTCCTGGCCTCCGGGTTGGCAAGAAGGAAGACAAAATGCTGCAAGCGAAGGGGCGGGGCCGCAGGAATCAGTGCATTACGGGTTGAATTTATTTCCACATAGACAATGGTTTGTACCAGGCGTCATTCACCTGTGACGGGAGCCCTGCGCGGATAGCGGGCATGAATTCACGATTCGTTGAAGGGTGTGGGATAGTGAGACCCGTACGGGCCCGTACCAAGGGCGATTTCGACACCGCCAACCAGGTTTCGGCATCCCCCATTGAACCGCACTGGGCAATCCTTCGCCGGGCTACAGCGGTGGTTGCGTTCATCCTTGCCGCCCTGGTGATTTACTGCGGCAACCTGCGATTGACCGCAACCGCCGACACGATTCCAAACTCTCTGGTTCCCTTTTCACTTCTGTTACACCACGATATCTTTGTGGACAGGTACCTTGGCCAGTTGAATCTGGCTCATTCCTACTTCGTCCGCCCTTTTCAAGGTGGGTACATCTCTGTCTACCCCATTGGCGCCGCCATTACGGCTCTGCCGCTGTACGCCGTTTTTCTCGCCGTTGGCGGACACGCGGATTTCTCCACGGGGATGGCCGTAGCCAAGTTGGCCGGTGCTTTGATGGCAGCTATTTCGGCCGTAATTCTGTACAGGACTCTGATACGACTGGCAATCGGCAAATGGGTTCGCATCGTTTTTGTCCTGCTCTACGCGTTTGGCACGGAGACATTCGCCATCAGCAGTCAGGGATTGTGGCAGCATGGGCCGGCAGAACTATGGCTATGCAGTTTTCTCTACATGGCTGCAAAGATGTATGAGGGTCAATCCTGTCGGGTGGCTGATTCTGCCATTGCCGGTTTTTCCATTGGCATGCTGTTGCTGACTCGCCCCCAGGATACGGTCGTCATTTTGCCTTTTGTAGTATTGCTATTTTCCAGAAAAAGGCGCAAATACGTGCTTTACGCCATTCCCATAGTCTTGGCGTTTGTCGCTATCTGGCAGGGGTACAACCACCACTTCTTTGGAACTTTAACACACTACGGAGGCGTCAGTGGGGCCACGGGACGGCTCACTTCGCCACTGGCACAAGGTCTCCTGGGGAACCTCTTCAATCCCAGTCGCGGTCTCTTTGTCTTTGTCCCCTGGAGTATCCTGGCACTCTTCTGGGTGGTAAGATTTCGCAGTCGGAAATTCTGGACGGGCATATATGCACCTTCTTTGGTGGCACTTGTGCTCTATGTCCTGATGTACGCAAAATTAAGTTATTGGGCAGCAGGTTCGTGCTACGGCCCCCGTTACATGACAGATATCTCTCCGGTGCTGGTGCTTCTCGCGGCGGGTTTTCTGGCTGACAGGAAGCAACGGCGAAAAGCGCCTGCAATTCCTAAAAAACACAACAAGACGGCTCCTGTCGTGGTCGCACGAATTGTGTTTGGGTTGTTTGCCGTCTGGAGCGTCGCGGTACAAACCCTCGGCGTCTATGTGCCAGGGGAGGACTGGAACACCGCAGTGCTACCGGATACTTTTGACAATGGCTTATGGAGCGTTAAAAACGGCGAAATTGCCTATTACGCCAGGACCCTCGTAGCTTCCCAAAAACCCCTTGGACCTGCCTTTGCGCCGAAGGCGACCTTCAGTAACCTTCAACTCTTCGCAAAGCCCGCTGTCAACAGTCAGCCGCTGAAACTTTCCGCATTTTCGCCTAATGAACGTTACGCTGGAACGGTACGGCTTACCAACGATTCGAATCAAACCTGGTCCGCTCTACCCGCCCGCCATGGCCAGAGGTTGGTCGTCATGGAAGTTACCGTCTGGCACAACGGGCACTCGCTGACATCTGAAACGACACACGGCCTGTTGTTGTATTCCGTCAAGCCACATCAGTCCATCACTGTAAACTTCTACTTCTGGACACCGCCAACGCCAGGAGACTACACGTACAGGTTTCAGATTCAACAGGGCCTCACCGGCAAAGCCGTCACAGCCACACCGGAGAATTCCATCAGCAGGGTGGTTCGTGTAGTGAAGTAACAGTCGCGAGGGGCGGGACGGCAGTGATTCCGCTTTTCCGATATTAGGTGAATACACCTCTATGAGTGTCCACGTACGACGCATCATCCCCAAATGATCCTTTAGGCAATCCGACCAAGACTCCACTTACTCACTTGAAGTGACGAACAGCCCGGACATGACTTACTCGCGTGAAGTGACGAAGAGGAAAAAGAGGTGTTAAAATTCATTGGCTGCGCGAAAGGGGTTTCAGAGAAGGAGGTCGAGGAGGGGTGCTATACGCCCACCTATCTTAAGCATGCACTAGGAGCTGCCAAGAGTATCGGAGCGACTGTTGTTCAATGTTTTAGGAATCCACCAATGACAACGAGAAGGGAGCAATAACAGTGGAGCAAAAGAAAAGTACCGGCAAGAAACTGACCCTAATGGCACTAATACTTATGATTTTCACCTCAGTCTTTGGATTTACCAATATGCCTCGAGCCTTCTTATTGATGGGATATGGAGCTATTCCCTGGTACATCATTTGTGGCATCACCTTTTTCATCCTCTATGCATTTATGATGGGGGAATATGGAGCGGCATTTCGGACGGAAAAAGGTGGCATATACTCTTGGATGGAAAAGTCGGTTGGTCCAAGGTATGCGTTTATGGCCATCTTCATGTGGTATGCGTCCATGATTATCTGGATGGTGGCCGTTTCCAATGTCATACTGATTCCGTTGTCTGACTTGATTTTTGGGACGGATACCACACAAACCTGGTCGTTGCTGGGTCTCAGTTCCACACAGACCTTGGGTCTCATCGGTGCCTTGGTGGTTCTGGTTGTCACGTTCGTCATTACCCGAGGCATAACCGGAATTTCAAAGGTAACCAACATAGGGGGCATAGCTGTCATTGGAATTGACTCACTGCTATTCTTGGGAGCGATTATTGTCCTTATTTCCAGTGGCGGACATTTGGCTCAGCCTATTACTTCTGCCCAAAACTTCTTTACCTCCCCGAACCCAAGTTATGGAACAATCACAGGAGTCCTCTCCTTTGTAGTGTTTGCCATTTTTGCCTATGGCGGGTTGGAAGTCGTGGGTGGTTTGGTCGACCAGACGGAAAAACCCGAGCGTACGATGCCGAAGGCCATCATCATTTCGGCCGTCATCATTGCAATTTTCTACTCTGTAGGCATTCTATTCATGGGCTTTTTCACCAACTGGCACAGCAACATGTCAGGGAGCAACGTAAATTTAGGAAACGTGGCATACCTTGCCATGCAGAATTTGGGATATAAACTGGGTATTAGTTTTGGACTGGGGCAACAGGGTGGCGTCGTCATGGGGCACTGGGTAGCAAGGTTTGTCGGATTGACGATGTTCTTGAACTACCTGGGCGCCTTTGTAACGCTCTCCTACGCTCCGTTGAAGCAGCTAATTGAGGGTACGCCGAAAGAACTGTGGCCGGGTAGTTTGGGTAAAGTTAACAAGAAGGATGTTCCAACCGTAGCCCTTTGGGTTCAATTTGCCATCGCTGTCGTACTGATTTTACTCGTAGCCTTTGGCGGAGAAACCGTATCTCGGTTCTTTAACGATTTAGCGCTCATGTGTAACGTAGCCATGACTTTGCCCTATATGTTTGTGTCTATAGCGTTTGTTCAGTTTAAGAAAAAGAGTTCCATCCAAAAGCCATTTCAAATTTTCAAGACTATGCGAAGCACATGGATTGCAGCCGTTGCTGTTACGCTAACCGTTGGTTTTGCGAATATCTTCACCATTATCCAACCAGCTCTCACAGGCGACTGGGCCTCGACCATTTGGATGATTGTAGGGCCGGTGTTCTTTAGCGGGTGCGCTTTGGCCCTATATTGGCGATATGAGCGCAATAAACGGTCTTCCGGTATCGGTGGAAGTGGCGAAATCAAGACTCAAGCCAATCCAGTAAAAGCCCAGTAAACCGCCTGTTCATAATTTTACCGGAACCCTATGCCGGATGAACTGAGGATTACTTGCCACCATCTTCCGCCTCTTGGCTTTGAGACGGAAGATGGTTTTTTATAAGGGAAACCCGCACCTTTCATTGGACGTTTCGGAGAAGTGCAAAGCCTGAAATAATTCAGTGTAATCACACTAAATTCACCACTTTCAATATTTGTTGAGGGCGCCGGCAAGGCCAAGCCCAGTGCCACCATCATAATAGAAACTTATGATGCAACATTACATTTTCGTCTTTGCTTCGAAATTAGGGGTGCCTTATCATGTTCCCTGTGGGCAAGGCAGGGGAATTCCATGTGGTTTTCCTGCCATTTCTATGGCCGCTCTTGCCCTATTCAATAAGGTGCAAGCGCAGTCATAAGAACCTTGACCAGTACATCTGACGGCATTGGAATTCGCTCAGCATTTCGAAGGGTGTATATCCAAATATAGTGACAGACAGCGGCAGTGCATCCAACCCAACGCAAGAATGGAAGTTTTGTTGGAGCTATCCGAACGCCAGACAAACGAGGAGTAACTACAAGTGGCTATGGAAAAACAACTGCAGCAATTAGAAGAGGGACTGAAACGCATACAGGCTGGGGGCGGCGAAAAGAAGATTTTGAAACAGCACCACCAGGGCAAGAAGACTGCACGCGAACGGATTGCAGCCCTGTTGGACCCAGGTAGCTTTAATGAACTCGACGCCTTTGTCACCCATCGTTGCACCAATTTTGGCATGGGCAGGACGGTGGCACCTGGAGAAGGCGTCGTTACCGGATATGGTACCATCAATGGCCGACCCGCAGCCGTCTTTTCTCAGGACTTCACGGTATTAGGCGGATCCCTGGGCGAAATGCACGCGCAAAAGATCAGAAAGGTTCAGGAGTTGGCACTGAAGGTCGGCATCCCCATTATTGGAATAAACGACTCCGGGGGGGCACGTATCCAGGAGGGTGTTGACGCCTTAAGTGGGTACGGAAAGATTTTCTATAATAACAGCATCGCCTCCGGGGTAATTCCCCAGATAGCCGTGATTATGGGTTCCTGTGCCGGTGGAGCCGTCTATTCCCCAACTCTCATGGACTTTGTCTTTATGGTGCAGAATACAAGCGAGATGTTCATCGCAGGTCCCCAGGTCATCAAGGCCGTTACGGGTGAAGACGTGAGCCCCCAACAACTGGGTGGTGCCCTGACCCATAGTCAGGCAAGCGGAGTAGCCCACTTTGCTGCGGATAACGAAGACGACTGCCTGGAACGTATTCGCACCCTGTTCAGCTACCTGCCTAGTAACAACAGGGACGAAGCCCCTTATCTGGATACGGGTGACGATGCGGGGCGGGCTGAAGAGGGGCTGCTGGAAATTTTACCGGATAACTCCAGCAAGACCTTTAACATGCTGGAAGTGCTCAATATGGTCATGGATAGGGGCACGGTTTTTGAAGTCCAGCCCCTGTATGCTGCAAACATTATTACTGCCTTTGCTCGCTTAAACGGGCGCGTCGTGGGGATTGTGGCCAATCAACCGGCTGTTTTGGCCGGTTGCCTCGACATCAATTGCTCAGACAAAGCGGCACGGTTTATTCGCTTTTGCGACGCCTTTAACCTTCCCATCATCAACTTTGTGGACGTGCCCGGGTTTTTGCCCGGTACCAACCAAGAGTACGGGGGTATCATCCGCCACGGTGCCAAGATGTTGTACGCCTATTCAGAAGCTACAGTGCCCAAATTGACGGTGATTGTGCGAAAAGCCTATGGAGGAGCCTACTTGGCTATGTGTAGCCGCGATTTAGGTGCCGATCATGTCTTTGCCTGGCCAGGGGCTGAGATTGCTGTCATGGGTCCAGAAGCTGCGGCCAACATCATTTTTTCGAAAGACATTCAGGCTGCGGCAAATCCTGACGCCGTGAGGAATGAAAAGATTGATGAATACCGTCGCCTCTTTGCCAATCCCTATGCGGCGGCCAAACGCGGTTTTATCGATGCTGTCATTGACCCGCGTTATACCCGGACTCACTTGGTGAGCGCTTTGGAACTTCTCATTAGCAAAGGTGAAAGTCGCCCGTTCAGAAAACACGGCAATATGCCTCTGTAAATAGCCGGGGCGATTGAGCCAGTAGATGCAAGCGCAGAAATTACGGATGACTATCGCGGCAAAATTCCTCGAAGAGGTGAAGTACATTGGGAAATCAAATTAGCATCGGAACCATTACTTTAATTACCCATGTGACCATTGTTCTTGCTCTTGCAATGGTTGCGGCTGTGCTTTTCTTGCTGATTAGAACCTTAGTATCTAAAAAGGCAGACACCCTTAGTGAAAAGCACGGATCCATGAGTACTCTCCCTGGCACAGAACCAGGAGGCGCCGTGTCTTCGTGGCCGGTCGAGACAGGGGATACCTTGGCTAAGGTAGCAGCCGTCTGCGCCGCTGTGGCTGCGACTATGGATGGTAAAGCCTATCGCCTGGTGGGTATTCGCAGATTACCCCCGCGGAACCTATGGCTTCAGTCCGCGCGTGAGGAAAGTATTAAATCTGAGGGAATGTTACGCCACTGGAGGTAAGCAAAATTGAGACGCTTTGTGGTTAAAGTAGATGGGCAGGTTTTTGAAGCGGAAGTGGAAGAGATGGACACGGAGGCCACCGAGACAAAGCCGGCGATTAATTTGGTGCCACCCGCACCGCGATCTGCAGCAGTTGCATCACAACCTGCCGCAGTTGTACCGCAACCGACGAATACTCTTCCTGCTTCCCCGTCGCTAAGTCCAGTAACAACCATGGGTACTTCTGCCGGCATTAGCGCTCCAATGCCGGGCAGTATTGTGAAAATGCCGGTACATGAAGGCGACCATGTTAAGGCCATGCAAGTGCTGTTGATTTTGGAAGCCATGAAAATGGAAAACGAGATTATCGCTCCAAAAGACGGGATTGTTAAAAAAGTCCATGTGACTATCGGCCAATCGGTAAATATTGGCGATCCGTTGATAGACCTCGAAACACCATAAAGAAGAGCCGATGCGCCGAGTTTGCTGGTGCTTGGCCTAACTTAGGCAATGACAGTAGCCTCTCTACGTGTTGAAGTCTATTTGCACGAAGAAGCAATTGCAAAAAGGGACGCTGGCTGGAAAGGAGCATTTGCATGAACATTTTTGTGTACGGCCTCTTTGCCTATGAACTTACGGCTGTTCTGTCTTTTATTGTCGTTGGAATTATTGTTCTCACCAATAAACTTCTGGGGAGAAGTCAACAGGAAATCCAGAAGGAGAGTTGACAGTGGGCATCGTCGAGCAGATTTTTCCTGGGTTAAGCAGTTTCGGGGTTGAAGGACCTGTCATTGCAATCGGTCGCATTGCACTGATTATTTTTGGCTTCATTCTAGCTTATTTAGGTTTCAAACGCACCCTCGAACCACTAATTATGGTCCCGATGGGCATTGGCATGATGAGTGTCAATGGCGCTGTACTGTTCTTTGGTAATTCTATGGGAACGCTCTTTCTCAACCCCTTAGTTTCCTCTCCAAATGATTTGGTCCATATTTTGCAGGTAGATTTTTTGCAACCAATCTATAATTTTACATTCAGCAATGGACTCATTGCTTGTCTTATCTTCATGGGAATCGGTGCTATTAGTGACGTTGGTTTTGTACTTATGAGGCCGTGGGCTAGTATCATTGTTGCTCTGTTCGCTGAATTTGGTACGTTCTCCACCTTGGTGATTGCCCACCTCATGGGGCTTTCAGCTGGGCAAGCGGCTTCAGTAGGCATCATTGGTGGAGCCGATGGTCCGATGGTTCTGTTCACTTCTCTCATGTTAGCTCCAAAGCTGTTTGTTCCAATTTCCATCATCGCATATCTGTATCTAAGCCTGACTTACGCGGGATATCCGTATATTATTAAAGCGCTCGTACCGAAGAAGTACAGAGGACTTGATATGAAAGACCAAACAGCCAATGTTTCAAAGAAAAGTAAGTTTATATTCATTCTTGTGACATGTGGTGTACTTTGCCTTCTGTTGCCAGTGGCGGCCCCCCTCATCATGTCTTTCTTCTTAGGGGCAGCCGTGAGAGAAGCAGAAATTGTTCCCTTCCAGCAGATTCTAGAAGGACCCGTCATGTACATCTCAACAATGTTCTTGGGGCTGTTGTTGGGTGTTCTGTGCAATGCGAACACTATTCTCAATCCTCAGGTTGCGCTACTCGTTTTTCTTGGTATTGTCGCCCTTTTCCTGTCGGGTGTCGGTGGACTGGTTGGCGGGTGGTTCATGTATTGGGTTAGCAAGAAGAAGTACAATCCTGTTCTTGGTATCGCCGGCGTCTCGTGCGTGCCGACCACGGCCAAGCTGGCACAGAAGTCTGCCGCGGAAGAGAATCCCTTCGCAATGATTCTGCCCCTTGCCATGGGCGCGAACGTGAGCGGTCTTATTACAACTGCAATTGCAGCCGGCGTATTTATTTCAACGATATCGTTAGTTAAGTGATGACGCAAATGCCACTCGCTTTGCAAGCAGTAGCGGGGTCTGCTTTGTTGGCCATCTTGATGTAAATCATGGAGTTAAGAGGTAGCGTGCCCCACCCAATCCTATTTTCTGTTTACGAACTCGTTGTACAAAGTATTGAACTTCTGAAAAGCCTGGCTGCTTTTCGTAAGATATGGCAGGGCTTGGTTCGCCTCTGTTTGGTCAGAGGTCCTTAGACTATCGGTCACACTTTCAATGTACTTAGTGAAATCCGTCATGCTGGCTTTCAATTCTTGCATCATGCTGGTAGCGTTGGCGGGAGTCATTTGTCTCAGATACGTAATCCGACTCGAATCAAAATTTAGGGGAGCCATAAGTGTCGCGATGCTATCCCGGTAGTTGGTGATTGTAATGACTTGCGTGGAGTAGTACTGGGCGTGGTACTGCTGATATTCTTTCCGGACCCGTTTGTAATCCGTCAAAATCGCGTTGAGCTGCGACAGAAAGGCTTGTCTTTCTTGAGCGGTGGTTGCTTGGGGGGACACCGAGGAGGTCCTGTTAGACGGGATGAGCGTCGTTGTGCCGGAAGCTGTGGAATTGCCGGTAGCCACATTTCCGGGAGAAGGTAGCCCCGGTAATGTCCCACCAAGAACTTCACTCAGGATGTTCCACGGATTTTCGGCGTACTTGATGTCATTGTAAGCGGAGAACAAAGAGGCCACAGACAAAGTCGTTGCGCTAATTCCCAACGCGCTCATGAGGTTTCGAAAAGTGGTGCGCTTCGTATAGAGTAAGGGTCCCGCCAACAGCAATCCAGCGAAAATCCCCCCAATATGCGCGCCACTCCCCACACTTGTCGCAGAGAACCCGTATATAAGACTTGCGACGAACACAATGATAATTTGGTTTCTTACCGCCACCGACAGCGTTCCCTTGAGCGCCATCAACAGTGCCATCCCTTACAGCCCCATGATGGCCCCTGATGCTCCTGCAGAGACCGTATAATGGGGATACAGGAAGACTTGGGCCAGATTTCCCGCAATGCCGGACACTATGTAGACAATGACATAGGACCACGATCCCGTCATTATCTCAATGGTTGAAACAAATGCCAGGGAAACCATATTCACGGAAATTTGTGCAAGGTTCACATGGACAAAGTCCGCTGAAATGAGCCGCCACCACTGATGACTAATCATTACGTCATGATAATCAATGGCTCCTGAGGCCATCAATCCGATTGGAGATTTCCCGGTTCTACCTTCAATGACCAAGTACCAAAGTATATTGACCGTGACCAAAATCCATGAGGCATAGGCTCGCTGATACTCCCATTTGACTCGGTACTCCACGAAAGCTACCCACTTTCCTCTACAATAGTCTGCATTCATTTTGACATCGTCCCCATGGCTAAAGCCGGGGATTCCAACGCTCACACGTTGGCTTTCCTGCTTCGCTGAGGCTTGCCTTCTCGTCGGCTTTTCAGCTTTCGAGCGGGT
>Ga0187809_10000070_pt1 | contig 74823 bp, 73 predicted proteins | sample NC_wetland_sal_i_8_FD_132415 | JGI IMG/M metagenome (GOLD analysis project Ga0187809, IMG submission 132415) | Wetland sediment microbial communities from Neuse River Estuary, North Carolina, USA - ASW_4 | ecosystem: Environmental > Aquatic > Freshwater > Wetlands > Sediment | place: USA: North... | reverse complement strand
CGCATGGCGGCTATTCCGTCTTCGCCGGCGTCGGCGAGCGCACGCGCGAAGGCAATGACCTCTATCACGAGTTCATCGAGTCGGGCGTCAACAAGAAGGGCGGCGGCGAGGGATCGAAGGCCGCGCTGGTTTACGGCCAGATGAACGAGCCGCCGGGGGCGCGCGCGCGCGTGGCGCTCACCGGCCTGACTGTCGCGGAATATTTCCGTGACCAGGGTCAGGACGTGCTCTTCTTTATCGACAACATCTTCCGCTTTACCCAGGCGGGTTCGGAAGTGTCGGCGCTTCTCGGCCGTATTCCGTCGGCTGTGGGCTACCAGCCGACGCTTGCGACCGACATGGGCGCGCTGCAGGAACGCATCACGACGACGACCAAGGGCTCAATCACCTCGGTGCAGGCCATCTACGTGCCGGCGGACGATTTGACCGACCCGGCGCCGGCGACCTCCTTCGCTCACCTCGACGCGACGACGACGCTTTCCCGTTCGATCGCCGAGAAAGGCATCTATCCGGCGGTCGATCCGCTCGATTCCACTTCACGCATGCTCGATCCGCTGATCGTCGGCGAGGAACATTACCAGGTAGCGCGCCTCGTGCAGTCGACGCTTCAGCGCTACAAGTCGCTGCAGGACATCATCGCCATCCTGGGCATGGACGAGCTGAGCGAAGAAGACAAGCTCACCGTCGCCCGCGCGCGCAAGGTCGAGCGCTTCCTGTCGCAGCCCTTCTTCGTCGCCGAAGTCTTTACCGGCTCGCCGGGCAAGCTCGTCGATCTCGCCGACACGATCAAGGGCTTCAAGGGGCTCTGCAACGGCGAATACGACCATCTGCCGGAAGCCGCGTTCTACATGGTCGGCACGATCGAGGAAGCCGTCGAGAAGGCGCAGAAGCTGGCGGCGGAGGCAGCCTGACGGCTGCCGGTGAATGGTGAATGGTGAATAGTAAAATGGAGAGTAGCGGATGGCGGCATGGGAACTGCGTCGGCTGGTCATTCTGACCATTCACCATTCACCATTCACCATTCACTCAATTCTGCATGGCTGACAGCTTCAAATTCGAACTGGTGTCTCCGGAGCGGCTCCTCCTCTCCGAGGAGGTCCAATCGGTTGTCGTACCGGGAACGGAAGGCGAGATGACCGTCATGGCGCATCATGCGCCAGTCATGACGACGCTGAAGCCGGGCATCGTCACCGTCAATACCGCTTCCGGCAAGGTCGATCGCTACGTCGTGTTCGGCGGTTTCGCCGACATCCTACCGGACGGTCTGACGCTTCTCGCCGAATCCTCCTCGCATGTGGACGACATTTCGCATGCGGACATTGCCGGGCGCATTGAGCAGGTGCGCAGGGATCTTGCCGAGACAACGGACGGCCATCACCGCACGGTGCTGGAAGAACTGCTGCATCAGTTGACGACGTTGGGACAAATCGTCGTCCCTGCCTAACGCGGTTCGACTCCCGGATTCGGGACACTGTGACTTTTCTCGGGAACGCGTGCGCTCTACTGTAATTAGGCGATTCAACCATAGCGGTTGATGGCGAACAGGAGAGGGTGCGATGCCGATGGATAGCTTCAAATTCGAACTTGTTTCGCCGGAGCGCCTTCTCGTCTCCGAGGAAGTGCATTCCGTCGTCGTCCCCGGCTCCGAAGGCGAGATGACGGTTATGGCGCGCCACGCGCCGGTCATGACGACGATGCGCCCGGGCATTGTCACCGTCGAAACGTCTGGGGGCGAGACGAACCGCTATGTCGTCTATGGCGGGTTCGCGGACATATCGCCTGACGGCTGTATTCTTCTCGCCGAATTTTCCGTTCACGAGCGCGATTTCGACCGTGGCGATCTCGATCGCCGCATGGAGGAAACCAGGCAGGCCATAAGCGCCGCGACGGAGGCGGCCCACCGCACAAAGCTGGAAGAGTTTTTGCACCAACTTACGACGCTGGGCGAGGTCGTTGTCCCGGCGTGAACGTGAATTGGCCAGCGTCTGACGTTACATCTCCTCTTTCAATCCTGCTTTGATGAGCCACCAGTTCACCGGGTAGCTCGTCGCAAAACCGCAAAGCATGGCAATCTGCATCATAAACCAGAATTCCGGCGTCGCGACCTCAAGTCTCGCGCCGAGCAGATCGCGAAATATCCAGAAGAATGCGATCGCCATGAAGCCGTACATGCCAATCTGCCACGCGGTAAGGGAGAGTGTGTCAGCCTTGACGGCTGCCCAGATGCCCTCCCGGAAGCCGAGATTCCGCATCGGCGCTATGGAAAAATACTGAAAGAAAATGCCGATGAGATAGGCGAGGATAAAATCGAGCACCCATACGGCGAACATCTTTTCGGAGAAGATCGTGTGCCAGCCGAGCCAAATAGCGATGGCAGGAAAGGCGAAGGCCAGCCATTCCGCGACGATGTCCCCCAACGTGCAGCCCGCGCCGCAGTGGGAAGTGCCCTTCGCGACGGTGAGGGGAAAGGGCGATGCCTGCCCGTGTTCGTGAGGGTGGGAGATATCCGCTTTTCCCTTCGCCCGTCCATGGCGGAAATAGAACCATAGCCAGAGGACCGAACCGAAAAGGGCGCAGAGCGGCCAGACGAGGTTCATGATCCACATCCGTTGTGGGCGGCCGCATTCGTCAGCGACGATGATGACGCCAGCAAGGAAGCCGACCAGAAGAGAAAACAACGAAAGAATGTGAAGCCAGTCGGGAACCATGATCCGCTTTTGAAATGAACAGGCGCTTTTGCGGAAAAACCGTGACCCGCGGTTTGGTTCCCTGGCCGTCGCCGTCCAAGCCTTGATCGGCTCGGTGAGACCGCAAGGCGGTTGATCCGCTGCAATGCGGCGGCGAATGAGGCTGCCCTTTGCGTCGGATGAAAAGCTTTGCTAGAGCGACCGCATCCTTCTCGGATTTGGATCGGACCTCCCATGACCATCGAAGAGCGCCCGGAGCCGCGCCCCGGAATTCTGGACATTGCCGCCTATGTTCCCGGCGCCCATAGCGCTCCGGGAGCCGCGAAAGTCCACAAGCTTTCGTCCAACGAAACGCCGCTCGGCGCCAGTGCTGCGGCGGTCGAAGCCGTTCGGGAATTGAGCAACCGTCTCGAGCTTTATCCGGACGGCTCGGCAACGGCGCTTCGCGAGGCGATCGCTGCCGTCCATGGCCTCAATCCCGCGAATATCGTTTGCGGCAACGGTTCGGACGATCTCTTGGCGCTCCTGACGCGCAGCTATCTGCAGCCCGGCGACGAAGGAATTTTCAGCGAGCACGGCTTCCTCGTCTACAAGATCCAGATACTGGCGGCGGGCGCCACGCCGGTGGTCGCGCCGGAGAAGGACGAGCGCGCCGATGTCGATGCTCTCCTGGCGGCCGTGACCGACAGGACGAGGATGATCTTCATCGCCAATCCCAATAATCCGACGGGCACCTATCTGCCATTCGAGGAAGTGCGGCGGCTGCATGCCGGGTTGCCGAAGAACGTGCTTCTCGTGCTCGACGCCGCCTATGCCGAATATGTGCGCAAGAACGATTACGAAGCCGGAATCGAACTCGTGTCGTCCGCGCGGAATGTCGTGATGACGCGCACATTTTCCAAAATATATGGGTTGGCCGGCCTTCGGCTGGGCTGGATGTATGGGCCGGCCCCAATTGTCGACGTCATCAACCGTGTCCGCGATCCCTTCAATGTCAGCGCCGCGGCGATCGCGGCAGGAGCCGCCGCCATGCGTGACCGCGCCCATGTCGAGCGCGCGGTGGCGCACAACGCGACGTGGCTCGGCTGGCTGGAAAAGGAACTCTCCGCACTTGGCCTGCGCGTGACGCCGAGCGTCGGCAATTTCCTTCTCATCCACTTCCCCGGCGGCAAACATTCCGCCGAGGCGGCCGACAGGTTCCTTCTCGATCGTGGCTATATCTTGCGGCGGGTCGCGGCGTATGGCTTTCCGGAAGCGCTGCGTATGACGGTGGGCTCCGAGGAGGCCAATCGCGGCGTCGTTGCGGCACTCGCCGCCTTCCTGAAAGCATAAGCAATGGCAGAGCCTCTCTTCGACAAGATAGCATTGATAGGCATCGGCCTGATCGGGTCGTCGCTGGCGCGCGTCATCCGCGGCAAAAACCTCGCCCGCGAGATTTCCATATCGACGCGCAGCACTGAGACGCTGGATCGAGCCCGGGAACTGGGACTGGGCGACTCCTATTCGACAGACGCCGCTGAAGCCGTGATGGATGCCGATCTCGTCATCGTGTCGGTCCCGGTCGGCTCATCGGGCGCGGTCGCGGAAAGCATCGCCGGCGCATTGAAACCCGGCGCGATCGTCACTGATGTCGGCTCGACCAAGCGCTCGGTGATCGCGCAGATGGAGCCCGTGCTCCCGAAAAGCGTGCATTTCATTCCGGGCCACCCGCTTGCTGGAACGGAAAAGTCGGGGCCGGATGCGGGCTTCGCCGACCTCTTCGAGAACCGCTGGTGCATCTTCACGCCATTGCCGGGAACCGACCCGGCCGCGCTCGAAAAGCTTTCGGAATTCTGGCGGCGCTGCGGATCGAATGTCGATACGATGGATCCCGTGCATCATGACATGGTTCTGGCGATCGTTTCGCACCTGCCCCACATCATCGCCTACAATATCGTCGGCACGGCCGACGACCTGGAAACCGTCACCAAGTCCGAGGTCATCAAATATTCCGCCTCCGGGTTCCGCGATTTCACCCGCCTCGCCGCATCCGACCCGACCATGTGGCGCGATGTCTGCCTGCACAACAAGGACGCAATTCTAGAGATGCTGGCGCGTTTCTCCGAGGATTTGGCGTCGCTGCAAAGAGCGATCCGCTGGGGCGACGGCGAAAAGCTCTTCGACCTCTTCACGCGCACCCGCGCCATCCGCCGGTCGATCATCGAGGCGGGGCAGGAAATCGACGCACCCGATTTCGGGCGCCATGGGGCGGACCCGGTGGATAGCCACAAGAGGTGATGGGAACTTCTTCTCGCGGCGTCAATCGACGGGTGGCAGCCTGCCTATGTTGAAGAAGCCGAGCGTGATCTTGCCCCTGTGAAGTTGCACTGGCAGCGTCTGATCATTGCCGAGGGTGCCCAGCATCGCAAATGCCGGCTCGATTTTCGGCGCCGCCTGAGGAAACGCCTGGACGAGGATAGCCGACAGCTCCTTCAGATTGTGCAGCGTTACGCGCAATGTGCCGTCAGCAAGCCCTTCGCTGTCGAACGAGATGTTGCCGGAGATGGTGGCGCTGCTGTCGGGCCCCGGATCGATCTCCAATTTATTGATCGCGAATTGCCGATCGCGCAGACTTTGCAGGCCAGTCTGCAAGAGGCCAGCTCCATTGTAGACACGGATCTTGCCTGTTCCGCTGATCGGCGCCAGCCGCTGCATGTCCGGTAATGCCGCGCCGAAAGCAATGTCGGCAAGGCTGGCGGCTATATCGAGATCGCTCCCATTCGGCTCGATGGTGATTTTTGCCCCGCCGAGCTTGAGAAGCGCCACATCGACACCGGAACCGGAAGCATTCTTGATATAGACCGCCTTGCCCTCGATCAGGATCCCTGTCAGATCGTTCAAGCCAAAGGAGAGATATGCGTCCAATCTTTTCCAATCGAGAGCAAGAGGCGCGATGTCCGGCACCGCGGCGATCGACGCCGGACCGTGCAGCGACACGTTCACCCGAAAGGGATCGTAAAGCGGAATAAACGCCCTGGTCGGGCCGGATGTCAGCGCAAATCCCTCTCTTTTGTCCTTGTAGGCGATCGTCTCGCAGGAGACGCCGAAGCCGATCGGAAAGCCGGTGACGGCAGCATCCCGACAATCCAGGGTCTTCCCCGCCGCGTTCAGCCCGGCGATGAGGGTCCGGCCACGAGCTCGGGCGAGATGGGCGGCGACATACCAGCCTCCGATGAACAGTACCGCGACCAGCAGAAGCGCCATAGCAGGCCAGACGAAGACGCTCCGGCCCTGGGTCTTGCCGTCCCTTGACGTCATGGGGCGTGCCTCGCTACCCGGTGTTGATCATTCTGAAGCATCGGGCTGGCGATATGGGCGATTTTTGGGTCTTTGGCTATGGTTCGCTCATCTGGAAGCCGGGTTTCGCACATGTTGCGACACGGCGCGCCCATCTGCACGGTTTCCGTCGTTCGCTTTGCGTCTATTCCTGGGTTCACAGGGGGACCGAAGCCCATCCTGGCCTCGTCCTCGGGCTCGATCGTGGTGGCTCTTGCGTCGGGCTCGCCTTCCGTGTTCCCGGCGAGTTGCGAAACGAGGTCGTCGGCTATCTGCGCGAACGCGAACTCGTCACCAACGTTTATTCCGAGCGCTGGCTAAAAATCCGTTTGGAGGACGGCGCGACCGATGAGGCGCTATGTTACATCGTCGACCGCAGCCACCGGCAATATGCCGGGCATCTCGATGTCGATCAGGCTGCGGCAGTCATCAGGGACGCCGTCGGCCAATCGGGCCCGAACGAAGAATACGTGTTCAATACACTCCGCCATCTGGAGGCGCTCGGCATCCGCGATCACTGGCTGGAGGGGGTCGGTGCGAGGCTGAATGCCGCTGCAAGCTAGCGCGAAACGCTTACTGGCCGCAGTAGGCTTTCCAGCACCGATTCTGCGCCGGTCAGGACATTAGTGAATTGCTTAAAGTTCGTCCCGATTGGGGAAGTCTGCCAAGCAGGCAATGATGCAGCGAACGCGACACCAAGCGATAGCAGCTCTTCTCTTTGCAATCTAAGAGTGATACAATCGTATATTGTTTCAACTGCAAGGCGATCATCATGCGTGCAACAATTTTGGGAATCATCGCGGGTGCATTGTTAGCGGGGCCGGCGCTGGCTCAAGGGCTCGGCCCGCAAAATGCCGCCCCAGCACAGCCGAAAACGCATGTGCCAAAGCATTCTGTTAAGCCGATGCGGACCCATTGTTATACCAACGTCAGGGACTGCAGCGGACAAGCGCGGTTTTTCGCCGGAAGCTCCGATTGGAGTTGCACAATCTTTTGGAACAATGGCGCGAATGGCCACTCGAATTTTACGCTGAGACGTGGGCAAACCGCCTATTACAACGTCAGATATTACGACACTGCAGCTTGTGTTAACGGTCTCAATGGCGGGTCGGAAACCGCTACCAGATATTGGATCTGGGTACCCTGACACGAATTTGCGTTAGCGGAAGGCTTCGAATTAGGATTCGAGCGTCCTGCCGGCAGGTGTTCCGGTCAGCCCCTTCTGGATCGCGGTGAGGCGGGCAACAGCGGTGGGTGGCAGAGGCGGCGGGTTGGGCGCGTTGGCGGCATCGATGAGAAGCTGGTCGCATGCCGCTTCCGTCTCGGCGATGAGGCGCGAGAGGAACTCCGCCTTCGGCAGGCCGGGCGGGATCGGCGGAAGAAAACGCGCCTTGATGACGCCGGGATAGCGCAGGAATTTGCGGCGCGGCCAGAAGAGCCCTGCCACATGGGCGACGGGAACGACGGGAACGCCAAGCCGCGCATAAATCTCGACGATGCCCTGCTGATAGGCCGGATCGGCGCCGGGCGGCCGCCGCGTCCCCTCTGGATAAATGACAAGCTGCCGCTTCTCCTTCATCCGGTCCTTGGCGCCGGCGAGCGCGGAGCGAAGCGCCCTGACGCGACTGCCGCGGTCGATCGGGATCATGTTCATCTTGGCCATGTACCAGCCGAAGAACGGGATCCACATCAATTCGCGCTTCAGGATGTAAGTGGCATCCTTGATATAAGGAACGAAGGCAAACGTATCCCAGAACGACTGGTGCTTGGGCGCGAGGATGTAGGCCCCGTCGGGCAAGTTCTCCATGCCGGTGATCTCGCAATCCGTCCCGGCGATCATTTTCTGGAGCCAAACCATGCTGCGCGACCAGAATTTGGGGACGAACCACGCACTGCGGCGCGAAACGAGAAAGTAATAGGGAGCGAAAACGATCATCTCGACGATCGTGACGAGATAAAAGGCCAGATTGAAGGCGAGGGACCGGACGAAGATCATGTTTCAAGCCGAAAAAGCGCCGGGCTTTCGACCCCGGATGCTACTGGCTGGATACACGATGCACCGGAAAAGGCAAATCGATCAAGCGGAAGGCCGTCGTGTTTGACGGATAGCAACGTCAATAGCCGCTCTTGGCATAAGCGCTGTGGCTGAAGGAAGCGTCGATCACGACGCTGCGGGCGAGTGCGGCGACATATTTGGCGTATTCGGTGAAAAGGACCCGGACCGCCTCCGGCTTGGTCAGCCATGTCCCGTCGTCGAGGCGGGAATTGACCACGGGATAGGGGATCAGTTCCGTCTGGCCGATGAGGCGGTGCATTTCGAGCAGGCTGCGTGGCATGTGGTAATTGTTCGTCACGACGATGACGCTGCTGTAATTGTGTTCATGCACCCATTTGGCGCTTTCCTCGGCATTGCCTTCGGTGTTGAGCGCCGCGTGATCGATATCGATGCAGCAGGAGAACAGCTTTTCGTTGATGCCAGTCACCTCGCTCAAGGCCCTCGGCCCCGCATGCGGGTTGACGCCGCTGATGAAGAGGCGCCGGCCCTTGCCCAGTTGGAGAAGATCCATGGCGGCGTCCAGGCGCGCCCTGCCGCCGGTCAGGACGATGATCGCGTCGGCCGCTTTGATCGCCTTCGGCGGTTCGAGTTCGCTTATATGGCTGGCGAAGAGAAAGAAGCCGCCGAAGAACACGATCGCGGCGCTGGCGCCGGCGAAGAGCGCGAGGTAGAGCCTGCGCCGCCGCCGGATCTTCGATGCAGCCGATTTTTCCGGGACGGGCGCCCCGGAATCGACGGCCTCCATTGATTCGTCCCTTCCGTCCATCATACAATTATTACAACGTAATTATGGCAGGAACAGAAGAATTCCCGCCGGTGAAACCGCGGCGGGATGCAGCCATGCGCAAGTTCATCATCAATTCCCGTCCGGTTGGTGTTTCTCGAGATCCGTCAGATAGTTCACGACGGTATAGTGCGACGTCGCACCGGTGAGCCCGGCAATCAGCAGGATGATGAGGATCACCCCGGCATAGCCGCCGGTGCCGATGGCGAAATTGCCGAATAGCGCGTTCGCCTGCGCGGCTTCAGGCGTCGCCATGTTGCGCGCCGACAGCCAGGAAAACAGGATAAAGACGACGATGGCGCCCAGCCCTCCCGCCGCCGCGCCTTTCATCCCTGTGATCAGGAAATGGCGGCGGAATTCCGAGGCTATGAATTTTGCCTCCGCGCCGACGAAATGCAGGACTTCGATGATGTGCCCGTTGCCGGCCATCGCTCCGCGTGTCGCGAAGACCACCGACAGGACAGTGGCGGAAAGCATGAGGGCGAGAATGGCAAGGCCGATGGTCACGGTCGTGTGCGCCATCGCGACCAGGCGATTGACCCAGTTGCGGTGGTCGTCGAGCGTGGCATTCGGAACCATGGAGGAAACCAGGTTTCCGAGCGCCTTGAAATCTGGTGGATTCCTTTCGTCGATCGTCACGACGATCAGGCGCGGCACCGGCAATTCGTCGATGTTCAGGCCCTTGCCGAGCCATGGTTCAAGGAGACGCGCAGTCGCGGCGCGATCGACGATCGTCGCGCTCCGGACGCCCTTGAACCCCGCCGCGATCGATTGCGCCTTTTGAAGCGCTGCTTCCATGTCGAAACCATCGGCCGGCTTGATCTCTATCGTCGCTTCCCGCGAGATCTGACCCTCCCAGGAGGAAGCGGCATCCCCGACGAGCGTAACGGCGCCGAGGGTCAGGCAGGAAAGAAACGTCATGATGGCGATGACGCAGACCAGCGCCCGGCCGGCGACGTTGCTGCCCGGGATGATCGGGGCCGTGCGGCGCTGGACGGTCCTCTCGGACGAGCGAGGCTGCATTCGCGGCAATTTTGACTTGGGCGCGGAATCAGCCTTTTGTCGCGGCGGCAGAAGGCTAGTCATAGATTTCCAGCCTTCCATTGGTGAGGATCATGCGACGCGCATCGACCTGCTCCATCAAATTGAGATCGTGCGTGGCGATGACGACCGCCGTGCCGAGCCTGTTGAGTTCGATGAACAGCCGCAGAAGCCGTCTCGCAAGAGGCGGGTCGACATTGCCCGTCGGCTCGTCCGCGAGCAGGATTTCCGGCTGTTCGATGAGCGCGCGCGCAATCGCGGCGCGCTGCTTCTCGCCGCCTGAAAGCACCGGCGGCAGGACATGCATGCGTTCGCCGAGGCCGACCCATTTCAGGAGTTCGGTAACGTCGTTGCGATAGCCCGCCTCCTCGCGCCCGCGCACCCTGAGCGGCAGCGCGACGTTTTCGTAGGTCGTCATATGGTCGAGCAGGCGGAAATCCTGAAACACCACGCCGATCCTTCGGCGCAACAGGGGCAGTTCGCGCCGGGTGATCAATGCCCTGTCCTTGCCGAAGACGGTTATCAGGCCTCGCGTGGGCTTGAGGGAAAGGAAGAGGAGGCGCATGAGCGTCGTCTTCCCGGCGCCCGAGGGGCCGCTGAGGAACTGGAATGAGCGCTCGGGGATATGGAGGGAGATATCACGAAGGATCTCCGGCCCCATCCCGTAGCGCAAACCCACATTTTCAAAGCGAAACACAGTCCTTTAGTCCTCGCACCCTCATCGCTTCGGCGCAATATGGTTCTTCTCCAGGGACCATGGTTCGACGTGGTTAACTGTTCGTTAAATTATGCTTACCCGGCCGTCAAAAAGCAGGAGTGTGAAGCATTAACTATCTTTCCGTTAAGATCGTTCGCAGCGAGAGAATGGGTTCGGCAGATGCGGGGAGAATTCCCGAAAGCGATCCCGGATCTGGCAATCAATCCGGAAAAACGGCCGCTCATGCACGATCCTTTCAACGCACGCCCGGTTTCGGGCGAAATCATGACGAGTGCTGCCGCAGGACCAGTGGGCTCCCCCGCAATGCGGAACGATCGCCACGAATTCATCGAAGCGGAGTTCGAAACGCTTCACTCCGAAACGGGAATTTCCCGATTTCGCAGAGGCCCGGCAAAAGCGCCCGAGAGCGTCGCGCTCCTGAGAAATACCGCCAGGGAGGGCGTCAGGCAAGGCGAACGCGGCGGCTTCGCCTTTTGGATGGCCGGCGCCGCATTCGTCATCCTGACGTTTCTTGCCTCCGGCGGCTACCTGTCGACAGGCGGCGGCAGGCCGGCGCCGGCCTCTGATGGTAAGGAGGCAGCCAGCGTCCCGCCGCCTGACGCCGGCGCGGAAGCGCAGGGCGGCCCAATAAAACCTCATTTTCTGGGGACAAGAGAGGATGGCATGAGATCGCGGGGAAGCTTCGTCTTTTCCGACAGTTTGGAGGCCTCTAAAGACGGGGAAAAGTCCGTGTCACTCTCATTCGGTGAGGAAGAACAGGATCATGCCGGTCGTCCGCGGCAAGGAAATTGAGGTACTATACAGCGCATCGACGATTGCGCGGCGCAATCTCGAACTGGCCAAGGAGATCGCGGGCCGGCATTTCGACAACCTTCTCGTCGTTTCGGTTCTCAAGGGCTCCTTCGTCTTCGCGGCCGACCTGATAAGGGCGATGCACGACGTCGATATATCGCCCGAGGTCGAATTCATCTTCATTTCGAGCTACGGCGCCGGGACGGAGAGCAGCGAAGTCAGGCTCCTGCGCGACATCGACAATGACGTCACGGGCAGGGACATCCTCGTCATCGACGACATTCTCGAATCCGGCAAGACACTGAAATTCATCCGCGACCTGATGCTCTCGCGCGGCGCCAAAAGCGTGTCGATCGCCGCTCTGCTCGACAAGCGCATGCGCCGCAAGGCGGATATCGAGGCGGATTTCGTCGGCTTCGATTGCCCCGACCATTTCGTCGTCGGATATGGCATGGATGTCGCCCATGCCTTCCGTGAGCTGCCTTTTGTCGGCATCGTCAAGGGAGATGCCTAGCACGTACCGACGACAGGCTGCGCCGGTCACTTGACCAGCAGCACCGCTCTGCCGGCGTACATCTCGCGGTCTCCCAATTCCGCCGCGCAGTCCGAGCTCACCGCCGAGTTTCCGATCATGGTCACGGAGTTGCCAACCAGCCGGATACAGCCGCCCTGTCCGCTCATGTCGGAATTGCCCGCATAGGTTATCGGTGCGTCGGGTGCGTAGATAAATCCGCTCAGGGCCGAGCCGGCGCCGCCGTTGATGGTCAGTGCGGAAGCGTTGCCGTGCTCCTGATAGAGCGTTACGCCTGCATAGGGGCCGCTGGTTGGCGGAGACAACGTAACGACATTGTTCGCATTAGCGGTGAATTGTGCGCCTTCCATCAGGAAGATGGTTACGCCGCTTCCGGTAAGACTGCCGTTGCCGCCGAGTTTGATCTGCCCCCCACGCAGTATATAGACGCCTGGGTCGAGGACGATATTTCCGGACCAGGTCTTGTTGCAGAATGTGCCCGGAGAAAGAGTCACAGTTTTGCCGCCGGGAAGAGGAGAGCAGGACGTGTAGGCTGGCGGAAGAACGCCGGCCAATGGATCAAAAGAGGGATATTGGTCGACCATGGGCGCGCCGCAGTCGAGGTGGACCCCGCCGGCCGGTATCCCAACCGTCTGGCCAACGGACGAGGTGCAGGCGGCCGAAATCTGGGCCGAACCGCCGCGATAAATGGAATCGGATGCGTCCGAATTCGACGCGATGACGCAGTGGGCCATAGATACGTCGGTCGAACCCTGTATCTTCACAGCCTTCGAGAGGTGAGGATCAAGCGCCAGAACACATGCCTGCGCGCCAATCGACACCTTGACGTAGGATGTACGATCGATGCGCCAGTTGATGGCCCCAACGAAGCCTGGATGGACCGCTTTTGCCGACACGGAAATGTAGTGGACGTAACTGCTGTCCTGCGCGCTGACGGTGAATCCGAACGGATTATCGTTGTATTGGAGCTGTGGATCCTGCTTGTCCATTAGCCCGAGATTTGCGTTGAATACCTGCAATCCGAGTTGTTGCAGCTGATCCTGCGTCATCCCCGAATAATATTGAGTTCCGATCGCAAGGCCGGACGCATCCAGGGCGTTTTGCAGAGCTGAAGCATCGGTTTCGGTGCTTACAAAATCAATCGCGCCAGCGACTCCGACCATTACAGGAACCGACGCTATCGCAAATATAACCGCAATGTTCCCGCCTTTGGACTTCCAGAATCTTTGCAGCATAGGAGAATCTCGCGCCCGATCCGGGGAAATTTCGCGGAGAGCAATAAAGAAACGATTTTCGCGAAGTCTAAAATTGAAGCGATAAATGGATTCGGTCATCCGTGGTTAACGCTGGTCCGATCCGGCAATTAGCCGCCGGAGACCTTTCGACGGAGTGCGCCAAGCTTATGCAAATGAGAGAGGACCACGGCGGGCGACGACGTGCGATCTCATGCCGAAGGCCCGGTGGACCTTCGCATAAGCGGGCGCACGAATTCTCCTAAAACCATCGGACGTAAGCCGAGCGAAGTACCGGAAGGGGCTCGAGGTACCCGTCGTCAATTCATATTCAGAAGCCGTTCCAGATAGCTCTTTTCGAGCTCAGGGCTCAGCGCATTGCCGAGCCGTTTGCGGATCTCCTCCAGGATGCGCCGCGCGCGCTGAACATCGATCTCGTCGGGCACCCGGACGGAGTCGCCGAATTCCGGTCCGTTCGTCGCGCGCGGGCGGCCGAGCGGGTCGCGATCGGCATTTTGCTCGCGGCCGCCCTGGCCGGAGCCGCCTTGCTGACCCTGCATTGCCTGTTGCATCTGCCGCATCATGTCCTGGGCGCCGCGGCGAAGCGCCTGCAGCGCATTGCCCTGCTCGCCCGCGGCATGGTCCCCTTCGGCCTGACCCAACGCCTTCCCGGCCCGGCCCATCGCATCGTCGGCTTCACCGAAACCCTGTCCGGGCTTGATGCCCATATTGTTCAAGCCCTTCATGAGATCCTGAAGCTCCTTCTGCAGCTTGCCCTGCCCTTGCTGCAGTTTGCGCAGCGCCTCGGCCAACTGGTCGGAGGTCATGCCTTGACCCTGCTGTCCCTCCTGACCGGGCTGCTGCTGCTCGCCGGTTTCGTCCCCGCCGCCGTTCTGCTGCTGTTGGCCGAGATTGAAGGTCTTGTTCATCATCTCCTGCTGGCGGCGCATGAGATCGCCCAACTGGTCCATCTTCCTGCGCATCTCGCCCTGTTCGCCGCCCTGCTGCTGCCCTCCGTGGCCGGCCTGGAGATTGTTCATCATGTTCTGCAATTGCGAGAGCAGTTGCTGCGCCTTGTCGCGCGAGCCGGATTTAGCAAGATTCTGGATTTCGTCGAGCAGACGTTTGAGATCGCCCGGCCGAATGACGCGCGCATTCGGCGACATTTGCTGCGACAGGTTGGGATTCTTCTCGGCCCGCTCGGCGAATTCCCTGAGATAATTCTGCATCGCCTGCCGAAGTTCGTCCACAAGGCGGTCGATTTCCTGGTCGCTGGCGCCCCTGTCGAGCGCCTGCTGGAGCGCCTGCTCGGCTTGCCTGAGCTTCTTCTCCGCATCCGAAAGATTGCCGTCTTCGATGCCGAGCGCGATTTGCCAGAGATAGGCGACGACATCCCGATAGGCGTCGTCCGTATGCGCCATCCGCAATCTCGAGCGTGCGGTTACGATCGCGAGATACTGCCCCAAATCGGGGAACGTATCCTCCGGCCTGAGCGTGATGGCGTCCATCATGTCGAGCACGCGCGGCTTCCTGTTTGCGTTGAGCGCCAGGATGCGGCGCTGTTCGACAAGAGCGCGGGCGAGCGGGTTCGTGAATGGACGTTCGGGCAAAACCATCGTCTTGGTTTCGCTTCGCGCCTCATGGCCCGCCGCGTCCTTGGCCGTCAGGGTGATATGCGCCAGAGTGCCTGCCCATGGATGGTCCGTCAGATCCTTGGCAGTCCTCGCGGCATGCTTCCTTGCGTCCGGCGACGGCAGAACCAGAGGCAGGTCCGGAGCCTTATAAAGCGGATGCGCGCCCGGAGCAGGCTTTTCGGCTTCCACGATCTCGGCCTTGGCGGAGGTCGCGCCGTAATCGTCATCGATTGTATAGGAGAGTTCCAGCGTTCCGTTCGCGGCCTGTTTCGGCTCGCCGGAGAAATGGATGACCGGCGGCTTGTCACGGATGACGGAAAAAGCCCAATGATTAAGTTCGCGCCCGTCCGAAATCAGGCTGAGAGCGCCGTCGGCGGTCAGGGTGTCGGCAAATTCACGGGCCGACGCCTTTCCCGACGCGGGAGCGGCTTTATCCTTCGCCGCCTTGATCATACGCGTCTTGCCGTCGCGGTCCCTGAAGTCGAGTTCCTCGTCACCCGCGCCACCGGTGATCCTCAGTGTCAGACGGCTGTTTTCGGGAATAGAGAAACGCTGGTCCGCCGGCGCATTCTCCGCCGTCAGGAAGATCGGGGCGCGGCCGGTATAGGCCGGCGGCGTAATCCACGCATCAATGCGCGGCGGAACCGCGTTGCGCGCGATATGAACGTGGAAAGCGTCTGTCAGACGCCCCGAAATCGGGCTCCAGGAAAAGGCGAAGGCGACGGCGAGGAGAAGCGCCGCGATGGACCTCAGGCCCCACGGGTCGCGCTCCGGCACGCGGGCACGAGGCAGGTCGCCTGCGATGTTTTCCAGGCGCGCCGCCATGCGTTTCTGATGCTCGCGCCACAGCGCATCCGCGAAGGCGCTTTCGCCGCCCGCCGGCTCATCGCTTTGCGCAAGCAACGGCGTGTGCTCCAGCCGGTTCGCCTTCTCGATGCGCCGATCGACCTCGCCGCCGGAAGGCATCCGGAAGCCTCGCAGCGCGACGAGCGCCGCGATGGCCGCAAGCGCGAAAAGAACCGCCAGGACGAGGCGCGGCAGATCAGGCAGGAGGCGGAAAACGCCGAGCCACGAGAAGCTTACAAAAAGGCTGGTGACGACGAGAGCCGGCAACAGCTTCGGCCACAGACGCTCGAAGACGATCATCCAGCGCGTCGCGAACCGCGTATGCCGCACGCGCAGGGGCGTCTGTCCCGTTCCGTTTTTGCTCGGCGTCTCTGCCATCATTTCTGTCGGTGCTGCTTTGCGCAGGGCCGTCTCTCCTTCTGCGCCAGCTCTCAAAAATAGCAGCAATCGCGGCAAAGGCGAGGCATACCCTCGAAAACGTGATCAGAGCCAGCCGGGCAGAGAATCGAGCCCGATCAACTCCTCATAGGAGCCGCGCGGGCGAACGATATGGAAACGGTCTCCATCAACCAGCACTTCCGGCGCCAGCAGCCGCGTATTGTAAGTGCCCGCCTGGACGGCGCCATAAGCGCCCGCCGTTTCAACGGCGATAAGATCGCCCGGCTGCAATTCCGGCAAATCGCGCTGGTGCCCAAGATAGTCGCCCGTCTCGCAGACCGGGCCAACAACATCCACCTTGACGAGCGGCAGGTGGGGGCGCGGCTCTGCCACGGGCCTGATCCGGTGATAGGCGTCGTAGAGCGTCGGCCGGATGAGATCGTTCATGGCGGCGTCGACGATGAGGAAATTGCGGGCATCGCCGCGCTTCAGATAGATCACCTCCGCAACCAGGATGCCGGCATTGCCGACGATGAGGCGTCCGGGCTCGAGAATGATGCTGACGCCCAGTCCCGCAAGGCGCTTGCGGACAATCGCGGCATAAGCTTCGGGATCAGGCGGCGGCGCGTTGTCCGCCTTGTAGGGGATGCCGAGGCCGCCGCCGACATCGACGTGGCGTATTTCGTGGCCGTCGGAGCGGAGCGCGGCCGTCAGTTCCGCCAGAAGCGCAAAGGCATCGTCAAAGGGTTTAAGATCGGTGATCTGGCTGCCGATATGCATATCGACGCCGACGATTTTCAGACCGGGAAGCTCGGCTGCACGGGCATAGACCCTCCGCGCCTCGCGCCATGGAATGCCGAATTTGTTCTCCGCCTTGCCGGTCGCGATCTTGCTGTGGGTCCTGGCATCGACATCGGGATTGATACGAAGCGAGACGGGAGCCGTTTTGCCGGCCGCCACCGCGCGCGCGGAAAGCAGTTCGAGTTCCGGTTCCGATTCAACGTTGAAGCAATGGATGCCGCCGGCAAGCGCGAAATCCATCTCGCGCGCCGTCTTGCCGACGCCAGAAAAGACGATCTTTTCGGGCGGAATGCCTGCCGCCAGCGCGCGGCGCAACTCGCCTTCGGATACGACATCGGCTCCAGCCCCGAGCTTCGCCAGCGTGCGGATGACGGCTTGGTTGGAATTCGCCTTCATCGCATAGCAGACGAGCGCGTCCAGCCCGGCGAAGGCGGCGGCGAAAACGTTGTAGTGCCGTGTGAGGGTAGCGGTGGAATAGCAATAGAAGGGCGTGCCGACGGCCGAAGCGATCTCGGGCACCGCCACGTTTTCGGCGTGGAGAACGCCGCCGCGATAATGGAAATGGTTCACGTTTTCAATGCCGGAAAGCTGCGTGCCTGCTCACTTGATGAGCTTGTCGAGGATGAAGGGCCGGTCGGTCGGCGGTTTCGTCGGCTCGGGCGGGAGGGGCGTTTTCTTTGCCTGCTGTGCTTCCTTGCGCGCGGCGACGTCCGCCTGGTAAGGCGTATCGGGTTCCGCGCGCCTGCCGCAGGCCGATATCGTCATCGCCACCGCCACGAGCGCGGCTATCCCCCAAAACCTGCGCAGCCTCATCAAACCGATCCGTCCTCGCATCATTTGACCGCCTGTTTAGCGGAGTTTCCTGTGCTGTGCACCCTGTTTCAGGCGCTTCTTCCAATGGCGGATCTGGCGCCGCACCTCCGCCGGCGCGGTCCCGCCGAAGGAGGACCGGCTCTTGACGGAGTTGCGGACCGACAGCACGGAAAACACATCCGCTGTGATGGCGCTGTTGATGGATTGGAATTCCTCGAGCGAAAGGCGCTCCAGTGGACAGCCCTTCTCTTCGGCAAGCGCCACGGCGCGGCCGGTCGCGTGGTGGGCCTCACGGAAGGGGATGCCGGCCTCTCGGACAAGCCAGTCGGCGAGATCGGTGGCTGTCGAATAGCCGCTGCCCGCCGCTTTCTTCATCGCCGCCTCGTTGACGGTCAGGTCCGTGACCATGCCGGTCATCGCCGCAAGCGTGAGTTCGATCGTCTCGGCCGCGTCGAATACGGCTTCCTTGTCTTCCTGCATGTCCTTGGAATAGGCGAGCGGCAGGCCTTTCATCACGGTCAGAAGGGCGAGGAGATCGCCATTGACGCGGCCGGTCTTGGCGCGGATCAATTCGGCGGCGTCCGGGTTTTTCTTCTGCGGCATGATCGAGGAGCCGGTGGAGAAGGAGTCGGACAGCCTGACGAAGCCGAATTGCGGCGTCGACCAGATGACGATCTCCTCCGCCATGCGCGACAGATGAACGGACATGATCGCGGCTGCGGAGAGAAATTCCAAGGCGAAGTCGCGGTCGGAAACCGAATCGATGGAATTGCGCGTCGGTTCGCGGAAGCCGAGCGCGGCCGCCGTCTTGTGACGGTCGATCCGAAAGCTCGTGCCGGCGAGCGCGGCGGCGCCGAGCGGGCTCTCATCCATGCGCGCAATGGCGTCGGTTATCCGCGACAGATCGCGACCGAACATCTCGACATAGGCCATGAGATGGTGGCCGAAGGTGACGGGTTGCGCCGACTGGAGATGCGTGAAGCCCGGCATGACGGTCGCCGCATGCTCCTCCGCGCGGACAAGGAGAGCCGCAATCAGCTTCTCCAGCGCCGTAGCGGTCTTCTGTGCTTCCTGCTTGACCCAGAGGCGGAAGTCGGCAGCGACCTGGTCGTTGCGCGAGCGGGCTGTATGGAGACGACCGGCCGCCGGCCCGATCAGTTCGGCCAATCGCGCCTCGACGTTCATGTGGATGTCTTCCAGCCTGGTCGAAAAGGTGAATTTGCCGGAGTCGATTTCTGACAAAATCGTGTTCAGACCGGCAGCGATCTTTTCGCTATCTTCCACGGAAATGATGCCGGTTTCGGCGAGCATGGCGGCGTGCGCGAGCGATCCCTGGATATCCTGGGGGTAGAGTTTCTTGTCGAAGCCGATCGATGCGTTGATGGCTTCCATGATCGCCGCGGGACCCGAGGCAAATCGTCCGCCCCACATCTCGTTGCTGGCCTTTTTGTCGCTCATGATGTTTACCGGCGTCGAGGAGAAAAGTTCGAAATGGCAGAAGGCAAGAAAAGCTCGCCGGTTGCGCGTCTGACCGCGGCAGTGATCGCGGTCGTCCTCATAACCGGCGGAATTGCCCTATACGTGACGGAGCGGGGCTCTGGCAACAATGCCGCCATTACCGCTTCGCTCGGGGATAAGGGGCAGTGCTCTGGCGACGTCGCCAAAGCGAAGGCCGTCGGCGCGGCGGCGACCGGCCAGGTGGCGGCGATGTCGCCCGCTGATCCGCCCGTGCCGCTCTCCGGGCTTGCCTTTAACGGGCCTGACGGCAAGCCGACCACGCTTGGCGCCTTCAAGGGGAAGACGGTGTTGCTCAATGTCTGGGCGACATGGTGCGCGCCCTGCCGCGCCGAAATGCCGGAACTCGACAAGCTGCAGGCCGAAAAAGGAAATCCCGATTTCCAGGTCGTCGCGGTCAATGTGGATACGGGCAGCGACGAGAAGCCGAAAAAGTTCTTTTCGGAGACGGGCGTCAAATCGCTTAAGCTTTATCGCGACGACACGCTTGAGGTCTTCAACCACCTGAAGAAGCAGGGACTGGCGCTCGGGCTGCCGGTCTCTCTCATCGTCGGCAAGGATGGCTGCCTGCTCGCGCATATGAACGGTCCTGCCGCATGGGCGAGCGAGGACGCCCGCCATCTGATCGCCGTTGCCGGAAGCTGATCGGCTCTCTGCCGCTCAGAGCGATGGGAGACGGAGAGCTGTCGCATTCCGTTTCCTTCGTAAGGAAAAGTGATTCCTTCTGCCGAATCAGCCGGAACGCCACGAAAATCAGCACGTTTCCCGCTCATGGCCGAGCGCCGGCCAGGACGCTTGACCTTCCTTGCTCCACAAAGCGTATGCAGAAGCGAATCGGCGCCGGGCATTGCAAGCGGAGAAAAGCGGATAATGCGGAAGTCGCCTCGGGAATTGTGGGAAGACATCAGGGAGTTCGACGCGTGCATGCTTGTCACGCGCTCGGAGGACCAATTGCGGTCACGGCCGATGCGGCCGTTTTTCGAAAGCCGCAAGGAAACCATCCTGTTCCTGACCTCTGCCGATGCCGACAAGATCACCGAAATCAAGACCTGTCCGGAGGCGAATGTCGTGTTCTCCTCGATGCGCGAGGGATTGTGGATTTCACTTACCGGAAAGGTTCGGCTCTCCAATCGCGCCCAGGCGGTCGATGCCTGCTGGACGGAAGAATTCGATGCGTGGATTGATGACAGGGAGCAGGCCATTGCTCTTGTCTTCACGCCGGAGAGTGCCGAATATTGGGATTGTTCGGAGAAGAGAGCTGTTCCCAGCTGGGACATGCTCGAGAGCATGGCCAATTGCGGCAAGCCGGATCCGGGCGAAAACCAGAAGCTCGCCTTGGGATAATGCGCAGTTGCTTGTGCGTCAGCGGGTCGGTACCGGCGTTTCGCCGCGATAGTCGTAGAAGCCGCGCTGCGTCTTGCGCCCGAGCCAGCCTGCCTCGACATATTTCACCAGAAGCGGGCAGGGGCGGTATTTCGTATCCGACAATCCATCATGCAGCACCTGCATGATGGAGAGACATGTGTCGAGCCCGATGAAATCGGCGAGCTGAAGCGGCCCCATCGGATGATTGGCGCCGAGCCGCATGGCCGTATCGATCGCTTCCACCGTGCCGACGCCCTCATAAAGCGTGTAGATCGCTTCGTTGATCATCGGCAGGAGAATGCGGTTAACGATGAAGGCCGGGAAGTCCTCCGCGACCGTGATCGTCTTGTCCAGGCTCGTGACGAAGGCTTTCGAAGCTTCGAAGGTCGTATCGACGGTGGCTATGCCGCGTACAAGCTCGACGAGCTTCATCAGCGGCACGGGGTTCATGAAATGGATGCCGATGAAGCGCTCGGGACGGTCCGTCTGCGAGGCGAGGCGGGTGATGGAAATGGAAGACGTGTTCGTGGCGAGGATGGCTTCGGGATTGAGCACCGGGCAGATCTGCGCATAGATCTTGCGCTTGATCGTCTCGTCTTCCGTGGCCGCTTCGATCACCAGATCGGCGGCGGCGAGCTTGGCCATGTCCGCCGCCTCGGCGATATGCGCCATCGCCGATTGCCGTACCTTCTCCTCGAGCTTTCCAGAGGCGACCTGCCGCGCCATGTTGCCGTTTACGGTGGCGATGCCGTGCTCGATCCTTTCGCTGGAGATGTCGTAGAGCAGGACGTCGTACCCGGCCAGAGCTGTCACGTGAGCGATGCCGGAACCCATTTGGCCCGCGCCGATCACTCCAACGGTCTTGATAGAACTCATTCTTAGGCCTGCCTCACCACGGCTAAATGCGCTGCACAAACTTTTCGCAGCGCAACTTAACGCTATTGCAGCGCAAATTAAAAGGGCGGGGTGACTTCGTCTACCCCGCCTCAAGATTTTGCAGCCTGCCTATTCGAAAGTCAAAGCGCCTTTTGCAATTCCGGCAGAACGACGAAGAGGTCGCCGACAATGCCATAATCGGCGACTTGGAAAATCGGCGCTTCCTCGTCCTTGTTGATGGCGACGATGACCTTGGAATCCTTCATGCCGGCAAGGTGCTGGATGGCGCCGGAGATGCCGCAGGCGATGTAGAGGTCGGGCGCGACGACCTTGCCGGTCTGGCCGACCTGCCAGTCGTTCGGCGCGTAGCCGGCATCGACGGCGGCGCGCGATGCGCCGACGGCGGCGCCGAGCTTGTCGGCGACCGGCAGGATGACTTCCTGGAACTTCTCGGCGGAGCCAAGCGCGCGGCCGCCGGAGATGATGATCTTCGCCGAAGTCAGTTCCGGACGGTCGCTCTCCGAGAGCCTGTTCTCGATGAAGGTCGAAAGGCCCGGATCGGCGGCGGCGTTGACGGTCTCGACCGGGGCCGAGCCGCCTTCGGCAGCAGAGGGGAAGGATGCAGTCCTGACGGTCACAACCTTCTTCGGATCGGTGGACTGGACCGTCTGGATTGCGTTGCCGGCATAGATCGGCCGCTTGAACGTGTCGGGCGAAACCACCTCGATGATTTCCGAAACCTGCATGACGTCGAGCAGGGCGGCGATACGCGGCATAACGTTCTTCGCCATGGTCGTCGCCGGCGCAATGAGGGTATCGTAATTTCCCGCGAGCGAGACAACGAGCGCCGCGAGCGGCTCGGCAAGACGCTCGGTGAGGCCGTCGGCTTCGGCGAGAAGCACCTTGCGTACGCCCGAAAGCTTCGCCGCCGCGTCGGCGGCCGGCTTGGCGTTCTTGCCGGCGACGAGAACATCGACGTCGGAGCCGATCTTCAGCGCGGCGGACAACGCCTTCGCAGTCTGATCGGAGAGGTGGTCGTTGCCGTGCTCGGCGATCAAAAGAATTGCCATTGTTGGTTTCCCTGACTTTCGTCCTCAATGCTCCCTGAATTCCGGTCAGGCCGAGCCGAAAACGGTTGGTTTCGAGAACCGGAGCAGAGCGTACTTCCGTACGTCGCCTCGGCGAGCGGAGAAACCGGCCGTTTGCAGGCCGGCCTCACCGGAATTAGAGTACGCCCGCCTCGTTCTTCAGCTTGTCCACGAGTTCCGCCACGTCCTTGACCTTGACGCCGGCCTTGCGGCCGCCGGGCTCCTCGGTCTTCAGCACCTTGAGACGCGGGGAGACATCGACGCCGTAATCGGCCGGGCTCTTCTCGTCGAGCGGCTTCTTCTTCGCCTTCATGATGTTGGGAAGCGAGGCATAGCGCGGCTGGTTCAAGCGCAGATCCGTCGTCACGATCACTGGCATCTTCAGTTCAACCGTCTGCAGGCCGCCATCGACCTCGCGCGTGACCTTGGCCTTGCCGCCGTCGATCTCGATCTTGGAAGCGAAGGTGCCCTGCGCCCAGCCAAGCAGCGCCGCCAGCATCTGGCCGGTCTGGTTGGCGTCGTCGTCGATCGCCTGCTTGCCGAGAATGACAAGCTCCGGCTTCTCGGCCTCGACCACACCTTTGAGGATTTTCGCCACCGCCAAGGGCTCGACCAGATCGTCAACCTTGACGAGGATGCCGCGGTCGGCGCCCATGGCGAGCGCGGTGCGGATCGTCTCCTGCGCCTGCGCCGGGCCGATCGAAACCGCGATCACCTCTTCCGCCTTGCCGGCTTCCTTCAGCCGCAGCGCTTCCTCGATGCCGATCTCGTCGAACGGGTTCATCGACATCTTCACATTCTGAAGCTCGACGCCTGAACCATCCGATTTCACCCTGATCTTCACGTTGTAATCGACAACGCGCTTCACCGGTACGAGCACCTTCATCAGCCAGAACCTCCGGACAATTTCATTGCAGCGCAACTAACATGGGTTTTGGGGCATCGCTAGTCCGGAGCCGACATTCGCTCCAAAAAACGAGACTTCCCAGGCTCGCACGGAGGGATATCGATTGGTCCTGAACGCTGTGAAATCCGATTGCGTCAGCGGTTCTTGCCCGGCATCCAGAGGACATCCTTCTCGCCATTGTCGTTGACCGCGCGCGCGGCGACGAAAAGGAAATCGGATACGCGGTTGATGTATTTCAACGCCTCAGGGCCGACTTCCTCGCCTTCAAGCGATGCAAGCTCGACCATCAGCCTTTCCGCCCGCCTGGCGACGGTGCGCGCAAGGTGCAGCGCGGCGGCGGCGGGCGATCCACCCGGCAGGATGAACGAGCGAAGGGGGCTGAGCTTTTCGTTGAGGCGGTCGATATCCGCTTCGACGCGGCCGACCTGGGAGGTCACGATCCTGAGCGGCTCGTGCCCGGCCTTGCCTTGCGAGCCTGGCGTCGCGAGTTCGGCTCCGAGATCGAATAGATCGTTCTGGATGTTGGCGAGCATGGCGTCGATTTCGGCATGATCCGCTCCGGTGTGAAGGCGCGCCATGCCGATGCAGGCATTCGCCTCGTCCACGGTGCCATAGGCGCTGACTCTGAGATCATATTTCGGGCGTCTTTCGCCATTGCCGAGGGCAGTGCTGCCGCTGTCGCCGGTTCGCGTATAGATCTTGTTGAGGACGACCATGTTTCCTCTCGCTCGTTGTTACTTCCCTGTAAAATAAACGACGAGCAGCACCAGAACGATGGCGATGAACTGGAGCAGGACACGTGCCTGCATCAACTGGTTCGAACGGCTCGGCGTTCCGCCCTGCGCCATGTTGAAAAGGCCGCGCACCAGGACGATGACCACTGCCGCTATGGCGACGATGGCCAGGATTTCGAGTGCAACCGACATTTTCTCTCCTCAATGCGCCGCTCGCGCCGGCGACTTTGCCAGAGCACGATGCGGTTAAACTGGAACCGCCTTATGCTCCCATTAGCCCCGTGACGCGAGGATACGATAGAGAATCGCGGCCGGCAGCGTGTGTTTCAATAGTGCACCGATTTTTGCCGGCAGTGTCACCACATAATGAGGCTTGGGCCGGGGACTTTCCAGCGCGTGGAGCAATACCTTGAATATGGCCGGCGGCTTGACCCCGAACCGCGCGGGTCTGCGCCTGCTTTTCAGCCCTTCGATTTCGGCGCGATAGGCCTTTTTGTGTGGTGAATGTTCGACGTCGATATAACGTTCGAACCATGCGCGGCTGTTTCTGGCGATTCCCGTCTCGACCGAGCCTGGTTCGATCAGGGAGACATGAATGCCGCTCCCCTCGAGTTCCATGCGCATGCACAGGGTCAGCCCTTCGAGCGCATATTTCGACGAGGCATAAGCGCCGCGGAATTTCGCGGGAAGGAGGCCGAGAATCGAGGAGCAATTGACGATTCGCCCATGTCCCTGCGCCCGCATTGCGGGAATGAGGCGGCGGGTCAATTCGTGCCAGCCGAAAAGATTGGCGTCAAACTGTCGGCGCAGCGCTTCCGTCGGCAGGTCCTCGACCGCGCCGGCCTGCGCATAGGCGCCGTTGTTGTAGAGCGCGTCGAGCCGGCCGCCTGTCCGCGCGAGAACGGCGTCGGCCAGTGCGGCTATCGAGCCCGGATCGCTGTAATCCAGCGGGAAGGCCTCGATTCCCTCTGCTTCGAGCGCGGCGATATCTTCCGCTTTCCGCGCGGTTGCGAAGACGCGCCAGCCTTTGGCCTTAAGGGCGCGGGCGCAATAGGCGCCGATGCCGGAAGAGGCGCCGGTAACAAGAATGGTCCGCTGTCGATCCATAAGACCTTCCGAGCTTTGCCCTCATCCGGCCGTCGTGAGGTTCCGGAGTTGCAATTCGCCGGAATTCCTTCCCATATTCGAAGGCGACAGACAATCGGATGATGGTTTGGGCAGCGCAGGACATTCAGGAATCAGCGCCATGCGGCGTGTCATCGCCGTCAAGCGCGTGGTTTTCGACGCAATCGGGCATTTCACATCGGATGACGGCTGGTCGATGGCCAGTCATCTGGCCATCAGCGCGCTCATGGCGCTCTTTCCGTTCCTGATTTTCGCGACGTCGCTTGCCAGTTTCGTAGGCGCGCAGGCTTTTTCGGACACCGCGGTCCATCTCGTCTTCGACACCTGGCAAGAACAGATCGCAGAGCCGATCGCTCGCCAGGTGGTGAGCGTGCTGACGGTGAAGCGCGGCGGCTTCCTGACCTTCAGCGTCATCGCGGCGGCATTCTTCGCCTCGAACGGCATCGAGGCGCTCAGGGCCGCGCTCAACCGCGCCTATCGCGTGACGGAAACGCGTTCCTTCCTGTTCAGGCGGATACAGAGCCTCGTCTTCGTCCTCATCGCCACGCTCGGCTTCCTCGCCATCAGCCTTCTGCTCGTCGCGGCGCCGATCGTCGCCCACATAGCCGAAAGGCGGATTGACTGGATACAGCCCTACATCGGCACGATCACGATCTGGCGCTACATCATCGCCTCCACGGTGATCATCCTTGGGCTGATCGCCGTCCATTTCTGGCTTCCCGGCGGAACGAGACGCTTCCTCGACATCGTGCCGGGCATTCTCTTCACGCTGATCGGCTGGATCATCGGATCGGCCATTTTCGCGGCCTATCTGGAGCGGTTCTCGTCCTATGTGACGACCTATGCGGGATTGGCCTCTATCATGATCGCCATCGTATTCCTCTATATCATCTCCGTGATCTTCATCATGGGCGGAGAACTCAACGCCGCCATCGCGCGCTTCCTCGGGGCGCGGGCCGGCGTCGGTGCGAGCAGGGGTTAGGCGGGCTTGGCGGCTGGCTTCGGCTGCTTCGCCTTGCGGGTCGAAAGCGCGACGCCGCCACTTGCCACGAGCATGCCGACAATTTGCAGCAGGGACAATTTCTCGCCGAACAACGCCCATGCCATCAGCGCCGTCACAACAGGCACCAGATAGAACAGGGACGCGACGCGCGCGACCTCGCCTTCCCGGATCATGTGCATCAGAAGGAAGATCGCGCCGACGGAAAGCACCAGGACCAGCCAGGCCAAAGCGAAGACCAACTCGCCATTGAAGGTCACGCGGCCATGTTCGAACAGGCCCGTGGCGAGGATCATCAGCGCCGCGGCCCCCAAATATTGCCACGCGGTTCCGGTGAGGAGATCGATACCGGCGCCGAACCGCTTCTGCCAAAGCGTTCCGAGCGTGATACCGAGCACGCTCAGAAGCGACGCCGTCAGGGTCGCCGCGTTGACCCCGCTTCCAAAGGAATCGACCGTAGGAGCAACGACGATGAGGATGCCGGCGAGACCGAGCGCGACGCCAGCCCAATGCTTTGGTTCGATCCTGTCTCCAATGGTGAAACCGGCAAGTATCGCCGTCAGGAGAGGCTGCAACGCGGCGATCAGGGCGGCAAGACCGGCGGGCATGCCCTGGTGAACCGCCCAGAAGACGCCGCCGAGGTAAATGCCATGGATCAGCACGCCAGCGATCATGGCACAGCCGGCCTGCCGCGCCGACGCTGCCTTATTTCCGCACAGCCAGGCAAGGCTCGCCATAATGGCGCAGGCGAGCGTGAAACGCATGCCGAGGAAGGTGAACGGTTCCGCCCAAGGCATGGCGTAGCGGGCGCCGATGAAGCCTGTCGCCCACAGGATAACGAACAGGCCGGGGAAAAAGCGGGAAGGGAGGGGCATGGCGCTCTCGGATAGGGGGCGTTTCGTCTACTACCGGTCGCCGCGATAAGCAAAATGAAAGAATTGAAGGGTAGATTCAGGGTTTATTGACGTTTGGGGCAGAGCGGGCGCGTTCGAGCACTCCGGATCGAAAGGACCGGGAATGCTGGCAAACCTTGATGTCACCTGGCTTATGATGGCGATCGTGGTGGTCGCGATCTTCTCTTTTATTTTCGGCATGGCGCTCGACAGCCTGATGGGCGGCGACGGTTTCGGGCCAATCGGAAACATGGTCGTGGTGACGGGCGGGTTCTTCCTCGGGATTTTCCTCGCCAATCTCTACGGTATCCGTTTCTACGACCTGAAGGCCGCCGTCGGAACGGGATTGATCGGCGCTTTCGTCAGCCTCGGCCTGCTCTCCTTCCTCAAGGCGCAGCTCGGGCGGCTATGACTACTCACCTCCTCATCGCGCCGAAACCGAGCATTTCCCTGATGTCATCGGGCGTTTGGCCCGCCTGCCGCAATTCAGCGAGAGCGGTGTCACCATTCGACTTCGACAACTTCCGCCCGTCGGGACCAAGCACGAGATCGTGATGGAAATAGCGGGGCTCGGGCAGATCGAGTATCGGCTGGAGCAGGCGGTGAACGGAGGTGGCGTGGAAAAGATCGCGGCCGCGCACGACATTTGTGACGCCTTGCAGCGCGTCATCGACGATAACGGAGAGATGATAGCTCGTCGGGATGTCGCGCCGTGCAAGGATGACATCGCCCCACGCGGCGGGATCTGCTTGCACCACGCCTGTCTGCCCGTCGGGACCTGAGCCGTCTTCTTGCCATTCCAACCGCTGCGGAATACGGGATAGTGCTTCCTCCATGTCGAGCCGCCAGGCGAAGGGAGCGCCGCTTTCCATGAGGCGCTTACGCTTGCGGTCCGAAATATGGCGTTCGGCTGCCGGATAAAGCGGCGTACCGTCGGGATCGCGGGGCCAGCGCCTGCCGCATTCTTCCGCGTCGGCGATATAGGCGCGGATTTCGCCGCGGCTCATGAAGGCGGGATAAACAAGACCGCCCGAAACGAGCTTCTGAAGCGCCTTCTCATAGTCGGTGAAGTGATCGGACTGGCGTCTTGCCGGACGCTCCCATTCGACCCCCAGCCAATCCAGGTCTTCGAGAACGCCGGCTTCGAATTCAGGGGTGCAGCGGGTCGAATCGATGTCCTCGATCCGCAGCAGCAGGCGGCCGCCGGCTTCTCGCGCCATCTGCTCGTTGAGAAGAGCCGAATAGGCGTGACCGAGATGAAGCCTGCCATTAGGGCTCGGCGCGAAGCGGAAGACTTGGGTTTCCATCTGTCAGGAGCGACAGGCTCGAAACCGAAATCGGATTGAAGCTCTCATCCACCGATTGGTAATTTGCGGAACCATCCTTCACAAGGGGGTCGAATGCGCCGCATCGAAACGCTTGAGCATGTCGCAGAGGGGCTGGACGCCCTCTGTCTGGCCGACCAACGCCTCGACAAGGTCCGGAAGATCGCCGGCGATGTGCCGCTCCGGCTGGTGAAGCCGGGCTTCGGCAGCCTCGTCTCGATCATCGTGTCGCAGCAGGTTTCCCGTGCAAGTGCGGATGCCATTCTCGGGCGCTTCCTCAAGATCGTCGATCCCCTGACGCCCGCCAACCTGCTGGCGTCGGACGAGACGGTCTTCCGGGAGGCGGGGTTCTCCAGGCCGAAGCAGAAGGCGGTCCTCGCGGCGGCCGCGGCAGTAGCCCATGACGGCCTCGATCTCGAGGCGCTGTGCCTGTTGGGCGCGGAAGAGGCGATGGCGCGGCTAACCGCCGTGCACGGTATCGGCCGCTGGACGGCTGAGGTCTATCTTCTCTTCGCTGCCGGCCATCCCGACATCTTCCCCGCGCGCGATGTCGCGCTTCAGACCGCCGTTGCCCACGCGCTCGAATTGGAGGGGCGCCCGAGCGAAAAGACGTTGATCAGGATAGCCGAATCATGGGCGCCGTGGCGCGGCGTCGCGGCACGGCTTTTCTGGTCTTATTATCGCGCCATGCGCGGCCGGGAGGCGGTTCCTCTCGGCTAAGGCCGCGCAAAATGCATGTAAAAACACGCAATTTTGACGCACCGGTGTGCTTTTTTCTTGCTTCACAACAGCGTCATCTCCCGCATACACTGTTGTGCCGTTCGATTTTGGCGATGAGGAGAAAGGTACGTGACGGTCGCCGTCTCTCCCGACAGCTTGCCGGCTCTGGTGCTGAACGCCGACTACCGGCCGCTCAGTTACTATCCGCTGTCGCTGTGGTCCTGGCAGGACGCGATCAAGGCGGTGTTTCTCGACCGCGTCAATATCGTCGCCGAATATGAGCACGCCGTCTCCTCGCCCTCCTTCTCGATGAAGGTGCCGAGCGTGGTCAGCCTCAAGAGCTACGTCAAGCCATCCCGTTTTCCGGCGTTTACGCGGTTCAACGTGTTCCTTCGCGACAAATTCCAGTGCCAATATTGCGGAATGCGGGAGGACCTGACCTTCGACCATGTCGTGCCCCGCCGCTGCGGCGGGGCAACGAAGTGGGAGAACGTCGTTGCCGCGTGCTCCCCGTGCAATCTCAAGAAGGGCGGCATGATGCCGTCGCAGGCGAATATGTGGCCGAAGCAGGCGCCCTACCAGCCGACGGTGCACGATCTTCATAACAACGGTCGGCTCTTCCCGCCCAACTTCCTGCACGAAAGCTGGATGGACTATCTCTATTGGGATGTCGAACTGGAGCCCTGAGCCCGACGCGACTGGCGGGCTTCAGACCGGGCCGCCAATTGCGCCAATCTATCAGCTCTTTTTGCGAAACGCGGCGATATAGGCGACGACGGCGAGGATCACGCTTGCGACCGCATTCCAGCCGGCGAAGGAAAGGCCGAGGAAACGGCCGGCCGCCTTGTCGCAGGATGGCGGAACGAATGTATTGAGCGCATCGAGGATGCCCTTGCCGCCGGTGGAGGGCGCCTCGACCGCGCCGCAATCGGTCGGTCCGGCCCACCAATGCCATTCGACCCCGGAATGATAGATAGCGAGATAGAGGCTGTAGGTCATCAAGAGCCCACCGATGAGCAGGAGCAGGCGCGTCACCAGCGACGGCATCCGGAAAGAGGAGGAGAGTGCGGCGAGCGCCATGATCGGTACGCCGACATAATAGGGAATGCGCTCCTTCAGGCACAGTTTGCAGGGAATGAAGCCGCCGAGATATTGGAAGGCAAGCGCGCCGCCGACGACAGCGGCCATGGCGACGAGAAGGAAGAGCGCCGCGCGCGTCTGGGTCCGTCCGGTTGGGGAGGCGATGGCTGTCATGGGAGTGTCCGTCGAAAGCTCGCAAGGCTGGCGCCGCGCGCGTCAGTGCAGATATTTGAAGGCGACATAGAGCAGGATGAGGGCAGCCGCCGCGCCGGAGACGATGAGGCCGAGGCGCTTCTCGATGAATTCACGGATCGGTTCTCCATAACGCCTCAGAAGCCAGGCCAGGACATAGAATCGCGCGCCGCGCGCCACGATCGCCGAGACGATGAAAAGCCACAGATTAACATGAACCGCACCTGACAAAATCGTGACCACCTTGATCGGCGGCAGATGCGCCAGACCGGAGGTGATGAGAAGCAGCAGGACCACATTAACATCGGCGGAATGCCGAAGCGCCTCGAAAGCGTCGAACTTGCCATAGAATTCCAGGATCGGCTTCGCGATCGTCTCGAAGGCGAAATAGCCGAGGAACCAGCCAGCGATGCCGCCCAGAACGGAGGTTGCGGTCGCAACGAAGGCGTAGCGCCAGGCGCGCTTGGGCCGCGACAGGACCATCGGGATGAAAAGAACGTCGGCTGGCACGAGGAAGATCGAGCTTTCGATGAAGGAGATCAACGCCAGCCACGCTTCCGCCGCGGGACGAGCGGCGAGCGACATGGTCCAATCGTATAATCTGCGCAGCATCGGATTCCTCGTCGACGGGAGGTCTCTAGAGAGAAACCGGGCCATGCGCAATGCGGGTATCCGCAAATCGCCGCCGACCCTGTTGACGGAGGGGGTGCCGACCGTATAGTCCCCTCGCGCTCGGCGCTCCAAACGTCGACGGCAAGCGGGTGTGGCGGAACTGGTAGACGCGCTGGACTCAAAATCCAGTTCTGGTGACAGAGTGTCGGTTCGATTCCGACCACCCGCACCATCTCTGCGAAGTCGATTTGTTCAATGAAACGGGTGAGCGAATGGCTTATCCGGGCGGTAGGTCGCGTTCTTTCCAGCGGCTGCGAGGGATCTGACTGCCGACGCGGAAAGCGAAAGAGACAACTTTCGTTGCCTTGTCATCGACCTCGCAGCGGAAGCTCAGATCGTACCATTCCCCGCCGGCCTGAAAAGCGGATTGGGGAACGTTCATGACCGTTCCGGCTTTCAGCCGGAAGTAAGGCAACATTTCAGGCAGGTATGGAGGCGAGGCGTTGAGCAGCTGATCGCGCAATTCGGTGGCGCAGAGCCGGCCGATCCGCGCATCCCTTGGAACATTCCGCATCGCGGTCGTCGCGACCGGATCAGCGTCCGCAGTTTGCGAGAACAATGTCTTCGCCTCTTTGAGTTTGGGGGCGGCTTGCTCTCCTGCGATCCCCGGTTCATCGGCTTTGAGCGGAGCCGGTTTCGATTCCGAGCCCTCTTTTGCGCTTCTGCCCTCCGGGGACTTCCGCGGACCGGCCTCCTTGTCGCCGAACTGGACGACGGGCCGCAAGACCGGAATCGGGGCGCGAGACGGGGCGATCTGTTCCGCTGCGGGAGCTTTCTTGGCTTTCGCGGCCTGCTTCTCGGGTTCCGGTTTTTTCGCCGGCGGCGGTGGTTCTTTCCTAGGCTTTTCGGTGGGTTTTGGTGGCGTCACCAAATCCACCTTAACCGCCTTTTCCTCGTCAGGCGGGCGATGCCATACGGGCAACCCGAAGACCAACAGTGCGCCGCCGAGGAGATGAATGACGAGAGAGGTGGGCAAGGCCCAGCGTGACACAGACTGGGTTCCGTCCGTGTCATCCTTCATCGTTCCTGATGTGAAATGAAATGTCGGCGGCATCAACCTTGCGCGCTCTCCAGCGCCCAGAGAAGAGGTGGATCGTGGCAGAAGCCGCGCCGTTCGGAAAGGGCGGCAGTATGCCTTCGTGCTTTACGCAGGCGAATCTCTCTGTTCCTGGCCATCGGCGTCGCGGAATTTCCGCTTGCGCGGCGCAGAAAGGCAATTATGCTCCCGACGAAAGGGCAATATTTCAGGAACTAAAAAATTCCGGGCCAACCCGAGACGACCGGAAGAACCGCTTGCACATCGCATATCTGCGCTTTTGATATGGCTGAGTTTTCGCCAACTTGTTTTCGGGAAAAACAAATCGATAAAGAGGGGATGACATGCAAAACAAGAAAGCGCTCTTCGCCAAGCTTTTAGCCGGCGCGATGATCTTCGGCCTGGCGGCCCTGCAACCCGCCGTCGCCAAGGAATGGAAATCGGTCACGATCGGGACAGAAGGCGCCTATGCTCCCTGGAACCTGACTAAATCCGATGGCAAGCTCGACGGTTTCGAGGTGGAGCTGGTCAAGGATCTCTGCGGCCGTATGAAGATCGAATGCAAGATCGTCACGCAGGATTGGGACAGCGCCATCCCCGCGCTCAATGCCGGTAAATACGATGTCCTGATGGACGCCGTTTCGATCACGCCCGAGCGCCAGAAGGTGATCGATTTCTCCGTCCCCTATGCATCGACGCCTGCGACTTTTGCCGCTGTAAAGGGGAGCGACGCCGCCAAGCTTCCGGGAACCGGTACGGAACTTACGCTGACTGGCGATGCCGCTCATGACAAGCCTCTCGTCGAGAAGTTGCGGGCCGCGCTCAAGGGCAAGTCGATCGGTATCCAGACCGCGACGGTCTATACCAAGTTCATCACCGACAATTTCAGCGATATCGCCGATATCCGCGACTACAAGACGGCGGCGGAGCATGATCTCGATCTTGCGGCTGGCCGCATCGATTATGCTTTCGACGACGCGACCTATTTCCTCACGGCCTTCCAGAACAAGGGCAACGAGAATCTGACGCTTGCCGGTCCGCAGATCGGCGGCTCGATCTGGGGACCGGGCGAAGGGTTTGGCTTCCGTAAATCGGACACGGACCTGAGGGATATGTTCTCGAAGGCGATCAAGAGCGCCATTGCCGACGGTACGGTGAAGAAGCTCTCGCTTAAATGGTTCAAGGTGAACGTCACGCCGCATTGAGCGTGGCGGCGATGGCGGAAGGCGCTTACCGGTTTCGGCGCTTCGCCGCGATGCGGAGTGTTGCTGAACGGCCAGCGTCCGGGTCGGGCGGTTCTTTCGGATGACCAATGCGCTCGCCTATCTCGGCTTCGGCGCCACTGGCTGGGCGCCGGCCCTGCTGCTCGCGGCCTTGCTTACCGTAGCCGTAACGCTCACAGCACTTCTGATCGGCGCTGTTTTCGGGGCGGCGGTGGCGGCGGCGAAACTTTCGGGCAGCCTGCCGTTCCGTATCATTGGCGACGCCTATACGACGATCTTCCGCGGCGTTCCCGAGCTTCTCGTCATCTATCTCGTCTATTTCGGCGGCTCTTCGGCGGTGACGGCTCTTGGCCATCTGTTCGGCGGGCAGGGTTTCATGGCGATGCCCGCCTTCGCAGCGGGCGCTCTTGCCGTCGGCGTCATTTCGGGTTCTTATCAGGCCGAGGTCTATCGCGGCGCCTATCTGGCGGTGTCGCGGGGCGAGATCGAGGCGGCGCGGTCGATCGGTATGGGACCGGCCTTGCGTTTCCGCCGCATTATCATGCCCCAGGTGATGCGTTTCGCTCTGCCCGGCCTCGGCAATGTCTGGCAGTTGAGCCTGAAGGACTCGGCGCTGATCTCGGTGACGGGGCTTGCCGAGCTGATGCGCACCGCAGAGGTGGGCGCGGGCTCTACACGCCAATATTTCCTGTTCTATTTGGCGGGCGGCGTCCTCTACCTGGTGCTGACCGGCTTCTCCAATCGTATCTTTGACGCCAGCGAGCGGCGCGTGAACCGCAGCTTCCACGGCGCGCTCGGACGCGGTTGAGGAGACGGCATGGATTTCCCTTTCCTCTTCAACACGACAGGGCAGCTTCTCGCCGCCGTGCCGACGACGCTTCTGCTGTTCGTCGAATCGATTGCGATCGGCGGCGTCATCGCACTTTTCGTTACCTGGATGCGGGTCAGCGGCGTATTCGTGCTCGACCGCATTGCGCGCGCCTATATCCTCGTCTTTCGCGGCTCGCCGCTCCTCATACAGATGTTCATGATCTATTACGGCCTCGGCCAGTTCCAGGCGATCCGCAACAGCATCTTTTGGGTCGCGCTCAAGCATCCTTTCGAATGCGCGGTCCTGTCGCTGGCGCTTTGCACCGGAGCTTATACCGCCGAAATCTTCCGTTCCGGCCTCATCGCCGTGCCGGAACGCGAGGTCGAGGCGGCGCGCTCGATCGGCATGTCCGGCTTCCTGCTCTTCCGCCGCATCATCGCGCCGGTGGCGCTGCGCTACGCCTTGCCGGCCTATTCGACTGAACTCGTGCTGATGGTGAAATCGACCTCACTCGCGAGCCTCGTCACCGTCTGGGAGATAACCGGTGTGGCACAGCGGATCATGACGCAGACCTACCGCACGACTGAAGTCTTCCTCTGCGCGGCGGTCATTTATCTCGTCATCAATTTCATCCTGGTGCGGCTGCTTGCGCTTCTGGAATGGCGACTTTCGGGCCACCAGCGCAGACGCAGGGACAGCCTCCCGACCGATGCGGCCCTCGAGGGAACGCCGACATGAACGATACGCCGCCCCCCGTCGCGCTCGACGTGGCCGATATCCACAAATCCTTCGGCAATACCGAGGTGCTGAAAGGCATATCGCTGACCGCACATGAGGGCGACGTCGTTTCGATCCTGGGCGCGAGCGGGTCGGGCAAGAGCACCCTGCTCCGCTGCATCAACCTGCTCGAAATTCCCGACAAGGGCGAAATCGTCGTCGCCGGCGAAAGGATAAGAATGCGCGAGGGGCGGCATGGCCGCCAGCCGGAGGACCGCAAGCAGGTCGACCGCATCCGCTCCGAATTGGCGATGGTCTTCCAGAGCTTCAATCTGTGGTCGCATATGACGGTGCTGCAGAATCTTATCGAGGGGCCTGTGCATGTCCTCAAACGTGACCGCCGGGAGGCCATAGGAGAGGCCGAGATGCTGCTCGAAAAGGTCGGTCTCGCGGACCGCAAGGACTATTACCCCGCGCATCTTTCCGGCGGCCAGCAGCAGCGCGCGGCGATCGCCCGCGCCTTGGCCATGAACCCGAAGGCGATGCTGTTCGACGAGCCGACCTCGGCGCTCGATCCCGAGCTTGTCGGCGAAGTGTTGAGGGTCATGCGCGCGCTTGCCGAGGAAGGCCGTACCATGCTGGTCGTCACGCATGAGATGGGCTTCGCACGCGGTGTCTCCAACCGCGTGATGTTCCTGCACCGAGGGATGGTCGAGGCGGAAGGGCCGCCGAAGGAACTGTTCGCCAATCCGCCGACCGAGCGCTTCCGTCAATTCCTTGCCGGACACGAGGATTGAGCAAGTTGTAGGTCAGGCGCCGTTATACCTTCCGGTGTTCGCTATGTTGAAGCGTCCGATGCCGTCTTAAAGCACGTCGCGTTGAGACGATTCACGCGGCGCGCTTTAATCTTTTTTTGCGCATGTCGTTGCCCCGAAACCGGTTCCCACTTTCGGGCGACATGCTTTAAGGTGCGCCACCTTCTCATGCAATGGAATCGGACTGAAGAATGCGTTTGCTTGTGGTGGGAGCCGGCTCGACCGGCGGTTATTTCGGCGGCCGTCTGGCCAAGGCCGGACGTAATGTCACCTTTCTCGTCCGCAGAAGCCGGGCGGAGAATCTCCGCAAGAACGGGCTCAGGGTCATCAGCCCGCATGGCGACTTTTCGATCGCGCCGAAACTGGTATTGGCGGAGGAACTGGATTCCGCCTTCGATGCCGTCCTCCTGACGGTGAAGGCTTTTTCGCTCGCCGCCGCGCTTGACGATGTCGCGCCGGCGATCGGGCCCGGGACGATGATCATCCCTGTCCTCAACGGGATGCGGCACATGGATGTGCTAGCCGAAAGATTTGGAAAGAAGGCGGTATTGGGGGGTGTCTGCAAAATCCCGGCGACGCTCGATGGCAAGGGGCGCGTCGTGCAGCTCGGGAATTTCCACGATCTGATCTACGGTGAACTGGACGGCTCCCAATCGCCGCGCATTCAGGCGCTTGATGCGTTCATGCAGGGCGCCGGTTTCGATGCTCGGCTTTCGGAGGCGATTACCCGCGAAATGTGGGAAAAGTGGATCATGCTAGCGTCTCTCGGCGCGATCACCTGCCTGATGCGCGGCAATATCGGCCAGATCGAGGCCGCGCCGGGCGGTCTCGATTTCGTGCAGGGGCTATTGGACGAAGTCGTCGCAATCGTCAGCGCTGTGGGCGAGCCCCCGAGCGAGCCCGTCCTTGCCAATGCAAAAGCCATGTTGACCGCCAAAGGCTCTTCCCTGACGGCGTCCATGTATCGCGATCTGCAACAGGGCGCGGCTATCGAAGCCGATCAGATCCTGGGCGATCTCGTGGCGCGCGGCCAAAAGGCCGGTCTTTCCACGCCGCTTCTTTCCGCCGCCTATACGAATCTTGGCGTTTATCAGCAGCAGGTCCGATAACAAGCGCGTGCCGACGAGGCGATGTTCATCGCTTTCCGATCAGCCCCTTCATCCTCTGCCGAACGATGCGAGCCATGTTGCGGGTCTCGCGATAAAGGTGCAATTGGCGGGCCGCCTGGCGCGCCGCATGATCGGCCTGTGGCGTCATCGCCAGGACCATCGTGCCGAACGGCTTCCGGTCGGTCCATATGCGGCTCATCACTGGGTGATCGGGGACAGCACAGGAATCGGTCCTGTTGATGTTGGGATCGTCGAGATGGGTGCGGGTGACGTCCATCATCAGGAGAACACCTGGGGAATAGGCCGCCAAAGCCTCGTCATAAGCCGTTTTCCACGTATAAGCGGTGCCGGCTTCGACGAAAACGATAAGACAGGCGATGGTGCGTCCGTCGAGCGTCAAGGAATGAATGCGACAGAGATCGCGCTCCGCCAGCCGGTGGATCGCCTCGCGCGCGAAGGCGGCGCGAAAGCGGTCGATGACCATGGCGGTTTCCTCTCTCCCTTTCCACCCCGATGCCTCCAACGTCAAGAATATCTCGACATCGGCGCGGATCTCGTCGGGATGGCGCGACACTCTGTAGGCCAGCGTTCCCTGTTCGGCGAGACGTCGCCTCAGCCGGTTCAAACCCCGGTAATGATGCGCGCTCAGGCCTTGACGCAGATAGGCTTCCGGCTCGTTCCCGCCTTCGAGGAAGGACCTTTCCCTGCTATCGGTCGTGATCAGGGTAAGATCGCGGCTTGTCGCGAAGACGCGCAGGAGATTGGCAAACGGACCGTCAAGAGGGATGTCGGGCAACACGGCGACCCTCGGCAATTGCAGGTGCGGACGCGCCAGCATTGTGAAGACGTCCTCGATCACGCCGAGAGGATCGTCGCGATCGACCAGCGGCGTGCCCAGCGGGCCGAAGGGGCTCGACCATATCCGCATCACCGACGTGCCGATGCCCATGGCCGGCCTTTCGATCGAGAAAGGGGCGAGGAAACGCAACCGGCTGCGGCTCTGATCGTCGCCGTCCCGGATCACGGCGAGGCGCACCTCGCGATCCTCCAGGCGGGGCATCGCCGGAGCGAGAAAACGGGGATTGAAGAAGACGTTCGGCTCTATCGTGCGGGCGGAGAGATGATCGAGTTCATCGACCAGGTCGAAACCGGCCGAGGCGGGATAGATCGCAAGCTTGCGCGGCGGCCGGCTGCTGCCCTGCAATTCGATGAGCGCCGGGTCGACCGGGCCAACATAGAGGCCAGCCAGATCGCTGATCATGGCCCCGGCGGGACTGCCGCTCATCTCCTCAAGGATCGGTGTCGCGACCATCAATACGCCTTTTTCACCTTTGACGGCAGAAAGACCGCCATGCGCCGGAAGCCGCACATCCACCGAGTGAAGGTCTGGCCGACAAGGGCGATGACGGCGCTGCCGATGCGGATACAGAAGGCGATGAGCGGCTTGCGCCATACTCAGGCGCGCTTGGCATGGGGGAGAAGGAGAGCATCGAACCGAACAAAGAAAGCGCAGCCGGGCCGCCTGACGCGCCCGGTAAAATACGTTCGGCCGTCGTCGCAACGGAGAAACGCAATTTCAGCACCCTGTTTCCGGTCTGTTTCTTTGACCCGCCGAAGAGTTTTCTGCGGGATGGGGGTTCCGGTGTCACCCTCATACATTCAATCCTTTAAGAAACGGTTGGAACGACCCTCCGGTGGGCGGCAGCTTGCCATCCTGACGCTGTCCGTGACAATGCTGACGCAAGGATGACGCCATGAGAGACGTGCGTTGATAAGGCGATCAGGGATAGGAAAGAGGCGGACGATCCCGTTGCGTCGTGCCGCGCTCGATAACGGCGGCAGGTCCGCATGACACTCGAGCAACTGCGTATCTTCGTAGCGGTCGCGGAGCAGGAGCATGTGACGCGGGCGGCGCGCGATCTCAATCTCACCCAATCGGCGACGAGCGCCGCGGTCGCCGCGCTCGAAGCGCGCTACCAGACGAAGCTTTTCGATCGCATTGGGCGGCGCATCGTTCTCACCGATGCGGGGCGGCTTTTTCTCGTCGAGGCCAAGGCGGTGCTGGCGCGCGCCGCTTCCGCGGAAACGATGCTGGCCGATCTTGCCGGCCTGAAGCGCGGTTCGCTCGGGATCGGCGCAAGCCAGACGGTCGGCAATTACTGGCTTCCGGCTCCCCTCCAGCTCTTCCGCTCGCGCTATCCGGGCATTGCGATCCGCCTGACTATGGGCAATTCCGAAACGGTGGCGGGGCTCGTCCATGATGGCGAGGCGGATCTGGGCTTGATCGAAGGGGAGATCGACGATCCCTCGCTATCGGTGACGGCGGTGGCCGAGGACGAGATGGTCGTCGTCGCCGCGCCAGATCATCCCTGGCTTGGCAATCCGCCCGCTTCCGTGGGCGCGGCGCTAAACGCCAAGTGGGTCCTGCGCGAACCTGGATCGGGAACGCGCTCCATTCTCTACGCGGCGCTGGCAGCGGAAAACATTGATCCGAAACGTCTCTCCGTTTCGCTGGAACTGCCGTCGAACGAAGCCGTTCGCGCTGCGGTCGAGGCAGGAGCGGGGGTGTCCGTCCTGTCGCGGTTGGCGGCGGCGGGTTCGCTCAAGGCCGGCACGCTCGCCGCCGTCGATATGAAGCTTCCGATGCGCCGGTTTTTCCTTCTGCGACACAAGGAGCGGTATGTGACGCGCGCCCAGCAGGCCTTCATGGACCTCGTCGTTCCGAAAAAGGCCGCCGGGCGCCCGAAACGGGTTGACCCCTCTGCGGCGGTCCAATAAGACCCGCGCCAGCAGAGGACTTCTCTCCGTAAGCGTTAACGTCACTCAACGCGCCATCTTCAAGCCGCAACCAGCGCGGCTTCCAGAAAGAGCGTGTACTCATGACTGACGCGACACTTCCCTCCGTCACTGCTTCCGAGCGGAGCGCAATCACCGGCCTGGCGCCGATGGTGGCCATTATCTTCTTCGGCTTTCTTTCCGTTGCCGCGCCATTGCCGGCCCTGTCGCTCTATGTGCACGATACGCTTGGCTTCAGCGGCTTCATCGTCGGCTGGGTGATCGGCATTCAGTCCTTCGTCACTATCCTTTCCCGCCACAGGGCAGGCACTCTGGCCGATGATCGCGGCCCGAAAACAGCCGTCCTGATCGGCCTGCCGCTGGCGTCGCTGAGCGGGCTCTTCTATCTCGCTTCCACCCTGACGCCCGGTCTGCCTGTCTCCCGTTTGGTGATCCTGTTTGCGGGGCGCCTGCTGCTCGGCCTTGCCGAAAGCCTGTTCGTCACCGGCACGATGAGCTGGGGCATCGGGCGCATCAGCCCGGCGCGCACCGGCAAGGTCATGTCATGGCAGGGGATCGCCATGTATGCGGCGCTCGGGGCAGGGGGGCCGCTTGGGCTTTTCATCCATTATGTCTTCGGCTTCGCCGGCGTCGCCGTGCTGACCATTGCGGCGCCGCTCCTCGCGCTGGCTGTCGCGCTCTCCGTTCCGGGCGTCGAAGCGCTGGGTGGCGCGAGAGTGCCCTTTCACCATGTCTTGCGGCTAATCTGGCGACCCGGTCTCGTCCTGATGCTCGCGACCGTCCCCTTTGCCGCCCTGGCGGCCTTTCTGCCTCTCGACTATGCCGCGAAAGGCTGGGCGGGTGCGGGGTCGGCCATCGCCTTCTTCGGAGCCGCCTATATCCTGGTCAGACTGGTCGGGTCGCATTGGACGGACAGGTTCGGCGCGGCGCGCGTCGTCGCCATCTCGCTCGCCGTCGAAATTGCGGGACAGTTCCTTTTGTGGACGGCGCCGGGCGTCGCCATCGCCAATTGCGGCGCGGCGCTGACAGGGCTCGGCTTTTCACTGATTTTCCCCGCCATGGGCGTTGCGGCGACCAAACGCGTACCCGCTGCGCAGCGCGGCCGCGCGGTGGGCAATTTCATAGCCTTCTTCGATGTCGCGCTCGGGCTGACGGGCCCGCTGGTCGGACTGGCGACGGGCGTATTCGGCTATCCCGCGGCCTTTTTCATCGGATGCCTCGCCGTGATCGCGTCACTCGCCCTTCTGCCTTCGGTCGGACGTACCGCGGACACTCAGTCCAAATGAGGGGATGCCTGCTGACTCAGTTCGCATCTCGCACGGCGGCAGGAGCAGGCGATCAATTGCATGGGACGCCGTTCGTGGGCGTGCAGGTCGAATGATAGACGGGCACGTTCTGCTGCTGCGGCCGCTGCATGCTGTTCTGGCGATCCTGTTCGCGATAGATCTTCTGCTGCAAGCGATAGGTCTGGGTCTGGATCTGGTTGCGCTCGATCTGCATCTGAAGGGCGTTGTTGTTCATCCTCGGCGGCGCGACTGTTCCGCCGGTCTGCGCGAAAGCCGTTCCACCCATGCCGATAAGCGAGAGCGCGGCCAGAAGCGCCCCTACTCCCCATTTGTCGAACGTGGTGATCATGAACTCTGCTCGCTTTGCCTCCCCAGGGAGATAGGGAGGGTCGAAGCCGGCAACCAGAGCGTCAGCACTCGAAAGTGATCAATCTCATGGTGCGGGCCGGATCGCTTCCGACATTTTGGATCCTGCTCTGATCAGGCGAAGGCGCCGTGGCAATGCTTGTATTTCTTGCCTGATCCGCACGGGCACGGCTCGTTGCGGCCGACTTTGCCCCATGTTGCGGGATTTTTGGGGTCTCGCGCTTCGGCCGGGATGGCGCGCTGCGTCTCGCGGGTCAGCGTCATGACCTGTTCGTCGAAATCGTCCTCGCCCGTCGAAGCGTCGAGATGATGGGCAAATCCCTGCGGCGCCTCGAGCGGTTCCGGCTCGGATTCCTGCACCAGTTCGACCCGCATCAGCTGCGCCGTCACGGCCTGGCGGAGATTGCCGAGCATGGCCTGGAAGAGTTCGAAGGCCTCGGATTTGTATTCATTCAGCGGATCGCGCTGCGCGTAGCCGCGGAAACCGATGACGGAGCGCAGATGGTCGAGATTGACGAGGTGCTCGCGCCAGAGATGGTCGAGCGTCTGCAGCACGATCGATTTCTCGACATAGGCCATGATGTCGGGACCGAAACGCTCTGCGCGTTCCTTCGCCACGGCATCCGCCGCCTCGGTGATGCGTTCGTGGATTTGCTCCTCGGCAATGCCCTCTTCCTTGACCCATTCATCGACTGGCAGGTCGAGATTGAGGAACTGCTCCACCTCCTCCTTCAGCCCCGCCGCATCCCACTGTTCGGCATAGGCGCTCTCGGGAATATGCTTGGCGACCAGATCGTCGATGACGTCGGCGCGCATCTCCGCCACCATCTCGCTGACATTCTTGCCGTCCATCAGTTCGATACGCTGTGAGAACACGACTTTGCGCTGGTCGTTCATCACGTCGTCATATTTCAGCAGGTTCTTGCGGATATCGAAATTGCGCGCCTCGACCTTCGTCTGCGCCTTTTCCAGCGCCTTGTTGATCCAGGGATTGATGATCGCTTCGCCTTCCTTGAGGCCGAGCTTGCGCAGCATGCCGTCCATCCGCTCCGATCCGAAGATGCGCATCAGATCGTCCTGCAGGGATAGATAGAATTTCGACCGGCCCGGGTCGCCCTGACGGCCGGAGCGGCCGCGCAGCTGGTTGTCGATACGGCGCGATTCATGGCGTTCGGTGGCAAGCACGTAGAGGCCGCCGGCGGCAAGCGCCTGTTCCTTCAGCTTCCTGATGTCGGCGCGAATCGCCTCCTCGCGCGCCTCGCGCTCCGGCCCTTCGGGCATGTCGCCCAGCTCTTCCTCGATGCGCATGTCGGCATTGCCGCCGAGCTGGATATCGGTGCCGCGGCCGGCCATGTTGGTGGCGATGGTGACAGCGCCCGGCCTCCCGGCCTGGGCGACGATTGAAGCTTCGCGCTCGTGATGGCGGGCGTTCAGCACTTCGAAGCCGGTGATCCCCTCCTTGCGCAGCAGATTGGCGAGAAGCTCCGACTTCTCGATGGAAGTGGTGCCGACGAGGACCGGCTGGCCCTTCTTCTGTGTCTCGCGAATTTCCTGGACGATGGCGCGATATTTTTCCTCGGAAGTCCGGTAGACCTCGTCGTCCTCGTCCTTGCGCTGGACGGGCAGGTTGGTCGGGATCTCGACGACGTCGAGTTCATAGATGTTGCCGAATTCCTCCGCTTCCGTCGAAGCCGTGCCGGTCATGCCGGCGAGCTTTTCATACATGCGGAAATAGTTCTGGAATGTGATTGAGGCGAGGGTCTGGTTCTCGGGCTGGATCTGCACGTGTTCCTTGGCTTCGAGCGCCTGGTGCAGACCTTCGGAATAGCGGCGGCCCGGCATCATGCGGCCGGTGAATTCGTCGATGATGACAATTTCGCCATTGCGGACGATATAGTCCTTGTCTTTCTGGAAGAGCCGGTGCGCCTTCAGCGCATTGTTGACGTGGTGGACCATCGCCACGTTCTCGACGTCATAGAGGGATGCCCCCTTGAGCAGGTCGGCGCCTTCGAGAAGATTCTCGATCTTCTCCGTACCTTCTTCGGTGAAGGTCGCGGTCTTCTGCTTCTCGTCGACCTCGTAATCGTCCTTGCCGAGTTGCAGGATAAGCGCATCGACGCTGTTATATGTGTCCGAGCGGTCGTCGAGCGGACCGGAAATGATGAGCGGCGTGCGCGCCTCGTCGATCAGGATGGAATCGACCTCGTCAACGATGGCGTAGTGATGGCCGCGCTGGACCATCTGCGCCCGGTCGTACTTCATGTTGTCGCGCAAATAGTCGAAGCCGAGTTCGTTGTTGGTGCCGTAGGTGACGTCACACGCATAGGCCTCGCGCCGCTCGTCATCCTCCATTCCATGGACGATGACGCCGACCGAAAGCCCAAGGAACTTATAGATGCGGCCCATCCAGTCGGAGTCGCGCTTGGCGAGATAGTCGTTGACCGTAACGACATGGACGCCCTTGCCGGCAAGCGCGTTCAGATAGACGGGTGCGGTTGCGACAAGCGTCTTGCCTTCGCCGGTCCGCATTTCCGCGATGGCGCCCTGATGCAGCACCATTCCGCCGATCATCTGGACGTCGAACGGGCGCATGCCGAGAACACGCTTTGCCGCCTCGCGCGCGGTGGCAAAAGCGGGCACGATCAGGTCGTCGAGCTTGGTTCCTTCCGCCAGTTGCTTGCGGAACAAATCGGTACGCGCACGCAATTCATCATCGGAAAGCGCCTGCATCTCGCCTTCCATCTCATTGATCGCGGCGACAAGCGGGCGCAGCGATTTGACGCGGCGCTCGTTGGATGAACCGAGTATCGTGCGGGCTAATCCGCCAAGCGTGACCATCAACGGTCCTTTCAATCCGATGGGCGCCGGCGCGTCCGCCGGCCAGTTCCGCCGAAGCTTTAAAAGCGGAGGGTCAATCAAAGCGTCCGGAAATCGGTTCTGGACGCAGAGGTTAAGGACAGATAAGAGGGGCCATAACTGATGTCAACGCCACAGTGACGCAGGCTGCCGCGCCGAATTTTGCCATATTCGGACCGGCTTGGAAGGCCACCAACCCCTGACCGGAGAAAACGTCCCGATGCCCCGCTCCACCCGCAGCCTGCTGCTCGCTCCGCTTGGCTTCGCAATCGCCCTTTCCGCTGCCGCCGTTCTGCCTGCCTCGGCTCAGGATACCAAGGCTCCGGCAGCCGCAACCACGCCAGCGCCGGAGGCGGCGAAGCCCGCGCCCAAGCCGGCGCCCGACACAGTTCTTGCGACTGTAAACGGAGACAAGATCACCGAGGCAGATGTGGATTTGGCATCGACGGACCTCGATCCCCAATTCGCGCAGCTTCCGCCGGACCAGCGTCGCGCCGCGGCGCTTTCCGCGCTCATCGAGATCCACCTGATGGCCGATAAGGCCAAGGCCGAAGGCCTCGACAAGGATCCCGACATCGAGCGCCGCATCAAGCTTCTTGACCTGCGCGCCCTCCACAGCGCCTATATCGACCACGACATCGCCTCCAAAATCACGGATGACGAATTGCAGCAGCGCTACAAGCAGGAAGTCGCCAAAGCGCCGCCGGTGGAGGAGGTTCATGCGCGGCATATTCTCGTGAAGACCAAGGCGGAAGCCGAGGCGATCATCAAGCAATTGGACAAGGGCGCCGACTTCGCGAAGCTCGCCAAGGAAAAATCGACCGACGGCGCGGCGCCTCAGGGCGGCGACCTCGGCTGGTTCAGCCAGGGCCAGATGGTGCCGGAATTCGACAAGGCCGCTTTCGCGCTGAAGCCCGGCCAATACACCGAACAGCCCGTCCAGACCCAGTTCGGCTGGCATGTCATCAAGGTCGAGGGCAAGCGCCAGAAACAGCCGCCGGCCTTCGACCAGGTGAAGAACCAGATCAAGCAGGTCGTCCTGCGCGACAAATATTTCGCCGCCGTGAACGCGGCGCGCAGCGCGGCGAAGGTGGATATTCCCGATGCGGCGCTGAAGAAGCAGGTCGACGAGATGGATAAGGCGCAATAGCGCGACAGCGCCCCGCGCCCGCTTCCCGAGGTATCGTCGCCATGTCCGTTTCCATTTCTCCGCTCGCTCCGCGCCGCGTTGCGGCGCTTCCGGCGCTCGAAGGCGTCAGGATCGCCACTGCAGAGGCCGGCATCAAATATAGGGGCCGCACCGATCTGATGGTGATGGTCTTCGATCCCGGCACTGCCGTCGCCGGCGTCTTCACGCGCTCGAAATGTCCCTCGGCTCCGGTCGATCACTGCCGGCAGAGCCTGCCGGGAGGGAAGGCGCGGATGCTTGTCGTCAATTCGGGCAACGCCAACGCCTTCACCGGCAGAAAAGGCCGTGAAACGACGCGGATGACCGCCGAAGCGGCGGCAAAGGCGGCCCGATGCCATCCGGACGAAGTGTTTCTTGCCTCGACGGGCGTGATCGGCGAGCCGCTCGATGCCGGCCGTTTCTCGCATTTGCTCGCGGGATTGGCCGAAAAAGCCGTTCCCGACAACTGGGCGGAAGCGGGCAAGGCGATCATGACGACGGACACTTACCCCAAATATGCGACGGCGAGCGTGCCGTTCGGGAATATCTCCGTTACGATCAACGGCATCGCCAAGGGCGCGGGCATGATCGCGCCCGACATGGCGACGATGCTCGCCTTTGTCGTCACCGACGCGCCGATCCCCGCGCCGGTGCTCCAGAACCTTCTCGGCAAGGGCGTCGGCAAGAGCTTCAACGCGGTGACGGTGGATAGCGACACCTCGACGAGCGACACGCTGCTCCTGTTCGCCACCGGCGCCGCGGCAAAGCGGGGCGCCTCGCCGATATCCGATCTCAAGGATGCCCGGCTTCAGCCCTTCAAACGGGCCCTCAACCGCCTGCTCAAGGATCTGGCGCTCCAGGTCGTGCGGGACGGCGAAGGCGCACGCAAGGAGATCCAGGTCGATGTCGCCGGCGCGAAATCGGCGCGTTCGGCCAAACGCATCGCCTTGGCCATCGCCAATTCGCCCCTGGTGAAAACCGCCGTCGCCGGCGAGGACGCCAATTGGGGGCGCGTCGTCATGGCCGTGGGAAAGGCCGGAGAACCCGCCGATCGCGACCGGCTTTCCATCTTTTTCGGCAAGTTCCGCGTCGCGCATGAGGGCGAGCGCGACCCGGCCTATTCCGAGGAAGCCGTCTCGAACTATATGCGGGGCGACAGGATCAGGATCGGGGTGGAGCTCGGTATCGGCAGGGGCAAGGCGACGGTCTGGACCTGCGACCTGACCAAGGAATATGTCGCGATCAACGGCGATTACCGAAGCTGACCGGCCATTCGCGGGAGGAACAGGGCATTTCCGAGAAGGCACCAACGCCGGAGCTTCCAATCGTCAGGCGTTTCGAAGCCGCGGGCTTCCGCGCCTGGCCGGCGGCGTCGGTCCATTATGACGGCACCTGGGCGATCCGGCTGAACGCCGGCCATCCGGCGAAGCGTCTGAACTCGGTCAATCCTCTCGATCCGGGCGACACCGGAGACCTCGCCGGCCGCATCGAGCGAGCACGACGGCGTTTCGATGCCTATGGACGGCCGCTGACATTCCGGCTGTCGCCTCTTTCGGGCTCCGTCATCCCGAAACATCTCGACAGCAGCGGATGGTCGATCTTCGGCGACTCCGCCGTCATGCAGATGCGGCTCGACGATTGCGGCGTCGAGGAAGCCATTCACCAGATTCCCTTGCAGGATGTCGGGCGCTTCATCAGCGCCGCGATGCATATAAAGGCCATCGAACCGGCGCTGCGGCCGGGTCTTTCCGAGATTATCGGTTCCATTCAGCCGGAGACCGGTCTGTTCGTCCTGGAACGGAAGGGTGAGCCGGTCGCAACGACGATCTGCGTGCATGATGGCGACCTCGCGGGGCTTTTCGAGGTCGCGACAGTCGAGGCGGAGCGCGGAAGGGGCCATGGCCGCAGGATCGTGCTGTCCGCGCTCAAATGGGCGCTTTCGCGCGGCGCGCGCACGGCATGGCTGCAGGTCGATGCCGATAATGAGGCGGCGTTTGGCCTTTATTCCTCGCTCGGATTTTCCGAAGCCTACCGTTATCGCTATGCGCGTCCTGATGCCTATGTCGATGCCGGATGATCACTCCATGCAATCCCCGGGACGCGTTCCCATGCTGCTGGTCGCCGCCTGCGCGCTGGTGGATCGGGACGGCAGGGTGTTGATCGCGCAGCGTCCGCCAGGAAAAACGCTGGCCGGCCTCTGGGAATTTCCCGGCGGCAAGGTGGAGCCGGGGGAGACGCCCGAAGACGCGCTCATCCGGGAACTGGAAGAAGAACTCGGCGTCGTCACCAAGAAGGCATGCCTCGCGCCGTTTACCTTCGCCAGCCATCGCTACGAGACGTTTCACCTGCTGATGCCGCTCTATATCTGCCGGCAATTCTCAGGCACGCCCGTGGCGCGGGAAGGGCAGGCGCTCAAATGGGTCCGGCCGGCGGGTATGCGTTCCTATCCCATGCCGCCCGCTGACGAGCCGCTCGTCTCATTCCTGATCGATCTTCTTTGATTTCCCAATCTCGCGAAAACAGCGTCGTCTGCGTTCATGAAAGCGTTAATCGATCGTTTATGGAAAAACGGTAATTTGACGCAATCGTCACTACCGCGGCACGCCCGCGATGATGACGCCAACCTGTGACGAATGGGGAATGACGTATATGGACAAGGGCGTTCGGCTGGACCGGGTTGGGACGGGCCTCCTGCGGATGACCCTGCTTTTCGGCACGGCGACGATCGCGATGGCCCTGCTTGCCGTACCCATGCTCGAACGGCGCACGGAAATCGCTCAGAACGACGCGATCGGACTCGACATGACCAGCACCGGATCGATCAGCCGCCGGCAGATCTATACTGTCGAAAGAAGCGTCCTGCAGGCGCCCGGCAATTTCTGCATCATTCAGCAGGACGGATCGCGGCAGGGAAATTGCTGAGGAAGTATTGTTCGTCGCACTATGGAACATACGAGATGCCGCATTCGAGCGGCTGTTTTAATTCACGGTTAAATCAACGCCGTTAACCTTTTTTAACGGCCTCGCTCTATGGTTAACGGAGGTTGGTCCAGAGGGATTCGCTTTTTGAGCGCGAATCACTTCGGTTTTTTGTTCAAACGGGCTTTCCAAGGGAGGTATTGTATTGATTTCCCAGGAATTGCTGTTGCGAGGCGGGGCATGTTCAGGCGGTTCATGAGGGACGATAGCGGCGCGACCGCCGTCGAATACGGCCTGATCATCGCGGTTCTTTCCCTGGCGATCGTCAGTGGAGTCTCCAGATACGCTGACAAGCTCGAGTTCCTGTTCGGCAACAATTCGAGCGAAGTGCAAAAGGCTCTCAAATAGACTGGCCGCTTTTGTCGTCCCTGTCGGATAAGACGTCGGCGAGCGATATCTTCGCCGATCCGCGGGCAAGCGGTTTTGGTTGCGAAGAGGCAGGCGCCCAGCCGGAAAGCCAGATGAAATCGAAAGTGGCGCGGATGCGCCCGTCCGGATCCGAGAAGCGCTCGGCGTAAATCTCGGCGGCGCGCAGGAAAAAGCGTTTCGAGACCGGCCGCCTTGCCCGCGCGGTCAGCACATTGGTCGCGCCCATGACGCGCAAATCGCGCATCAGATCGAACAACGAATCATAGCGGACGGTGACGGGATCGGCATCGGCGACCGGAAGCGCGAAGCCGGCGCGCTGCAAAAGACCGCCCGCGTCACGCACATCGACGAAGGGCGCGACGCGCGGACTGACCCCGCCATAGATCTCGCTTTCAGCGGCGAGCAGGCACTCGCGAAGTTCGGAAAGGGTTCCAGTGCCCGAGAGCGCTCCGAGGAAAAGCCCGTCCGGTTTCAGCGCCCGGCAGATCTGGACCAGCATGCCGGGAACGTCGTTCATCTCCTGAAGGGAAAGAAGCGACACGGCGAGATCGATGCTCGCCGGCGGAAGAGGAACTGTTTCCGGCGCGGCGACCAATCCGTTTGCGCCGGCAAGAAGCCGCTCATCGGCTTCGACCCGTACGATCGTTGCCACTTTGCGGGATCGTTTGAGGATATCGCCGGCTGCACCGGTCAGGCAGAAGAACGTCGCAGCCCGTTCGAACCGACGGTTTACTGTCGAAAGCCGTTCGCCCAGTTCGTCAGTTGTCCTTTCCATAAGGAAATCGGCGCCGGTAACGGCGGCCTCCGCCGCTCTGAGCTTGCGGGCCAGAAGAAGTTCGGTATCGAAAACGGTTTCCACCGCGGCTTTCCTCGGATTTTCGCCTGTCGATGTAGAGTGCGCGGGGCTGGAATGCAAAGCGGATGCGGCGGACGATTTCCTTTTTCCGTCGTGAGCGTAATATCCCCCGGTTTTTCGGCGGGCGTGGGATGAGGGGTATCGCGGAACGGCTTCATGGGCTTGCGGCATGGCCGGCGCAGATTCTTTTTCCGCCGGTATGCGCCGGATGCCGCAGGCTCGTTAGTTCGCCGGGAACGCTGTGCGGCGAATGCTGGCCGAAGCTGAAGCTTCTGGAAAGACCCTGGTGCGAGGTGATGGGAACGCCGTTCGCGCACGATATGGGCGAAGGCTTCCTTTCCGCAGAGGCGATCGCCAATCCGCCACCCTTCCGCCGGGCAAGGGCCGCCGTCTCCTATGAAGGCGTTGCGCAAAAAATCGTGCTCGGCCTCAAATACGCGGACCGCACCGAACTCGCGCCATGGATGGCGCGCTGGATGGCGCGCGCCGGGGCGGACCTGATCGCCGACGCCGACATCATCGTGCCGGTCCCGCTTCACCGCCGCCGTTTCTTGACGCGACGATTCAACCAATCGGCGGAACTGGCGCGTGCGCTCGGCCATCTGTCTGGTCTCCCCTTCGCGCCGGACGCGATTCGCCGCGTCAAGAAAACGCGCCAGCAGGTGGGGCTCGGCGCGCGCGAGCGGGAAGACAATGTACGGGGCGCATTCCGCGTGCCGCCCGAAGCCGAGATCGAGGTGAGGGGGCGACAAGTGCTCGTTATCGACGATGTTTATACGACGGGCGCGACCGTTTCGGCCGTAGCACGCGCGCTCAGGCGCGGCGGGGCGGAGGCTGTCGATATCCTGACCTTTGCGCGGGTTCTGCCGGGGGACTTCCGGGCCGAAGAGCCAGCGACTATATAGAACCCGACAAAGGTAGGACCGATGGCTGACGTAACGATCTATACACGTATGATGTGCGGCTATTGCATGGCCGCCAAGAGGCTGCTCGACAAGAAAGGCGTTGTCTACAAGGAGTATGACGCCAGTTTCTCGCCCGAGCTTCGCCGGGAGATGGTCGAGCGCGCAAACGGCCGCTCGACTTTTCCGCAAATCTTCATCGGCAATGTCCATGTCGGCGGGTCGGACGACCTTCACGCCCTGGAAGCTGCCGGCAAGCTCGACACGCTTCTGGCCAGCGGGAAGGCCGCATAAGGAGGGACAAATGGCTACGTTCAAGGCAGCGGCGGTGCAGATGCGTTCCGGTAAGTCCGTGGAGCGCAACGCCGTCGATTTCGAAAAACTGGTGCGCGAGGCGGCGGCCCGCGGCGCGAACTATGTCCAGTCGCCGGAAGTAACGGGCGCGGTGCAGCGCGACCGTGAAACCTTCCACGCCAACCTGAAACCGGAACAATCGGATCTGATCGCGCAGACCGCCCGCCGGCTGGCGGCCGAACTCGGCCTCTATGTCCATGTCGGCTCGACGGCCATCGCAAGGGCGGACGGCAAAGTCGCCAATCGGGCCTTCCTGTTCGCGCCGGATGGCGAGTTGATCACTACTTACGACAAGATCCACATGTTCGACGTGGATCTCGACAATGGCGAGAGCTGGCGCGAATCGGCTGCCTATGAACCCGGGCGAGAGGCGATCGTTGCCGACCTGCCGATCGGACGGCTGGGCCTCGCGGTTTGCTACGATCTCCGGTTCCCGCAGCTTTTCCAGGCCGAGGCTTTGGCCGGCGCCGACGTGCTGACCGTACCGGCTGCCTTCACGCGCCAGACGGGCGAGGCGCATTGGCACGTGCTGTTGCGCGCACGCGCCATCGAGAACGGCGCCTTCGTCATTGCGGCCGCACAAGGCGGCAAGCATGAGGACGGACGCGAGACCTATGGCCATTCGCTGATCGTCGATCCCTGGGGGCGCATCCTCGCCGAGGCGGAAAATGACGAGCCGGGCGTGGTCGTCGCGGATATCGATACCGCTCAATCGGCGGCGGCGCGGGCTAAGATCCCCAATCTCAAGAACGCGCGCGAATTCACCGTCCGGGAGGTCGCAGCCGAGCCGGCGGTCCGCAGGAAGGCGTCATGATTCATCTTGCGCTCCGCTGCGAGCACGATCACGCTTTCGACGGCTGGTTCCGCAATTCCGAGGATTTCGAGAAGCAGAAGAAGAGAGGATTCGTCTCCTGCCCTTCCTGCGGCTCGTCATCCGTCGACAAGGCGCTGATGGCGCCGTCGGTTTCGACCGGCCGCAAGAGGGAGAAGATGGCGCTGGCGATGAACGCGGCGCAGAAGAAGGCGATGGCCGAACTCAAGGCACTGACCGAGAAAATGCGCGAGAACGCGGATTATGTCGGCGACAAATTCGCCGAGGAAGCGCGCAAGATCCATTTCGGCGAGGCCGATCCGCGCGGCATCTATGGCGAGGCCACGGCCGAAGAGGCGAAAAACCTTGCCGAAGAGGGCGTCGAGTTCATGCCGCTTCCGGTTTTCCCCGACGATCAGAACTGAGATTGTATTTCGCGGCTTCCCGTTTCTCAGGTAGGCATTTTCTCCGACAGGACCATATAGTTGACGTCCATGTCGCGTGACCGGTTCCAGCGGTCGGAGAGGGGACTATAGACGACGCCGGTCCTGTCGGCTATGCGCAGGCCGGCATTCGCGAGCGCCCGCTCGAGTTCCTCGGGGCGTACCAGCTTGCCGAATTGATGCGTGCCGCGCGGCAGCCATCTCAGAACATATTCCGCGCCGATGATCGCGAGGCCAAGCGCCTTCAGCGTCCGGTTGATCGTGGCGACGAACATGATGCCGTCCGGCTTGAGCATTTCGGCGCATTTGCCGATGAAGAAGCCGATATCGGAGACATGCTCGACGACCTCCATGTTGAGGATGACGTCGAATTTCTCGCCTTCGTCGGCAAGCGTCTCCGCCGTCGTGGCGCGATAGTCGATCTTCACCCGGCTTTCCTCGGCATGGAGCTTCGCAACCTCGATATTGGTCTCCGACGCATCGGCGCCTACGATATCCGCGCCGAGACGCGCCATCGGCTCGCACAGGAGCCCGCCGCCACAGCCTATATCGAGAAAGCGCAAATCCTTCAGCGGATGGACCGCGCGCGGATCGCGGCCGAAGCGCTGCGCGACCTGGTCGCGAATATAGGCGAGGCGGACAGGATTGAACTTGTGCAGCGGCCGGAACTTGCCGTTCGGATTCCACCACTCCGCGGCAAGGGCGGAGAAACGCTCCACCTCGGCATTATCGATGCTCGTTTGTCGGGATTCGGCCATGCCGCTCTCCTCAAAGACTGTGGAGAAAGGAAGTCGGGCCTGGAGCACAGAAAGTCAAGGACGGCGAAGCGGGATCTGATACGGCTTTGGGCTTGCCTTCGCGGCTGAAAGCCAACCGAAAGCTTGGCGGCGTATAGCAAATTTCGGCGGCTAGTCCGCATGCCGGCTTCGTTCTCGGGGCGGAGCTGAGGGAGAAACAGGGCGCATCGCTTGTGCGCCGCTTAAGCGGAGGAAATTCCCAGTGAAGAAAGCGAAATCGATCTCGCGCGCTCTCGCGCTCGCCCTTATCCTCGGCGCGCCGCTTTTGGCCGCCACGGCCGCTTCGGCCGCCGACAAGGTGACGATCATCATCGGCGGCATGGAAAAGCAGATTTATCTGCCGGCGGTGCTCACCCAGCAACTCGGTTATTTCAAGGATGAGGGGCTGGATGTGACGCTCCTCAATACTCGGGCCGGCGTCGAGGCCGAAAACGAACTGCTCGCAGGCGCTGTGCAGGGGGTCGTCGGCTTCTATGACCATACGATCGACCTCCAGTCGAAGGGCAAATATATCGAATCGGTCGTGCAGTTCAGCCAGGCGCCAGGCGAGGTGGAACTGGTTTCCGCCAAACACCCCGAGATCAAGTCGCCCGCCGATTTCAAGGGCAAGACGCTCGGCGTCACCGGGCTCGGCTCCTCAACGGATTTTCTCACGCAATATCTCGCGGTGCGCGGCGGCCTCAAGCCGGGCGAATATTCGCTTCTGCCGGTCGGCGCAGGCAACACCTTCATCGCCGCGATCAAGCAGGACCAGATCCAGGCCGGCATGACCACCGAGCCGACGATCAGCAGGCTGCTCAAGACCGGCGAGGCCAAGGTGCTGGTCGATATGCGCACGCCGGAAAAGACCGAAGCGGCGCTTGGCGGGCTTTATCCGGCCGCTTCCTTCTATGTCGAGACGAACTGGGCGGAGAGCCACAAGGACACCGTCCAGAAGCTCGCCAACGCCATGGTCAAGACCATGCATTACATCGCGACCCATTCGGCCGAGGACATCGCCAGCAAAATGCCGAAGGATTATTATGCCGGCGACAAGGCGCTTTACGTCCAGGGTCTTGCCGGCGGCAAGGCCATGTTCACGCCTGATGGCCGCATGCCGGCGAACGGGCCGGAGACGGTGTTGAAGGTGCAGGCGACCTTCAACAAGACGGTGAAGGGCAAGCAGATCGACCTTTCGAAGACCTATACGACGGCGTTCGTGGACGCCGCGAACAAGAAGCTGAGCTCAAACTAAGAGCCAGTTGGTTGAAGGGATCCGGCACGGACCAGCCGGATCCCAACCTTTAGCCCGCTCCGGCGAGAGCGCGGTTAGCCGGCTGTGTGCGCGGCGGTACGCCCGAGGCTTTGCCATCGGCGGGTCCTGTCAGATTACGGGAGAGTTCCATGAATGTTCAGACGCTGGCGACGCGGAAAGTGTCGCCGGATGCCTCCGCGAAGGATGCGGCGATCGCGATTGACGATGTGACGCTCCGCTTCACCACGCCGGACGGTAACATGATGACGGCCCTCCGCGATTTCACCATGACGGTGGCGCAAGGGGAATTCGCTTGCGTCGTTGGGCCGACCGGCTGCGGCAAGTCGACGACGCTCAACCTCGTGACGGGTCTCCTGAAGCCGACGACCGGCCAGGTGCGCGTTATGGGCAACCCCGTCACGAGCATCAGCCGCGATATCGGTTTCGTTTTCCAGGCCGATGCCCTCTTCCCCTGGCGCAGCGTCATCGACAATGTGGCGGCAGGCCCGCTCTATCGCGGCGAGCCGAAGAAGGAGGCCTATGAGCGCGCCCGCGACTGGATCGCCCGTGTCGGTCTCGCGCGCTTCGAAAAGCACTATCCGCACCAGCTTTCCGGTGGCATGCGAAAGCGCGTGGCGCTCGCCCAGACCTTCATCAACCAGCCGAAGATTCTCCTGATGGACGAGCCGTTCAGCGCGCTCGACATCCAGACGCGCACTTTGATGCAGGACGAGTTGCTGACGCTCTGGTCGGAACTCAAATCGTCGGTCGTCTTTGTCACGCACGACCTTGAAGAGGCGATCGCGCTTGCCGACAAGGTCTATGTGCTGACCGCTGGCCCCGGCACCGTCAAGAGCGTCTACCAGATCGACCTGCCGCGCCCGCGCGTCATGGCCGACATCCGCTACGATACGAAATTCGTCGAGATCGCGCGGGTGATCTGGGACGATTTGCGCCAGGAAGTTCAACTCGGCCAGCGCCGCACGCTCGAAACGGGTCAATGAGGAGGCATGTGATGGCTGCTTTATCTCCTTCCGATAGTTCCAGGCCGTCGCGCGACGCCGCGATTGCTTCCGCCGAAATGAGCGCCAAGGTCCGCGCGCGCCGGCGCTATGCGCTGATCATCGCACTGCGCCTTCTTCTCCTCGTCGTTTTCCTCGGATTGTGGGAACTCGGCACGGATACGAAGGTGATCGACGCGTTTTTCTTCTCCAGCCCCTCAGGAATCGGCGACCAGATCTGGACATGGATCACCGAAGGCACGTCGCAGGGGCCGCTCTGGCAGCAGATCTATGTGACGCTGGAGGAAACCTTCATCGGTTTCTTCATCGGCGCGGTGGGCGGCATCATCGCCGGCATCATTCTCGGCCGCAACCGGCTGTTGGCCGACGTTTTCTCCATCTATATCAAGATCGCCAATTCGGTGCCGCGCGTCGTGCTGGGCTCGGTCTTCATCATCGCGCTCGGCCTCGGCATGGCCTCCAAGGTGGCGCTCGCCGTGGTGATGGTGTTCTTCGTCGTCTTCGCCAACGCTTTCCAGGGCGTGCGCGAGGCCGACCGCGCCATGATCGCCAATGCGCAAATCCTCGGCGCCTCGCCCTTCCAGATCACGCGCACCGTCATCATTCCCTCGGCGATGAGCTGGATCCTGGCGAGCCTGCATGTCAGCTTCGGCTTCGCGCTGGTCGGCGCGGTGGTCGGCGAGTTCCTGGGCGCCAAGCAGGGCATGGGATTGCTGATCTCGACGGCGCAGGGCGCGTTCAACGCCAATGGCGTGTTCGCAGCGATGATCATCCTCGCGGTCATGGCGCTCGTCATCGAATTCATCATCACGCAGATCGAGAACCGGGTTCTGAAATGGCGGCCGGCGCCGTTCAGCGGACAGGGAACGTAACATTCACAAACACCTCCCCTTTGAGGAGGTCGCGCCAAAGACGCGGGTGGGGGCAGTCCGAGCTTGCATCCTGAGCAAGGGGGAGGGTGGACGTCAGGCGAGCGGCAACCTGACCTCGACGGTCAATCCTCCGCCGGGCGTGTCCGAAAGCGTAACGCGCCCGCGGGCATTGTCCGCGACCTCTCGGACAATGGCGAGGCCGAGGCCAGAGCCATGTTCCTCCGAGCCTGCGATGCGATAGAAGCGCTCGAAGACGTGCTCCCGCTCCGCCGCCGGAATTCCCGGCCCGTTGTCGGAGACGGTAAGTAGCGCCAGCCCGCCTTCCTCGGCGACACGGACCGTCACGCTCCCGCCTTTCGGTGTGTAGCGGAGCGCGTTGTCCACGAGATTGACGATCATCTCGCGCAACATCGTCGCATCGCCGCTGACGATCACGGTCCCGCTGCCGTCGAGCCCAAGATCAATGCGATGCTTGACGGCGATTGGGGCATGATCCTCCAGCACCTGCCGCGCCTCCGCCATGAGATCGACCCGGTCAGCGCGGGGGCGCCGACTGCCCGGCTCGGCTCGCGACGACGTCAGAAGCTGTTCGGCAAGCCGCGCCAAGCGTCTTGTGCTTGTCTGCAGCGCGAGGAGCGCCTCCTCGCGCGCCTCGGGACCCTTTTCGCGAAGGGCATAGCTCGCCTGCGTCGAGAGAAGAGCGAGAGGCGTCCGCAACTGATGCGCGGCGTTGGCGACAAAGCGCCTTTGCGCCGCCATTTGTGCCTGCACGCGCCCCATATAGACGTTCAGAGCGTCGACCAGCGGCAGGATTTCGCTCTGTACCTCCGGGACGGAGAAGGGCGATAGATCGGTCTTCTTGCGGGAACGCACAGCGTCCCTCAGCTTCAGAAGCGGCGCCAGGCCGCGCCGAAGACCGAGAAGGACAAAAACGCCGGCGATAACGACGAGCAGGAGTTGCTGCAGGAAGGCATTGAGCCAGAGGCGGCGCACCATGGCGTCATGACCGGCAAGGGTGATGCCGACAGTGACGCGGACCGGTGAATCGGCACCCGCGCCGATGATCGGGTGGCGATAGGCGCGCAGCCGCAAAAGCTGGCCGCGATAGGCGGCTTCGATGCCGCGGTTCGATTTCGGCGGCGGAATCGGCAGGTCGGGATAGCCGGTCAGCAAGCGTCCTTCCGCCGTCTCGACGCGGTAATAGACGCTGTCGCGGTCGCCTGTGTCGAACAATTCGATCGCCGCCGGCGGCACTGTCGCATCGAGAACGCCGTCGGCCATCGAGACCTGTTCGGCAATCGCCTTGGCGGAGCCAAGCAGCATTCGGTCCGTGACGAGATCGGCCGTGGCGATGGCGCTGTTGCGGCTCGTCCAGAGGTTGACGGCAAGCAGTCCCGCCAGCGGCAAGACGACCCATGCGAGGAGTTGCAGGCGCAGGCTCCGCGCCGGGAGGAGCCGGATGCTTCCAGGATGGCGGGCCGAAAGGAAAGGGCTACGCTTCATGCCGGATGAGATAGCCAAGGCCGCGCAGCGTGACGATCTCGACGCTTGCCCCTTCGAGCTTCTTGCGCAGGCGGTGGACATAGATTTCGATCGCGCTCGGATCCGCGTCGGTGTCGAAGTCGTAAATGGCGCCGGAAAGAGCGGCTTTGCTGACGGCGCGGCCGGCCCTCAGCACCAGCTGCTCGAGAACTGCATGCTCGCGCGGTGTCAGCCCCAGGGCTTCGCCCGCGAGCGTGAACATGCGGGTGTTGGTGTCGAAGGCGAGATCGCCGCAGGCGACGACGGTCTCGGCACGGTTGCTGGCGCGGCGCAGATGGGCGCGGATGCGGGCCTCCAGCTCCTCGATTTCGAAGGGCTTGGCGAGATAGTCGTCAGCGCCCTGATCCAGCCCGCGCACGCGCCCGTCGAGGCTTGCATTGGCGGTCAGCACGATGACGGGCACGGCATTGCCGCGGGCACGCAATTCCCTGAGGACATCGAGGCCGCTTCTTTTCGGGAGCGACAGATCGAGAATGACGAGGGCGTGTTCGCCCACCGCCAGGGCGTGCTCGGCTTCCTCGCCATCATGGACGACATCGACGGTGTACTGCGCCTGCCTGAGCGTCCTGGCGAGCCACGACGCCAGTTCCTGATTGTCTTCCACCAACAGCAGCCGCATTCGCTTCCGCCGACTCCGATGATGATGAACGCCAATTTCGCATATTATGTCCGAAATCGCCTTTCCAGAGAATTCGGCTGCAAACGCAATGTGGCCGGGCCTGATACCGGCCGGTGCTTTGAAAGAGCCTTACGCGATAGCTTGCCTCGACGCGCTGTTTTGTCTAAGGAACGCCGATTCCGCCTCGGCCCGGCTCTCGTACCGCCGGGGCGGTTTCGTTTGCAGGATGATCGTAGTGCCCGGCCTGCCGGGCCTGACAAGGAAGCTGTTTTCCCGCCATGGCGCGCATCGTGATGAAGTTCGGCGGAACCTCCGTCGCCGATCTCGACCGCATCTACAATGTGGCGCGTCACGTCAAACGCGAGGTCGATGCCGGTCATCAGGTTGCTGTTGTCGTGTCGGCCATGTCGGGCAAGACCAACGAGTTGGTCGGCTGGGTGCAGGGCATGCCGAAGGCGACCGGCGCCAACAGCCCATTCTTCGACGCGCGCGAATATGACGCCGTCGTCGCTTCCGGCGAACAGGTCACGTCCGGCCTTTTGGCCATCGCTCTTCAATCGATGGACATCAACGCCCGTTCCTGGCAGGGCTGGCAGATACCGATCCGGACCGACAACGCCCACGGAGCGGCGCGGATCACCGAGATAGACGGTTCCTTCCTCATCAGAAGGTTCGAGGAAGGGCAGGTCGCGGTCATAGCCGGCTTCCAGGGCATCGGACCGGACAATCGCATCGCGACGCTCGGGCGCGGCGGCTCCGATACGAGCGCGGTGGCGATCGCGGCGGCGGTGAAGGCGGACCGTTGCGACATCTACACCGATGTCGACGGCGTCTACACGACCGATCCGCGCATCGAACCGAAGGCGCGGCGCCTGTCGAAAATTTCCTTCGAGGAAATGCTCGAAATGGCCTCGCTTGGCGCCAAGGTCCTGCAGGTCCGCTCCGTCGAACTCGCCATGGTGCACAAGGTCCGCACCTTCGTGCGTTCTTCCTTCGAAGACCCGGACGCGCCCGGCATGGGCGATCTCACGAACCCGCCGGGCACACTCATTTGCGATGAGGATGAAATCGTGGAACAGCAGGTTGTCACCGGTATCGCCTATGCCAAGGACGAGGCGCAGATCTCGCTGCGCCGGGTCTCTGACCGCCCCGGCGTCGCCGCCGGCATATTCGGCCCGCTCGCCGAAGCCAATATCAATGTCGACATGATCGTCCAGAACATTTCCGAGGACGGCAAATCGACCGACATGACCTTCACCGTTCCCAATGGCGATGTCGCCAAGGCGCTTTCCGTTCTGGAAAAGACCAAGCAGGGAATGGGTTTCGATACGCTCCAGCATGATGACGGCATGTCGAAAATCTCCGTCATCGGTATCGGCATGAGAAGTCATGCCGGCGTCGCCGCGACGGCTTTCAAAGCCTTGGCGGAAAAGGGAATCAACATCCGAGCGATCACGACTTCGGAGATCAAGATCTCGATTTTGATCGACGGCCCCTATACCGAACTCGCGGTTCGCACTTTGCATTCCGTCTACGGTCTGGATAAGCATTAGACTGCAGATCGTCACTGCGATTCCGACGGCGCCTGCCGAAAGCGGCAGGCGCCGGCAAAAGTCGTTGGAGAAACCGCCGATGCGAGAGATGGCCGCCGGTCCGCGCGTGCTCTTGAGACGGCTCCGTGAAATCATGGCGGAGCCGCTCGATCCGCAGGCGCGCCTGGACCGCATCGTCAAGGAAATCGCCTCCAACATGGTGGCGGAGGTCTGCTCGCTTTACGTGCTCCGCTCGGACTCGGTCCTCGAACTCTATGCTACGGAAGGTCTCAATCCCGGCTCTGTCCACCTTGCCCAACTGAAACTTGGCGAGGGCCTGGTCGGCACCATCGCGGCGAGCGCACGCGCCCTCAACCTTTCCGACGCGCAGAAGCACCCGGCTTTCGCCTACCTGCCCGAGACGGGGGAGGAGATCTATCATTCCTTTCTCGGTGTACCGGTGCTGCGTGCCGGGCTGACGCTCGGCGTCTTGACGGTCCAGAACAAGACCAAGCGCATTTATCGCGAGGATGAGGTCGAGGCTCTGGAAACGACTGCGATGGTCATCGCCGAGATGATCGCGACGGGCGATCTTTCGCGGCTTTCGCGTCCGGGCATCGAACTCGACCTGCGCCGGCCGGCCCGATTCGACGGCCAGGCGTTCAATGAAGGGATCGGTCTCGGCCATGTCGTGCTGCACGAGCCGCGCATCGTCGTCACCAACCTCTTCAACGAAGACAGCGAGGAAGAGATCAGGCGTCTCAATACGGCGCTCGGCTCGCTCAGATTGTCGATCGACGACATGCTATCGCGGCGGGAAGTGGCTTTCGAAGGCGAGCATCGCGCCGTGCTCGAAGCGTTCCGCATGTTCGCCCATGACCAGGGCTGGGTGAGGCGCATCGAGGAGGCCGTCCGCAACGGACTGACCGCCGAGGCCGCCGTCGAGAAGGTCCAGAGTGACATGCGGGCACGCATGATGCACATGACCGATCCCTATATGCGCGAGCGGATGAGCGATTTCGACGACCTCGCCAACAGGCTGTTGCGTCAGCTGATGGGGCGCGGACCGGAGGCGCTGGCCGAATCCCTGCCGCGCGACGCGATCGTGCTCGCCCGGTCGATGGGTGCGGCGGAACTTCTCGACTATCCGCGCGAGAGGCTGCGCGGCCTCGTGCTCGAAGACGGCGCGGCGACGAGCCATATCGTCATCGTGGCGCGGGCGCTCGGTATTCCCGTCGTCGGCCAGGTGAAGGGGGCGGTATCGCTTGCCGAAAACGGCGATCCGGTCATCATCGACGGCGACGAGGGGCGCGTTCATCTCAGGCCGCAATCCGATCTCGAGGCGGCCTATGCGGAAAAGGTGCGTTTCCGGGCGCGCAGGCAGGAGCTTTACCGGGAGCTCCGCTCCAAGCCCTCCGTCACCAAGGACGGCGTCAAGGTCGATCTGATGATGAACGCCGGCCTCGCTGTCGATCTGCCGCAACTGGCGGATTCCGGCGCCGCCGGAATCGGGCTTTTCCGCACGGAATTGCAATTCATGGTGGCCGCGACGTTCCCCCGCGCCGAGGCGCAGGAGCGTCTTTATCGCGACGTGCTCGACGCCGCCGGTGGCAAGCCGGTCACGTTCCGGACGATCGACATCGGCGGCGACAAGGTGCTTCCCTATTTCCAGGGCGCCGTGCAGCAGGAAGAAAATCCGGCGCTCGGATGGCGCGCGATCCGGCTGACCCTCGATCGCCCGGCTCTGCTCCGGACGCAGATCCGGGCTCTGCTGAAGGCCGCTGGCGGGCGCGAATTGCGCGTTATGCTTCCGATGGTGACGGAAATCGGCGAGATCAAGCAGGCGCGCGAGATCATCGACCGCGAGGTCCGGCATCTCTCGCGCTTCGCGCACCATTTGCCGACCAGTCTCAAGCTCGGGGCAATGGTGGAGGTGCCGTCGCTGCTGTGGCAGCTCGACGAATTGATGGCGGTGGTCGATTTCGTTTCCGTCGGTTCAAACGATCTCTTCCAGTTCATCATGGCGGTCGATCGTGGCAATGCGCAGCTGGCGGACCGGTTCGATCCACTTTCCGTACCGTTCCTGAGGGCGCTCAGGCAGGTCGCCGTCGCCGGCGAAAGGGCGGGGACGCCGGTGACGCTTTGCGGCGAACTCGCAGGGCGCACGATTTCGGCGATGGCGCTGGTCGGCATTGGTTACCGTTCCATCTCGATGTCCGCCGCGGCGATTGGGCCGGTCAAGGCGATGCTGGCGGAACTGCCGCTCGCATCCCTTCGCGCCATGCTTGACGAAATGCTTGCAAAGCACGATAGCCGCGCCGACGTTCGCGGAGCCTTGAAGAGCTTCGCCGAGAAACACGATATCCCGCTGTGATTTGATGTATTTCCGACTCGTGATGCGTTGTGCTCCTACACGAGCTTCTCAACTGCTTGAAGCGACCCGATGATCGAACTGCCCGCAGACCGGATGGACCAGGTGCTGAAGCGCTTCGACCTGATCGAAGCGCAGATGGCGGCCGGCCCGGATTCGGAAACTTATGTAAAACTCGCCTCCGAATATGCCGATATCCAGGAGATGGCGGCCAAGATCAAGGCGTTGCGCGCCGCGGAGCGGGAATACGCCGATCTGCAGGCGATGCGCGACGACAAGGGGTCGGATGCCGAGATGCGCGATCTCGCAGACGCGGAAATGCCTTCCGTCGAGGAGGAGATCGACAGGCTGAAGGGTGATATCCAGATCCTGCTTTTGCCGAAGGATGCCGCCGACCAGAAGAGCGCCATTCTCGAAATACGCGCCGGCACCGGCGGCGACGAAGCCGCTCTTTTCGCCGGCGATCTCTTCCGCATGTATGAACGCTACGCTGCCGAGCATGGCTGGAAGGTGGAGATCGTCTCCGCGAGCGAGGGCGAAGTCGGCGGCTATAAGGAAATCATCGCCTCCGTTGCGGGCAAGGGGGTCTTCTCCAAGCTCAAATACGAATCGGGCGTGCATCGCGTCCAGCGAGTGCCGGAGACGGAAGCAGGCGGGCGCATCCATACCTCCGCCGCGACGGTCGCGGTGCTGCCCGAGGCGGAAGAAGTCGATATCGCCATCAAGCCGGAGGATATCCGCATCGACACGACCCGCGCGTCCAGCGCGGGCGGCCAGCATGCCAATACGACCGAGACGGCGGTCCGCATCCTGCACATTCCGACCGGCATCATGGTGACGCAGGCGGAAAAATCGCAGCACCAGAACCGCGCCCGCGCCATGCAGATCCTGCGGGCAAGGCTCTTCGACATGGAGCGGACGAAGGCGGCCGAGGAGCGTTCCGAGGCGCGACGCGTCCAGGTCGGCTCGGGCGATCGCTCGGAGCGCATCCGCACCTATAATTTTCCGCAAGGACGCGTCACAGATCACCGGATCAACCTTACCCTCTACAAGCTCGACCGGGTAATGCAGGGCGAGCTCGATGAGGTCATCGACGCTCTCACTGCTGATCACCAGTCGAAGCTTATGGCGGACGTTTCGGAGGGATGATTTTGTCCCGCCGTGAACGCGCATCATTGTGACCACGCTCGCCGCATTCCATCGCCACGTCCGCGACAAGCTCAGGGCGGCAGGCGTGGAGGACGCGGCGCTCGATGCGCGGCTGATCGTCGAGCATTTTACGGGGACGGAGCGGATCGATGCGATCCGCGCGCCCGAAATGCCGGTCGCAACTGAGGTTGAGGAAAAGATCAGTGAAGCGATTGCTCGGCGGCTTGCTGGCGAACCCGTACATCGCATAATTGGCTGGCGCGAGTTTTTTGGACTGAAACTGGAGCTTTCGCCCGAGACGCTCGAACCCCGGCCCGACACCGAAGCGCTGGTCGAACTCGTTCTGCCGTACCTTCGGGGAAAGGTGGCGCATACCGGCCAAGCGCGCATCCTCGATATCGGTACGGGAACCGGCGCCATCGCGCTTGCGCTTCTGTCCCAAATTCCGGAAATTTCGGCGGTCGGAACCGATATTTCGGCTGAAGCTCTTGCAACCGCGGTCGGGAATGCCAATCTAAACGGGGTAGGCGATCGGTTCGAAGGAAGAATCTCGAACTGGTTCGAGGATGTGGAAGGCCGATACGACGTCATCCTGTCCAATCCGCCTTATATCGCATCATCCGTGATTGAGACGCTTTCGCCCGAGGTCAGGCTTTTCGATCCTCGAGCGGCACTTGACGGCGGGATCGACGGGCTCGACGCCTATAGAGTCATTGCAGCCGGTTCGGACGCCCGTTTGGGACAGGATGCCCGTGTGGCCGTAGAGATCGGCTATGACCAGAAGGACCAGGTCTCCGCCGTCTTTGAGCGGGAAGGGTTCCGGTTGGAAAGGGCGGCCAGAGATTTCGGTGGCCATGATCGAGCCTTGATTTTCCGCCATTAAGGGCGCTTTCTCGCGACCGCGAAAAAGGGCTTGGCAACGCGGACGAATATGGATAGGGTCCGGCTACCGGATAGGACGAAGCAGGCAGTGCTGTTGGCAATTCGGTTCCCATCGAAACATGCTGCCGTCACGCGTATGGAACGCCCGAGCTTCGTATGGGGTATGTCCGGCAGGTGACAGACATCGAATTTTATTTGGCACGTGGCGGCTGTGCGGAGCATGGCTGAGGGCCAGGAACACAAGGCGAGACGGATAGCAGGGATCCGCGTTCTCAACATCCGCCGATATCTCAAAAAGAGAATGGAATGAGGCCAGGACAGCAGAACAGGCGCATGCGTGGGCGCAACAATAACAACCGCAAAGGGCCGAACCCTCTTACGCGCAATTACGAGAGCAACGGACCTGATGTGAAGATCCGCGGTTCCGCGCAGCAGATTGCCGAGAAATACGCCTCGCTTGCCCGCGACGCGCAAAGTTCGGGCGATCGGGTGATGGCCGAAAACTATCTCCAGCACGCCGAACATTACAACCGCATCATCCTTGCGGCGCAGGCGCAGATGCCAATCCAGCATATGCGCGATAACCGCGACAATTTCGACGACGAAAACGACGAAGAGCGCGACGATGCGGAGAACCCGGCTGAAAGCGCCGAGGCGCAGCCGGAGCGGCGGTCGAGGCAGCATCCGAACGACGGTTCCGGTCCCCAGCCTGTCATCGAGGGCGTGCCGGCCGAAGTCGCCATGCATCAAGCCCAGTCGCGCTCCCCCGGCGCGGAACAGCCGGCGGAGCAGATAAACGGCCATCATGTGAACGGCCACGGCGCCGAGAAGGCGGAAGAGGCGGAAAGCGGCGAAGCTTCGGCGTCGCCCTCGCGCCGCTCCCGCAAGCCACGCCGCCCGCGGCGTACAGAGGCTGACGGCGTCGGGGCGGAGGGCGCATCGGAGCGCGCCGGCGAGGCGGCTTCCCCGGCAGAAACCGCTGAAAGCGGAGATCTGGCCGCGGAATAGAAACAAGCTCTATCCGAGACAGACAGGCGGCTGCGTTGTCAGCCGCCTTTTTTCATGCTGCAATGCCTCTCCCGACCTTGAGAGCCATGAGGCAGATACCCATATCGCCGGAGGAAGGATCCGCCTCGATCCGGGCGAATTTGGCTCAGATCACGTGAGGGGTTCCGTCACATTGAATCCGAACCGGCGCCGCGTAGCGGGCCGGCAAGGGGAATGGAGACAGGCATGAACATAGAGAAATTTTCCGAGCGCCTGCAGGGGTTCATCCAGGCGGCGCAGCAGGTCGCGCTTTCCCGAAATCACCAGCAATTCACGCCCGAGCACCTTCTGAAGGCGCTTGTCGATGACAAGGAAGGGTTTGCTTCCTCCTTGGTCGAACGCGCGGGTGGGCGTCCAGCCGACGTAAAGCTTGGCGTCGACGCGGCATTGAAGGCCATGCCCCAGGTCGAGGGCGGCAACGGTCAGCTTTATATGGCGCAGCCGCTCGCCAAGGTTTTCACCACGGCCGAGGAACTGGCCGAGAAGGCAGGGGATAGTTTCGTCACCGTCGAACGTCTGCTTCAGGCGCTGGCAATGGAGAAGTCGGCAAAGACAGCTGATATCCTCGCCAAGGCCGGCGTGACGCCCCAGGCGCTCAATCAGGCCATCAACGATATTCGCAAGGGGCGCACAGCCGACACGGCTTCCGCCGAGCAGGGTTATGACGCGCTGAAGAAATATGCGCGCGACCTGACGGCTGATGCGCGCGCTGGCAAACTCGATCCGGTCATCGGTCGCGACGACGAGATTCGCCGCACCATCCAGGTGCTGTCGCGCCGCACCAAGAACAATCCGGTGCTAATCGGCGAGCCGGGCGTTGGCAAGACCGCGATTGCGGAAGGTTTGGCGCTCAGGATCGTCAATGGGGACGTGCCCGAATCGCTCAAGGACAAGCGGCTGATGGCGCTTGACATGGGCGCGCTGATCGCCGGCGCCAAATATCGCGGCGAGTTCGAGGAGCGGCTGAAAGCCGTCCTTTCCGAAGTCACCTCCGCCAATGGCGAGATCATCCTCTTCATCGACGAAATGCACACGCTGGTCGGCGCGGGCAAGGCGGACGGCGCGATGGATGCGTCGAACCTGTTGAAGCCGGCGCTGGCGCGCGGCGAGTTGCACTGTGTCGGCGCGACGACGCTCGACGAATACCGCAAATATATCGAGAAGGACGCGGCTCTGGCGCGGCGCTTCCAGCCGGTTTTCGTCGATGAGCCGACCGTCGAGGACACAATCTCGATCCTGCGCGGCTTGAAGGAGAAATACGAGCAGCACCACAAGGTGCGCATTTCCGATTCGGCGCTGGTCTCGGCAGCGACGCTGTCGAACCGCTACATCACGGACCGCTTCCTGCCCGACAAGGCGATCGATCTTGTCGATGAATCAGCTTCACGGCTGAGGATGCAGGTGGATTCCAAGCCCGAGGCGCTGGACGAGATCGACCGGCGCATCATGCAGCTCAAGATCGAGCGTGAGGCGCTCAAGGTCGAAAAGGACGAGGCCTCCAGGGACAGGCTCGAAAGGCTCGATAAGGAACTGACGGGTCTGGAAGAGGAATCGTCTGCGCTGACCGCCAAATGGCAGGCCGAGAAGGCCAAGCTCGGCGAAGCGGCCGATCTCAAGAAGGACCTCGATTCGGCGCGCAACGAGCTTGCGATCGCGCAGCGCAGGGGCGAATTCCAGCGTGCGGGCGAACTGGCCTACGGCAAGATTCCGGAACTCGAGAAGAAGCTGAAGGAAGCGGAAGCACATGATGGCGAGAAGGGCTCTATGGTCGAGGAGACCGTGACGCCCGACCATATCGCCCATGTCGTGTCGCGCTGGACCGGCATTCCGGTCGACAAGATGCTGGAAGGCGAGCGCGAGAAGCTCTTGCGGATGGAAGACGAGATCGCAAAACGGGTTGTCGGCCAAGGCGAGGCGGTGCAGGCGGTGTCGAAGGCGGTTCGCCGTGCGCGTGCGGGCTTGCAGGACCCGAACCGGCCGATCGGCTCGTTCATGTTCCTCGGGCCCACCGGCGTCGGCAAGACCGAGCTTACCAAGGCGCTGGCCGCCTTCCTGTTCGATGACGAGACGGCGATGGTGCGGCTCGACATGTCGGAGTTCATGGAGAAGCATTCGGTCGCCCGGTTGATCGGCGCGCCTCCCGGCTATGTCGGCTATGAGGAAGGCGGGGTGCTTACCGAGGCTGTTCGGCGCAGGCCTTACCAGGTCATCCTGTTCGACGAGATTGAAAAGGCGCATCCGGACGTGTTCAACGTGCTTCTGCAGGTGCTGGATGACGGCCGCCTGACCGACGGGCAGGGTCGCACGGTCGATTTCCGCAACACGCTGATCATCATGACCTCCAATCTCGGCGCCGAATATCTCGTCAATCTCGGCGAGAACGACGATGTCGACAAGGTCCGCGACGAGGTGATGGCGGTGGTCCGCGCGTCGTTCCGGCCGGAATTCCTGAACCGCGTGGACGAGGTGATCCTGTTCCACCGGCTGAGAAGGAAGGATATGGGCCTGATCGTAGAAATCCAGCTGAAGCGGCTGGAGAAGCTTCTTGCCGACCGCAAGATCACACTCGATCTGGATGAGAGCGCGATCAACTGGCTGGCCGACAAGGGCTATGACCCCGCCTATGGCGCGCGGCCGCTGAAGCGCGTCATGCAGAAGGAGTTGCAGGACCCGCTGGCGGAGAAGATCCTTCTGGGTGAGATCAAGGATGGATCGACCGAGGTGATCACCGCCGGCTCGGACCGGCTGAACTTCCACAACAGGGCCGGAGCGGCAAAAGCGGAAGAAGCCGAAACGGAAAAGGCCGCCTGAGGCGCATGATGCGATCAGGTTAAATCGCTTCAGGCTTTTATCTCTTTGTAGAAGCATGATCTTTTCGGAAAATCGATGCCCACTTTCCGATCATGCTTTTGAGCGGGGCGCGGATGACGTTGGATGAGTATAACGGCTTCTGCGCCACGCTTCCTGCTGCGACCCATGTCGTGCAATGGGGCGGTTCCCATGTCTGGAAGGTTGGCGGCAAGGTCTTTGCCATCGCCGGGTGGGACGGGGAGCGCCTCGGCGTCATCTTTAAATGTTCCGATATAGCCTACGACATATTGAAGGAGCAGCCGGGCTGCCGCCCGGCGCCCTACCTCGCTTCGCGCGGCATGAAATGGATCCAGCGTGGCAGCGGCGAGAGTTTGGATCGCGACGCGCTGAAGGACTATCTGCGCGAGAGTCACAGACTCGTCGCACGGAAGCTATCAAGGAAAATCCGTCAAGAACTGGGTTTCGGCATCGAATCCTGACGATCCTCCCCCTGCGGGCGGAAGTAGTCTTGTGGTCATTTTCATGCCCGGTTCATGTTGCGAAATGCTTTTTCCGGCGATTTTTGATTCAGATGGCAACCGCCGGGGCATTCGGGAGTTCCTTGGGCATGGTCGGCAAAGCATTCATCTTTTCCTCCCTTCTGGGAGTAGCGGGCGTGTTCACCGCGCCGGCCTATGCGGCGTTGACGCATGACTTCGCTGTTCCGTCCCCATTCCAAGCGCAAGCTGAGCAATCGCCGGCAAAATCCGTGCAGGTCCAACTCGCGCAGAGACGGGAACTCGAGGTCTATTACGACCAATATGGTCGCCGTGTCCTTGTCGATCCCGAGGCGGGCCAGGTCGTGACGGTGCTTCCCGACCGCAGCAGGCATGACGGTTACGCGCCACGCTGGCGCGACCGTTATCCGGATGATGGCTATGGTCAGAATCGCTATGACGACGGCTATAATGACGGTTACGCCGCGCAGGACGACCGCTATTATGACTATGACCGGCAGCAACGAATACGAGAGAGGCGCGACCGGCAGCTTCGGCAACGGGAGCTTCGGCAGCAACATGCCACGAATTCCGACAATCAGGATTCCCCCTTTGACGGGGATCCTGCATGGAACGACGGAGGGCAGCAGGGATCCGCAGGCGAACGCTTCCCGGATGCCCATCCGCAGCCGGACAATGCGCAGCCTGCGATAACACAATCGCCGCTTCCACCGCCTGCAGGGCAAGGCAAGGAAGCCAGCCTCGGCGCGCCGCCGTCTCCGTCTTCGAGCGTGGCGCAGCCGCCAATGACGGCGCCGCGGATAAACGGCAACCCCTTCGTCGAAAGTTCCCCCGCGCTTGGTCCGATCGTGTCGAGCGCGGCCGTCGCCCAGTTGCAGGTGCTGCTCGACCGGGCGGGCGCGTCGCCCGGCGTCATTGACGGCCATTTCGGCGATAACGTCCGGAAAGCGCTCGCCGCCTATAAGGAGATCACCGGAAAGGCGCTGCAAATCGACGATGCGCAGGTGATGAAGGCGGCGCTGGAAAAGACCGGCGGTCCGGCGTTCACCACCTATACCATCACCAATCAGGATGCGGCCGGCCCCTATGTCGCTTCCATTCCCTCGGATTACGGCAAGAAGGCGAAGCTTGAGCGATTGGGCTATTCCTCGGTGACGGAAATGCTGGCGGAGCGCTTCCATATGGATGAGGATTATCTGAAGCAGCTCAATCCGGGAGCGAATTTCAACCGGCCGGGGACTGTGATCAAGGTCGCGGCCGTCGGCCAACCCGTGACGACGAAGGTCGCCCGGATCGTCGCCGACAAAAGCAAGGAAGAAGTCTTTGCCTATGATGCGAACGGCAAGCTCGTCGCGGCTTATCCCGCCACTATAGGATCAACGGATACGCCTTCGCCCTCCGGAACAGTCAAGGTGGAACGGGTCGCTTTCAATCCGACCTATACGTACAATCCGAAGATAAATTTCAAGCAAGGCCATAACGATCACATCCTGACCATCCCGCCTGGACCCAACAACCCTGTCGGAGATGTCTGGATCGCGCTTTCAAAGCCGACCTATGGCATCCATGGAACGCCCGATCCGTCAAAAATCGGCAAGACCACTTCGCATGGCTGCGTCAGGTTGACGAACTGGGATGCGGAGGAGCTGGCCAAGCTGGTCAGCCCGGGCGTCTGGGTGCAATTCATCAATTGAGAATGAGGATGCCGGCGGTGTCGTATTTTCCGCCGACCGTGTACATGTCGTGATATGGCCGCCGGGGAGGCGGCGGTAGGATCGCGCCATGAAACCGCATTCCTCCATCGCTGCGCTTCCATCCGTGACCTTCTGTCCCCTCGAGCGGCGTCGGATCGTGCTCGTCGCGGCGATCCTCGCCTCCAGCATGGGGTTCATCGACGGTTCCGTCGTCGCGCTGGCCATGCCGGCGATCCGGGCGGATATCGGCGGCTCCTTGATCGACGCGCAATGGATCACCAACGCCTACATGCTCTTTCTTTCTTCCCTGGTGCTGATCGGGGGCGCTTCGGGGGACGTGTTCGGCGTGCGCAACATATTCGCCGGCGGCGTGGCCCTGTTCATGGCCGCGTCGCTGCTTTGCGCCCTCTCCCCCGACATTTCGATGCTGATTGCGATCCGAGCATTGCAGGGCATCGGCGCCGCCTTCATGGTGCCGGGCAGCCTCGCCATCATCGCCAAGGCCTATCCCGCCGATACGCGGGGCGCAGCGATCGGGACCTGGGCCGCCTTCTCGTCGCTGACGACCGCGATGGGTCCTGTCCTTGGCGGTCTGGTGCTGTCGCTCGGGCCGGCGTGGATGTGGCGGGCGATCTTCGCCATAAACGTGCCGGCGGCGCTCGCCGTCCTGGCGCTGCTTTTTTTCAAGGTGCCGCTGGACAGGCCGTCCCAGGGACGCCGGCTCGACATACCGGGCGCAGTGCTTGCGACGCTCGGGCTCGGACTCTTCTCCTGGGGGCTGACAGCTTTCGGCTTGCCGCGAGGCCAGCAACATCTGCCGCCGCTCCTCTGGCTTCTCATCGGCGCGGCCGCGTTCGCAGCCTTCATCCTGTGGGAGCGTTTCGCGCGCTCGCCGATGGTCAAGCTCGCGCTTTTTCGCTCGCGCGCCTTTAGCGGCGCCAATCTCTACACGTTGGTTCTGTTCTTCGGTTTCAATGCCGTACTGTTCTTTCTGCCGATGACGGTCGTGGGGGGATGGGGGCTCCCGGAGTGGAAGGCAAGCCTTCTCTTCCTGCCTGTCTCCATCTCTATCGCCGCGCTTTCGCGCCTGACGGGAAGGGCGGCTGACAGAGTGGGGCCTCGCCTGTTCCTGACAGCCGGCGCGCTTCTTGTCGGCTTTGCCTATGCGGCTCTTGGCCTGACGATGCCGCTGATGCGGCTGTGGTCGGTGACGCTCCCAGTCATGGTGTTCGCCGGGCTCGGGATGGCGTTGCTGGTCTCGCCGCTTTCCTCGGCTGTCATGAATGCCGTTCCCGATACGGATACCGGGCTTGCTTCGGGCGTCAACAACGCAGTGGCGCGTGCGGCGGGCCTGATAGCGATCGCAGCGCTTGGAGCGGTCGCGGGCCTCGTCTTCGACGGGATGATGGGGGAAGCTGCCGCGAAAGTTTCGTTCGGCGTCTCTCCCGGCGAGACGCTCGAGAGGGCGACGGAGGCTACGCGCGTCGCGGCGACGAACACTGCATTCGCGATTGTCGCAATGATCGCCTCGGCCGCCTGTTTGATCGCCGCCTTGATCGCCTGGTTCAGCCTTCCCTCCTGGAAATCGGTCCGAAAGGCGGAAAAGGCGCCGGTCGGGGGATGATCGCAGGCAGCGCTATGGCGCCGCTATGGAGATCAGGACTGACTGGCGAGTTTCAGAGCCTTGTTGTCCTCTTCCTTGAGGAGGGCATCGATGCGGTTGCGCTCGCGTTTGAAGGCGACGAGATCGGGGCCCTTCAATATGTCCTCGACGGGGAGCCGGACCCTGAGCGGATCGACCGGGCGATGGTTGATGCGGATTTCGAAATGCACATGCGGGCCGGTCGATAGTCCCGTCGAACCGACATAACCGATCACCTGGCCTTGGCGGACGTGCACGCCCGGTTCGATCCCTTTTGCCAAGCCGCTTTGGTGTGCGTAGACCGTCTCATAGCCATTGGCATGCTTGATTTCGGTTTCCCGCCCGTAGCCCGAGGCCCAGCCTGCCTTCTCGATAACCCCGTCGCCGGCGGCAAGAATGGGTGTGCCTTTCGCTATCGCCCAATCCACGCCCGTATGCATTCTCATGATGCCGAGGATGGGATGGCGTTCCATGCCGAAGCCCCGGCTCAGGCGCGCACCCGGAACAGGGTTGCGGAATAGGAATTGCCTGGAACTACGGCCGGCCTCGTCGAAATAGTGGACTTTCCCGTCCTTTGTCTGGAAACGGTAGAAAGTGTGGGTCGTATCGCCGAAAGTCGCGCTGACATAGAGAAGTTCGGAGGCCGCGGAAGCCGAACCGTCGCTTTCGGGCTGCGAAAAAAGCACTTCCATATGATCGGAAGGAGCAAGGCGGGACTGGTAATCGACGTCGGGCGCCAGGATCTTGATGAGTTGTTTCGTCATCGCCGGCGACATGCCATAGGAAAAGGCAGTCCTGTAAATCCCGTCATAGATGCTTGGCAGGTCGCCGCGGCCGACAGGCGTCTGCGAAGGCGAATCGTCGAAGGCGGCCGCCACTTCGGGGCTGGGACCGGGTTCTTCGGCGGGGACGAACTGGTGATGATCGTCCACCGCGATGGTGAGCAGGTGGCGGGTGTGATCGTAAACGCTGGTCCGCACGATCCTGCTCTTGCCTTTTTCGGTTTCCACTCCCACCCGAAGCACCGTTCCGGCCTTCAGCGTCTTTGTATCGAGAAGCTTGGCGATCGCGTCGGCCATGCCGGTCGCGTCCGCGCCGACATAGCCGGAATCGGCAAGAGCTTTGGCGATGTCTTCTTCCTGCGTGAAGGGAATGATCTCCTCGGCAAAGCCGGAAGCGGCATCCTCGTCACTGTCCTTCGGCGTCACCGACAGGTTTTCGGTGACGATATGGACGCCAAGCGACGCCGCGAAGGTCGGAGACTCCACCGATTCGCCGAACCGCTGCGGATCGACGTAGTGAAGCGCCGCGACCTGCACGTCGCCATCAGTGAGAAGGGCGCCAGTGTCGCGTACGACCTTCTCGACCTCGGCAGCGCTCAGCGTGCTCTTCTCGTCATATTTTGCCGTATCGAGAGGAAAGTCGACCGTCTTGAGGCTTACCTCGCTGTCCACCTTGGCGCCATAGATCTGGCCGGTATTGGTTTCATGCACGGCCCCGTCTTCGGCAAAGATCTCCAGCGGGTTGAATGGCGGGTATTGACGTGTCGTCGTATGATTCACGCCGAGCGCCATCTTGATCTCGATAAAGGGCATCATGCGCACGACGTCGCGGTCGCCGACCTTGGTGACGGTGGAAACTTCCAGCCGCCGCTTGTCGCGGGCCTTGGCGATGATGCGGGGCGGGATGACGCGATCGGTCTTGGCCGCCTCGCCGGCATCGCCCTGATGCGCCATTTCGGCGATCTCCGCGATTTCCGGCGGGGTGGCGAGCTGCTCGCGCCCGTCAAGCGCGGCAAAGAGCGCCACTCCCATCAATATGCTGGAGGTCAGGCCCGTCAGCACGGTGCCGGAAAGCCATCTCGCCGAAATCTCGCGCCGGTCGGGCGGGCCGCCGCGGCCGTCTCCGATCAAAGGCGGCTCGTTGCCCAGGGCGGCAATGGTGAGTTCGACGTCTTGCATCCCTGAGGCGATTGTCCCCGAGCCGCGGGCGCGGCGTTCTTATGCTGTCGACGAGACAATTGCCCGCCGAGCTATTTGAAGTCAACGAAGCCCGCCCCGAAACGCGTTCACGATTGACGCTGCGGCACGGTTCTCCACATGCTGTCGTCAAGCGACGGGCGCGGACGCGCCGGATTGCCGGTTAGGATCGGATTGGGGCTCGAATGTGACCCTCAGCTTCCCCGGTCACGGCGAGACGGAGATGGTGGCGGGGCCGCTTCCCGCGCTTCCGTTGGGGCATCTGGGAGCCGTCGTAAAATATTCAAAAAAGTTCCAAAACGGTGTTGACACTCAAGAGGGCTCCCGACTATATACGCCTCACCAACGACGGCGGCGACGCTGCTGGCGACAAAGAAGTTCGCTTCTGAGTTTAGCCAAAAGTTGGACGAAATCACGAGAGCCGCGTGAGCGACACTCAGCCGGGCCCCGAGCCAAAAGCGAAGCGGCCCATGACAACGTGTCTGCGTTGTCCGATCTTTGACAATTGAATATGGAAGAAAGAGAAACGTGGGCGGCAGAGTGCTCGCGGAACCTCGATCCCGCAAGGGATATCCTGGTTCCATCAAGAGACTTTGGCGGATCACGTTTCGTGAGAATATACCTACCAGAACGCGAAAGCGTTCAGGTGTGAATGTTCTCGTCAATTCGATGCGTGACCAGATAAAGCCAAATCAAAATCTCTTAAACTTGAGAGTTTGATCCTGGCTCAGAACGAACGCTGGCGGCAGGCTTAACACATGCAAGTCGAGCGCCCCGCAAGGGGAGCGGCAGACGGGTGAGTAACGCGTGGGAATCTACCTAGCTCTACGGAATAGCTCCGGGAAACTGGAATTAATACCGTATACGTCCGAGAGGAGAAAGATTTATCGGAGTTGGATGAGCCCGCGTTGGATTAGCTAGTTGGTGGGGTAATGGCCTACCAAGGCGACGATCCATAGCTGGTCTGAGAGGATGATCAGCCACATTGGGACTGAGACACGGCCCAAACTCCTACGGGAGGCAGCAGTGGGGAATATTGGACAATGGGCGAAAGCCTGATCCAGCCATGCCGCGTGAGTGATGAAGGCCCTAGGGTTGTAAAGCTCTTTCACCGG
>Ga0187809_10000069_pt1 | contig 75453 bp, 74 predicted proteins | sample NC_wetland_sal_i_8_FD_132415 | JGI IMG/M metagenome (GOLD analysis project Ga0187809, IMG submission 132415) | Wetland sediment microbial communities from Neuse River Estuary, North Carolina, USA - ASW_4 | ecosystem: Environmental > Aquatic > Freshwater > Wetlands > Sediment | place: USA: North... | reverse complement strand
TCATCGTGATGCTCCGTTCGAGAGTGCTGTGAGAGGTTCACTCGAAGGATCACGCGGTGACCGCGTCGTCGTCCACGACGACCCACGGCCCCAGCGCTACACCACTATCAGGGACGCCACTCTGAGTCCTCACGCCGGCTCCTCATCATCGAGGCAGTGAAAAGTGCCTCGACAGGAGGGCTCACCGTCGAGGATCGGCGGTCCTGCCGGGGGCACGATCCACGTACCCCCACTGGGCGGCAGCCCTGCGCTCTGCGGCCGGAAGGGCGCCGGTCCCCTCGTGGTCGCCGCGCTCATCGGTCGTCCCGGAGCCAGTCCCGGCAGCTCGAGGTGGGCCGACTTGCCGCAGGGCAGGACGCGGACGCAGGTCTCGCCCACTTCATGGCGTCGAAGTCAGAGTGGAACCCGTGTTGCGCGCGAGGGTGAGCAAGCGCGGCGAGGTAGGGCCCAGACTCGACGGCGCCCTCCGAGCCGGGGATACCGGGAGTGCCAAACGGGACCTCGAGGCCGACGTCGGACCAGGAGAACCCGTCGTAGCCGAGGGTGGGGTGGCGGAAGTCGTAGACCGTGTGCCCCTGGCTTCGAAGGTCGGCGACGATGGCGGGCTGACGCCCGTTGCGCCACGAAGAGGCGACGTGGACGCGGCTCACTGGACGCCGCCGGAAGTCAGGAGCAGCGCGGCGAGGATGCCCGCGCAGAGGGCGAGGACGAACAGGATGCCGAGGGCGACGTGGCGGCTGGCGGGCCCGGGTCGTCCTGGCTTGGGTGGACGTGCTTGGTTGGTGCAGCCGGCATGGGCCGATCTCTTCTCGGGGAGGCGGCCGGCGTCGGTGCTGTGGACGGTGGCGGCGCCCCCCGCACGTGTTCGGTTGGGTTAGTCGCAGGGCCGAGTGAGGTGGCAGGTCGGGCAGATGTCCGGGAGACGCGAGGGCTCGGCGTCGGCGGTCTCGCAGTCGGCGTGGACCACGGCGTCGTCGACGTAGACGACCTCGTCGCCGGCTCGATCGGCTCGCCGCAGTCGGCAGCGCAGCGGCCCTTGTAGCGGGGCACGGAAGAGGGGCGCCATCACAGAGCCGCCCCCCGTACGAATCGGGCACGGCTGAGCGCGGTGAGTGCCATGCTCGGCGCACCGGCGAGAGCGGAGGGGTGCGCTATGGACTGGGGCGCCATCGGAACATGGGCAGCCGTGCTCGTGGCCATCGCGGCGCTGTGGGTCTCGATCCGATCCGACCGGCGGAACACGCGCTCCGCCAGCGACTCTGCGGCCGATGCGAAGCGGTCGGCAGACGCGGCCGAGCGGGCAGCCGATGCGGCCGACCGACAGGCCACCCTCGCGGAGGCGCAGGCTACAAAGTACGTTCCCCCTTGGGAGATGCGATGGAACCAGGGGGACACGTTCCTGCTCACGAACGCAGGGGATGACCCCGAGTACGACGTGAAGGTCGAGCTGTCCGAGGACCTCTTGACCATCAGCCAGGACTTCGAACCCCAGGACATCGATCCGCACAGCAGCGTCAAGTTCTGGGCGATGCGCCACATGGGATCGCGCGACGACACCGTGACCGTGACGTGGCACCACAACGAAGACCGCTCGGACGATCGCAAGTCCTGGCGCCACCCACTCCCGCCGAAGCCGCGCTGACCAGGCTGGGCCCGGGCGCGGCTCACTTCCGGTCCTCGATCGCCAGCCGGAGGGGTCCGCCGGTATCGATCGCCGCGGCGACAGCCGGCATGACCTCCTCGTACACAGACCTCCCGCCGGAGACTATGAGCTCGCCCAGGAACGCCTCCTCGAAGGCGAGTATCCCGGCCTCGACAGCCTCGAGGTCGGCCTTCACGACGAGGGCGAGGGCAGGCCACCGCTGCCGGATCGCCTGCTCGTAGAGCTGGGCGTCGGCGGTCTCGGTGCGGCGCTTCCAGTGGCCGCACCGGTTCCTGGTAGGCGGTGAACTCGTCGGAGCGGCGGTCCGGCAGGGACAGGGTCAGCCGGACCTGGCGGCCCTGGTAGACGAACGCCACCATGGCCCGGGCCGCCGACTCCATGTACGCGAACTGGTCCCGTGCGGGGCCACTCCCGCGCCGGACACCTGGGCCGATACGGGGCAGGATCGGGCCGTGGGTCTGGACGTGCACCTGGAGATCTCCCGCGCCCGGCCCGGGCGGTCGCTCGAGGAGGCGCTGCGGGCGGCGGTGGTCGACGGACGTCTCGCCCCCGGGACGCGGCTGCCGGCGACGCGAGCCCTGGCGTCGGACCTCGGCCTGAGCCGCACCACTGTCGCCGCGGTGTTCGCGCAGCTGACCGCCGAGGGCTGGCTCACCGCGCGCGTGGGTGCGGGGACGTGGGTGGCCGAGCGACAGGCCGACGCGCGGCCGGGCCTCGTCCCGGGCGTGCGGCGCCCGGGTGTCCGCATCGACCTGCGCGCCGGCATCCCCGACACCACCGGGTTCCCGCGTCGGGAGTGGCTCGCGGCGGTACGGCAGGTGGCCGGCTCGTCGGCCGCGGACCTCGGCTACCCGGACCCGGCTGGCGTGCCGCGCCTGCGCGCCGCGCTCGCCGCGTACGTCTCCCGCACCCGCGGGGTGGTGGTGCAGCCGGGCGGGCTCGTCGTCGGCCACGGCTTCGGCGACCTGCTGCTGCTCGCGTGCCGCGCGCTGCGCGACCGGGGGGCGCGTCGGGTCGCGGTCGAGGAGTACGGCCACGCGTCGCACCGGGTGTTGATCGCGTCGGCGGGCCTGGAGGTCGTCGCCCTCCCGGTCGACGAGGACGGCGCGGTCGTCGGCGTCCTGGACGACGTGGTCGACGCCGTGCTGCTGACGCCGGCGCACCAGTTCCCGACGGGGGTGCCCCTGGCCCCCGACCGGCGGCGGGCCGTGGTCGCCTGGGCGCAGCGGACCGGCGGGACGATCCTCGAGGACGACTACGACGGCGAGTTCCGCTACGACCGCCGGGCGGTGGGCGCGCTGCAGGCCCTCGACCCGGGTCGCGTGATGTACCTCGGCACGGCCAGCAAGGCGCTCGCTCCGGCGATCGGGCTGGCCTGGGCCGCGCCGCCCGACGACCTGCTCGGCGACCTCCTGGCGCAGCGGGAGCTGTCCGGTGGGCAGCCGTCCGCGCTGCAGCAGCTGGCGCTCGCGGCGTTCCTCGAGGACCACGCGTACGACCGCAACGTCCGCCGGCTCCGGGCCGTGTACCGGGCGCGCCGCGCGCGACTCGAGGAGGTCGTGGCCGCGGAGCTGCCGGGGTGCGAGGTCGGCGGCCTGCCGGCCGGGCTGCACGGGGTGCTGCGGCTGCCCGCCGGCGCGGGCGTGGCGGCCGAGGAGGCGGTCGCCCGGGCCGCGGCGGCGCGCGGCGTGCTCGTCGAGGGCCTGTCGGCGCTCCGGGTGGGGGACGGGCTCCCTGCCGGGCGCGCGCCGGCGATCGTCGTCGGCTACGGCGGTGCGACGCCGGGGCAGTACGAGCGCGCGCTCGCCGTGCTCGTCGAGACCGTGCGGGCGGTGCTGACCGGCGTCGCATGACCCGGATTGGCCAACCGTTCCCGCACGCCAATGGCCTGCCTCCCGGCGCCGACGTGCTCGTAGCGTCGAGGTCATGACCACGGCAACCCTCGTCCCCGTCCACCAGCGCCTCGATGTCGACGCCCTCGTCCCGGGGTTCAGCCGCGCCATGAGCGCGCTCGACGACGCGGCGGTCGCCGAGGCGGACCGCACCGGGCTCGACCCGGTGCTGCGCGAGCTCGTCCGGCTGCGCGCCTCCCAGCTCAACGGCTGCGCCTACTGCGTCGACATGCACTCCCGTGCGGCGCGTGCCTCCGGTGGCGGGCAGCGGGTCGACGCGGTGGCGGTGTGGCGTGAGTCGGGCCTCTTCACCGCGACGGAGCGGGCTGCCCTCGACCTCGCCGAGGAGGTCACGCTCGTCGCGACGACCCACGTTCGGGAGGAGGTCGTCGTCGCAGCGGTGGCGGCGCTCGGGGAGGAGGGTGCGGCGGCGCTGCTGGCCCTCCTCGTGACCATCAACGCATGGAACGCGATCGGCGTGACGGCGCGGTGCTGGGCCGTGCCCGTGCGGTGACGCGGGGCAGGCGGATGCGGTCGGCGCGGGGCGCGGCCCGTCGGGTGCCGACCCAGCGCGTTGCGCGGTGACACTGTTTCCGCAGATCAGATGTCATTTTGGGTGGCGTGTCGGCGGCGTCTGCGATAGTCTTCGAACATCAGTTCGACGATGAGCGCAGGGGGTGCGCGACGATGACGATCGATATGCCGCGCACGGCTTGCGTCGAAGCGGCGCTTGCGCCCGCCGCGTCGGAGGCTCGTGGCGGAGCCGGTGTGCCGGCGCCGGCTGCGACCAGCACGCCGAGCGCGGGATGCGGGCTTCCTGCGGAGATGGTCGCCGCTGATGAGGCGATGCGGTCTGCCCTGGGCGTGGCCGGCTGCGCGGACGAGTGGCCCGCGGTGAGTCGGGCGAGCGTGCTGGCGTGGGTGTGTCGGCAGAGGGGCGTGCTGGCGGCCTTGGAGGCCCGGGTCCTGACCGCCGAACGTGACGCCGGGACGTGGGGCCTGCGGGGGGATCGGGATCTGGCCGGGTTCGTGGGCCGGACCTCTCGGACCGGGCGCGGTGCGGGGCTGGCAGTCGTGGGGCGGGCGGGGACGCTGGCCGCGATGCCAGTGGTGGCGGAGGCGCTCGTGGATGGTCCGGTGACGGCTACGCACGTGGCGCAGATCACCCGCGCCACGGCCGCCTCGCCGGTGCTGGCGGCAGAGCTGGCTTCCGCGGCCGGGCAGGCGCAGCTGGTGGAGCTGGCGGGCCGGTTGGACGGCGGGGAGTTCGGCAAGGCGTTGGCGCAGCTGTCCGCGAGCCTGGATCCGGCCGGCCGGCAGCGATCGCACGACGAGCAGCGGGCCGGTCGCTCATTCGCCTGGACCCACACCCCGGCCGGGACCCTGGTCAAGGGCCGGCTGGATGCTGTGGCCGGGCACAAGCTGGCCAAGGCGATCGACGCCCTGTGCCCGCGCCCCGGCGTGGACGATGACCGGAGTCGGGAGATGCGGCAGGCCGACGCCTTGATGGCGCTGCTGGAACGCGCCGCCGCCGACAGGACCACCACCCCGGGGGCCGTGGCCCCCGTGCAGGCCGTCCTCACCTTCACCCAGGACACCTGGATCGCCCTGCGCGCCGCCCACGACGAGGAGAACCGGGCGGTGCCCGGTTCGGCGGTGCACCTCGTCGGCCTTCTGCGGGAGACGCCCGCGGTGACCGACGAGACCGGTCAGGCCTGGCCCGCCTCGGAGGTCGCGCGTGCGTTGTGCGACTGCGGGTTGACCCGCGCCGTGGCGGGCACCCGCGACGCGGACCTGAACCTCGGGCGCGAGTCCCGGGCGTTCACCCGACGACACTGGTTGGCGCTGTACGCCGCCGGCATCACCGGCTGCCAGATCCCCGGCTGCGGCATGCCCCTGGCCTTCTGCGAGCTCCACCACATCGCGTGGTGGCAGCGCGACAACGGCCTGACGAACCTGGCCAACTGTGCCGCCTACTGCTCGTTCCACCACCACGAGATCCACCGCCTCGGCATCGTGGTGACCCGAGGGGCCGATGGCACCCTGCGCCACCATCACCGCGACGGACGCCCTTACGGCGGCGCACCAGGCGGTGGCGGTGCCGCGCCGGCCGAGGCGACCTCGCCGCAGGAGACCGCGGGCCTGCAAGCCGAGCACGCACCGGTCCCGACCGACCGAATCATCGCCGGGACCGCGCCGCCGGGACGAAGAGCACGGCCCGCGACCGCGGGCGCGGCGCCTGCGCCGCTGCAGGACGCCGGCGGTGACGCCAGCGAAGCGGCGCCTTCGCCGCCGCGTGATGCCCGCGGTGGCGTGATCGGCTCGATGGGGGACATGGCGGTCGGCACACCACGAGCGGTGCCTGCCTCCGGCGCGCTCCCCGGGCGTGCCACGACGACCGGCCACCGCGAGGCCGACGGGCCGCCCGCCGACCTGCTCGACCTGCTCGGTGCGCTCTCCGCGTGACGTCGTCGCGGCATGCGCTGAGGCCCGCCGGCACGTTGGCCCGACCGCGAGGCCACGAGCTCGGCCACGCGCAACCGAAGGGCTGCGGGCGGACGTCCGCGATCAGCGCACCGCCACCAGCACGGCCGCAGTCACGGCGACGGTCGCAGCGATCTCTCCGATGCCGATGGCCTTCGGGCTCGGCCACGGCCGCCGCCGCGGCACCAGCGCAGCCCGGGCGAGCAGGCCGAGGGCGACGAACGCCAGCCCGGCGGCCACGGGAAGCCCGGCACCCGTCGCCACGGCACGGACGAGCCAGGCCACCGCGGCGGCCACCAGGGTGCCGTGCCAACCGAGCGAGACGGCGAGCACGCGTCGGTCGCCACGGTCGCGGATGAGGGTCTTGACGTACGGCACCGTGCCCAGGAAGTACCCGGCGAGGAGCCCGGCCGCCGCCCAGGCGGTGCGATCCGCCGCTCCGGGCGGCAGCCAGCCGGCGCCCCACCCGGCGTGCAACCCTGCCGAGACCACCGTCATGAGGCCCCCCGCGACCACGGTGACGGCGTCGTTGAGCCAGGACCGGTCCGCGCGCCGGGCCGAGCGGGCCAGGCTCACGGCGAGCAGCGCGCCGAAGACCGGGGCCCAGCGCAGCAGGCCGGGCGCCCCGGCGACGAGCACGAGGCCGAGCACGCCCGCCACGGCAGAGTGCGCGCGCAGGGGTGCCGCATAGCGCGGCCGGCGGCCCGAGCGCAGCCACAGGCCGGCGGCGGAGAACGCGCAGTACGCGACGAGCCAGGTGAGCAGCAGGAGCGCGTGCCGCCATGTCGGACCGGCGACCACGGCGCCGACGACGACCGGCACGACGAGCATCGCCCAGGCACCGTGCTCCCGCGGCACCCACCCCGGCCCGAGCCGACGGGGTCGCCGGGCCACCGCGGCCGGGCGCGGGTCGGTGCTCACCGCTCGACCGTAGCGGGCGGTCATCCTGCCCCGGGGGGAGGCCGGCACCTGGCGGTTCAGGGTCGGCTCAGGGGTCCCCCCGATTCCGGCCGCGGCACGCAGTCCGCCAGGGTGGCAGCCATGGAACCTGCGCAGATGGCCGGTGCGGCAGGTGGTGCGGCTGCTACGTTGCCAAGCGTGTCAGCACCGGCCACCCCGCCCGGCCCGGCGATCGCGACCAGGAAGGTCACCAAGACCTTCGGCCACGTCACCGCCCTGTCCAACCTCACCGTCGAGATGCCGGCAGGCATCGTCGGGCTCGTCGGCGCCAACGGCGCCGGCAAGTCCACCCTCATCAAGATCCTCCTCGGCCTGCTCCCGCCGACGTCCGGCGAGGCGACGATCCTCGGCATGGACGCCGCGACGCAGGGCCTGGCGATCCGCCGCATCGTCGGCTACATGCCGGAGTCGGACTGCCTGCCGCCGGACGTCTCGGCCACCGAGCTCGTCGTGCACCTGGCCCGGATGTCCGGGCTGCCGGGCGCCGCGGCCCGCGAGCGCGCCGCGGACACGCTGCGCCACGTGGGGCTCTACGAGGAGCGGTACCGCCCCATCGGCGGGTACTCCACCGGCATGAAGCAGCGGGTCAAGCTCGCGCAGGCGCTGGTCCACGACCCGCGGCTGGTGCTGCTCGACGAGCCGACGAACGGGCTGGACCCCGCGGGGCGCGACGAGATGCTCGACCTCATCCGGCGCGTGGGCAACGACTTCGGCATCTCCGTGCTGGTCACATCGCACCTGCTGGGCGAGCTCGAGCGGATCGCCGACCACATCGTCGTGATCGAGGGCGGCGTGCTGCAGCGCTCGACGTCGACGGCGGAGGCCACGGCCCTCTCGGGCGTCATGGTGGTCGAGGTCACGGACCGCGGCCCGGAGGTCGTCGCCCGCCTGCGCGCCGTGGGCGCCGCGGTGGACGCGGCCGACGACGGCGGCAACCTCTTCACGCTCACGCAGGCCGACGAGGCCGTGCTGGACGCCGTGGCGGCCGTGGCGGCCGACCTCGGCGTGGGGCTGGTGCGCATGCAACGGCGGCGCCACCACCTCACCGAGATGTTCCGGGAGGGCGCGGCATGAGCAGCCAGCCGATCGTGCCGGCGGTCCCCGCGCAGCCGGCCCAGCCGGCCGCCGACGTCATCCACGACATCGGGTTCCGCCATTACGAGGGCGAGCGGTTCGGGCGCGGCTGGGTGGTCCGCTCGCTGCTCGTCGACACGCTGCGCGGCGTCTTCGGCCTCGGCCGCCCGGCCCGCGCCAAGGTGATGCCGTGGATCCTCGTGGGGATCCTGCTGGCGCCGCCGCTCGTCGTGGCGCTCGTCGCGGTGCTCACGGGCGCTTCGAAGCTGCCGATCTCCTACACCCAGTACCTCACGCAGCTGCAGCTGCCCATCGCGCTGTTCGTCGCCGGTGCCGCGCCGTACGCGGTGTCGCGCGACCTCCGCTACGGCGTGATGCCGCTCTACCTCTCGCGGCCGATGATCCGCACGGACTACGTCTGGGCCCGGTACGGCGGCGTGGCGATCGCGGTGTTCCTCGTCACCGCGGGGCCGCAGACGCTGCTGCTGATCGGCGCGCTGCTCGCGAAGATGCCGGTCGGCGACCAGATCGCCGGGTGGCTCGGCGGCCTGCTCGCCTCGGTGCTGCTCGCGGTGCTGCTGGCCACCATCGGCCTGGTCATCGCGGCGTTCACGCCGCGGCGCGGCCTGGGTGTGGCGGCCATCATCACCACGTTGCTCGTCGTCAGCGGGATCTCCCTGGCGCTGTCGGGCATCGCCCAGACCCAGGGGTCGCACACCTGGGCGGTGCTGGCCGGCGTGCTCGACCCGAACCGGCTGGTGGACGGCATGGCCGCGAAGCTGCTGGGCGTCGATCCCGCGATCGCGGAGTTCGCGCCCACCACGGGCGGCGAGGTCGCGGTGTACGCGCTGGCGTACGTCGTCCTCGTGGCCGGGGCCGGTGCGCTCCTGCTGCGTCGCTACCGGAAGGCGGGCCGGCTGTGAGTGCGATCGTCCTGGACAAGGTGTCCCGCTGGTACGGGAACGTCGTCGCGGTCAACGACGTGACGATGACCATCGGCCCCGGCATCACGGGCCTGCTCGGTCCCAACGGCGCCGGCAAGTCGACGCTGATCTCCATGATGGGCGGCTTCCTCGCCCCGTCGGCCGGCACGGTCGCGCTCGACGGCGGCCACGTGTGGAAGAACCCGGAGATCTACCGCAAGGTCGGGCTCGTGCCGGAGGCCGAGGCCATGTACGACATGGTGACCGGCGCGCAGTTCCTCCTGGCCAACGCACGGCTGCACGGCCTGGGCGACCCGGGAGCCGCGGCCCGCCGGGCGCTCGAGCAGGTCGACATGGTGGAGCCGAGCGACCGGGCGATCGCCACGTACTCCAAGGGCATGAAGCAGCGCATCAAGATGGCGACCGCCCTGGTGCACGACCCGGCGGTGCTGCTGCTCGACGAGCCGTTCAACGGCATGGACCCGCGCCAGCGGCTCCACCTCATGGACCTGCTGCGGCGGCTCGCGGCCGAGGGGCGCACGGTGCTGTTCAGCAGCCACATCCTCGAGGAGGTCGAGCAGATCGCCGACCACATCGAGGTGCTGGTGGCCGGGCGGCACGCGGCGTCGGGCGACTACCGGCGCATCCGGCGGCTCATGACGGAGCGCCCGCACCAGTACACGATCGCCTCGAGCGACGACCGCCGGCTCGGCGCGGCGCTCGTCGCGGAGGGCGCCGCCGACGGCGTCACGCTGACCAACGGCACCCTCGCGGTGCAGACGTCGGACTTCGGGCGCTTCGTCCACGCGCTGCCGCGCCTGGCCCGCGACGCGGGCGTGCGGCTGCTGGACGTCTCGCCCGCCGACGAGTCCCTCGAATCCGTCTTCGCCTACCTGGTGGCCCGATGAACCCCGTCGTCATGCAGCTGACGGTGCGTGGCCTGCTCGGCCGTCGCCGGTCCCTGCTCCTCGTCATCCTCCCGGCGCTGCTGCTCGGCCTCGCCGCGCTCACGCGCTGGGGTTCGCACGCCGCGCCCGGCGCCTCGGCGAGCCTCACCGGCAACTTCGCGATGGGCACGCTGCTGCCGCTCATGTGCCTGCTCATCGGCACGGGCGTCATCGGCCCCGAGATCGACGACGGCTCGATCGTCTACCTGCTCAACAAGCCCGTGCCGCGGCGCAGCATCCTGCTGGCCAAGCTCGCGGTGGCGCTCGCCACGACCCTGGTGTTCGCCGTGCTGCCCATCGCGGCCGGGGCGGCGATCGCCGGCGACGAGGGCTTCAAGCTCACCGCGGCGTACGGTCTGGCGGCGCTGCTGGCGGGGATCGCCTACACGACGATCTTCGTGGCGCTGTCCGTGCTGAGCCGCAACGCCGTGATCGTCGGCCTGCTGTACGCGCTGCTGTGGGAGGGCGTGCTCGGCGGCTACGTGCCCGGCGTCAAGGACGTCTCGGTGCGGCAGTGGGCGCTGGCCCCCGCCGAGCACCTGCTCGACGCGGCGGACGCCGCCGGCTGGGGCGTCACGTCGGCCGTGTCGATGTCGGTCGGCGTCACGCTGCTCGTCGTCGTCACGCTCGGCGCGGGCTGGCTCGCGATCGGCAAGCTCAAGACGCTGCGGCTGGCGGCCGCCGAGTAGCGACCCGCCGCGCGGAATCGTCGGACGAAGCGCCCCGGACCGCTCCCGGGGCGCTTCGGCGTTCCCGGGCACGGTCCACCATTCACCTGCCGTTCAACGGCGAGCCATCGCAGATCCAGCATCGTTTCGTAGCGTGCGTAACGGCCGTTATTCGGGCCGGACAACGCACGTTCCGAAGGGATGTCCGCATGCCGAAGTTCCCCCGCCTCGCCGCGGTGACAGGCGCGCTCGTCGCGGTCGGCGCGCTCGCCGCCTGCTCGTCGACCAGCACCGTCTCCCCGGCGTCGGCCACCTCAGCCGCCCCGGCCGCCGCGGGCGCCTCGGCGGGCGCGCCCGCCGGCGTGCAGCCCCTCACGCTCTACGCGGCGGAGGGCTACGACACCGCCGTGGCGAAGGCGTTCACCGCGAAGACCGGCATCCCGGTGACGGTGGACGACGACAGCACCGGTCCGCTGCTGACGAAGATCGCGGCCGAGAAGAACAACCCGCAGTGGTCCCTGTTCTGGGCGGACGGCGACACGGCCTTCGCGTCGCTCGACCAGCAGGGCCTGCTGCTGCCGTACCGCTCGTCGGCCTCGCTCACCGCCGCCGGCACGGCGCTGGAGCCCGCGGACCAGGGCTACACGCCCACCGGCACCACGGTGATGGCGGCGCTCATCTACAACGCCGCCGCGGTCAGCGCGGTGCCGACGAGCTACGACGACCTGCTCACCGCCGCCTACCGCGGCAAGGTCGGCATGAACGACCCGTCGCAGTCCGGGCCCACCTACCCCTTCATCGCGGGCCTCATGAACCAGCTCGGCGGCGAGCAGGGCGGCGTCAAGGCCGGCGAGGACTACCTCGCCAAGCTCAAGGCGAACGGGCTGCACGTGTTCCCGACGAACGGCGACACGCTGCACGCGCTGGAGAACGGCCAGATCGACTACGGCCTCATCCAGAGCTCCGCGGCCACGGGCGAGGTGCTCAAGGTCAAGCCCACCGCGGCGTTCAAGCCGGCGATCGCCTACCTGCCGAAGGCGACCCTGCTGCCCGGCGCCATCGCCATCGACAAGGGCGCCCCGGCGGCCGTGCAGGCCGAGGCGAAGCAGTTCGTCGACTACGTCCTGTCGCCCGAGGGTCAGCACGTCATGCAGACCGGCGACCCGTCGGGCGACTCGCTGTTCTGGCCGATCGTCTCCGGCGTCACCGCGCTGCCGCAGCTGCCCGCCTTCCCGGCGGACTACCAGGCGCTCGACCCGCGCTTCTGGGGCCCGCTCGAGGGCCAGGTCAACACCTGGTTCGACTCGACCATCAAGTGATGGCGGTCGCCACCACGGGTGCGGCGCTCGAGGGGATCGGGCGCCGCACCGCCGCCGTGCCGGAGGTGACCGGGGTGCGGGCGCGCCGCCGGCCGGGGCGCGGCGGCTGGTTCCTCGCGTTCTGGGTGCTCATCGTCGCGATCCTCGTGGTGCCGATCGCCCTGTTCCTCGCGGTGGCGGTGAGCCCGGCGCTCCTCGCGCAGGGCCCGCAGTGGCTCACGCTCGAGCCCTTCCGGGCTGCGCTGACGCCGCAGCTGCTGGTCGCGTTCGCGGACTCGGCCGCCATGGGAGCGGTGACGGCCGTGCTCGCGGCGGCCATCGGTTTCGGGGTCGCCTGGACCGTGCAGCGCACCGACCTGGTGGGCCGTCGCGCCCTCACGGGCGGCATGTTCGCGCTGCTGCTCACGCCGTCGTACCTCATCGCGCTCGGGTGGGAGCGACTGCTCGAGCCGAACGGCGTGCTCGACCTGCTGGGGCTGCCCGCGCCGGGCCTGCGGTCGGTGATGTACGGGCCGGTCGGCATCGTCGTCGTGCTCACCGTCAAGGGAATCCCGTTCGCCTACCTGGCGATCGGCAACGCGCTGCGGGGCCTGGGTCGCGAGTTCGAGGACGCCGTCCGGGTGCACGGCGGAGGGCGGGCCGCCGCCCTCCGCATGGTGGTGACGCTGCTGGCGCCCGGCGTCTGGGCGGCCCTCGCCATCGTCTTCGCGGAGTCGGTGAGCGACTTCGGCGTCGCGTCCACGCTCGCGAACGACTCGCACGTGCTCGTCGCCACCTACTCGCTGTACGTGGCGGTGGACTCGTTCCCCGTGCAGTTCCCCGTCGCGGCGGCCATCAGCTGGTTCCTGCTCCTGCTCGTGGTGGTGGCCCTCGTCGCGCAGCACCGCGCGCTGCGCGGGCGCAGCTTCCGGGTGCTCGGCGGCCGGAGCCGGCCCGTGGTGCGCGAGCACCTGGGCCCGGTGCGCACCGCGATCACCGGAGCCGCCGCCGCGGTCCTCGTCGTCGTCGCGCTCGGCGTGCCCGCGCTGGGCGCCGTGTCCGCGTCGCTCATCGACGGCCTCGGGTCGCTCGCGGGCAGCCATCGGTGGGACCTGTCGAACTACCAGCGCGTGCTGGCCAGCCCGGACCTGGCCCACCCGCTGGTGTTCTCGGCGTGGTTGGCCGCCGTGACGGCGAGCGCGGCCACGGCGCTGGCCGCGGTGTGCGCCCGGTTGCTGGCGGCGCGCCGCCACACGGCCGCGGGTCGCGCGCTGGACCTCGTGCTGCTGGCCGCGGTGGCGCTGCCGGGCATCGTCTTCGCGGCGGGCTACATCTTCGCCTACAACCTCCCGTTCTGGACCGTGCTGCACCTGCACCTGTACGGCACCACGGCGCTGCTGCTGCTCGCCTACCTGGCCACGGCGCTGCCGTCGACCACGCGCGTGCTGGCGGGCACCATGAGCCAGGTCCAGGACTCCCTGCTCGAGGCGTCGCGCGTCCACGGCCGTGGCGCCGTCCGGGCCTGGTTCGGCGTGGTGCTGCCCGTGGTGGCGCGCCCGCTGCTCACGGCCTGGCTGCTGACGTTCGCCGCGATCCTGCTCGAGTTGCCCGTGTCGCAGCTGCTGTCGCCGCCGGGCCGCCAGCCGGTCGCCGTGGGGATCGAGACCGCGCTCGGCAAGTACGACTTCGGCGGCGGCACCGCGCTGGAGGTCATCGCGGTGCTCGTCGCGCTCGCGGTGGTCGCGCTCGCGTTCGCCGCGTTCCGGCTGCTCGCGCCGCGGGGCTGGCGCGTGATCGGGAGGACCAGGTGAGCGGCACCGCACCGGCGGCCGGGCACCGGCTTGCCGTCCAGGGCGTCGAGAAGCGCTTCGGGGACACGCGGGCGCTGGGCGGCGTGAGCCTCGACCTCGAGCCCGGCCGGTTCCTCGTCCTGCTGGGCCCGTCGGGCTCGGGCAAGACGACGCTGCTGCGCGGGCTCGCCGGGATCGAGCGCTTCGACGCCGGCTCGGTCACGTTCGGCTCGCAGGTGGTCGCCGGGCCGCGCACGCACGTGCCGCCCGAGCGGCGAGGGCTCGCGATGGTGTTCCAGGACTACGCGCTCTGGCCGCACATGACGGTCGCGGAGAACGTGGGGTACGCGCTGCGCCGCGAGCGCCTCGACGGCCGTGAGCAGCGGCGGCGCGCGCTGGAGACGCTCGAGCGCGTGAGCATGCTCGAGAAGGCCGACGCCTACCCGCAGGAGCTGTCCGGGGGGCAGCAGCAGCGCGTGGCGCTGGCGCGCGCGATCATCGCGCGGCCGCCGCTGCTGCTGTTCGACGAGCCGTTGTCGAACCTGGACGCGCACCTGCGCGAGCAGCTGCGGGTGGAGATCTCCACCATCACGCGGGACACCGGCGCGACCGCGGTGTACATCACGCACGACCAGAGCGAGGCGTTCGCGCTCGCCGACGTCGTCGGGGTGCTCGACGCGGGCCGGCTGGCGCAGCTCGGCACGCCCGAGGAGGTGTACGCGCGCCCGGCGTCCCCGCTCGTCGCGCGCTTCACCGGGCTGTCCGGGACGTTCCGGGGGGTCGTGGCCGACCGGCTGGACCACCGCACCGCGGTGGTGCGCGTGGGGGACCACCGCATGGCGGCCGGCGCGCACCACGAGCTGCGGCCCGGCCACGAGGTGCAGCTCGCGATCCGGCCCTCGGCGCCACGCCTCGTCGACCCCGCCGCGCACCCCGGCGGCGCGCCCGACGGGCTCCTCGCGGGCCGCATCACCGACACGGCCTACCGCGGCCGCGGCTACGAGCACGTGGTGCGCACGGCGCACGGCGTGCTCACCGCGGTCTTCGACACCGCCGGCTGGGCGCGCGGCCGGGAGTGTCTGGTCGCGATCGACCCGGCGGCCTGCGTCGCCTTCCCTGCGACGTCGGCCGACTAACCACTGTTACTCTCTGACGCGAACCACCGCCTGAACCCGGGAGACCACCATGACCGCTGTCGCCCTCGTCGTCGCCGTCTTCCTCGCCTGCCTCGTCGAGGCCGTCGAGGCGACGACCATCGTGGTGGCGGCCGGCGCCACGCGGAGCTGGCGCTCCGCCCTGACCGGGACGGTGGTCGCGCTCCTCGTGCTCGCCGTCGGCGTCGCGGTGTTCGGGCCCGCGATCATGCGGCTGCCCATCGCCGCGCTGCGGATCGTCGTCGGCGGGCTGCTGCTCGTGTTCGGCCTGCAGTGGCTGCGCAAGGCGGTGCTCCGCGCGTCCGGGCGCAAGGCGCTGCACGACGAGGACGTCATCTACCGCCGGCAGGTCGCGGCGGCCCAGGAGGCGCGTGCCGAGAGCCGGCTCGGCGTCTCGGACTGGTACGCCTTCACCCTCTCGTTCAAGGGCGTGCTGCTCGAGGGCCTCGAGGTGGTGTTCATCGTGCTGACCTTCGCGACGAACCAGGGGAACCTGCCGCTGGCGGTCATGGGGGCGCTCGCGGCGGTCGTCATCGTCGTGGTCGTCGGTGCGGTGGTGCGCGGCCCGCTGTCCCGCGTGCCCGAGAACACGCTCAAGTTCGTCGTGGGCGTCATGCTCGCCAGCTTCGGCGCGTTCTGGGGCGCCGAGGGCGCCGGCGCCGTGTGGCCGGGGTCGGACGCGGCGCTGCTCGCGATCGCCCCGGCCGTGGCCGCGTACTGCGGGGTCCTCGTCTGGACGCTGCGGCGCGGCCGGCGCGAGCCGGTGGTGGCTCCGGTGCCGGCGCTGGTCGGCGCGCTCGTGGGGGCAGACGAGGCGCGGACGCCCGCCGACGAGCAGGCCGATGAGGGGGTCGGCCCGGCGCTCGCCGCCGCCGGCGGCGGGACGGGCGCGGCCGGCGCGGTCGCGGCGGCCGTCCCGGCAGCCGTGGCGACGGCCGGCCCCGCGGCATCGGCCGCACCTGCCCGGACGCCGGGCCGGCTCAAGGCCTTCGGGCTGTTCTGGTACGACTTCGTCATCGGCGACGACTGGCAGGTCGCCGCCGGAGTCATCGTGACGCTCGTGGCCGTGGCCCTCGCGAGCGCGTGGGCGGGATCGTGGGCGCTGGCCGTTGCCGGGCTGGCGTTGCTCATCCCCTACGGCACGCTGCGCGCGGCGCGCGGCTGAGCCCTCCGGCACGCTCCGCGGCGCGCGGACGACCGCCCGATGGCAGCTCCGCGCGGCGCGCGGCTGACCCCTACGGCACGCCTCGCGGGGCGCCCGGCTTGACCTCCTCGGCATCCCCGGGGGGCGCGCCCGGCTGACCCCTCACGCTCCGCGCGGCTGGCCCGGGCCAGGAGGAGGGCGCGTCAGCGGCCGTCCTCCGACTCCTCGGCGTACACGCGCGCGGCGTACTCCTCGAGCGCCCGCTCGCAGCCGGCCACGGCCTCCTCGGCCTCGCGGCGGCCGGGCGCGCCGAACTCGTCGCGCTCGGCCACCTTCTTCAGCCAGTTGACGAGCTTGGTGTAGTCGACCTCGTTCTCCTCGAGCTCGGCGTACGTGAAGTGGGACTTCGCGTACTCCTTCTCGACCTCCGCGATGAACCCCTGGCACCGGTCGACGATCTCCTCGTACTCGTCGGTCCGCGCCGCCTGGAAGACGTTGAGGATGCCCTGCTCGCCCGCGAGCACGCGCGACTCCAGCAGCACCGCCGTCCCGTCCATCTGGAGGATCTCGCGCTGCAGCTTGCGCAGCGCCCGCTCCGAGACGGCGCTGTACGGCAGCGTCGCCGCCGAGCTCTGCAGGTACACCGCCCCGAGCGCCTTGAGGCGCCGCCACACGGCGGCGCGCAGGCGCGTCGGCTCGGACGGGATGCGGTAGACGAGCAGCAGCCAGCGCTGCTCGGCCGGCTCGGGGGCGGCGGGCGCTGCGGCGGCGGGGGAGGCCATGCGCGGATCCTATGAGCCGCGCACCGGGCCGTGGGCCCACGGGGTGAGGCGCACGCCGGGCCCGCCGCCGGGCCGTGGACAATGTGCGCCGTGAACGACCTGGCGCACCTGCTGGTGGACACCCGCCTGGAGCTCGTGGGGGTGTTCGTCGCCGCACTGTCCGGCGGGCTGGCGGCCGTGCGCAAGGAGTTCGACCTGTTCGGCGTCCTGGTCCTGGCCTGGGCCACGGGGCTCGGCGGCGGCATGCTGCGCGACGTGCTCATCGGCGCCACCCCGCCGGTGGGCATCGCCGACTGGAGCTACATCGTCACCGCGCTGCTGGCGGGCCTGGCCGTGCTCCTGTTCCACCCGCGCGTGGCGCGCAACCGGCGCGCGGTGGTGGTGCTCGACGCCTGCGCGTTGGGCGTCTTCGTGCTCCTCGGCACCATGAAGGCCCTCGGCATGGGGGCCGGGATCACGGCCTCCGTGGTGGTGGGGCTGCTCACGGGCATCGGCGGCGGCATCCTGCGCGACATCCTGGTGAGCGAGGTGCCCCTGGTGCTCGCGGACCGTCGGCTCTACGCGATCCCGGCGCTCGTCGGCGCCGGCCTCACGGCGGCGCTGTGGCACGCCGGCTGGCTCAACGGGGCCACGCAGTGGCTCGTCGTCGTGCTCGTCATCGGGTTCCGGCTGCTCTCGCTGCGGCTGGGCTGGGTGGTCCCGGACGCGGCCTCGGCCCGAGCCTGGCGGCGCTCGCAGGGCGGCGTCGGGCGGGGCGTGGGCGGGCCCGGCAGCGCCGTGCCGCCCGAGGTCGACGGCGACGGCGCAGCCGCTGGTTCGTCGGACGACCCGGCCTGACCGGCCCGGTGCTCGCCGCGCGGCCGCCCGGGTGCCGCGTTACCGTGACTGGGCGGCCGGTGGACCAGCATCCCGGCCGCCCACCCGCCGGCGCGGCCCCTCGCCAGCCGCGGGTGAGCGGGTCCGGAGCGGGCCCGGTACCTCCCCCGGAGGAGTCGTCATGTACCTCGGACTGGGCATCTTCCTGCTCGTGGTGGGCGCCGTGCTGGCGTTCGCCACCTCGATCCACGTCAGCGGCATCGACCTCAGCCTCGTCGGCTGGATCCTCATGGCCGGGGGCCTGCTGGCCATCATCCTGTCGCTCGCGCTGCCGCGGCGGCGCGGGTTCGCGTCGCGCCAGGTGGTGCAGCGCGACCCCGTGACGGGCGCGGAGGTGCGCGAGGCCCGCGTCGAGGAGTAGCCGCCGCGGCGGGGGCCGCCGGCCCCCGTGCCGGAACGAGGGAGGACGTCATGCCAGGACGGAGCCCAGGGCCCAGCGTCAAGGACAAGGACCTCTACGAGCGGCTGCGCGACGAGGGCAACAGCAAGGAGAAGTCGGCTCGCATCGCGAACGCCAGCGCCGCCCGCGGCCGCGGCGCGGTCGCGGCCAAGGGTGGTGAGTCGGGCGACTATGCGGGCTGGACCGTCGACCAGCTGCACCGCAAGGCGGCCGAGGTGGGCATCCGCGGGCGGTCGTCCATGACCAAGCGGCAGCTCATCGACGCGCTGCGGCACCACTGAGCTGCGCGCCGGAGGGCGGGCCCGGCACCGGTCCCCGGGCCCGAGCCCTGGCCAGGGGCCGGGGGACGGGGGACCATGGTCCTATGCGTGCGATGTGGAAGGGGTCGGTCGCCTTCGGGCTCGTCAACGTGCCGGTCAAGCTCTACAGCGCGACCGAGGACCACGACGTGCCGCTGCACCAGGTGCACGACGCGGACGGCGGCCGCATCCGGTACCAGCGGGTGTGCGAGCTCGACGGCGAGCAGGTGCCGTACGAGCACATCGACCGGGCCTACGACGACGGCGAGCGCACGGTGGTGCTCACCAAGGACGACCTCGCGTCGCTGCCGGCCGAGCGGGACCGGGAGATCGAGGTGGTCGAGTTCGTGCCGAGCGAGCAGATCGACCCGATCATGCTCGACCGCACCTACTACCTCGAGCCGGACTCCAAGTCCACCAAGGCGTACGTGCTGCTGCGGCAGACCCTGGAGGCGACCGACCGCACGGCGGTGGTGAAGTTCGCGCTGCGCCAGCGCACCAGCCTGGCGGCGCTGCGGGTGCGCGGCGACGTGCTGGTGCTGCAGACCTTGCTCTGGGCCGACGAGGTGCGCGCGGCCGACTTCCCGTCGCTGTCGGAGAAGGTCCAGCTCACGGACCGCGAGCTGGCCATGAGCAAGCAGCTGGTCGACAGCTTCGCGGGTGACTTCGCACCCGAGCAGTACACCGACGAGTACCAGGTGCAGCTGCGCCAGCTCGTCGAGGCCAAGCTCGAGCGCGGCGAGGCGGTGGACACCGCCGCCACCTTCGGCGAGCGCGCCGAGGAGGCCGGTGGCGCGGAGGTGATCGACCTCATGGAGGCGCTGCGCAAGAGCGTCGCGGAGGCCAAGGCGAAGCGCGGCGGTGCGGCCGACGAGGCCGAGTCCCCCGCCCGCTCGCGCGCCCGCAAGAAGACGGGCTGACGCCGGTCACCGACCACGCCACCGTCCTCTCCCCGTTCGTCCCCTCTCATTCGTCCCCTCCCTCCCGTCCCCTCCCATCTGTCCCCTCCCATCTGTCCCCTCCCATCCGTCCCCTCCCATCCGGTCCGGCCGTCACCCCCTCGCCGAACACGGCAGTTGGTGTCGAACACGGCAGGCCGGATGGCCGTGTTCGACACCAACTGCCGTGCTCGCCGAACGGTGGGGCGGGTTGGGATGGGGCTGTGCGGTGGGACCGGCGGGACGGGTGTGCGCGCGGCGAGGACCTGCGGGATGGGTGTGCGGGCGGTGGGGACCGGGGGTCAGAGCTCGAGCGTCACCTCGTCGGGGTGCTTGTCCTCGCGCCAGCCGCGCCAGGACGGCGCCCGAAGGCGTGTCTCGGGGTCCTGCGACGGGTCCCCGGTCCATTCGGCCGCCGCCACCTCGCCGACGAGGGAGGGGCGCACCCACCGGGCGTACCGGGCGTCGATCCGGGGCACCCCCTCCAGGGGCGGGGTCCGCCGCTCGAGCGGGGCCAGCCGGGCGGCCGCCGCGCGGCGTTCCACGTCGGTGAACCCCGTGCCCACGCGACCGGCGTAGCGCAGCGCGCCGTCCGGGCCGGGCACCGCCAGCAGCAGGCCGCCGACGAAGCGGTCGTCGGACCGGGGCTCGCCCGCGTGCAGCGGGCGCCAGCCCACGATGACCACCTCCTGCATGAGCGTGTGCTTGAGCTTGAGCCACGCCCGCGAGCGGCCGCCGGCGACGTACGTCGAGTCCCGCCGCTTGGCCATGACGCCCTCGAGGCCGAGCCGCTGCGACGTGGCACCGGCCGCCTCGACGTCGCCGTCGAAAGCCGGTGGCACGTGCACCGGGGGCGATGCGTCGAGGACGTCGCCGAGCAGCCGGCGCCGCTCGTCGTACGGCGCGCCCAGCAGGGAGCGGGACCCCGCCTGGAGCACGTCGAACACCATGAGGTCCACCGAGCCGGTGTGGCGCTGCAGCCGCCGGAAGTCGGGGCGTCCCGCGGCGTCCAGCGCCACGATCTCGCCGTCGAGCACGACCGGCGGCTCGCCGCGCACCTGCTCGGCGAGCACGTGCAGCTCGGGGTAAGCGGCCGTGAGGTCCTGCCCCGTGCGGGACAGCAGCCGCAGCCGGCGGCCGCCGTCGGCGGTCGGCTCCACGACGGCGAGCGCGCGGTAGCCGTCCCACTTCATCTCGAAGGCCCAGCGCGGTTCGCGCGCCGCGCCGTCGGCCGTCAGCTCCCGCCGCTCGCCGGCCGTGGCCGGCGAGGCCAGCATCGGCCGCAGCGGCACGAGGATCGCGGCGTCGCGCCCCTCGTCCGGCCCGTCCGGCGACACCGGCGGCCGCGAGGAGCCCTCCGCGGCGGGGCCCGAGTCCCGGCCGGCCCCACCGCGCCCTGTGGTGCTCTCGTCGGCCGCAACGGCGGGCGGAGTGCTCTCGTCGGCCGCACCCGGGGCTGCGGCGCCCTCGTCGGGCGAGTCCCCGGGCTGGTCCTTGGTGCGGTGGATGAGCCACGAGCTCTCGTCGTCGGCCTTGCCCGTGCGGATGAGCGCCAGCCGGCGCGAGCCGCGCCGCTCGCTGTGCAGCGTGACGATGACCTCGGCGCCGTCGCGCCACTTCTCCTCGTCGTACGTGCCGTGGTCCCAGATCGAGACGGTGCCGCCGCCGTACTCGCCCTTGGGGATCTCGCCCTCGAAGTCGCCGTAGGCCAGCGGGTGGTCCTCGGTCTGCACGGCGAGGTGGTTCTGCGTCGACGACGTGGGCTCGCCCTTGGGCAGGGCCCAGGAGACGAGCACGCCCTCGTGCTCGAGGCGGAAGTCGAAGTGCAGCCGGCGGGCGTGGTGCTCCTGGATGACGAACCGCGGCGGCGCGCCGGCGGGGCGGGCCTCGCCGCTGCCGAACGGCTCGGGGGTGCGGGCAGGGTCGCGCTTGGCGTTGTACGCCTCGAGCCGGGCGAGGTGCTCGGGCGTCGGCTCCAGCTGAGCCAGGTGGCCCCCGGCGAGGCCCGCGAGCAGGTCCCCGTCGCGCTCGACGCGCGCCAGCACCTCGTCGTAGGTCAGGTGCCGCAGGCCGGGGTCGGCGATCTCCTCCCACGTGCGCGGCGCCGCGACGGTGGGCTGCGCGCGCCCCCGCAGCGAGTACGGCGCGATCGTCGTCTTGCTGCCGTTGTTCTGCGACCAGTCGACGAGCACCTTGCCGGCTCGCACCGACTTCTTCATGTCGCTCACGACGAGGTCCGGGTGCTCCGCCTCGAGGTACCGCGCCAGCTCGTGGGCGACCGCGCTCACCTGGTCGGTGTCCTGCCGGCCGTCGAGCGCCGCGTAGAGGTGGATGCCCTTGGAGCCGCTCGTGACGGGCAGCGGGTCCAGGCCCATGCCGCGCAGCACGTCCCGGGCGAGGAGCGCCACGTGGGCGCACTCCGGCAGGCCGGCGCCCTCGCCCGGGTCGAGGTCGAGCACGAACCGGTCGGGCGCCAGGTGCGCGCCGGCGCGGCCCACGCGCCACTGCGGCACGTGGATCTCGAGCGTGGCCGTCTGGCCCAGCCAGGTGAGGGTGGCGAGGTCGTCCACCAGCACGTAGTCGTTCGTCGAGCTCGTGTGCCGGATGCGGTGCGTGCGCACCCACGACGGCGTCGAGGCGTCCGCGTTCTTCTGGAAGAACACCGGGCCCTCGACGCCGTCGGGCCAGCGCTTGCGCGTGGCGACCCGGTGGCGCACGTGGGGCAGGAGCACCGGCGCGACGCGCGCGAGGTAGTCGAGCACCTCGCCCTTCGTCGTCCCGGTCTGCGGGTAGAGCACCTTGTCGAGGTGGGTGAGCCGGATGCGGTGCCCGTCGACCGTGACGGGCTGCGACGTCTCGGGGCTCATGGGCTCCTCCTGTGGGCTGTCCGTCGCCCCAGGGTCACCCGTGCGCGGCCGTCGCGCATCCGCGGCGCTGCTGGTCGCGGGGCTCCGGGGTGCGGTGGCGCGCGCACCGCCGCACGATGGAGGTCAGGGCGCGACCGCCGGTGGGGACACCGCCGCGGGCGCGTGGCCGCCGGGGTCCTGGGCGGCGCGCAGGGCGCGGGAGCGCCCCGCTCCGGAGGGAGACGACGATGAGCACTGGCACGGACACCGGCATGGGCGCGACGAGCGGCCCGCGGCCCATCGAGCAGGTGCGTCCCGGCATGCGCGTCCTCGACGTGGACGGCGCCGACATCGGCAGCGTCAAGGACGTGGTGCTGGGGGACCCGGAGGCGGCGACGGTGCCCGAGCCGCCCGCGGAGGCCGGCGGCGTCTCGGTGGCCAGCCCGGTGGGCGTGGTGGTCGGCGGTGGGGGTGTGGGCAACCCCGCCGGGGGACTGTTCGCCGCCGGGTTGGGCGACGACCTGCCCGAGGTCGAGCGCGCGCGGCTGCTGCGGGCGGGCTACGTGCTCGTCGACCTCGCGGGGCTGTTCGCGGGGCAGCGCTACGCGGCGGCGGACGACATCGCCGACGTGGCGAACGACCAGGTGCAGCTCGCGGTCGACGTCGACCACCTGGTGCACTGAGACGGCGTCAGGGCCGGGCGGCCGCCGGCCGGGCCTGCGGGCCGACGGGCGCCACGGCGAGCTCGTGGAGCAGGTGGAGGAACGCCCGCGCGAACGGGTGGTCGGCCGTCTCGTCGCGCAGCCGCTCCCAGTCCACCTGCTCGCGCAGCGCCCGCGCCATCGCCAGCAGCGGCGTGAGGTCGCAGTAGTGCTCTCCCAGCACGCGCATCTTCGCCGAGAGGATGTCCGTCGCGGACAGCACGGGCATCCGCACCGCGAGCACCTCGAGCACGTCGCTGCTGGCCAGCATCTCGTCGGTGACGGGCTCGCCGACCATCCGGAACAGGACGTCGACGAGCGCCCCGCGGTGGTACGCCTTGAAGAGCCAGTTCTCCGGCGGGTCGGACAGCTCCAGGCCGGCGGCCGCGATCGCCTCGCGGGCGCGCGGCACGTCCGCCTCGCGCACGGCGAAGTCGGCGTCGTGGCTGGGCTCGGGCGCCCCGCGCGCCCACGCCGCGTAGCCGCCGACGAGCGCGAACGGGACCCCCGCGTCCTCGAGCGCGACGGCCACCAGGCGCAGGCCGTCCTGGAGGGCCGCACGATCGTCCATCCGACGTTCCTACCCGACGCCGCGCGCGTCGGCACCCCGGCAGGGAGGATCGACCAGGTGCGCGTCGCGACGTTCAACATCCTCCACGGGCGCTCGCTCGTCGACGGCCGCGTCGACGTCGCGCGGTTCGCCGACGCGGTGCGCCGCATCGACGCGGACGTGCTCGCGCTGCAGGAGGTGGACCGCGACCAGCCGCGGTCGCTGCAGGCCGACCTCACCACGGTCGCGGCGCGGGCGGCCCACGCCAGCGAGCACCGGTTCGTCGCCACGCTGCACGGCGTGCCGGGGACGTGGACCGCCGCCTCCGGGATGGAGCAGCCGGACACGGCGGCCTACGGGATCGCCCTGGTGTCGCGGTTCCCGGTGCGGGCGTGGCACGTGACCGCGCTGCCGGCCCTGGCCCGGACCGTCCCCGTGCTGCACCCGGGCCACCGGTGGCCCCAGCTCACGCGCGACGAGCCCCGCGCCGCGGTGTGGGCCCTGCTGGACGCGCCGCAGGGGCCCCTCACGGTGGTGGCGACGCACCTGAGCTTCATCCCGGGGTGGAACGTGGTGCAGCTGCGCCGGCTCGCGCAGGCCTGCCGCACGCTGCCGCGCCCCCTCGTCCTGCTCGGCGACCTCAACCTCGAGACGCGGGCCGCCGTGCGGGCCACGGGGTGGCAGCCGGCGGCGCAGGCGCCGACGTTCCCCGCCGCAGCGCCCGTGCGGCAGATCGACCACGTGCTGCTCGACGGCGACGTGCGGGTCGTGGGCCGCCCGGTCGCGCTGGACGCGGGCGTCTCCGACCACCGCCCCCTGGTGGTCGACCTCGCCCTGGGTGGGACCCCGGCGTGAACTCCCACCCCCGGTGATCGAGGGTGGGGGCGCCGCGGCTCAGCGGTCGGCGACGGGGGCCGTCTCCGGTGCGTCGCGGTCGTCCGGACGGACGAGGTCGTCGAGCAGGTCGGTGCTGGGCGCCGCGCGCCGGGCATTGGCCACCACACGCTCCGCGAGCGTGCGCAGCTTGACGTTGGAGCGCATGGACGCGCCCCGGAGCAGGTCGAACGCCTCCTCGATGGACACGCCGGTGCGGGCCGCGGTGACGCCCATCGCCTGGTCGATGACGGCCCGTCGCTCGTCGGCCTGCCGGATCTGGCGCGTCGCCTCGTCGGCGGCGAGCAGGCGCACGGCGGCCGTGACGTCGATGAAGTGCCCCGTGATCTCGGTGACGCGCGCGCCGGCGCCGGAGGGCTGGGCGTCACCGACGGCCGCCAGCACGCGCTCCTGGCCCTGGGCGTCGAGGATGCGGTGCAGGGACGCGAACGTACCGCCCAGCAGGCTGGTGCTCGTCAGTGCGCCGGCGTAGCGCTCCCGGTCGTCCGGGTGCTTGTGGGCCAGGATCATCGCCGTGGTCGGCACGACCTCTCCTGGCTCGAAGCCGTGCATCCGGTACACCTCGTCCGACCACCACCACCGGTCGTTCGTGACGTCGTACCGGAAGGCCCCGGTCTGGAACGACACCCCGGAGGTGAGGGCGCCGGCGACGTCCTTCGCGTTGCTCGCCATGTCGGGTGCTCCCCTCGCGAGTCCTGCGGGGCCGTGACCTGACCCGCCACGACGCTACGCACCGGGGCCCGAATTTCGCAACAGCGCCCGTCCCGAAACGGACGCCCGTGGTCAGAACACGGGTCGCCCGCCCGTGACCCCCAGCACGGTCCCCGACACGTAGCTCGCGTCCCGCTGCGAGGCCAGGAAGACGAACGCGGGTGCCACCTCGGCCGGCTGCCCGGCCCTGCCCAGCGGCGTGTTCTGCCCGAACGTCGTCAGGTGCTCCGCGTCCTGCGTCGCGGGCTGCAGCGGAGTCCAGATGGGTCCCGGTGCGACCGTGTTGACGCGGATCCCGCGCGAGCCCAGCTCCGCCGCGAGGTTGACCGTGATGTTGACGATCGCCGCCTTGGTCGACGCGTAGTCCACCAGCGGGCCGGACGGCTGGTAGGCCTGGATCGACGACGTGTTGATGATCGACGCGCCGTCCGGCAGGTGCGGCAGCGCCGCCTGGGTGACCCAGAGCAGCGCGTAGAGGTTGGTGCGCACCACGCGCTCCAGCTCGTCGCTGTCCAGGTCGGCGATGCCGTCGCGCCGTGCCATCTGGAACCCGGCGTTGTTGACGAGGATGTCGAGCGCCCCGAGCCCGTCCACGGCGTGCTGGGGCAGGGCCCGCGCCGTGGCCTCGTCCGTGAGGTCGCCGGGCAGCAGCGTCACCCGCCGGCCGGCGGCGCGCACCCAGTCCGCCGTGGCCTCGGCGTCGGCCTGCTCCTCCGGCAGGTAGCTGATCGCCACGTCGGCGCCCTCCCGCGCGAAGGCGATCACGACGGCCCGGCCGATGCCCGAGTCGCCGCCGGTGACGAGGGCCCGCCGGCCGGCGAGCCGACCCGCGCCGACGTACGACGCCTCGCCGTGGTCGGGGACGGGCTGCATGGCGTCGGTGAGCCCGGGGGGCTCCTGGCGCTGCGGGGGGAAGGACTGCTCGTCGTGCGTCATGCGCACCTCCACCTGGGAGCAGGTGGCCGTGACCGGACCTCCCTCCACGCTAGGCGACGGTGCGGGGGGCGGGCACCTCGAGATGCACCCGCCGCGGTCGTCGGCCACAGTGACGGGACGACGACGTCCCCGGGCTCGGGACTCACGGGCACCGCGGGGCACGCCGCGAGGAAGGCCTGACATGACCCGCGACGACACGACGACCCACGCCGGCTACGGCGAGGGCAACCCGGTGCTCGTGCTGGCGATGGGCGAGCTCGACTGGTCCGGCCAGCCGCAGCCGGTGTTCCCGCTGCGGCGCCAGCGGACGACGATCGGCTCGGCGCCGGATGCCGACGTGCGGCTGGACGGGCTCGCTCCGGTGCACGCCGAGGTACGGCACGACGATCGGGACGACTACGTGCTCACGCTCCTGGCCCCGGGGCTCGCGCCCATGTCCACGGGCGACACCCCGACCGACCTGCCCGCGCCGCAGGTGCTGCACTCGGGCGCCACGGTGCGGCTCGGCTCGTGGGCGCTGACGTTCCAGCGCGCGGAGGCCGCGGACCACGGCCGCCCGGCCGGTGGGCGGTCCGGGGGCGAGGGTGAGCGCGGCGCCGGCCAGCCGCCGCGGCCGGACTACCGCGCGGACCACGAGGGCGCCGCACGCCGCGAGGGCGACGGACGGTAGCGGTCGGGGCCCGCGAGCCGCGGGGGCGTGATCCGGTGGCGCGCGCCGCGCGGTCAGCCGTGCCCGAGCAGGCCGCGCACCGCGTCCTCGACACCGTCGTCCGCCACGGCGAGCAACGTGATGTCCGTGGGCGCGAGCCGCAGCCGCCGGATGCCGCTCCAGCGCGGGTCGGGCGTGGTCTCGACGCGCAGGCCCCGCGTCAGCGGCACCACGGTGGTGGCGAGCGAGGCGACGCCGCGGTGGCCGCGCTGCAGCCACGCGCGGCGGTGGAGCACGACGAGCTCGGAGCCCGTGGTCTCCACGACGGCTGCCTGCAGGGCCATGGGCCACGCGCCCTGCACGGTGCGCACGAACCCGTTGCCGGCGCGTCGCGCGGTGCGCCGACGGCGCAGCACGAGGGGGCGCAGCTGGGGGTCGTGGCGGGACAGGTCGCGGTGGTGGCTCACCAGGCCGATGTCGTCGAGCCCGAGGGCGTCCAGCGGCATCTCGGGCACCCGCTGCGGCGGACCGCCTGGCGTGCGCCAGAACGCGCGCACGTCGGCCAGCAGGGCGAGCACCACGTCGGCCGACGCGCCGTTGTAGGGCACCTCGACCGTCACGCCGCCGGTCGCGTGCAGCCGCAGCCGGCCGTCGAGCAGGTCCGTGCTGTCCTGGACGGCCAGCAGGTCGCCCGCCGCCAGCCACCGGCGCACGCGGCCGTCCGGTGCCGCGGGCACGCGGGACCAGACCTCGACGCCGTCGGACCGGACCGCGACCACCGTGTCGTACAGGTCCATGCCGGCGCGTGCGTCGCGGCGCTCGAGGGGCCGGGGGACCTTGACGACGGTGCGCGCACCGTCGAGGTCGACCACGTCCCGGAACAGGGGAGGGACCTCGTCGGGCGTGAGCACGGGAAGGATCCACGGACCGAACGCGTCCAGCTCGGGGGTGCGTACCCAGGTCGACGTCGACATCGGGAACCCTCCCTGCGGGGCGACCGCCGTGTCGCCCGTTGCGGCCCGCTCGGTGGGACGGCGGGCAGCGCCAGGCTAGCAGGATAGGTCCCGTGACGGACGAGGTGGACGACGAGGTCAGGCGGCGGGAGCCGGGGGAGCGCTGGCTGACGCCGGGCATCGCGTCGGTGGGGATCGCGTCCTTCGGCTCGGACGCCGGCCACGAGCTCGTGACGAGCCTGCTGCCGGGCTTCCTCACGACCACCCTGCACGCCGGCCCGGCCGCGCTCGGCGCCATCGAGGGCGTCGCGGACGCGCTCGTCGGCGTGGCGAAGCTGGCCGGCGGCCCGCTCGCCGCCGACCGGGACCGCCGCGGGCGCCTGGCGTCCGGCGGCTACCTGCTCACCGCGGTGGCGACCGCCGCGATCGGGCTGACCACCGCCGTGTGGCAGGTGGCGGTGCTGCGGGCGGTGGCGTGGGCGTCGCGCGGCGTGCGCTCGCCGGCGCGCGACACGCTCCTCATGTCGCTGACGCCGCCGCGCGCGTACGGCCGGGCGAGCGGCCTGGAGCGGGCGGGGGACAACCTGGGTGCGCTCGTGGGGCCGCTGCTGGCGGCCGCCCTCGTCGCCGCCGTGGGCGTGCGGCACGCGATGCTGTGGGCCTTCGTGCCCGGGCTCCTGGCGGTCGCGGCGATCGGCGTCGCCGCGCGGGAGGCGCGCCGCAGCCTCGCCGCGCCGGGAGGCCGCCGGCGGCTGAGCTTCAACCTCCGTGAGCTGCGCGAGGCGGGCCTGGCGCGCGTGCTGGTGCCGGTCGCGTGCTTCGAGATCGGCAACCTGGCGACGACGTTCCTCATCCTGCGGGCGACGACGCAGCTGGAGACGGCGGGCCGATCCGCCACCGCGGCGACGAGCCTGGCCATCCTCATGTACGCCGCGCACAACGCGGCGGCCACCGGCGCGGCGCTCGTCGGGGGCTCGCTCGCGGACCGGCGCGGTCCGCGGGTGGTGCTGCTGGCGGGCGCGGTCCTCTACGTCGGCGGGTACCTGGTGTTCGGGCTGGGGCCCGCCGGGTGGGGGGCGCCGCTCGTGGGCTTCCTGCTCGCGGGCCTGGGCATCGGCCTGGGCGAGACCTCGGAGTCCACGTTCGTCGCACGCCAGCTGCCCGACCACCTGCGCGGCAACGGCTACGGGCTGCTCGGCGTGACGCAGGCGGTGGGCGCGCTCGGTGCCTCGCTCGTCGCCGGCGTGCTGTGGGCCGCCGGCTCGGCCGGCCTCGCGTTCGGCTACGCCGCCGCGTGGATGGCCGCCGCCGCGGTGCTGGTGGTCACACTGCGGCCTGGTTCTCCAGGTACAGCGCCGGCGCGATGACGTCGCCGGCGGCGTCGACGCGGTAGGCCAGCGGCTGCGCGGGGACCACGCGCAGCGTGTCGCCCTCGTCCTGCTCGCGGCCCTCGACCACGCGGCGCAGCGCGCGCAGCGAGTCGGTGTGGGCGACGACGAGCACGGTGCGTCCCGCGGCGAGGGCCGGCTGCAGCTCGTCCTGCCACAGCGGCGTCAGGCGGTCCTCGACCTGGCGCAGCGACTCGCCCTCGCCGAACGGCAGGTGGTCGACCACGTCGGCGCCCGGGCGCCACGGCAGCGAGCGTGCGCGCTCCGGGCTCGCCGCGGGCGGGCGGCCGTCGGTGGAGAACCGCCACTCGCTCATCGACTCGGCGCCGAACAGCTCGATCGCGCGCGGCTTGGCCACGCCGGTGAGGCATCCCAGGTCGCGCGCCGCGAGCCGCCACGTGGTCACCCGCGGGGTGTCGGGCCGGCCGAGCCGCGCGACGACGGCGTCCGCCGTCTGGACTGCGCGGGCCAGGGGCGAGGTCACGACGAGGTCGACGTGCACGCCGCGGCTCACCAGGAGGTCGGCCACGCCGTGGGCCTCGGCGACGCCCGTGGTGGTCAGCTCAGGGTCCAGCAGCCCCGCGAAGGCCTGCCGGGCGTCCGCCAGGCTCTGTCCGTTGCGCAGCAGGATGAGGACGGTCACGAGATCAGACCGTAGGCCAGATCGGGGCGCGCGGCGCAGATCTCGTGCGCGACCTCGGCAGTCGCCGTCTCATCGCGTGGTTCGGGGAACAACCACGGCGTCCTGGTACTTACCATGTGTGAAGCAATCCCCCCGACGACGCCCTGGAGGCGGTCTCCCGCATGCCCCGCTCCACCTTCATCCCCGCCGACCACCCACGGTACAAGTGGGTCGCGCTGAGCAACACGACGCTCGGCATGCTCATGGCGACGATCAACGCCAACATCGTCCTCATCTCGCTGCCGGCGATCTTCAAGGGCATCGACCTCAACCCGCTGCAGCCGGGCAACGTGAGCTACCTGCTGTGGACCCTCATGGGCTACATGCTCGTGACGGCAGTGCTCGTCACCACGTTCGGCCGGCTCGGGGACATGTACGGGCGCGTGCGGATCTACAACCTCGGCTTCGTCGTCTTCACCATCGGCTCCGTGCTGCTGTCGATCGACCCGTTCACGGGCCAGCACGGCGCCATGTGGCTCATCGGCTTCCGCCTGCTCCAGGCGGTCGGCGGCTCGATGCTCTTCGCCAACTCGACCGCCATCATCACCGACGCCTTCCCGCCGGACCGCCGCGGCTTCGCGATGGGCATCAACCAGGTCGCGGCGATCGCCGGCACGTTCATCGGCCTGCTGCTGGGCGGCGCGCTCGCGGTGGTGCACTGGCGCTGGGTCTTCCTCGTCTCGGTGCCCGTCGGCATCATCGGCACCATCTGGTCGTACCGGTCGCTGCACGAGACCGGCGAGCGCAACCCCGGCCGCATGGACTGGGCCGGCAACCTCACGTTCCTCCTCGGCCTGACCGCGGTGCTCGTGGCCATCACGTACGGCATCCAGCCCTACGGCACCTCCACCACCGGCTGGACCAACCCGTGGGTGCTCGGCGGCATCGTCGGCGGCGCCGCCGTGCTGGTGCTGTTCGCGGCGATCGAGCTGCGCGTGCCGCAGCCGATGCTCGACCTTCGGCTGTTCCGCATCCGCGCCTTCAGTGCCGGCAACCTCGCGTCGCTGCTGGCGTCCATCGGCCGCGGCGGGCTGCAGTTCATGCTCATCATCTGGCTGCAGGGCATCTGGCTGCCGCTGCACGGCTACAGCTTCGAGTCCACGCCGCTGTGGGCCGGGATCTACATGCTCCCGATCACCGTCGGCTTCCTCATCGCCGGCCCGCTGTCCGGCATCCTGTCCGACCGGTTTGGCGCCCGGGCCTTCGCGTCGATCGGCCTGCTGCTCGTGGCCGCGACGTTCCTGCTGTACCTCGCGCTGCCGGTGAACTTCCAGTACTGGCAGTTCGCGGTCATCTCGTTCCTGTCCGGCATCGGCTCGGGCATGTTCGGGGCGCCCAACCGGACGGCGATCATGAACTCCGTGCCCGCCCGGCAGCGCGGGGCCGCGTCGGGCGTCACGGGCACGCTGCAGAACGCCGGCGGCTCGCTGTCCATCGGGGTGTTCTTCTCGCTCATGATCGTCGGCCTGGCGTCCTCGCTGCCGTCCACGCTCAAGGCGGGCCTGCTGGCGCACGGCGTCCCCGGGGCCGCGGCCTCGCAGATCGCCAACCTGCCGCCGGTCGGCAGCCTGTTCGCCGCGTTCCTGGGCTACAACCCGATCCAGACGCTGCTCGGTCCCACGGGCGTGCTCGACCACCTCAAGCCGCAGGACGCGGCCGCCCTGACGGGCCAGGAGTTCTTCCCCACGCTGGTCTCGGGGCCGTTCCACGACGGGCTCGTCGTCGTCTTCATCGTCGCCGCCGCCATGTCGGTCATCGCCGCCGTCGCGTCGCTGGCCCGGGGCCAGCGGTTCGTCCACGAGGAGGTCGTCCTCGCGCCGGCCGGGGACGTCCTCGACGGGGTCGGCTCGCTCGAGGAGGCGGCCGCGCCGGACGACGCGCCGGCACTGACCGGGGTGGACCGCCGGGCGCGGGGCACGGCACCGGCCGCGGGGTCGGACGCGCCGTGACCGCGCCCGAGCCGGCCGACGACGCGCGGTCCGAGGTGGCCGCGCGTCTCACCCCGGCGCTGCTGCGCATCGGCCGGCGCATCCGGCCCGCGAGCGGTGATCTCGCCGTCGGGCACTTCTCCACGCTCGCCACGCTCTACCGGTACGGCCCGCACCGGCCGAGCGACCTGGCGCGCATCGAGCGGTTCTCCGCGCCGGCGGTGACGCGGATCGTCGGGGCGCTCGAGGAGCGTGGCCTCGTCGTGCGGCGGCCCAGCCCGGACGACGCGCGCTCGACGCTCGTCGAGATCACCGACGCCGGGCGGGACCTGCTGGTCGCGACGCGGACCGAGCAGGCGCACGGTGTCGGCCTGCTGCTGGCGGTGCTGGACGACGACGAGCTCGCCGCGGTGGCGGGCGCGCTCGACGCGCTGGAGAAGGTGGCGCGCGAGGCGAGCACGGTGCTGGTGGCACCGGCAGTCTGAGACCAGGTCACGCACGCCAGGCCGCGGGCCGCCGCCCGGCCACGAGCGAGCCGGTGGTGACGAGCGCGAGCGCCACGGTCGCGCCGGCCAGCCCCGCGGCGAGCGAGGCCCGCAGCACCAGCAGCGCACCCGCCGCCGCGCCGAGCGCCATCGCCAGCACGGCGAGCAGACGGCGCGCGAACGGCCGCCCGGCGGCGTCGGCAGCGATGCCGGTGAGCGTCATGGTGAGCACGGTCGTCGTGAGGTCCGGCACCGCGAGGCGCCGCGCCACGGTGTTCTGCGCACCGAGGGCGATCGCCAGCAGCCCGGTCATGAGCCAGGTCGCGGCGCGGGCCCGCGGGTCGGCCGTCGCGACCACGGTGGCGGCCGCGACGAGCGTGAGCTCGGCGGCGCACGTGCCGGCGAGGAGCGCGGCCCGGTCCGGGGGGCGGCGGCGCAGCGCGAGGCCGGCCGCGCCCGCACCGACGAGGAACCCGGCCAGCGCGACGAGCGACCCGACGAGGGAGAACCCGGGCGCGCCGGCGGCGGCGAACCCGAGGAAGACGACGTTGCCGGTCATGTTGGCGACGAACACGCGGTCGAGCCCGAGGATGCTCGCGGCGTCCACCACCCCGGTGACGAACGTCAGCGCGAGGAGCAGCGCCGGCAGCGGGCCGTGGGCCGGGTCGTGCAGCAGGCCGGGTCGCGGGTCGGGGGCGCTCATCGCGTCATCCTCACCCGGCCGGGCGCCGGTGCGCGCGACGAGGGTGGAGCTTGCTGCCCGGCCCGGACCGGGGGCCGGGGTTGACACCTCGAAGTCAGTCAGTAAGCATTGACGCAATGTCTGCTGAGTGGAATGCGGTGGAGGGGCGAGCGGCACGGCACGCGGCGCTCGCGGACCCGGCGCGGCTGCGCATCGTCGACCTGCTCGCTCTCGGCGACGCCTCGCCGGGAGAGCTCCAGGCGGCGCTCGGGCTGCCGTCGAACCTCCTCGCGCACCACCTCGGCGTGCTCGTGGCGGCCGGGATGGTGAGCCGCAGCCGGTCGCACGGCGACCGCCGCCGCACCTACCTGCGCCTGGTGCCCACCGCGTTCGACGGCCTGCTGCCGGACGCCCGGGTCACGGTGCGCCGCGTCGTGTTCGTGTGCACCGGGAACTCCGCGCGCTCGCAGCTCGCGGCCGCGCTGTGGCGCCGGGACAGCGCGATCCCCGTCGCCTCGGCCGGCACTCACCCGGCGGCCGCGATCGAGCCCCTGGCCGTGGCGACCGTCGCCCGGCACGGCCTGGCGCTCGCGGCGGCGCGGCCGCGCGCCGTGGCCGACGTGGTGCGCGGCGACGACCTGGTCGTCACGGTGTGCGACCAGGCCCACGAGGAGCTCGGCCGCGCCGCGCGCGTGCACTGGTCGGTGGCCGACCCGGCGGTCGCCGGCACGGATGCCGCGTTCGACGCCGCGTTCGAGGAGCTGGCGCGGCGCGTCGACGTGCTCGCGCGGCACACGGTGGCGGCGTGACGCGCCCCGAACCGTCCGAACCCACCGAACCGTCGGGCCTCGCCGAACCGTCCGAACCCGCCGAACCGTCCGAACCCACAGAACCGTCCGAACCCACAGAACCGTCCGAAGGAGCCCCCGTGCCGAACGACCGCGCGAGCGTCCTGTTCGTCTGCATCCACAACGCCGGCCGGTCCCAGATGGCCGCCGGCTTCCTCTCGGCGCTGTCCGGCGGCGCGGTGGAGGTGCGCTCGGCGGGCTCGACGCCCGCCGACGCGGTGAACCCGGTGGCCGTCGCCGCGATGGCCGAGGTGGGCATCGACATCGCCACGGAGCGCCCCAAGGTCCTCACGGGGGAGGCGGTCCGCTCGTCGGACGTTGTGGTCACCATGGGCTGCGGCGACACGTGCCCGTTCTTCCCCGGCACGCGCTACGAGGACTGGGTGCTCGACGACCCGGCGGGGCAGCCGATCGAGGTGGTGCGGCCCATCCGCGACGCGATCCGCGCGCGCGTGCTCGGCCTGCTCGACGAGCTGGGCGTCGCGCCGGTGCTCGGGTAGCGCGGCGTCGCCCGTCGCCCTCGTCGCCCGCCCCGCGTGCCGGAGGTCGGGCGGGTCGCACCGGTGGCGGCCCGCCCGACGGCGACCTCAGGCGGACGCGACCGGCTTCCGGGCCCGGACGACCGCCGGGTGTACGCCGTTGTCCCGGCGCGCCGTGAACGTCACGTCGGCGTCGACGAAGCCGGCGCGCGCGAGGAGGTCGACGTACTCGTCGTCGGACAGCGCGCCGCCCGCGCAGCTCGCCAGCTCGCCCAGCTCGGCGCGCCGCTCGTCGGACAGCGGTGCCTCGGCGACCACGTCCGCCACCCGGAGCCGGCCGCCCGGTGCGAGCACCCGGAACGCCTCGGCGAGCACCGCCGGCTTGTCGGGCGAGAGGTTGATGACGCAGTTGGAGATGACGACGTCCACGGACGCGTCGTCGAGCGGCAGGTCCTCGATGACGCCGCGGCGGAACTCGACGTTGGTCGTGCCGGCGCGCTGGGCGTTGGCGCGCGCCACCGCCAGCATCTCGTCGGTCATGTCGACCCCGTAGACGCGGCCCGTCGGGCCCACCTGGCGCGCGGCGAGCAGCGCGTCGATGCCACCGCCGGAGCCGAGGTCGAGGACGCGCTCGCCCGCGGCCAGGTCGGCGATCGCCGTGGGGTTGCCGGAGCCCATCGACGCGGCCCGGGCCTCGGCCGGCAGGCCCGCGACCTGCGCCTCGTCGTAGAACGCGGGGGTGGCGCCCTCGGGGCAGCACCCCGCGCCGCCCACCGCCGCGGTCACCGCGAGGGCGTAGTGCTCGCGCACCTCGTCGCGCATGTCGTTCATGGCTCCTCCTAGAAATTGATGTTGATCGATGCCCCGACCCTGGACCAGGGATCGACGGTTGTCAATATCGACGTTCGTCTATCAACGGGTCATACTGGGCGGATGGATCCCGTCCCGACCGTCGCGGGCTGCTGCACGCCCGTGACCGCCCCGGCCATGTCGCCCGCCGACGCCGCGGCGCTCGCCACCCCGCTCAAGGCGCTGGCCGACCCGGCCCGGCTGCGGCTGCTGTCGCTCATCGCGGCGCACGAGGGCGGGGACGCGTGCGTGTGCGACCTCACGGAGCCGGTCGGCCTGAGCCAGCCCACGGTGTCCCACCACCTCAAGGTGCTCGTCGACGCCGGGCTGCTCACGCGCGAGAAGCGGGGCGTGTGGGCCCACTACGCGCCGGTGCCAGGCGCGCTCGACGCGCTGGTGGCCCACCTCGGCGTGCACCTCGTCCCGGGGGCGGAGCTCGGCTCGCCCGGGGGAGCGGCGGCATGAGCGGCGTGCGGGTGGTCCCCATGACCGCCGCGCACGCCGACGCCGTGCTGCGCATCTTCGGCGAGGGTGTCGCCACGGGCCACGCGACGTTCGAGTCCGCCGTGCCCACCTGGGCGGAGTGGGACGCCGGCCACCTGGCCGCGCACCGGTTCGTCGCGGTCGACGACGAGGGCGCCGTCCTCGGCTGGGTGGCGGCGTCGGCCGTCTCGGGGCGGTGCGTCTACGCGGGCGTCCTCGAGGACTCGCTGTACGTCGCGGAGGCGGCACGCGGGCGCGGCGTGGGTCGCGCGCTGCTGGACGCGCTCCTCGCGTCGGCGCGCGCGGCGGGCGCATGGACCGTGCAGGCCGGGATCTTCCCCGAGAACGCGGCCAGCGTCGCGCTGCACCGCGGCGCCGGGTTCCGGCTGGTGGGGACCCGGGAACGCCTCGGCCGCATGACGCACGGGCCCCTCGCCGGCCGGTGGCGGGACGTGCTGCTGCTCGAGGCCCGCCTGCCCACCACGTGAGCTCCGCGGCGGCGCCGGACCGCCCGGCCCCGGCGTGCGGAGGGCCGAGGCCGATGCCGTAGGATGGGTCGGCCTTGTGCCCGGGTGATCCCGGCGCGCGTGGCTCCAGCTTCCCGGCCTCCTGGTCGGGGTCGGTCCAGACGCAGAACATCGCAGAGGTGGCAACGCCATGGCCAGCAAGGCCCAGGACGTCCGTCCGAAGATCACGCTCGCCTGCACGGAGTGCAAGGAGCGGAACTACATCACCAAGAAGAACCGGCGGAACGACCCCGACCGGCTCGAGCTGAAGAAGTACTGCCCGCGCGACGGGCGCCACACGCTGCACCGCGAGACCCGCTAGTCCCTGCGGACCGTGCCGGTCGACGCCTCGTTCGTCGGGCGGGTGTACCCGCCCGACGAGCCCCGTACGGTGACGCGCGCCGAGATCGCCGCCTTCGCGGAGGCGGTCGGCGCCACCCACCCCGCGCACACCGACCCGGTGGCGGCCCGTGCGCTCGGCCATGCCGACGTCGTCGCGCCGCCCACGTGGGCGGTCGTCGTCGCGCAGCGGGCCGAGTCCGCCTACGTCGAGGACCCGGCCGCCGGCATCGACTTCTCCCGCGTGGTCCACGCCGAGGAGCGGTTCGCGTACGTCCGGCCCATCGTCGCCGGCGATCGCCTGGTCACCACCCTGCACGTCGACGGCGTCGTCGAGCGTGCTGGTCTGGCCATGGTGACCACGCGGGTCGAGGTGGCCGACGAGGCCGGCTCGCCCGTCGCCACGGTGACCTCCACGCTGGCGGTGCGCTCATGAGCCCGCGGCTGTCCGAGCTCGCCGTGGGGCAGGAGGTGGCCCGGGGCGCGCTGCACGTCGACCGCGCGCGCCTGGTGCGGTACGCCGCGGCATCCGGCGACCAGAACCCTATCCACCAGGACGAGGCGACCGCGCTGGCGGTCGGCCTGCCCGGGGTGATCGCCCACGGCATGTGGACCATGGGCGCGGCCGTCCAGGTCGTCGTCGACTGGGTCGGCGACCCGGGGCTCGTCGTCGGCTACGGCACGCGCTTCACGCGGCCGGTGCCGGTCCCGGCCGGGGCCGACGTGACCCCGTCGGTCGTCGCGACCGTCGGCGCGCTCGACGCCGACGCGGGCACCGCGCGCCTCGACCTGGACGTCACGCTCGACGGCGCCAAGGTGCTGGGCAAGGCCCAGGTCACCGTCCGCCTCCCCGCCTGACCCGCGCCGCCCACCTCCTCCGCCGGCCGCCACCTCCTCCGCCGGCCGCCACCTTCTCCGCCGGCCCGGACCACCCCCCCGCGCCTGACCCGGACCAGCCGCCACCACGCGACCCGCACTCGTCGCGCCTGCGCCACCGGACCTGTCACTGCCGCTCGCACCGCCGCTCCCGCCGGCGCCGTGGCGGTTCCCGGGCCGGGCGAGGGCGCCATGGTGCGCGGTCTCGTTGGCCGATGCGCGCGGGATGGCGCCCTCGCGGGGGCTCCTGGTCCCCAGGGCGCCATCGTGACTGGCCCGGCTGGGCTGGGCTCGGGCGGGGCGGCCGCAGGTCGGGGCGAGGGGATGCGGGCCCGGGGCGGGGGATCGGCGGATCAGGGGCGGCGGGGCTGCGGGCTCGCCAATCGCGCCTGGCGGCGCCGTGGGGGCTCCCGGCCCGGGTGAGGGCGCCCTGGCGCGCTCTTTCGTCGACCGACGCGCGCGCGAGGGCGCCCTCGCGAGAGGTGGCGCCGCCGAGGGCGCCGGCCGGTGGCGTGGCCGGGGTGCCCGCCGGTGGGGCGAGCGCGGGGTGACAACGGGTGCCGACGCTGCAGGCGGGATGGCCGAAGGCCCCGGCCGGCGGCGCGTGGGGGTGCGGAAGGGTGGGGCGGTGCCCGGGAGTGTCGACGCGTGGCACGGCGCCGGGGGTGCCGAGGGGTGGCGCGCCGGGGTGCCGACAGGTGAGGCGGCGCCGGGGGTGTCGAGGGGGTGCGCCGAGGGTGCCTGTGAATGGCGCCGAGGGGCGGTGGGGCCGTGTCAGGCGGGTGGGGGGCCTGTCGTGGTGCCGACGACGAGGTTGACGGGCAGGTCCAGCGACTCCGGCTCCTCGCCCTCGAGCAGCCGGGCCGCCTCGTGGCCCGCCGCCCGGCCCTTCTCGGCGAGCGGCTGCGCCACGGTGGTGAGCACGTCGGGCAGCAGCCACGGCAGGTCGAGCCCGTCGAAGCCGGCGACCGACACGTCCTGCGGCACGCGCAGCCCCAGCTCGCGCGCCGCGAGCACCACGCCGCCGGCGAGCAGGTCGGAGTGGCAGACGATCGCGGTCGGCCGGTCCGGCAGCGTCAGCAGGGCGCGGCCGGCCTGCGTGCCGTGCTCGACGAGCGACGCCTCGGTCTCGTAGACCGCGACCGGCTCCACGCCGGCGTCGCGCACACCCGCCAGCCGGCGGCTGGTCAGCTCCCACCGGATGGTGCGCTGCCGCTCGTCGTCCGCGAAGCCCGAGGAGCGCTCGGGGCCGAACGGCAGCGTCACCACGGCGATGCGGCGGTGCCCCAGCTCGACGAGGTGCGACGTCACCGTCGCGATGCCCTGCCGGTCCGCGATGCCGATGACGGACAGCCCCGGCTCGTGCCGGCCCTCGACGAGGACGGTGGGGATGTTCCGGCGCCGCAGCGCCTGGACCACGTGCTCGTTGACCGTGCCGCCCCACAACATGATCGCGACGTCCATGGCGGCCGACTCGACGAGCGGGTCCACCGCCGGTTCGTCGGCGCCGAGCGGGCCGGGGATGAGCAGCACCCCGAGTCCGAGCGGCCCGAGCTCGGACGTGATCCCGTCGAGCACCTGGACCGAGACGGGGTCGCGGAAGGAGCGGCGCAGCGCGTCGCCGACGACGACGCCGACGATCCCGGAGCGCCCACGGCGCAGCTGCTGGCCGAGCGGGTTGGGGCCGCTGTAGCCGATCTGCTGCGCGGTCTCGAGCACGCGCTCGCGCGTGGCGGCCGCGATCGGCCCGGCGCCGGAGAAGGCGAGCGACGCGGTCGACACCGAGACGCCGGCGGCCGCCGCGACGTCGGCGAGCGTCGGACGCTGCTGCGACACGGGCACCCTCTCGTCGGCGACGCCGGCGCGGGGGAGGCCGCCGGCTGCCGACAAGGATGTCATGACCGCCTTCAGAACGTTTCGACGGTCTGCTAACCTCGCGGTCGAATCGTTTCGATCTCGTCCCCGGGAACAGTCGTGCCGCCCGCCCTCCCCCCGCGCACAGCCGAGCGTGCCCGCTGGCTGCTCGTGTCCATCTACCTGCTGTTCGGGGTGATGACGTCGTCGTGGCTGGCGCGGCTGCCCACGGTGCGCGACCTGCTGCACCTGTCGACGGCGCAGCTCGGCACCTTCCTCCTCGTCGGCTCGCTCGGTGCGCTGGGCGCCGTGACGGTCTCCGGGGTCGTGGTGCAGCGGCTGGGCAACCGCACCACGTTGCTCGCGGCGTCGGGCCTCCTCGTCGTCGGCTACACGCTCATGGGCGTCGGCCCCGCGGTGCGCTCCGGGCTGCTGCTCGCGGCGGGCATCCTGCTCAACGGGGTCGCCGTCGCCCTGGCCAACGTCACGTTCAACGTGGAGTCGGCCCGCATCGAGCGGGCGATGGGACGCACGGTCATCCCCACCTTCCACGCGGCGTTCTCGCTCGGCGCGATGGCGGGCTCCGGCCTCGGCGCCCTCGCCTCGCGCACGGGCGTGCCGCTCGCGGTGCAGATGCCCGCGGTGGTCGCCGTCGCGGTGGCCTGCCGGCTCGCGGCGCTCCCCGGCGCCCTGCTGCCGCGCACGGACGACGAGGTCGTCGTGCCCGCTGCCGCGGTCGAGCCCCACGCTGCCGTGCGTGCCCGCGACCCGTGGCGGGAGCGGCGCACGCTGCTCATCGGCGTCGTCGTGCTCGCCGCCTCCCTGTCGGAGGGCTCGGCGAACACGTGGCTGTCGCTCGCGGTGGTCGACGGGTTCGGCGCCCCGGAGGCCTCCGGCGGGCTGGTCCTCGGGGTGTTCGTCGGCGCCATGACCGCCGTCCGGGTGCTCGGTACCCGGCTCATCGACCGTTTCGGTCGCGTCGCCGTGCTGCGGGTCTCCGGCCTGGCCTCGCTCGCCGGCCTGCTCACGTTCGGGCTGGCGCCGTCGCTGCCGGCGGCCGCCGGGGGCGTCGCGGTGTGGGGCTTCGGTGCCGCGCTCGCGGTCCCCATCGGCATCGCGGCCGCGTCCGACGACCCCCGCCGGGCCGCCGGCCGCGTCGCGACGGTGTCGGTGTTCTCGTCGGTCGCATCGCTCGCGGCGCCGCCGCTGCTGGGGCTCGCCGCCGAGTCGATGGGCGCCCGCCACGCGCTGCTCCTGGTGACGCTCGCGATGGTGGCGTCCGTGGCCGTCGCGGGGCAGGTGCGGCGCGCGCAGCCGGCGGCCGTCCGGGCCACACTGTCGTCGGAGCCGGTGTCCGCCGGGGCCGGCGAGCTCGTCACCACGTCCTCCGTCCTGGAGCTGCGATGACCCAGCCCACCCCCGATGCCGCGTCGCGCCTGCGGCGGGCCTCCCTCGGCGTGTTCGTGTGCTTCGCCCTGTCGGGGTTCAACTTCGCCTCGTGGGCGTCGCGCCTGCCGGCGGTCCAGGAGGGCCTGGGCCTGCGCAAGGACCAGATGGGGCTGCTGCTGTTCACGGGCGCGCTGGCCTCGGTCGCGGCGCTGCCCCTGTCCGGGCTCGTCGTCGAGCGGCTGGGCACACGTGCGACCGTGGTGTGGGCGGCCGCGCTCAACGCGCTCGGCCTGGCGGCCGGTGGCGTCTTCGCGGGCGCGGGCAACGTGGTGGGCACCGTGGCCGGCCTGGTCGTCTACGGCGTGGGCACCGCCACGTGGGACGCCGCGATGAACATCGAGGGGGCGGCCGTCGAGCAGCGCCTGGGTCGCACCGTGATGCCGCGCTACCACGCGGGGTTCTCGCTCGGCACGGTGGTCGCGGCCGCGCTGTCCGCGCTGCTCGCGGCGGTGCACGTGCCCATCGGCGTGCACCTGCCGGTGGCGCTCGCGGCGTCGTTCGCCGTGCTCCTGTGGTCGGTGGCCGGGTTCCTGCCGCGCGCGGAGGAGCCGCACCGGGCGGCGGCCGACGAGGCGGGCGCCGCCCACCGGGGCGCCCGTGGCGCCATGGCGGCGTGGACGGACGGGCGCACGCTGCTCATCGGGCTCGTGGTGCTCGCCGCGGCGCTGACGGAGGGGTCGGCCAACGACTGGGTGAGCCTGTCGGTGGTCGACGGGTGGAAGACGCCGGACGCGCTCGGGGCGCTCGGGCTGTGGCTCTTCGTCGCGGCGATGACGGGCATGCGCTGGTTCGCCACGGCGCTGCTCGACCGCTTCGGCCGCGTCGCCGTGCTGCGCCTGTGCGCGGGGCTGTCGATCGTGGGGCTGGCCGTCTTCGGGCTCGTCGGGCCGCTGCCGCTGGCGCTCGTCGGCGTCGTCGTGTGGGGCGCGGGGGCCGCGGTCGGGTTCCCCGTGGGGATGAGCGCGGCGTCCGACGACCCGCTGCACGCCGCCCAGCGCGTCGCGGTGGTCTCGACGATCGGCTACTCGGCCTTCCTGGCCGGGCCGCCCGTGCTGGGGCTGCTCGCGCAGCACGTCGGCTACCGGCACGCGTTGCTGGTCATCTGCGTCCCGGTGGTGCTCGGGCTGCTCGTGGTGCGCGCCGCGGCGCCGCTGCAGCGGCCGGTGGCGGCGGCCGTCGCGGCCGCCGATGCCGAATCGTGATGACGAGGTCACCAGCCGTTCACCTTCCTGTGGCCCATCCGCCCACATAGCCGCCGTACTGTGGCCGCATCGTCCACAGGAAAGGCGGGCCGATGCGGCTGCCGACCGTCGTCTTCGACTTCGACGGAACCCTCGCGCTGGGTCGCGGACCCGTGCTCGCGTACGCGCGGCAAGTCGCCGCGGCCACCGGCGACGAGGACTTCGTCCCGGCGGCGCTCGCCGCCCTCGCCCGGCTCGACGCGGGCGAGGAGGACTACCTCGACGGCTACGACGCCGTGCGTCACGTGGCCGGCGCGCGCGACGTGCCGTCGGCCGTGCTGCAGCAGGCCTACCAGGCCAGCCGCCGCGACCTGGGCACCCCGGCCGCGCCCGTGACTGGACCGCCCGGCCTCGGGGACTTCCTCGCCGGCCTGGCCCCGCTGGCTCGCCTCGCGCTGGCCACCAACGCGCCCGCCACCGGCGTCGACCGCGTGCTCGCCGCCATCGGCGCGGCCCCGCACCTGACCGCGCAGCACTTCGCGATCGGCAAGCCGGCGGGCCTGGCGAGCATCGTCGCCCGCTACCTCGACGACGGCCCCGTGCTGTCCGTCGGCGACATCTGGGCCTACGACCTCGCGGCCGCCGACGAGCTGGGCGCCGCCACGGCCCTCGTCGGCCCCAGCGCCGGCCGCTCCGACGTGCGCCCCACGCTGCGGGGCGCCGGGCTCGCCGACCTCTACGGCGACATCCAGACTTGGGCCGCGCACGCGGCACCAGGACCGTCGGCGCCCGCCGGCGTCGATCCCCTCCCTCGAAAGGCATGACTGACATGCGCAAGACCCTGTTCGCGCCGGGTGCTCTCGCCCTTGCGGTCGTCGCCCTTGCGGCCTGCAGCACGTCCGGTGCCACCTCGAACGCCGCCGCGACGGGGACCGCGGGCTCCACGCAGTCCTCCCAGTCGTCGTGGCCCAAGCAGCTCACGCTCGCCCTGATCCCCAACGAGCAGGTGAACGACCTGGTCACGTCGGCCAAGCCGCTGACCGACTACCTGTCCAAGCAGCTGGGCGTCACGGTCACCGGCGTGGTGACGAAGGACTACCAGGCCGCCGTCGAGGCCGTCTGCGCCGGCCAGGCGCAGATCGCCATCGCCGACGCCGGTTCGCTCGCCGCGGCGCAGGACCAGTGCGGCGCCTACCCGGTGCTGCAGGACGAGCGCTTCGGCGCCTCGTCGTACGCGTCGGAGTTCTTCACCAACATCGCCCACGCGAGCAAGTACTGCACCGACGCCCCGGTCAAGGCGACGTACGCGGCCAACGGCGCCAGCTACCTGTACTGCAACGGCGTCGCCGACGGCACCAAGAACACGGGTGTCGGCCCGGTCGCGGTGAACGCGCTGAAGAACATCACGCCCGGCACCAAGGTGGCATTCGGCAACACGACGTCCCCGGCCGGCTACCAGCTGCCGGTGCTCGCGCTGGAGTCCCAGGGCATCAAGGTCGACGACCTGACTCAGGTCCCCGTCACCGGCAACGACAACCTCGTCATGGCCGTCTACAAGGGTGACGCCGAGGTCGGCTTCGCCTACTGGGACGCCCGCTCGGCGGTCAAGGCCTCGGAGGCTCCGGACCTCGGCGACAAGGTCGTGGTCTTCGGCCTGTCGCAGATGTACCCCAACGGCGGCGTGGTGCTGGGCAAGGACCTGCCGGCCGACCTGCGGGCGAAGATCACCTCGCTCATGGCCGGGTACGACAAGGTGGACCCGACGACGCTGAAGAACATCTTCAGCCAGACGGCCTGGGTGCCGGCCGACCCCGCCGCGATCGACGTCGCGCGCCAGGTCAACAAGCGCTTCTCGGGCCAGTGACCGAGCGGCTCGCCACGGCCCCGGGGGCGGCGCAGGCCGCCTCCGGGCCGTGGCCCCTGCGCCTGGACGACGTCACGGTGCGCTACCCCAACGGCACCGTCGCGCTGCGCAACGTGTCGCTGTCCGTGGCGCCCGGCGAGATGGTGTCGGTCGTCGGCCTGTCCGGGTCGGGCAAGTCGACGCTCATCCGCACGCTCAACGGCCTCGTCCCGGTGACCTCCGGCCACGTCGAGGTGGGGCCGTACGCGGTCGACGAGCTGCGCGGCCGGCGGCTGCGGCAGCTGCGCGGCAGCGTCGGGATGATCTTCCAGGGCTTCAACCTCGCCGACCGCACGAGCGTCTACAACAACGTCCTCGTCGGGCGGTTCTCGCACACACCGACGTGGCGCACCCTGCTGGGTCTCGTCGGGCACGACGACCGCGACGTCGTCATGGCCGCGCTGGACTCGGTGGGCATGCTCGAGAAGGTGTGGGGCCGCGCCGGCGCCCTCTCCGGCGGCCAGAAGCAGCGGGTGGCCATCGCGCGGGCCCTGAGCCAGGAGCCCCGGGTGATGCTGGCCGACGAGCCCGTCGCCAGCCTCGACCCGCCCACGGCCCACGCCGTCATGTCCGACCTGCGCCGGATCAACTCCGAGCGGGGACTGACCGTGCTGGTCAACCTGCACCTCATGGACCTGGCGCGGCAGTACACCACGCGCATGATCGGGCTGCGGGGCGGCGAGCTCGTCTACGACGGCCCGGCCGCGCCCGCGGACGACGCCGTGTTCGAGGAGATCTACGGCCGGCCCATCCAGGCCCGCGACACCCTCGAGCGCCCGTCATGACCACGCTGCCCGTGCCCCGCCGCCCGCGCTCGTGGCCGCGGGTCGCGGCCGTCGTGGCGGTGATCGCGGCGATCACCGCCGTCACCGTGACGCCCGCGCTCGGCGGCATCCGGGTCGACCTCGGCGCGATCGCCCGCAACTGGCACTACGGCGCGCACCACATCGCGCAGATGACGCACCTGGACTTCTCGATCCTGCCGCGCACGGCCAAGCCGCTGCTCGAGACCCTCGAGATGGCCGTGGTCGGCGCCGCGGTGGCCGCGGCCTTGGCGCTGCCGCTGTCCCTGTGGGCCGCGCGCCCGACGAACCCCGGGCCGTCCCGCCGCGCCGTGCGGGCCGTGCTCAACGTGGTGCGCTCGGTCCCGGACCTCGTCTACGCGACGCTGCTCGTCGCGATGGTCGGCGTCGGCGTGCTGCCGGGCGTCCTCACGCTCGTCCTGTTCGACCTCGGCGTCGTGGTCAAGCTCGTGTCCGAGGCGATCGACTCGGCGGACTCGTCGTACATGGAGGCGGGGCACGCCGCCGGCGGGACGCAGACCCAGATCAACCGGCTCACCGCCGCGCCGCAGGCCTGGCCCGCCTACGCCAGCCAGGTGCTGTACTCGCTCGAGCTCAACGTGCGCATCTCCGCCGTGCTCGGCCTGGTGGGCGCGGGCGGCATCGGCCGCCTCATCGACGAGGTCCGCGGCTTCTACCGGTACGGCGCGCTCGCCGTGATCATCCTCGAGATCCTCGTCGTCGTCATCGCCATCGAGGTGGCCTCCAACGTGCTGCGCAAGAGGTTGCGATGACCGCCACCCTGCCCGCGACCACGCGGGTCGTCACCGCCCCCGCGCGCCCCTCGCGCCTGGCCGTGCGGGCGGCCCAGCTCGTCGCCGGAGCCGTGGTGCTCGCCGCGCTGGTGCACCTGCGCATCGGCTGGTCGGACCTCGCCGCGCTGCCGGGCGCGCTGGGCCACTACCTGGTGCTCATGTTCGCGCACCCCAACTGGGCCAAGCTGCCCTACGCGCTGCAGCAGACGTGGGTGTCGGTGCAGATGGCGTGGGTCGGCGCGCTGCTCGGCGTGGTGGTCTCGACCATCCTCGGCATCCCGGCCGCGCAGGGCGTCAGCCCGCTGTGGGTCCGGCTGCCGTTGCGCGGCCTCTTCGCGGTGCTGCGCGCCGTGCCCGAGGTCATCATCGCGATCGTCATCCTCACCGTCACCGGCCTCACGCCGTTCACCGGGGCGCTCGCGCTGACCATCGGCGGCATCGGTACGCACGGCAAGTGGACGTACGAGACCATCGAGGCGGTGCCCACGGGCACGGCCGAGGCGGTCCGCGCCGCGGGCGGCACGCTGCTCGAGGTCGCCCGCTGGGGGCTGTGGCCGGCCGCCGCACCGGAGCTCATGTCGCTCGCGCTGTACCGGTTCGAGATCAACGTCCGCACGTCGGCGATCCTCGGGCTCATCGGCGTGGGCGGCGTCGGTGACCTGCTCACGGGCTACACCCAGTACCGTCAGTGGGACGCCGTGGGCGTGCTCGTCATCGTGGTCGTCGTGGTGACGATGCTCATCGACGCGGCCTCCGGGGCCATCCGGCGGCGCATCATGGGAGGGGCTCGCACGCGTGTCGTGGACCGGACCGTCTGACGCGCCCCCGTCGGTGCGCATCGCCGCGCTCGCCCCGTCCCTCCAGCCCAGCGAGCGCCGCGTCGCGGACACGATCGCGGCCGACCTCGCCGGGTCGGTCGAGTGCACGGCGCAGCAGCTGGCCGACCTGGTCGGCGTCGGCCGGGCCTCGGTGGTGCGCACCGCCCGGACGCTGGGCTACGAGGGCTACCCGCAGCTGCGCGTGGCCGCGGCCCGGGAGCTGGCGTTCACGCCGGCGCCGGCCGACGAGGACGGGGACGGCACCGCGGTCGGCGCCCTCCGTGCCGGCATCGACGCCTTCGCGCGCAGCCTGCCGCGCGTCACGGCAGCGCTGACGGAGGAGGCCGTGACGGGCTTCGTCACGGCGCTCGACGAGGCCGACCGCGTGGTCGTCGCCGCGAGCGGGCTGTCCACGCCGCTCGGCCTGGACGTCGCGATGCGCCTGGGCTCGGCGGGCCGGCCCTGCGAGTTCCTGCCGGACGCCCTGACGCAGCAGATCCTGGCGCGCCAGCTCTCCGCCGGGTCGGTGTGCCTGGCGCTGTCGGGCTCGGGGACGAGCCGGCCCACGCTGGCCGTCGCGGCGGCGGCGCGGGACGCAGGCGCGCGGGTGCTGGCCGTCACGTCGTTCGCCCACGCCCCGCTCGTCGGGCTGTCCCACACCGCGCTGGTGGTGCCTCCCGTCACGGGCACGTTCCGGGACGAGCTGCTGCACACGTCGCGCGCGGCGCTCGGGCTGGTCCTCGAGCACCTCGTCGAGCTGCTCGTCGACCGCCGCGGCGGGCGGTCGGCGGACGCGCGCGACGCCGTGCTCAGCGCGCTCGGCGAGAGCCTGGGGGAGTAGGCCCGGCCTACCCTGGGGGCGTGACCGCCGCCGCGACCGAAGCCCCGCCGCTGTCCTCGCTCACCACGCTCCGGGTCGGCGGCCCGGCCGCTCGCTACGTCGCGGCGACCGCGGAGGCCGAGCTGATCGAGGCCGTCCGCACGGCCGACGAGGCCGGCGAGCCGCTGCTCGTGCTCGGCGGCGGCTCCAACGTCGTCGTGGCCGACGAGGGGTTCGCGGGGCTCGTCGTGCGCGACGCCCGCAGCGGCATCGAGGTGCCCGACCACTCGGCCTGCGCCGGCGTCACGTACCAGGTGCCGGCGGGCACGCCGTGGGACACCGTGGTCGAGGAGGCGACGAGCCACCGGCTCTACGGCCTCGAGGCGCTCTCCGGCATCCCCGGGTCGACCGGCGCCACGCCCGTCCAGAACGTCGGCGCCTACGGCCAGGAGGTGGCCCAGACCATCGCCTCGGTCCGCGTGTGGGACCGGTCCACGAACCGCGTCCGGACGCTGGCGCTGGACGACCTGCGGTTCGGCTACCGCACGTCGCTGCTCAAGCGCTCCCTGCGCGCGTCCGACGACGACCCGCGCTCACCCTGGGCGCCGACCCCGCGCTACGTGGTGCTCGACGTCTCCTTCCAGCTGCGGCAGGGCAGCCTGTCGGCCACGGTCACCTATCCCGAGCTCGCACGGACGCTGGGCATCGCGGTGGGGGAGCGCGCGCCGCTGCCGGACGTGCGGGCCGCGGTGCTCGAGCTGCGCGCGCGCAAGGGCATGCTGCTGGACCCCGCGGACCACGACACGTGGAGCGCCGGCTCGTTCTTCACCAACCCGGTGCTGGGCGCGGCCGAGGCGGCCGCGCTGCCCGACGAGGCCCCGCGCTACCCGGCGGGCGACGGCCTGGTCAAGACGAGCGCGGCGTGGCTCATCGAGCACGCAGGCTTCTCGCGGGGGTTCGGGGCGCCGGGCCCGGCCGCCGTGTCGGGCAAGCACACGCTCGCGCTGACGAACCGGGGCGGTGCCACGGCTGCGGACCTGGTGGCACTGGCGCGCACCATCCGCGACGGGGTCGGGGCCCGGTTCGGCGTCACGCTCGAGCCGGAGCCCGTGCTGGTGGGTGTCGCGCTGTAACGGCCCGCTCCCGACCGTGCCGCGGCACGGCGCCACGGCCGCGACGCACTCAGGCCGGTGCGGCGAGCCAGGCGTCGACGCCGGCCAGCAGCCGCCGCTTCGTCGCCGCCGAGGCGCGGCTGGCGCGGATCGACCCGCGGGCCAGGTCCGCGATCACCTCGTCCGGCAGGTGGTGGACGTGCCGGGCCTGCTCGTACTGGTCGACGAGGCGGCTGCGGAAGAGCAGGGGGTCGTCGGCGCCGAGCGCCACGGTCGCACCCGCGTCGACGAGCGCGCGCAGCGGCACGTCCTGCGCCGACCAGTAGACCCCGAGCGACACGTTCGACGACGGGCACACCTCGAAGGCGACGCCCGCGTCGACCGCGCGCCGCAGCACGTCGGGGTCCTCGGCGGCGCGGATGCCGTGTCCCAGCCGATCGGGTGCGAGGGCGCCCATCACCTCGGCGACGTGCGCCGGCCCCAGCAGCTCGCCGCCGTGCGGCACGGACGCCAGCCCCGCGCGCCGCGCGATGGCGAACGCGGGCGCGAACGCCGTGGTGTCGCCGCGCCGCTCGTCGTTCGACAGCCCGAAGCCCACCACGTCGCCGGGGCCCTCCCCGGCGTAGCGGGCCGCCAGCCGGGCGAGCGTGCGGGCGTCGAGCGGGTGGCGCAGCCGCGACGCCGCGACCACCACCGCCACCTCGAGGCCGTGCCGCACGGAGGCCGCGCGGGCCTCGTCGAGCACGATCTCCAGCGCCGGGGTGATGCCGCCCACCCAGGGTGCGTAGCTCGTGGGGTCCACCTGGATCTCCAGGCGCCCGGACCCCTCGGCGGCGTCGTCGGCCGCTGCCTCGTCGACCACCCGCCGCAGGTCCGCCTCGCCGCGCACGCAGGCGCGGGCCGCGTCGTAGAGGCGCTGGAACCGGAACCAGCCGCGCTCGTCGCCGGGCACCTGCAGGGGGTGGGCGTCGAGCAGCGCCTCCGGCAGGGGGAGCCGGCGGGCGGCGGCCAGCTCGGCCAGCGTCGTCACGCGCATCGAGCCCGTGAAGTGCAGGTGCAGGTGGGCCTTGGGCAGCCGGGCGAGGTCACGCATCGGCTGCATGGCGGCCAGTATGCGCGACGACCACCCCCGCCCGAGACCAGCCCGACCCTCGCCAATGGTGCACCTCCACGCGAGCGGTGCACCTCGACGTGCCCCATCCGCGTGGGGGTGCGCCGCTCGTGCGCGGCTTGTCGGCGACACGGCGCACGTCCAGGCGAGCGGTGCACTTCCCCGCGGGGAGTGCGCCCACAGGCGAGGCGTGCACCTCCTCGCGAGCGGTGCGCCTCCACGCCGGTGGTGTAGCGGCGGGCGCACCCGTCACGTGGGAGTGCACCCTGCGCGTCGCCACCCCCCCGGGCGAGCGGCGCACTCCCCGCGAGCGGTGCACTCGCTGCGAGCGGTGCACCTCCACGCCGGTGGTGCAGTCGCACGTGCACCCCTTGCGTGGGAGTGCACCGGGCGCGGCGCGCGCGGGCGCCGCCGGTCACCGTCGTCGCCCCGGACTGTGGGGTGGGAACCGGGCGGAGGGAGGGGAGGGGCTACACGCCGGGCAGGATGCCGCGCTGGATCGCCACGGTGACGGCGTGCGTGCGGTCGTCCACGCCGAGCTTGCCGAACATCCGCAGCAGGTGCGTCTTCACGGTCGCCTCGGTGATGAACAGCTCACGGCCGATGGCCGCGTTCGAGAGCCCGCGGGCCACGCCCGACAGCACCTCGAGCTCGCGCGGCGTCAGCCGCTCGGCGTCGCCCCGCAGCTGCTGCACCAGGCGGCGCGCCACCGAGGGGGACAGCGCCGACTCGCCGCGCGCCGCGGCCCGCACGCCGGCGACGAGCTGGTCGCGGGGCGTGTCCTTGAGGAGGTAGCCGGTGGCGCCCGCCTCGACCGCGCGCAAGATGTCGGTGTCCGTCTCGTACGTCGTCAGCACCAGCACGTGGACGCCCGGCAGCTCGTCGGTGATCTGCGCGGTCGCCGCGGCGCCGTCGACCCCGGGCATCCGCAGGTCCATGAGCACGAGGTCGGGCATGAGGGCGCGCGCCATGCTCACGGCGGCCGCACCGTCGCCCGCCTCGCCGACCACCTCGACGTCGGGCTCGACCGCGAGCAGGCCGGCGAGCCCCGAGCGCACCACCGGGTGGTCGTCGGCGACGAGGACACGGATCATGACGACACCTCTCCCGCGCCCACCGGCACGGTGACGCGCAACCTCGTCCCGGAGCCGGGCGCGCTGTCGACGGCCAGGTCGCCGCCCGCCCCGCGGGCCCGTTCCCGCATGCCGCGCAGCCCGTTGCCCTCGGGCGTCCCGGCGTCGATGCCCCGCCCGTCGTCCACCACCGCGAGCGTCACCTCGTCGTCCGCGCGGGCCAGGCCCAGCGCGACGTGCGTCGCGCCCGCGTGCCGGCGCACGTTGGCCAGCGCCTCCTGCGCGGCGCGCAGCAGTGCCACCTGCGCGTCGCGGGAGAGGCCGCCGGCCGCCTCCAGGGTGCCGGGCGTGAGCGTGACGGCCACCCCGGTCTGGGCGGCGAACCGCTCCGCGAGCCGGCCGAGCGCCTCCGCCAGCGTCGCGTCCGCGAGGTCGGCCGGCCCGAACGCCGCGACGAGGGCCCGCGCCTCCGCGAGGTTCTGCCGCGCCACCTGCTCGATCTGCTCGACCCGACCCAGCGCGGCCTCGCCGTGCCCCCGTTCCAGCTCGGCGGCCGTCGTCTGCGCGAGCATGACCACCGACGTGAACCCCTGGGCCAGCGTGTCGTGGATCTCCTGCGCCATGCGCTCGCGCTCCGCGGTGACGCCGGCGGCGTGGTGCGTCACCGCCAGCTCCTCCTGCGCCGCACGCAGCTGCGCGACGAGCTGGCGCTGCACCTCGGTCTGCTCGGCCATCTGCGTCACCCACAGTCCCAGTGCGATGGAGAAGACGAGCGCGATGGCCATGGAGCCGGCGAGCCCGACGAGGCTGGCGTGCTGGGCCGCGGCCAGGAGCCCGAGCCGCAGTCCGACGCCGACCGTGAGCGCGACGGTCCACAGCACGCCGTGCAGGCGGTGGTCGGTGAAGAACCAGATCTGCGAGTAGGCGACGAAGAGCAGCACCGCCCCGAGGCTGTCCCACCCGACCTGCATCGTGGTGAGCGCGACGAGCAGGGCCAGGTAGGTGTGGGCCAGGCCCGGCCGGCCCCGGGAGAGCGCCCGCCGGCCCACCACCGTGTACGCGACGGTGATGAGCGCGACGCAGGTCAGCGACCCCACCCGGGCCCGGAGGCTGTCGGTGGTGACGAGGGTCGCCACCGCGACCAGGGCCATCGCGACGTAGAAGAACCGGTCCCACAGCCGCACCGAGCGGGCCCAGAACTCCGCACGCTCCGACCGGTGCGGGCGTTGCCGCGTCGTCATGGCGCCGACCCTGCCACGTCCCGTCCTCGTCGTCAGCCCGCGTCCCGGCGCAGCCAGCGGAATGTCCGCGCGCCGAGCACCAGGCCGACGACGAGGTAGGCGGCCAGCACCGCCGCCGTCGCGCCGTGCTGCCACGACCCGCTCGGCTCCACCAGCGGCGCCGCGGCGTCGGGCAGGAACACCGAGCGCATGCCCTGCGCCATCCACTTGAGCGGGAAGAGCGCGGCGAGGTCCTGCATCCAGTGCGGCAGCTGGTCGAACTGGAAGAACACCCCGGAGATGAACTGGAGCAGCAGCACGATGGGCGTCACCACGGCGCTCGCGGACTTGCCGGAGCGGGGCACGGAGGAGAACGCCACGCCGCACACCGCGCCGGCGGCGGTGCCGAGCACCACCACCCACGCGAAGGTCCACCAGCGGGCCGCATCCGTGGGCATCGGCACGTGGAACATCGCCGCGGCGACCACGAGCAGCAGCCCGGTCTGCACCAGCGTGGTGACGAGCACCTGGCCGACCTTGCCGAGGAAGTACGACGAGGCCGGCAGCGGCGTGCCGCGCAGCCGCTTGAGCACGCCCTCGTCGCGCTCGACCGCGATGAAGGTCGCCAGCGTCTGGAAGCTCGAGAGCATGACGCCGGTGGCGATCATCCCCGGCAGGAAGTACTGCGCGAACGTGGCGTGCACGCCGCTGCCGTCGAACGGGTTCTGCTTGCCGAACACCGTCGCGAAGATCGCGAGCATGAGGATCGGGTACAGGAAGATGAAGAAGACCGCGTCGCGCTCGCGGAAGAACAGCCGCACCTCGTGACGCGTGCGCGCCAGGCCGAGTCGGACCGGGGACGGCAGCGCGAGGGCCGGGCGGGTCCCGGCGGGCAGGGTGGCGGCGGTCATCGCAGGGCCTCCTCGAGATCGGTGGTCGACGAGCGGTCGGCCCCGCCGACCAGCTCCAGGTAGACGTCCTCCAGGCTCGGCCGCAGCACCTGCAGGCCGGGGATCTCACCGAGCGCGGCGAACCGCGCCGCCAGCTCGCCGACGACCTGCGTCGGCGTGTCGGTCGCCAGCTCGCGCGGCTCGCCGTCCTCGAGCCAGCGCACGCGAGACCGGTGCGCGGCCACGCCGCCGAGCGACGCCGGCGTGCCCTCGGCCACCACGTGCCCGGCCGTGACGACGACGACGCGGTCGGCCAGGTGCTCGGCCTCGTCCAGGTAGTGCGTGGTGAGCAGGATGGTGGTGCCGCCGGTCCGCAGGCCGGCGATGAGGTCCCAGAAGGCTCGGCGCGCCTCGGGGTCGAACCCGGTGGTGGGCTCGTCGAGGAACAGCAGCTCCGGGCGTCCGACGACGCCGAGCGCCACGTCGAGCCGGCGGCGCTGGCCGCCGGACAGGTGCCGTGCGCGGGTGCGCCGCTTCTCCTCCAGGCCCACGGCCGCGATGACCTCGTCGACGTCCCGCGGGGCCGGGTAGAACAGCGCGTGGTGCGCGACGAGCTCCTCGACGGTCGACTCGGAGCCGACCGCGACGTCCTGCAGCACCATCCCGACGCGGGCGCGCCAGGCGCGGCCGGCGTGCTGCGGGTCCTCGCCGAGCACGCTCACGCGCCCGGAGTCCCGGTGCCGGTAGCCCTCGAGGATCTCGACGGTGGTGCTCTTGCCGGCGCCGTTGGGGCCGAGGACGGCGACGATCTCGCCCGCGTCGACGTGCAGGTCGAGCCCGTCGACGGCGAGCTTGTCGCCGTAGCGCTTGTGCAGCCCGGTCGCCTCGACCGCGCGGGGGGTTCCGTTCATGTCCGTCAGCCTGCCCGGCGGCCGCCCCGCGCGGCGACGTCCGACCGATCGTCCCGGGCGTCAACCGATCGGTTGACGCGAGCGGGTGAGTCCGTCGCCGGTCCCTCGTCGGACGCCGCACGCCTGCCGATGCTCACAGCGGGCGCCCAGTCCAGCCCGTCCGCGTCTGCCCGGCCGGAGCGGGACGTGCTCCGAACCGGCCCCGCGGGCGTGGCTCGGACGGCAGGCTGGGCACCGACACCGGACGGAGGAAGGCGGGGGGACATGAGCGAGGGCACCGGAGGTTGGACCGGCGGGTGGGACGGCGGCTCGGACGGCGACGCCCGGCGCGCGGCGGACCCGGCGGCATCGGGGGAGGACCTGGCGCGCATCGCCGCGACGCGGCCCGACCTGCACGCGGCGCTGGCCGCCAACCCCGCGACCTACCCGGCGCTGCTGGACTGGCTGCGCGCGTTGCACGACCCGGCGGTCGACCGGGCGCTCGACGCCCGCTCGTCGGCCGCCGCGGCCACGCCGCCGGCCGCCGCCTTCCCGGCGTCCACGTTCCCGGCACCCGGCGCCGCGCCGGCCGCGGCCGCGTGGTCGTGGCAGGGCGGCGAGCCGGCAGGCGTCGACATCTCGCTGCCGGTGATGCTCCTCCCGGAGCCGCCGCGACGGCGCCGCACCCGGATGTGGGTCGGCATCGGCGTGGCGGTCGCGCTGGTGCTCGGCGTCGGCGGCGCGGGGTACGCGTACGTCGCCGCGAAGCTCTCCGGCTCGGCCACGCCCGAGGCGGCGGTGACCAAGCTGCTGGACGGGGTGGCGACGAAGGACCCGCTGGCGCTGGCCGGCGCGCTCTCGCCGGCCGAGTTCTCGCCGTTCAAGGCGGTGTACGGCGACCTCACCGACCGCAAGGACACCGGCGACCCCGCGGTCCGGGCGGCGGTACAGAAGGCCCTCGACTCGGTGAGGATCACGGTCGACGGCCTGCGGACCCGCACCACCACGCTCGACACCGGCCTGGCCAAGGTGACGATCACGGCCGGCACCGTGACGGTGGACGGCGATGCCGGCCTCATCGCCGACGCCGTCGCGACGGCGACCGAGGGCAGTGCCCGGGGCCTGTTCGCGACGGACTCGGCCGACCTGCGCGGCCAGCTGTCCGACGAGCTGTCCGCGAAGCTGCCGTACTCCCTGAACCTGGCCGACGACCTGGCCTTCCAGGGCGGTGGTCCGTTCCTCGTCACGGTGCAGGAGAAGGGCCGGTGGTACGTCAGCCCGTTGATGACGCTCGGCGAGTACCTCGCGCAGTCGGCGGGCATCACGCGCGGTGCCATGCCGGTGGCGGCGGACGCCGTCCGGCCGAAGGACCCGGTCGACGCGGCGAAGCAGTTCGCGGCGGCGCTCGAGAAGGTGCCGAGCGGCGACCTCGGGCCGCTGGCGGCCACGCTGCCGCTCGCGGAGCGGCGGTTCGTCGACGTCTACGGCCAGGCCTTCGTCGACGAGGCCACGAAGGGCGACCCGCAGGGCGGCGGCACGCTGACCATGACGTCCACCGACTTCCAGGTCGTGAGCCAGGGACGCTCGTCCGCCGAGGTGGCGCCGACCAGGCTGGCGTTCGACTTGACCGACGGCACCGGGGCCACGCAGTCGGTCACGACCGACGGCCGGTGCCTCACCGTCGAGTCGGCGGGGGACTCGACCCACGCCTGCACCAGCGACCAGCCGCTGCTGGGCACGCTCGGCCTCGACCAGCTCCGCCTGACCACCGTCACGGAGGACGGTGGCTGGTACGTGTCGGTCTTCGGCACCGTCGGCAGCCTCACGACGACGGTCGAGAAGCACCTGGCCGAGCTGGCGCAGGAGGGCAAGCTGGACGACCCGGCGTGGTGGCAGAGCCAGCTGCCCGCGAGCACCGGGTGCGCGCTGGCCGGCAGCTGCTGAGACGCCGCGGCCTGCGGGGCGCCGCGAGCGGTCCGGGGGCCGGAGAGGTCAGCGCGCCTCGCCGAGGAGGTCGACGATCCGGCCGACGCCCTCGGCGAGGTCGTCGTCGCCGAGGGCGTACGACAGGCGCAGGTACCCGCTGGGCCCGAACGCCTCGCCGGGCACCACGGCGACCTCGACCTCCTCGAGGATGAGGGCGGCGAGCTCGGCGGACGTGGTCGGGACGCGCCCACGGATCGTCCGGCCCAGCACGCCCTGCACCGAGGGGTAGGCGTAGAACGCGCCCTTGGGTCGCGGCACGACGACGCCGTCGATCTGCTCCAGCAGGCCGACCATCGTCCTGCGCCGCCGGTCGAACGCCGCCCGCATCATCGCCACCGCGGACAGGTCGCCGGTGAGCGCGGCGATCGCGGCACGCTGCGAGACGTTCGCGACGTTGCTCGTCAGGTGCGACTGGAGGTTCGTGGCCGCCTTGACCACGTCCGTGGGGCCGACGAGCCACCCGACCCGCCACCCGGTCATGGCGTAGGTCTTCGCGACGCCGTTGAGCACGATCGCGGTGTCGGCGAGCTCGGGCACGGCCCGCAGGATGGGCGTGAACACGGCGTCGTCGTAGGTGAGGTGCTCGTAGATCTCGTCCGTGATGACCCAGACGCCGTGCTCGACCGCCCAGCGGCCGATCGCCGCGGTCTGCTCGGGGGAGTAGACCGCGCCCGTCGGGTTCGACGGCGAGCAGAAGAGCAGTGCCTTGGTGCGCGGGGTGCGCGCGGCCTCGAGCTGCTCGAGCGTGACGAGGTACTCCTGGTCCGGCCCGGCGAAGACCTCGACCGGGACGCCGCCGGCGAGCCGGATCGCCTCCGGGTACGTGGTCCAGTACGGCGCCGGCAGGATCACCTCGTCGCCCGGGTCGATGATCGTGGCGAACGCCTCGTAGACCGCCTGCTTGCCGCCGTTGGTGACCACGACGTCGGTGGGGCTGATCTCGTAGCCCGAGTCGCGCAGGGTCTTCGCGGCGATGGCCTCCCGCAGGGCCGGCAGGCCCGCCGCGGGCGTGTACTTGTGGTTCGCCGGGTCCTTGGCGGCGGCGACCGCGGCCTCGACGATGGCGTCCGGCGTCGGGAAGTCGGGCTCGCCGGCGCCGAAGCCGATGACCGGGCGGCCGGCGGCCTTGAGGGCCTTGGCCTTGGCGTCGACGGCGAGCGTCGCGGACGGGGCGATCGCCCCGATGCGGGCGGAGACGCGGGGGCGGGGCGCGGGCGGCTGCTGGGTCACGCCGACATCCTCGCGCACCGGCTCCGGCACCGGTACCGCGTTTCACCACCGGGCCGCCCGTCGCGTATGGTTGTCCACCGGCGGTTGACGTCCGCCATGCTGGCGGCTGCCCTTCCACCGGATCGGTGCCGGCCGGTGTGGAGCGTCCGGCCGTAGGGCAGTGGCGCAATTGGTAGCGCAGCGGTCTCCAAAACCGCAGGTTGCAGGTTCGAGTCCTGTCTGCCCTGCGCACGCGGTCACCCGACCGTGGGCACGACGAGAGCGATCAGAAGAGGGCCGCACGTGAGCGAGAGCGCCGCGGAGGCACCGTCCGAGGGGCGGGCCGGCCGTTCGAGCACGGCTCCGCGCACCCGTGACGCGGGTGCGCGCCGCGGCCTGTTCGCCCGGATCGCGCTGTTCTGGCGGCAGGTCGTCGCCGAGCTGAAGAAGGTCGTCTGGCCGACCCGGAACGAGCTGTCCACGTACGTGGTGGTCGTGCTGGTCTTCGTGGTCATCGTCATGGCGTTCGTCACCTTGGTGGACGTCGGCATGGGCCAGCTCATGCTGTGGGTCTTCGGCGGCAGCAAGTAGTCCACGGCCGTTCGTCGTCCACCCAGACGTCAGGAAGCAGGAGACACGTGTCGCAGGAGTCGCAGGAGCCCACGTCGGGCGCCGAGGCCGAGCTCGAGGGCGCCCTCGAGCCGATCGAGGCGGCCGAGGGCACCACCGTGGACGCCGTCGACGAGGGCCTCGGCGAGCCTGAGCCCGAGGCGGAGGTCGACGCGCAGGAGGCGGACGAGCCCGAGGCCGAGCCGGAGCCGGATCCCGACGAGGACCCGGTCGCGGCGTTCAAGGCGCGGCTGCGCAGCGAGCCGGGCGACTGGTACGTCGTCCACTCGTACGCGGGCTACGAGAACCGCGTGAAGACGAACCTCGAGAACCGTCGCCAGAGCCTCAACATGGAGGACTTCATCTACCAGGTGGAGGTCCCCATGGAGGAGGTCGTGGAGATCAAGAACGCGCAGCGCAAGGTCGTCAAGCGCGTCCGGATCCCCGGCTACGTCCTCGTCCGGATGGAGCTCACCGACGAGTCGTGGGGCGCCGTGCGGCACACGCCGGGCGTCACCGGCTTCGTCGGGCACACGCACCAGCCGGTGCCGCTGACGGACGACGAGGTGTTCTCCATGCTCGCGCCGGTCCTGGCACCCAAGACCCCCGCCGCGGCGGCGAAGGCCGCGCCGCGTCCGGTCGAGGTCGAGTTCACGGTCGGCGAGTCGGTCACCGTCACGGACGGCGGGCCCTTCGACACGCTGCCCGCCACCATCTCCGAGATCAACGCCGAGGGCCAGAAGCTCAAGGTGCTCGTCTCGCTCTTCGGCCGGGAGACCCCGGTCGAGCTGTCCTTCAGCCAGGTCTCCAAGATCTGAGCTGAGAAGGGCCCCTCGGGGCGCTGCAACCGGGTCATCGCCCACGGCGTGGGCCCACGAGAAGAACGGAAGGCGTCATGCCCCCCAAGAAGAAGATCACCGGCCTCATCAAGCTCCAGATCAAGGCCGGCGCCGCGACGCCCGCGCCGCCGATCGGCCCCGCGCTCGGCCAGCACGGCGTCAACATCATGGAGTTCTGCAAGGCCTACAACGCGGCGACCGAGGCCCAGCGCGGCAACGTCATCCCGGTCGAGATCACGGTCTACGAGGACCGGTCGTTCACGTTCATCACCAAGACGCCGCCGGCCGCCGAGCTCATCAAGAAGGCCGCGGGCGTCGCCAAGGGTTCCGCGACCCCGCACACCGTCAAGGTGGCGACGCTGAGCAAGGCCCAGGTCACGGAGATCGCGAGCCAGAAGCTCGTCGACCTCAACGCCAACGACCTGGCCGCCGCCGAGAAGATCATCGCCGGGACCGCCCGGTCGATGGGGATCCGCGTCGAGGCCTGAGCCCCGACGCCGTGGGAGGGCCCTGTGCGGCCCGCCAACCACGACTGCCACAGAAGGAGAGAGCAGTGAAGCAGCACAGCAAGAAGTACGAGGACGCCGCCAAGAAGATCGAGCCCGGGGTGCTGTACTCCCCGCTCGCGGCCGTGCGCCTGGCCAAGGACACGTCGACGACGAGCTACGCGGCCACCGTCGAGGTCGCGTTCCGGCTCGGCGTCGACCCGCGCAAGGCCGACCAGATGGTCCGCGGCACGGTCAACCTGCCGAACGGCACGGGCAAGACGGCCCGCGTCATCGTCTTCGCCGTGGGCGAGCGCGCCGAGCAGGCCCTCGCGGCGGGCGCCGACGAGGTCGGCGGCGACGAGCTCATCGAGAAGGTCGCCGGCGGGTACACGGACTTCGACGCCGCGGTGGCCACGCCCGACCTCATGGGCAAGGTCGGCCGCCTGGGCAAGGTCCTCGGCCCGCGCGGCCTCATGCCGAACCCCAAGACCGGCACCGTGACGATGGACGTCACCAAGGCCGTGTCGGACATCAAGGGCGGCAAGATCGAGTTCCGCGTCGACCGGCACGCCAACCTGCACTTCATCATCGGCAAGACGTCGTTCACCGACGTGCAGCTGGTGGAGAACTACGCGGCGGCGCTCGACGAGGTGCTCCGGCTCAAGCCGGCGTCCTCGAAGGGCCGCTACATCACCAAGGCCACGATGTCGACGACCAACGGCCCCGGCATCCCGCTGGACCAGAACAAGACGCGCCACCTCACGGAGGAGGACGCGGCCTGACGGTCCGCCCCGCTCGACGACGAAGGCCCGGTCCCCGTGTGGGGCCGGGCCTTCGTGCCTGCGGCCGCCGGGTGCCCGCCCCCTGAGGGCGCCCGCGCCGGAGCGACGGCGTCCGACGCCGTCTCGTCACCGGGTAAGGGGGCGCTGCGGCCGCCGTGATACATGCCCGCGTGGTTACCAGGTGATCCAGCGTGTCGCGCAGGCGCCGGCGTCGGTCGTGCACACGAGCCGGACCGGGCCGTGCGGCCGGACCTCGAGGTGGAAGTAGCCCACCTCGTCGGTCGTGACGTCCAGGAGGGGACCGTCGGGCCCCTCCAGCGCCACGTGGCCCGGCCCGGCGGGGATGAGCTGACCCTCCACCTGGTCGTCGGCCAGCTCCACCTCGAGGCCCGCGCCCTCTCCCTCGAAGACGAGCGTGCGGGCGGCGTCGCCGGAGCGGTCGCGCAGGGCGACGAGCGGCTCGTCGTCGGCCGAGTCGTGGACCAGCTCGAGCAGCAGCACGTCCAGCTCGTCGCGCAGCGCGCGCAGTCGGCGCGCCAGGGCGAAGGCCCCGAGCCCGGTGGCCTCGACCCGCTGCCGCAGGTGCTCCTCCGCGAGCGCCACCGTGAGGTCGCGCGCGAGGTCCTCGTCGTCGACCCACACCGCCGGTGACCGGCTCACGCCGTCATCCCCATGCCAGGACATCGCGCCCCCCTGCGCCGACCGTCGTTGCTGACGTGGCCGCCACGTACGCGCGCAGCGCGCCCGTGCGTCGCAGCCGGTCCAGCCCGCGCTGGCGGGTCGGGCCGATCGAGCCCACCGGGATGCCCAGCCGCTCCGAGACCTCCTGGTAGGAGGGCGAGGGGTCGGTGCTGAGCAGCAGCAGCAGGCGTCTCTGGTGCTCCGGGAGCTCGGCGAGGCCCGCGCGCAGCGCGCGGTGCCGCTCCTCGCGCAGCAGTGCGGCGGCGAGCCCGGCCTCGCCGTCCTCGCCGTCCTTGTCGGCCCGGTCGAGGTCGCCGGTCGCCGGGTCCACGGGGATGGCGCGCCGGCCCGCCGTCGCCACCCGCAGGGCCTCGTGCCGCGTAGTGGTGGCGATCCAGCCGGGTAGCGCCTGCGGGTCGCGCAGCGACCCGAGGTGCTCGACGAGGTTGAGCCACACGGTCTGGGCGACGTCCTCCGCCTGCTGCGGTGTGAGGCGGAACGGCCTGATGCGGGACATGACGAGCCCCGTGTGGCGCCGGACGATCTCGGCCCACGCGTCCTCGTCGCCGGCGAGCGCGGCGGCGACGAGGACGCCGACGTCGACCCCCGCGGCGCGCGTCGAGGCTGGGTCCGGGCCGTCCGGCGGCCGGGGCGCCGGCCCGGTCTCGTGGGGCGGACGGGGCGTCACGAGTCGTATCGTGCCTCGTCCCGCGCGCAATGTCCGCATCCTCGGCACCCGGCGGCTCAGACTCCGGGCAGGATGCGCAGCGCCACGCCGTAGTCCGGCACCGGCCGGCCGGTGCCGCGCAGCATCGCGTAGGCCCGCCGGGCGCCGACGCCTTGCTCGTGCATGAGGGCCGCCACCGCGCCGGCAACCTGGGGGGCGGCGAACGACGTGCCGCTCCAGAGCGCGAACGAGTCGGCGGGGAACGTGTCCGGGTCGGCAGTGAACTCGTACGACTCGCTGCCCTGCACGAACGGCCCGCAGATCCCCTCGGCGACCGTGGAGCAGTCCACCCAGAACCCGTGGCTCGACCACGGCGCGGCGCGGTGGTCCGCCGTGAGGCCCGCCACCGAGACCACCTGCCGGAACGCCGCCGGCCACATCGGTCGGGTGTCCCCACCGTTGCCGGCCGCCGCGACGACGAGCACCTCGCGGCCCTCCTCGCGCTCGATCTCCTCGATGCGCTCGAGCGCGGCCTCCACCGCGAGCGACGGCTGGTCGTAGAGCGTCGCCGAGCCGAGCGACAGGTTGACGACGTCCGCGCCGTCCTCGACCGCCCGCACGATCGCGGTCGCCACGTCGATCTCCGTCCCGACGCCGCCGCCGAGCAGCGCGCGGTACACGCTGATGCGGGCCATGGGCGCCACCCGAGCGACGACCCCCGCGACGAACGTGCCGTGGCCGGCGCACAGGTCGAGGTAGCCGTCGCGCGGCGCGAAGTCCAGCGGGTCCACGTTGGCGCGCGGCCCGTGCGCGTGGCGCGGCACGTCGACGAGCCAGCCGTCGTGGCGCGCCTGCGCCGTGATGCCGGTGTCCACGATCGCCACGTGCGGCGCGTGGGGCGCCGGGGCCGGCACGAACGGGTCGAGCGGAGCGGCCAGCGCGGGGCCGCCGAGGTTCTTGATGACGGGGTTGCAGGGCAGCACCTGGTTCTGCGACGCGGCGAAGCCCCGCAGCCGCAGCTCCGCCACGGTGTCGTCGAGCTCGTCGGCGCTCGCGTCGTCGGCCGCGCGCAGCAGCACGATCCGGTCGTCGATGCCGGGCGCCTCGAGCGGGACCCGCTCGAGCCCGCGGATCTCGAGGTAGCTGCGGGCGCCCTCGTCGTCCCACGTGCGGCGCGTGACGATGATCTCGCGCTCCACGACGAGCGTCTCGACGGCACCGTGACCGCCGACCGTCCCCACCCACCGGTCCGTCCGCGCGTGGTACCGGCTGCGCACCGAGCGGGCCACCTGGCGCCGCAGGGCCGGCTCGTGCGGGGTGCGGACCAGCTCGGCGACCTGCTGGCGCACCTTGGCGTGCGCGCGGGAGGGGTCGTTCCCGGGGGTGAGGGGACCGGTACCGTCGGAGGTGCTCATGCGAGGGGACTCCTTCGATGTCGCGTAGGACGGGCGGGGGTGTGGCGTGGCCGAGGCCGTGACCGCCGGCGCGCACCCACCCGTCGTGTCAGAGGGCGCCGCCGACCTGGTGATACACGCTCGCAGGCTCGCCGACCAGGCCTCGGCCGATCCCCGGCGCGTCGAGGGTGAGATCCGCGGGCTGCTCGCGCGCGCGGAGCGGGCGGCCGACCCCGAGGCGCTGGCGCTCGCGCTGCGGGCGCTGGCGCTCGTGCACCGCTTCCGGTGGCAGCCCGCCCCGGCGGCGCGCCTGCTCGACCGGGCGCTGCGGATCGCGGTGCGTCACGGTCTGCCGTTCGCCGAGGCTCAGATCCGGGGGACGCGGGCCGTGGTGCGCCAGGACCGGGGCGACGCGGCCGGCGCCCGGCGCGACGTCGCCGCCGCGGAGGCCGCGCTCGCGCGCGCCGACGGCGTGACCGACGAGGAGCGCGGCCCGGTCGCGGTGCAGCTGCAGCTGCAGCGCGCGGTCCTCGCCCAGAACGCGGGCGACCAGCGCGACGCCGAGCGGCGGTACCGCCGGATCGCCGCGAGCCCGTACGCGACGCCCGGGGTGCGGCTGCGGGTCGAGAACAACCTCGCGATCGCTCTGGCGGCACGGGGCGCGTACGACGAGGCCCTGGCCGCCTCGCGGCGCGCCGTGGCCCTCGCGACGGCCGAGGGTGCCGCCGTCGCCGCGATGGCGAGGCAGACGCACGCCTGGATCGTCGTGCGGCAGGGCCGGCTCGCCGAGGGGCTGTCCGAGCTCGCCGAGGTTGCGGCGACGTATGCCGAGGCGGGCGTCCCGCTGGGCGAGCACCACGTCGAGCTGGCCGACGCGATGGCGGACCTGCGCCTGCTGCCCGAGGCGATCGGCGCGGCGCAGGCGGCGGCGGACGAGTTCGCCGCGGCCGGCACGTGGCTCATGTGGGTCGAGGCGCAGGTGCGGCTGGCGCGGCTCCAGCTGGCCGCCGGCCGGCCCCGCCTCGCCCGGGAGCTCGCGGCGCAGGTCGCGGCCCGCAGCGGCGCGCAGCGCCGCGCCACCTGGACGGACCGGGCGCGGCTGGTCGAGGCCGAGGCGCGGCTCGTCGACGGCGAGCCGATGCCCGCCGACGCGACGGCGGCCGGGCGCGCCGCGGCGCGCCTGGAGCGTGCGGGCGACCTGGTCGACGCCACGCAGGCCTACCTCCTGGCCGGCCGGGTCGCGGTGCGACCGGCCGGACCCAGGCCGCGCGCGCGGCCCTGACCACCGCGGGGCGCCTCGCGCGGCGCGGGCCCCTGCTCCTGCGCGTGCGCGGCCACCTCGCGCTCGCGACCGCCGCTGGCATCGCCGGCGACCGCCCGACGGTGGTCCGCGAGGCGCGTGCCGGCCTGCGCGACCTCGCTGCGCACCGCTCGTCGCTGCCGACCATGGAGCTGCGCGCGCTGGCCTCCGGCCACGGCGCGGAGCTGGGCGAGATGGGGCTGGCCGAGCTGCTCCGCGACGGCTCGGCGGCCCGGACGCTGCGGTGGATGGAGCAGACGCGGGCGGCGGCGCTTCTCGCGCGCCTGCCGCTGCTCGAGCCGGGCGGCGTGTCGCCCGCCACCCCGGAGGACGGTGACCGGGCCTGGGTGCTCCCGCCGGGCCTCGACCGCCTCCGCGCGGGGCTGGACGGGCGGGTGCTCGTCGAGACCGGCCTGTGCGAGGGGAGGTACGTCGCGGTCGTCGTGCGGGCCCGGGGCGCCCGGCTGGTCGACCTCGGTCCGCGCGAACGCGTCGAGGAGCCGCTGCACGCGCTCGTGTTCGCGCTGCGGCGGCTGGCCTCCCCCCGGTCGGCGGCCGCGGCGCAGGCGGCACGCGTCAACGCCGACGCCCGGCTGCGGGTGCTGCGCGAGCTGCTCGTCGCGCCGCTGGGGGTGGCGCCCGACGACGAGCTCGTCGTCGCCCCGGTCGGACCGCTGCACGGCGTGCCCTGGTCGGCGCTGCACGCCGGGCCGGTGTCGCTCGCCCCGTCGGCGACGGCCTGGCTCGCCACCACCGCGGCGGCCGCGCCCCCGGCCGGGACCGCCGCCACGGTGCTCGTCGCCGGGCCGGGCCTGGCCGGCGCGCAGGACGAGGTGGACGCGCTGGTGGCGGTGCACCCGCACGCGCGCGTCTTCGACGCCGCCACCAGCCTGGTGGCGCCCGTGACGGGCGCGCTCGCGTCGGCCGACCTGGCGCACCTCGCGTGCCACGGCGTCCCGCGCGCCGACAACCCGATGTTCTCCTCGCTCGTGCTGGCGGACGGCCCCGTGACGGTCCAGGAGCTGCACCGCGCCGGCGTCGCACCCCGCCGGCTCGTGCTGGCCTCGTGCCACTCCGGCGCGGACGTGGCGTACGCGGGCGACGAGGTGCTCGGGTTCGTCAGCGGCATGCTCGCGCGCGGGACGGCGGGCGTGGTGGCCAACATCGCGGCCGTGCCGGACGTCGAGGTGGTCGACCTCATGGTCGGGCTGCACCGGCGCCTGGTGGCGGGCCAGACGATGGCCCGCGCGCTGCACGCCGCGCGCGCCGAGATCGACCGGGACACGCCCGCGGGGTTCGTCAACTGGTGCACGTTCGGCGCGCACGGCGCCGCCTGAGGTCGGCGCCCCGGCCGAGCCCGGGGCCGGACCACCGACCTTCCCGCCCGTGGTGGCCCATCGCCGCCCGTGCCACGCCGCCCGCTACGGGCGCCCGCCACCGCCCCTGGCCTCGCGGCCGACCGCGGCCAGCCATCCGGTCCAGAACGCCTGCCGCTGCCGCAGGGCCGCGAGTGCCGCGGTGCGGGCGCGCGGGTCGGCCGCCCACACGCCGCCGGGCTGCGAGAACGGCTCCACGAAGGGCTCCGTGAACGGCTGCACGACGGCCGGCCCGCCGGTGAGGTCGGCGGCCGCGTCCGCGGCCGGCTCGGTGAAGGGCTCGGTGAAGGGGTCGGTCAGCAGGGCCGCGTCGAACGGCTCGGTGAACGGCTCGGTGAAGGGCTCCGTGAACGGCTCTGTGAACGGTTCGGTGAACGGTTCGGTGAACGGTTCGGTGAACGGTTGGGCGGCCGCCCCTGCGGTGAAGGGCTCCGTGAACGGCTCCGTGAACGGTTCGGTGAAGGGCTCCGTGAAGGGCTCCGTGAAGGGTTCGGTGAAGGGCTCGGCGTCCGCCTCCGTGGCCATCGCCGCGGACCGGACGGTCGCGGCCGGCCCCGGGTCCCGCCGCGGTGGCGCCTCGGCGGTGCCGGGCTCCTCGGGGGCGCTCGCCCCGCCGTCGCCCGCCGTCGCCCGGCGCGCCCACGGTCGGCCCAGCGCCGTGCGGATGCCGCCGTCGGGGTAGGCGGCCGCCTCCGGCGGCAGCAGCGACGCCCGCCGGATCGCCGCGATCGCGCGGGCGCGCGCGGCTCGTCGGGCAGCCGCGGCCGCGGCGGACGCGGGCGTGGCCACGTCGACCCCCAGCGTGGCGAGCACCTCGCGCAGCGGGTTCGAGACGGCGAAGCTGCCGTTGTCCTCGCCCGCCCAGTGCAGTCCGAGCACCCGTCCGTCGTCGTCGACCACCACCGAGCCGGAGTCGCCGCCGGCGGAGAACCGTGGGCAGCCGTCGTCGGGCTCGATCCGCAGCTGGTCGCGGAGCGTGCGCCGCCCGGTGCCGGGCCCGAAGTCGACGGCGGTCGTGAAGTCGACCGACGCCACCAGCCCGGACGTCAGCCCGGTGGTGCGGCCGTGCTTGCGCACGTGGACTCCCACCTGCGCATCGGCCCAGCCGGTGACGGCGCCCACGCCGGCGACGGCCGGAGCCCACCGTGCGCCCGGCGCGAGCGCGACCACGGCGGCGTCCACGCGGTCGGTGAGCACGCCCCGCGCGAGGGCGCCGACGCGGTCGGGCCGGCCGCCGGCGTCGGCCACGGCGGGCTGCACCCATGCGCTCCCGACGTCCTCGAGGCCGTCGCCCGCCGCGACGTGCCAGTTCGTCAGCGCCATCGTCCGGCCCGTCCCGGGTTCGGTGACGAGCAGGCCGAGCGTCCCGTTGACCGAGCGCAGCCGCGCGCCGTCGTCGGTCGGCGCGGTCACCGGGTCCAGCGGGCCGAACGACACGCCGCCCACCAGGGGTCGCACGCGTTGCGGGGCCACGGGCGCCGTGACCGGGGGCTCCAGCCCCACGTGGTGCACCACGACGTCGGTGGGCACGCCGCGGATCCGTTCGGGCAGCGCCTCGCCGGGCCCGAGCTCGGCGAGCGAACGCTTCACCTCGACGTGCACGACGATCGCGAGCCGCCCGCTGCCCCGTCCGGCCGTGACCTTCTCCGCGATGTCCACCCCGACGACGCCGGGCCGTGCCAGCAGGTCGTCCTCCACGGCGCGCTTGACCGGACGGATGTCGGCCCGCGTGAGGTCGTCGGGGTGCTGCTGCGTCATGGTGGGCCTCCTGGCCGGGGGGTCGGACGCGGACGAGGAGCGCGGGCCACGCGCGCTGATACGCCGGGCTGGGCAGACGTCACCCCGTCCGGCGGTATCTGGTGCGCCGGCACCGGCTCCTGAGCGGGCGACCCGAGCGGCAAGGGAGGGCGCCTGTGTCCGTGGACGAGCGGCTCGCCCTTGTGGCGCGGTCAGGGTCGCCTTACCTTGGCCGTGAGTCGGCCTCCCGCCGAAGGGCTCGGGTGAGGGGTTCGGGGATGAGCGACGAGCTGACCGGGCCGGTCCAGGCCGGCCTGCGGGACGACGACGGCCTGGCGCAGCGCGCCGCGCACGCCGTCGTCGCCTACCGCGCCGGCGACCGGGAGCCGCTGGCACGCCTCGTCGAGAGCGCCACGCCGCTGCTGTGGCGCACCGTGCGGGCGCAGGGCGCCACGCCGGCGCAGGCCGAGGACCTGGTGCAGAACGTGTGGCTGACGCTCGTGCGCGACATCGAGACGATCCGCGACCCGCTCGCCACGCTCCAGTGGCTGCTGGTCACCGCCCGGCGGGCGGCGTGGCGCGCGGTGCGGCGCACGCGGGACGAGGAGGCCCGCCGGCAGCAGGACGGGCAGCTGTCCGACTGGCTGGCGGCTCCGCACGACGAGGCTCCCGAGGCCGTGGCCGCGCGCGACGAGCGCGACCGGGCGCTGTGGCGCCACGTGCGGGACCTGCCCGAGCGGTGCCGCCGGCTGCTGTCGCTCGTGGCCCTCGTCGACCGTCCGGACTACGCCGTCGTCTCGCGCGCGCTGGGGATGCCGGTCGGCAGCATCGGGCCGACGCGCGGCCGGTGCCTGGCCAAGCTGCGGCTCGCGCTCGCGGGCGACCCCACGTGGAGCCGGCCGTGAGCGCCGCCGACGAGGGGCTGGCCGCGCTCGCCGCCGGCCCGCTCGACCGCGCCGACGAGGAGATCCTCCGGCGCCTCGACGCGCTGGTGGACGCGGTCGACCCGGTGCCGGAGGGCCTTGTCGAGCGCATCGGCATCGCCCTGACGGTCGAGGCGCTGCACGCGGAGGTGGCCCGGCTCCACCTGGTCGGCGACCTCGCGGCCGCGGTGCGGGCCGACGAGGCGAGCATCGAGGCGGACACCATCACGTTCACCACGGACGTCCTCACCGTGATGATCGCGGTGCACCGCGAGGGTGAGCGGGTGCGCGTCGACGGCTGGGCGGCGCCGGCGGCGCGGCTGACGGTCGAGCTGCACCAGGGCGGCGACGCGCTCGTGACGCAGTCCGACGACGACGGCAGGTTCTCGTTCGAGGCCGTCGAGCGCGGTCCGGCGAGGCTGGTGCTGCGCCGCCCCGCCGACCCGACCGTGCCGATCGTCACGCCGCAGGTCGAGCTCTAGCCGATGTCCCGCCCGGGCGACGCCGTGGCGCCGGGGTCGGTGGACCTCGCGGCGCTGGGCGCCGCGGTGCGGCACGCCGAGGACGAGAACGCGCAGGGCAACCCGGCCCGGGCGCGGCGGCTGCTGCGACCCGTGCTCGCGGCGCTGGCCGAGGGCGACGACGACCCCGCGGCGGTGCGGCTGCGGGCTTGGGCGCTCATCGAGCTGGTCCGCTCCGAGGCGGAGGTGCGGGGCGACGCGCAGCGGGCGCTGGCCGAGCTCGACCGGATGGTCGACGGCGCGCGCCGGGCGCCCGCCTGGGCGGGGCTCGTGCCTGCCGTCCTGGGCCTGCGCGGCCTGCTCGCGTTGCGGGCCGGGCGTCTGGAGGAGGCGCTGCGCCTGCTCGACGAGGGTGCCGGGCACCTCGCGGACGCCGAGCCGCTCGACGCGTGCCGCCTGCTGCTCAACCGGGGCGTGGTCCACGCCGAGCTGCGCCACCTCGCGCAGGCGCGCGCCGACTACGGCGAGTGCGCCCGCCGCGCGGCCGCGGCCGGCTTCGCTCGCCTGGCGTTCAAGGCGGAGCACAACCTCGGGCACCTGGAGTACTACGCCGGGCGCCTGCCGCAGGCGCTCGCGCGCATGGACGCGGCGTCGCGGCTGATGCCGGGGCGGCACCCCATCGCGCTGCTCGACCGGGCCCAGGTGCTCCTCGAGGCCGGGCTGGTCGCGGTGGCCGACCGCACGCTCGCCGAGGCCGCCGCACTGTTCGCCGAGCGGCGCCTGCCGCACGACGTGGGGGAGTGCGAGCTGGGGCGGGCCGAGTGCGCAATGCTGCGGGCCGACGCCGCCGCGGCCCGGGCGCACGCGGTCGCCGCCCGCCGGTTGTTCGCGCGGCGGGGCGAGGAGGCCTGGGTGCTGCGTGCCACCCAGCTGGAGCTGCAGGCGGACGCGGCCGTCCTCGCGCGCCGGCCGTCCGACGACCCGGGCCTGCGCCGCCGCTGGGCCACGCTGGCCGCCCGGGCGGGTCGGCTGGAGGCGCAGTGCCGGCAGGCGGGGCGTCCCCTCTGGGTCACCGCCGCGACGTGCCTGCGTGTCGAGGCGGACCTCGCCCGCGGCGCCGTCGCCGACCCGCGGGCCGCGCTCGCGGAGCTCGGGCCGGTCCCGCGGGGCGCCTCGATCGGCGGGCGGCTGGCGGTCCGGCGCGTGCGCGCGCTCCTCGAGGAGGCCGCGGGCCGCCGCGCCGCCGCGGTCGCCGAGGTGCGGGCAGGGCAGCGGGAGCTGCGCCTGCACCGCGAGCGCTTCGGCTCGCTCGACCTGCGCACGGCCGGCGCGGTCCACGGCGCCGCGCTCGCGGACCTCGACGGCCAGCTCGCGCTCGCCGGCGGCCGCGCTAACGCCGTGCTCGACGCCGCCGAGCGCGTGCGAGCGGCCATCGGCGGCGCGCCGCGCCTCGTGCCGCACCTCGATCCCGTCGCGACCGACCTGCTCGGCCGGCTGCGCTTCCTCGTCGTCGAGCGCCTCGGCACGCTCGGCGGCGTGCCGACCGGCGGCCCGGGCGGCGACCGGATCGTCGCGGAGATCGACCGGCTCAAGCGCGAGATCCTCGCGCGCTCGTGGAACGAGGGGGGCCCGGGGCGCGACGAGCCGGACGGGCAGGCGAGCGAGGTCCGGCGGGTGCTGGCGCGGCGGCCGGAGGTGGTGGTCGACCTGCTCGAGCACCGCGGCGCGCTGGTCGCGGTCCGGGTGGACGACGAGGGTGCGCGGTGGCTGCGCCTCGGTGCGGCGGCGCCGGCCCAGGAGGCGGTGCGTCGCGTCCATGCCGACCTCGAGGTGCTGGCCAACCCCCTCGTGCCGGCGGAGCTGCGTGCGGTGGCTCGCGCCTCGCTGGACCACGGGCTGACGCTCCTCGACGCGTGCTTCGCGCCCGTGCTGCCGCGCGACGGGCGCACGCTCGTCGTCGTGGCGGGCGGCTGGCTCGGCGTGGTGCCGTGGGCGTTGCTGCCCGCGCGCGCCGGCGCGCCGACCGTGGTGGCACCCTCCGTGCGGCACTGGCTGGCGCACGCCGGGACGGTGCCCGCGGTGCCGGGCCGGGTGACCGCCGTGGCGGGGCCCGGCCTGAGCCTGGCCGAGCGGGAGGCCCACGCGGTCGCCGGGCTGTGGCCGGGGGGCACTGCCGTCGTCGGGCCGGAGGCGACCGTGGCCCGCACGGCGGGCCTGCTGGCGTCGCCCGGCATCGTGCACCTGGCTGCGCACGGTCGCCACGAGGCCGAGAACCCGCTGTTCAGCTCGGTGCGTCTCGCCGACGGACCGCTCTTCGCGCACGAGCTCGAGGCGGCGGGACCGGTGCCCCACCTCGTGCTGCTCTCGGCGTGCGAGGTGGGCCGGGCCACGGCCCGTGCCGGGGGAGAGGCGCTCGGCCTGGCCAGCGTGCTGCTGCGCGCGGGCGTCGCGTGCGTCGTCGCGGCGATCGCGCCGCTGGCCGACGACGCGGCGCTGGCGGTCATGACCCGCACGCACGAGCTGCTCCGTGCGGGGGTCCCCGTCGCCGGGGCGCTCGTCGCGGCCGCGGCGGAACGCACGGACGCCACGGGCGACCCTGTGCCGCTCACCGCGTTCGGGGCGCCGGTGTAGCCGTCCCGCGGCGTCGGGCGCGGTTTGGCCCACCGCGTGCCGTGCCGTACCCTGATCGGGCCCAAGACCACCGGTCGTCGGGTGCTGCCCTTGCCAAGGGTCGCACTCGCCCGAAGTCCCGCTCACGCGGAGGCCGGCGCAGGCGAGAGTTCCGCACGGTGCGCGTCCGCGCCCGCCGTGCCCCGAGCCCCGTGCCTGCGCCGGGGCTCTTCGTGCGTCAGGGGACCGGTGGCACCACCATCGGAAGGAATGCCATGGCGAGGCCGGACAAGGCCGCTGCCGTCGCGGAGCTCACGGAGAAGTTCCGCAGCTCCGGCGCGGCGGTGCTCACCGAGTACCGCGGGCTGACGGTTGCGCAGCTCAAGGCGCTGCGGACCGCGCTGCGCGGCAACGCGGACTACGCCGTGGTGAAGAACACGCTGACCGCGATCGCGGCCAAGGACGCCGGTCTGGAGGTGCTGGCCGACGCCCTCAAGGGCCCGTCGGCGATCGCCTTCGTCACCGGTGACCCGGTCGCCACCGCGAAGAGTCTGCGCGACTTCGCCAAGGCGAACCCCGCCCTGGTCGTCAAGGGGGGCGTCCTCGACGGGCGGCCCCTGACCGCGGCGGACGTCACCAAGCTCGCGGACCTCGAGTCCCGCGAGGTGCTGCTGGCCAAGGCGGCCGGCGCGATGAAGGCCAAGCTCTACCAGGCCGCGTACCTGTTCACGGCGCCGGCGTCGAAGGCGGTTCGCACCGTCGAGGCGCTGCGTGTGAAGCAGGAGGAGACTGCGGCCTGAGCTCTCGCGCAGGCCGTCACCACAACCCCAGCACGTCCGCCGGCAGGTGCCGGCGGCCAACCCGGAAGGAACCGCCACCATGGCGAAGCTCACCACCGCCGAGCTCATCGACCAGTTCAAGGAGCTCACGCTCATCGAGCTCTCGGAGTTCGTGAAGGCGTTCGAGGAGACCTTCGAGGTCACCGCCGCCGCCCCGGCCGCCGTCGCGGTCGCGCCCGCCGCCGGCGGTGCCGGTGCCGAGGTCGAGGAGGTCGAGGAGAAGGACTCGTTCGACGTCATCCTCGAGACCGTCGGCGACAAGAAGATCCAGGTCATCAAGGAGGTGCGTGCCCTCACGAGCCTGGGCCTCAAGGAGGCCAAGGACCTCGTCGACGGCGCCCCGAAGCCCGTCCTGGAGGGTGTCAACAAGGACGCCGTCGAGAAGGCCAAGGCCGCCCTCGAGGGCGCCGGCGCCACCGTCACCATCAAGTGACCTCGGCGGTCACCGACCGCTGACCCTCGCACGAAGGCCCGTACCCGTCGTGGGTGCGGGCCTTCGTCGTCGCCGGCCGTCTCCTTGCCGCCTCCCCACGGTCGCCCGCGCGCCTCCCCACCAGGCGGTTTGCGATCGGCCACGAGTTGAGTAGGCTAGCGCTTTGCGCTGACCTGTGCCCGCGATCCCGTATAACCCGAGTCCGTCCGTCGTCGTTCGTGCCCGACGCCAGACGGCTCAGAGGCCGGGGGGTCGCCCCTCGCCGGGCAGTGCACGTGTGCACGTGCCTCGTTCCGCAGGGAAGGACCCCTCTTGGCTGCCTCGCGCACCACTGCTGCACCGTCCGTCGCCACCCGCACCGCGTCCCGCCGCATCTCGTTCGCCCGGATCCACGAGCCCCTCGAGGTCCCCGACCTCCTCGGCCTGCAGACCGAGAGCTTCGACTGGCTGCTCGGCAACGAGCGCTGGCGAGCCCGTGTCGAGGCCGCCCTCGCCGACGGGCGCAACGACGTCCCGGCGACCGCCGGGCTCGAGGAGATCTTCGAGGAGATCTCGCCGATCGAGGACTTCGGCGGGTCGATGTCCCTGTCGTTCCGGGAGCACCGGTTCGAGGAGCCCAAGTACACGGTCGACGAGTGCAAGGAGAAGGACTTCACCTACTCCATGCCGCTGTTCGTCACCGCGGAGTTCGTCAACTACACCACCGGCGAGATCAAGAGCCAGACGGTGTTCATGGGCGACTTCCCGATCATGACCGACAAGGGCACGTTCATCATCAACGGCACGGAGCGCGTCGTCGTCTCCCAGCTCGTCCGCTCGCCCGGCGTGTACTTCGAGCGCGTGGCGGACAAGACGAGCGACAAGGACGTCCTCACCGCCAAGATCATCCCCAGCCGCGGCGCGTGGCTCGAGTTCGAGATCGACAAGCGCGACAACGTCGGCGTCCGCGTGGACCGCAAGCGCAAGCAGAACGCCACGGTGCTGCTCAAGGCGCTCGGCATGACTGACGGCGAGATCCGCGAGGAGTTCAAGGAGTTCCCCGCGGTCCTCGACACGCTCGACAAGGACCACGTGCAGAGCCAGGACGAGGCGCTGCTGGACCTGTACCGCAAGATCCGCCCGGGCGAGCCGCCGACGGTCGACGCCGGCCAGGCGCTGCTGGACAACTTCTACTTCAACGCCAAGCGCTACGACCTGGCCAAGGTCGGCCGCTACAAGCTCAACAAGAAGCTCGGCATCGACGCGCCGCTGGGCGACTCCGTGCTGAGCAAGGCCGACATCATCGCCACGATCAAGTACCTCGCGGCGCTGCACGTCGACCACCAGAGCATGGCGGGCGTGCGCAACGGCGAGGCGATCGAGGTCCGCGTCGAGACGGACGACATCGACCACTTCGGCAACCGCCGCATCCGCGCGGTGGGCGAGCTCATCCAGAACCAGGTCCGCACGGGCCTGTCGCGCATGGAGCGCGTGGTGCGCGAGCGGATGACGACGCAGGACGTCGAGGCCATCACGCCCCAGACGCTCATCAACATCCGGCCCGTCGTCGCCTCCATCAAGGAGTTCTTCGGGACGAGCCAGCTGTCGCAGTTCATGGACCAGAACAACCCGCTCGCGGGCCTGACCCACAAGCGGCGCCTGTCGGCCCTCGGCCCCGGCGGCCTCTCGCGCGACCGGGCCGGCATGGAGGTCCGTGACGTCCACCCGTCGCACTACGGCCGCATGTGCCCGATCGAGACCCCCGAGGGCCCGAACATCGGCCTCATCGGCTCGCTCGCCTCGTACGGGCGCATCAACCCGTTCGGCTTCGTCGAGACGCCGTACCGCAAGGTCGTCAAGGGCAAGGCGACCGACGAGGTCCACTACCTCACCGCGGACGACGAGGACCGGCACGTCATCGCGCAGGCGAACGCCGCCCTCAACCCGGACGGCTCGTTCGCCGAGGACCGCGTCCTGGTGCGCGTCAAGGGCGGCGACGTCGAGTACGTGCCCGGCGTCGACGTCGACTACATGGACGTCTCGCCGCGGCAGATGGTCTCGGTCGCCACCGCGCTCATCCCGTTCCTCGAGCACGACGACGCCAACCGCGCCCTCATGGGCGCGAACATGCAGCGCCAGGCGGTGCCGCTGGTGCGGTCCGAGGCGCCGTTCGTCGGCACGGGCATGGAGTGGCGCGCCGCGGTCGACGCGGGCGACGTCATCACCTCGGAGAAGCCGGGCGTGGTCGTCGAGGTCTCGGCCGACCTCATCACGGTCGCCAACGACGACGCGACCACGTCGAGCTACCGGGTCGCGAAGTTCCGCCGGTCGAACCAGGGCACGAGCTACAACCAGCGCGTGCTGGTCGACCAGGGCGACCGCGTCGAGGTGGGCTCGGTGCTGGCCGACGGTCCCGCGACCGACGACGGCGAGCTCGCGCTCGGGCGCAACCTGCTCGTCGCGTTCATGTCGTGGGAGGGCCACAACTACGAGGACGCGATCATCCTCAGCCAGCGCCTGGTGCAGGACGACGTCCTGTCCTCGATCCACATCGAGGAGCACGAGGTCGACGCCCGCGACACCAAGCTGGGCCCCGAGGAGATCACGCGGGACATCCCGAACGTCTCCGAGGAGGTGCTGGCGGACCTCGACGAGCGCGGCATCGTGCGCATCGGCGCCGAGGTGAACGCGGGCGACATCCTCGTCGGCAAGGTCACCCCCAAGGGCGAGACCGAGCTGACCCCCGAGGAGCGCCTGCTGCGTGCGATCTTCGGCGAGAAGGCGCGCGAGGTGCGCGACACGTCGCTCAAGGTGCCGCACGGCGAGTCCGGCACGGTCATCGAGGTGCGGACCTTCAACCGCGAGGACGGCGACGAGCTGCCCGCCGGCGTGAACGAGATGGTGCGGGTCTACATCGCCCAGCGCCGCAAGATCACCGCGGGCGACAAGCTGGCCGGCCGCCACGGCAACAAGGGCGTCATCTCGATCATCCTGCCCGAGGAGGACATGCCGTTCCTCCCCGACGGGACGCCGGTCGACATCGTCCTCAACCCCATGGGCGTCCCCGGGCGCATGAACGTGGGCCAGGTGCTGGAGGTCCACCTCGGGTGGATCGCCAAGCAGGGCTGGGACGTGTCGCTCGCGCAGGGTGACACCACGTGGCTCAAGGACGTCCCCGCCATCGCCGAGCGCTCGGCTCACGGCGGCCGCGTGGCCACCCCGGTGTTCGACGGGGTGCAGGAGGAGACGCTCACCAACCTCCTGCAGGTCACGCTGCCGAACCGGGACGGCGAGCGCCTCGTCGGCCCCGACGGCAAGGCGCGCCTGTTCGACGGGCGCAGCGGCGAGCCGTTCCCGGAGCCGGTGTCGGTCGGCTACATGTACATCCTCAAGCTCCACCACCTCGTGGACGACAAGATCCACGCCCGCTCCACCGGCCCGTACTCGATGATCACGCAGCAGCCGCTGGGTGGTAAGGCGCAGTTCGGCGGCCAGCGGTTCGGCGAGATGGAGGTGTGGGCGCTCGAGGCGTACGGCGCCGCCTACACGCTCCAGGAGCTGCTGACCATCAAGTCGGACGACGTGCCCGGCCGCGTCAAGGTGTACGAGGCGATCGTCAAGGGCGAGAACATCCCGGACTCGGGCATCCCCGAGTCGTTCAAGGTGCTGCTCAAGGAGATGCAGTCGCTCTGCCTGAACGTCGAGGTGCTGTCCGCGGACGGCGTGTCCATCGACATGAAGGAGAACGACGACGAGGTCTACCGCGCCGCGGAGGAGCTCGGCATCGACCTGTCCCGCCGCCCCAACGCCAGCAGCGTCGAGGAGATCTGACGCCGAGCCCGGACGGGGCGTCCCACGGCGCCCCGTCCCGGCCCGCACCCCGTGCTCGAACCGTCCCGCCGCCTCACCGCGGCACCGAAGGGAAGTAGGACCCCTTGCTCGACGTCAATGCTTTCGACCTGCTGCGCATCGGCCTTGCGACGGCCGACGACATCCGTGCCTGGTCGCACGGCGAGGTCAAGAAGCCCGAGACCATCAACTACCGGACCCTCAAGCCGGAGAAGGACGGGCTCTTCTGCGAGAAGATCTTCGGTCCCACCCGGGACTGGGAGTGCTACTGCGGCAAGTACAAGCGCGTGCGCTTC
>Ga0187809_10000068_pt1 | contig 75774 bp, 65 predicted proteins | sample NC_wetland_sal_i_8_FD_132415 | JGI IMG/M metagenome (GOLD analysis project Ga0187809, IMG submission 132415) | Wetland sediment microbial communities from Neuse River Estuary, North Carolina, USA - ASW_4 | ecosystem: Environmental > Aquatic > Freshwater > Wetlands > Sediment | place: USA: North... | reverse complement strand
GATGCGGGGAGCCACGCCTTGCTGCTCGGCGTGCCATTCACCGACAGGGATTCGATATAGGGCGCGTCCATGCTGGCGCCCTTGGCATGGATTGTGACCTTGCCGTTCGGGCGATCGATCGCCGCCTCTTCGAACATCGGGCTTCCCAGCACCAGATCGGCGCGGCCCGGATAGAGCGGGTACATGCCGAGCGCCGCCCAGACATACCAGGACGACATCTCGCCCAGATCGTCGTTGCCGGAAATGCCGTTGGGCGCGTTCGTCCAGATCTGTTTCATCGCGGCGCGCACAACTTCCTGCGTTTTCCAAGGCGCGCCGACGAAATCGTAGAGCCAGGGTGATGCGACGGAAGGTTCGTTGTCGAGCTCGGTGTGCGATCCGCCGGACTTGGTGACGGCGAGCTTTCCGTCCTTGTCGTAGAAGAAGCTATCCATGCGGGCGATGGCTTTATCCTTGCCGCCCATCTCGTCGAACAAGCCCGCCGGATCGAACGGGACCATCCAGAGATATTGCGCGCCGGAGCCTTCGACATAGTCGTCATCGTCTTCGACGTTGAAATCGACACTCTTCCACGTGCCGTCCGCGTTGCGCGGCTGGATGTAGCCTGTCTTCGGGTTGAACAGGTTACTCCACCAGCCGGCGCGACTCTGGAACAGCTTTGCATTGGCGACATCGCCATTGATCGCGGCAAGTTGGGAGACGCCGAAATCCGCAGCCGCGAGCTCCAGCGTGTCCGCCGCGCTGCCCCACCCGGGAGAACCCACGGGCATGTAGTGCAGCTTCAGCCATTGATCGAGACCGGGGCGCTCGCCCACGCATTGCACCGGGCAACCATGCATGGACAGATCAAGCTTCGTCGGCACGGTCGCGGCTTGCAGCAGCGAGGCATAGGCGCCTTTCACATCGAAATCATGGCCGCCAAAATTGTAGATGGCCGCGATGGAGGCCGGCGACGGATCACCGTTCATTACGCTGGTGGCGCCGGTAAGATGGGTCCAGCGATCCCACACGCCATTGTTCTGGCTCGCCTGATTGTAAAGCGATTGGGCGATGTCCGATCCGATATGCGGATCGAGCCATGTGACCAGTTGAAGCTGAGAACGATAGACGTCCCAGCCCGAGAAATTCGCGTATTGGACATGGCCAGGCGCCACCTTGTGCACCTTCTTGTCGAAGCCGACATAGGAGCCGTCAGCGTCGCTGTAGGTGTTTTCGCCCAGCAGCACATGATAAAGCGCGGTGTAGAAAACCGTGCGCTCGTCTTTCGTGCCGCCTTTCACCGCAATCTGGCCGAGCTTTGCGTTCCACGCCTTATGGGCGGCATCTCGCACCGTTTCCAGCGTTGTGCCCTGCGGCGCTTCGGCTTTAAGATTCGCGCGCGCATTGGCGAGGCTGACATAAGAAATGCCCACGCGCATGTTCACCACCGGTGTCTTCGCAGGATCGAAGCTGATCCACGCACCGCTACCTTTGCGGCCCGGCGGATGGCCGCGGTCGCCATAGGTGGTACCGCCTTCCGCCGTCGTCGCGCCTTTGGTGACGGTCACGTCGTGCCACGCGCCACCGGCCGTGAACGGCTTATCGAATTCGGCGACGAAATAGAGCGTGTAGTAGCTCTCGCGGCGATCGGGTGAGAGATAGCCGCAGAAATTGCCGCTGGTGACGCTGCCCGTCACTTCGCGTTTCGCGGGATCGACCTTCACCGTCGCATCGCTGCTGCCGACTTCGGAGTCCGAGGTGCGGAACAGCAGATTGGCCGGCTTGTCCTTCGCCCAGTCGAAACGCGCGATGCCGGCGCGCAAGGTGGCGCTGAGCTCGGTGGTGACGCCGTTGTCTAGCGCGACTTTGTAATAGCCCGGCGAGGCCTGCTCCTTGTCGTGGCCGAACCAGCTCGAATACATGCTGAAGCTGTCGTCCGCCGAGGGCGACATCTCCACATCGCGCGTAACCGGCATGATGGGAACATCACCGCTGGCGCCGGTGCAGCCGGTGCCGGAAAGATGCGTGAGCGCGAAGCCCTTGATGCCATTAACGCGGTATTCGTAGCCGCCGGGCGCGGCGATTGGATAGGAACGACCCGGCAGAGGCGTTTCCTCGGGACTGAACGCCACCATGCCGAAGGGCAGCACCGCGCCGGGATAAGTGTTGCCGCCATTCGTCGTGCCAATGAAGACATTCACCTCGCCTGCCAGATCCGGTGCGGCCTGCGCGGCGGCGGAGAGGACGACAAGGGGAGCCGTGATGGCGGCGATGAAGCGCATGAAGGAAACCCTCTAGGCGGAAATGGGCGCAGGCTCGGCGTTCGGTGCGCCGCGCGCACCGGCCAGCGCGAAGATCGCGATACAGACATAGGATACGAGCGGCACGAAGAACGCGGTCGTAAGGCCGGCATGATCGGCGGTGTAGCCTGTCAGCACTGGCAACACCGCGCCGCCGACGATGGCCATGCACAACAAGCCGGAGGTGGACGGCGTCGGCGCGCTGGAGCGCTCCAGCGTCAGGGTGAAGATCGTGGGGAACATGATCGAGTTGAACAATCCTATGGACAGCGCCGCGAAGCCGGCCACCTCCCCTGCCGTCACGCCGCCAAGCGCGGATGCCAGCACGCCGCCAGACTGCGTAACGAGCAGACACAGCAAAAGAGCCACACAGGCAGCGATCGCCAGCGCGCGGCTCGCCGGAACGCGCGTGAGCACCGCGCTGCCCACAGCGCGGCCCACCATCGCGCCGCCCCAATAGAAGCTAAGCAGCCGGCCAGCGTGATCGAAGCTGGCATTCAGCACGTCAGGCTGGTGCAGGAAGTTGATCATCACGCTCCCGATGGACACTTCCGCGCCGACATAGAGGAAGATCGCCAGCCCACCGAACAGCGCCCATTTCGAGGCGAAGGCGGCGAAGGGGGAAGCGTTCGCGTCATCAAGTTCATGGGGCACATGCAGCAGTTTGCGTTGCCGCCATAGGAACAGGCCGAGCAGAACCAAAATCGCCGCGATGGCGATGAACTGGATGTCGACATTGTGCAAGGTGGCGCTGCGTGAGGCGGCACTCACTTTGCCTTCAAAGACACCACCACGCAGGATCAGATAGGAGCCGAGGAACGGCGCGATCACCGTGCCCAGCGAATTGAAGGTCTGCGACAGCGTGAGGCGAAAGTGCGAGCCCTTCGCCGGGCCCAGCAACGCCGCCAGCGGATTCGCCGCGACCTGAAGCTGCGTGATGCCTGCTGCGATCACGAACAATGCGATGAGCACGAACCAGTAGGCGTCAAAATGCGTGGCCACGGGCATCAACAGGCAGCCCAGCAACATCGCGCCAAGCGCCAGCAGGATGGTGCGCGCATAGCCGGACTTCTCCAGCACCACGGCAGCGGGAATGGAGATCACGCCATAGGCCAGGAAGAACGCAAACTGCGTGAGCATCGACTCCGCGTAAGACAGGCTGAACACCGCCTTCACACTTGGCACCAGCGGATCGATCGATGCCGTCACGAAGCCCCACATGAAGAACAGCGTGGTGACGGTCGCGAAAGCCGGGTTGAAGCGGCCCTTATTTGAGTCCGACAAAGACGTTTCCTTCGGTGGACAGATAGTTGTTCTTGTAGTCGAAGCGGTCGGTATCGGAGAACAGCAGCCAGTAATATTTCATCTGCTCGCTCCACCAGTAACCGGGGCACAGATCGCCCTGCTTCATAGGGCTGGTGGCGATATCGTCGATGATCGTGAAGCCGTAGGCCGCGCGGCTCGTTGTCTTCATCATCTCGTAGTGCAGCCGCGCCAATTCGCGATAATGGTCGCCCGGTTCCAGCAGAAACAGGTTGAGGCAGGAATCCACGAATTCCGGCCGCAGTTCGTTGGTGACGCGTTCGGCCGCGGCATTCGCGTAGTCGTAGCCTTCCGGCAGCACACCATATTTGGCCTGCACCTTCGCCCAGCTTTCCAGATAGGCGCTGCCGCGCGCCATGTCGCCGCCCTGCGCCAAAAGCCCGGCGTAGAAAGCGGCGAGTTCGCTCTGGTGATGGTCCTGAATTGCACCGGTTTCAAAATCGACCTGCGGAAACCACAGATCGCCGTCCTTCTCCTGCGCCTGATACTTCACAATCGCAGCGGTGTGCACGTCGTACATGCGCTTGAAATCCGCATCGCCGAAAAGCTGCCAGCCATCCCACAGATATTCGAAATAGGAATCGCTCGGCGGGCCGATGCTGGCGCGGCGGCTGACCCACGCGCCGGTTTCGATGTTGATGGTATCGGCGACAAGATCGATCTTCGAGCGCCGGTCGAACAGCGCGACCATCGCGCGTTTGGCCATGTCATAGTAGCGCCGGTCGCCCGTAGCTTTGCTGAGCGTGCCCCATTCGGCGATATAGGTGCCGATCTCCGCCGGAAAGCTCTGCGGATCGCGCACGGCGCCCGTCTTCAGGTTCACGAAGCGATAGGGCATGCCGGTCGGAGACCTGGTGAAGGCAGGGGAAAGACGATCCGCCATGTCCTTTGCCAGCGCCAGCAGCTTCTTCTCCTTTGTGCCGTGCCAGCCGGAGAGCAATCCGCCGACGATGCGGATGCCGGTCTCGAACACCTGCACCTCGCCGTCGATATCGAAACTCAGATGGTCCGCGATCCAGCGAATACCCTCTTCCGCTTCTGCGTCCAGGCCCATGACGTAAAGCGTGTCGAGCGCTTCCACGATGGAGAGACCGAGCGGCGGGCCTGCGGGAAAGAAGAACGGCTCCGCACCGCCGCTCACCGGCTTGATCTGGTCCTGCCCGAAGCAGCGCTCCACATAGCCGCGCCACGCCCACGCCATTTGTGCGCGAACATCGGCGGCGAGTGCCTTCCAGTTTTGGTGCGGTGCGGCGAACAGCGGCGCGGAAGACAGGAGCGGCGCGGACGCAGCAAAGGCCTTGAGGATCTGACGCCGGTTCAAAAAGAGATTCCCGCCTCGCGAATGCGCGCAAGACTGGCCGAGGAAGGCGGCGATGTCCAAAGAAAAACCGGCGCCCGCTCGCGCGAACGCCGGCTCTTTCTTCCAAGCGATGCTTACGGCTTGATCTCGGTCAGGCCGCGATCCTTCAGCATCGGCGCGGTGTCCGGATCCTTGCCGTAGAAGGCGCGGAACATCGGACCGTACTCCTCGCTATGGCCTTTCGAGAGGATCATGTCGCGGAAGCGCTGGCCGTTCTCGCGCGTGAGGCCGCCATGCTTTTCGAACCAGTCATAGGCGTCGTCATCCAGCATCACGGTCCACTGATAGGCGTAATAGCCGGCAGCATAACCGTTCGCCCAGATGTGCAGGAAGTAGCTGGAACGGTAGCGCGTCGGCACGTTCGGGAAGTTGGTGTGCGTATCGGCCAGCGCCTTGGTCTCGAACGCGTCGACGTCCTGCATTGGCGCGTCGGCGGGCAGCGTGTGCCACTGCATGTCGAGTTCGGAAGCCGCAAGCAATTCGCCCAGTTCGTATCCCTGATTCCAGGTGGCCGACTTCTTGATCTTGTCCACCAGCTCCTGCGGAATCGGCTTACCCGTTTTGTAGTTGATGGCGTAGTGCTTCAGCACATCCGGATAGAGCGCCCAGTGCTCGTTGAACTGGGAAGGGAATTCCACCCAGTCGCGCGCGGTGTTCGCGCCCGACAACGTGGGATATTTCTCGTTGCCGAAAAGGCCATGCAGCGCGTGGCCGAATTCGTGGAACATCGTCGTCACGTCGTCGAAGCTGAGCAGCGCGGGCTGTCCGGCAGCGGGCTTGGTGAAGTTGGCGACGTTGTAGACCACCGGCTTGGTGCCCAGCAGCTTGGACTGCTGAACGAAATTGCTCATCCAGGCGCCGCCCGACTTGTTGTCGCGCTTGAAGTAGTCGCAATAGAAAATGCCGAGCACCGAGCCGTCCTTGTCATAGACGGTGAAGACGCGCACGTCCGGCTGATAGACCGGAAGATCGTGACGCTCCTTGAAGGTGATGCCGTAGAGCTTGTTGGCGGCATAGAACACGCCGTCCTGCAGCACCTTGTTCAGTTCGAAATAGGGCTTCAATTCGTTCTGATCGAGATCGTATTTCGCCTTGCGTACCTTCTCGGAATACATCTCCCAGTCCCACGGCTTCAGTTCGAAATTCTTGCCGTCTGCCTTGATCGCGGCCTGTATCTGCTTCGCCTCATCCGCGGCCTTCGCGGCCGTCGGCGCAACGAGCTGGCCGATGAACTTCTTCACCGCATCCGGCGTCTTGGCCATCTGGTCGTAGAGGACATAGGCGGCATAACTGGGATAGCCGAGCAATTTGGCTTTCTGCGCGCGAAGCTGCGCGAGCTTCTGGATCGTGGCGCGCGTGTCGTTGGCATCGCCCTTCTCCGTGCGCGTCCAGGAAGCATTGAACAGCTTCTCGCGGACGGCGCGGTTGGTGAGAGACACGAGCAGCGGTTGCTGCGTGGTGTTCTGCAGCGGGATCACCCATTTGCCCGTCATCTTGCGGTCGGCAGCGGCCTTTGCGGCCGCATCGATTTCTTCAGGGCTCAAGCCTGCCAGATCGGCCTTGTTGTCGATCACCAGCGCGCCGGCCTTTGTGCCCGCCAGCAGCTTTTGCTGGAACGCTGTTTCCAGCGTAGCGTCTTCCTTGTTGATTTCGCGCAGCTTCGCCTTGTCGGCATCCGACAGGTTGGCGCCGGCATGTACGAACTGGGCGTAATAGACCTTTAGAAGCTGCTGCGATTCCGGATCGAGCTTCAGCTTGTCGCGCTGGTCATAGACGGCCTTCACCCGCGCGAAGAGCTTGGAATTGAGGAAGATCGCGTCCTGATGCGCCGCGAGCTTGGGTGCCTCTGCGGCCTGCGTCTTGTCCAGCGTGTCGTTGGTGTTCGCCTGGACGACGGCAAAGAACGCCTCGGTGACGCGGTCGAGCATGCGGCCAGATTTTTCCATCGCGACGATGGTGTTCTCGAAGGTCGGCGCGGCCTTGTTGTCGGCGATCGCCTGGATTTCCGCCAACTGCTCCTTCATCCCCTTCTCGAGTGCCGGCTGATAGTCGGTGTCCTTGATCTTGTCGAACATCGGCGCTTGCAACGGCAATGTGCTGGGCGCGTCGAACGGGTTGGCATATGCGGCTGTGGCAAACACGGAGACGGCGACTGCGCCAAGGCACAGCGAACGGATGCGAAGCATGAAGACTCCCCTGCGAAGTTATTTTGGCGGATAAAGTTCCGGCAGGTTGTGTAGCCCATCGCTCCGGCGCATGCCAGAAACACACGCATTGCAGGTTCCCGAGGCCGTGAAGAACCTTGCAGAGTCGTTAGATTCCGCGTGATGCGCCAGATATTTGCGCGCCATGCACACAGCTCGCAACATCCATGCGGGCTGGGCGGCGCGCCGCCTGGAACAAAGAAAAAAGCCGCATGTCGCCATGCGGCTTTTTTCATTCAGGCTCGGAATCCGATCAGAACTTCTGGCTCCAGGTCACGCCGATTGTGCGCGGCTGCGACGACAGGATGTAAGGCTCGAATCCGCAGGTTCCCGGCGTGCATTCGGCGTAACGGCCAAGCTGCGCCCGCTCATCAAAGGCGTTCTTGATGTAGAGCTCGAGCGCCCAATTGTCCCGGTCGATGCCCGCCGTGAAGTCGAACATCGAATAGGCTTTGTTCTTGCCGAGCAACGCACGCTCATACAGGCGCAGATCCGACCACGTGCCGCTGGAATGGATGATCGAGCCCTGCACATGCGCATGATAGCTATCGCCCAGCAGCCATTCATACCGAGCCGTAGCGTTCAGCTTCCACAGCGGCGTGATCGGAAGCTGGGTGCCTTCCGGTGCGTCGACGATACCGCCGTTGGCCACAGTCGGGCCGACGCAGGGCAGAGGCGCGTTCGTAACCGGGTCATGAGTCTTGCGACAGAAGTTCGAGGTCAACTGACCATCGTTGTAGGCGCCCGATGACGACAGGGTCAGGTTGTCCATCGGGAGCCAGGTCAGGTCGTACTCGAAGCCTTTTACGCGCGCCCCACCCGGCACGTTGCCGACGATGGTGACCGAGTTCGGACCGAGGAACGGGAACTGGAACTTGTTCCAGTCTTCCCAATATATCGCGCCGTTGAATCGCAGCGTGTTGTCGTACCAGCTCGTCTTCCAACCGATTTCATAGTTGTCGAGCGTATCTTCCGCGTAAGCAGGCAGGGCCTTGCCGGACGCGTCGTAGACACGGTTCGCACCGCCCGGGCGGAAGCCGGTCGAATAGGTGGCGTAGAACAGCTTGTCGTCGGTTGCGTTCCAGGTGAGGTTGACCTTGTGGGTTTCGCCATGGCCTTTCGCGCGCGTATCCAGGTCCGTACAGGGGCCATCATCCACCGATGCCGGCGCGAAACAGCGGGACGTCTCGTAACTGTTAAACCCGTAGAAGCCCTTCAGCGAATTGTCGTAGCTGTAGAAGCGAATGCCGCCCGTGATCGTCAGGGTCGGGATGATATCGAACGATACTTCGCCGAAGCCCGCCCAGTCCTTGTCGGTGCGATACTCGTCGGTGAGCCAAAGCGTGTCCGGCCAGCCGGTCACATGCATGGTCGGCTGCCCCGTACCGGGATCGGCCAGTCCGGGGATGACATAGTCTTGAATGATGGCGTGTGTCTGCTTTTCGTAGAAAGCGCCCACCTGGAAGCGCAGGCGGTCGTCCTTCGAAGAGGCGAGACGAACTTCGTGGCTTTCCTTCGTGAAGTGATCGTTGCCCAGGATGCGCTGTGTCGGATCGATGCGCGCACCTGAGTTGTCGTAGAAGTTCACATAGGACGGATAAGCCTGGTCGTACCAGAACGTGTAATCCGTGTAGTCCGCCGCCGAGTGGACTTTGCGGTCCATGTAGGAGCCGGCATAGGTGAAATCGAGGTTGGCGATCTTGCCCTGCACGGTAAGGCCCGCCTGATACCACTTGTCGTGGACGTATTCGGGCAGGAAGTGCTGGACCTTCAGGTCGCCGACGGACGGATCATATCCGAAGATGCCATCGGAGTTTTCGGTCTGGCCCATGATAGTGGGCGTGATCGTCCAGTTATCGTTGAGGTCGATCTCAAGAGCGGCACGGCCACCCAGCTTGTTGACCGTGTTGTAGTTGTTCTTCGTGTGACCGGCATTGTCGATCGTCAGCGAAGTGCCGTCGTCGAAATTGTAGGTGCGCGTGCCGTGCACATTGTCGATATAGCCGGCATCGTGCTCGTCCCACGCGACAACGCGCAGCGCAACCTTGTCGGAGATCGGGATGTTGACCATGCCATGCGCGCCATAGCCGATACCGCCATGCGCGACCGAATTGATGTCGACGTCGTAGCTCGCCTCGAACTCGTCCGTGTTAGGCTTGTTCGAAATGACACGAATAACGCCCGACTCCGCGCTGGCGCCGTAAAGCGTGCCCTGCGGGCCCGAAAGCGCTTCGACGCGCGCGATATCGTATGCGGGAATATCGAGCGTTCCGTTGATGGTGGTGATCGGCGCTTCGTCGAAATAGACGCCGACCGTCGGCACGGGGCCGGAGTGGTTGCCGTTTTGGTCGGATGCGATGCCGCGCATCGTGATGTTTGAGAAGCCGGGGCCGCCATTGCTTCCCTGCCCGCTCACCGCATAGGTGACGTTGGGCATGTAGAGCGCGAAATCCGTGAAGTCCGTCAGGTGCAGATCCTGAAGTTTCTGTGCCGTGATCGCCTGCACCTGCATCGGGACCTTCTGCAGATCTTCCGAACGCTTCTGCGCGGTAACGACAATTTCTTCGATGCCACCACTGGTGTCCTGGGCAAGCGCCGGAACGCCCGCGAGCATGGTGGACGCCAGAAGCGCCGGACCGATCGCAAACTTCATGGAAGACTTCGCTGACAAACGACGCATGAATAGAGCCCCTCTGAACGGAATCCCCGCCGGCGCCCGCACGCCGGCTGTTGCGGGAATCCTGAAAACGCGACGTTATTGTGAAACCGGGTTTTCGCCGCCGTCAATGCTCGTTTGCGGCAATGCAGCAAAGGAGTTGCGGACTGTGTTCAAAATACCGGGGCCTGCGGATAGGCGGGCAGGACCGGCCCAAGCGCGATTTTCAGCGGGTCGAGCCAGGGCTCGAAGTTTTGCCAATGATCCGTCGCGTCGCGGTAGATCGGCTGGCGCACCTGCTCCGAACTTGCGGTACGGACGGCGCGGTCGTTCTCGTAGAAGCGCAGGCAGGACTCTTCGAAGGCCAGCCCGCAATATTCGAGAAGGCTTCGCACCTGCGTCTCGGGGTCGGCGACCATCTCTTCATAGATGACGCGATGAATTCGCCCCGGCATTACCGCATCGTAGTGGGCCATGAGTGAAACATATTCCGCGTAGTAATGGCCCGCATCTTCGAGACCATAAGAGAACGCCTGCCCGCGCGCGAAATGCTGCTTGAAACAGGAAAACGCGCAGCCCAGCGGATGACGGCGCGTATCGATGATCTTGGCGTTGGGCAGGATCAGATGAATGAAGCCAGCATGGAGAAAGTTGTTGGGCATCTTGTCGATGAAGAACGGCCGGCCCAGTTTGCGATGAATGCGCGTGCGCGCTAGATATTCCTCGCCCAGCGCCTTGAACCGATCGGGCGGCAGCTCGGTGACGATTTCGGGGTAACTGTCGTCATCTGACTTTCGCGCCCATTTGCCTAGCTCGCGCGTCATCTGGCCGATGTCGTGCAACTCCATCGTGCCTTCGACCTGCGAATGGCTGGAGAGGATCTGCTCGACCAGCGTGGAGCCGGAGCGCGGCAGGCCGACGATGAAAATCGGATCGGGTGCCGATAACCCCACTCTTGCATGCGCAGCGATAAATTCGCGCGTGTAGACTGACTTGAGCCGGCGCGAAAAGCTTTCCGTATGATCTCTGAAATAAGGCTGCGATTTGCGGCGCAGTGCGTTGGCACTTGTGTAGTGCTCGAAGGAGGCCTGGTAGTCGCCTGCGTCTTCCAACGCCTTGCCGAGTGCGAAATCGAGATGAAAGCGATCCTCGTCGTCGATGTCGGTCCGTGCGAGCTGCGCGCGCATCGCGGCGATGTCTTCGGACGTGAAGCGGAAGGTCTTGAGATTGGCGAGGCTCCAATAGGCTTCGCCAAGGCTGGGAAGCTGGGCGATGCTTTTGCGATAGGCGGCGATGCTTTCCGCCCGCCGGCCCGTCGTCTTGAGCACATGGCCGAAGCTCATCCATGCCTTCGGATGATCAGGATGCGTTTTCAGCAATTGCTCGAAGATCGCGACCGACTGCTCATATTCCCCGACAAGGCTGAGCGACGCCGCTTTCACCGCGAGATAGCCGGGGTTGCGCGGCGACCGTTTCAGCAGGATGTCCGCCTGCTCGATCGCGCCTTGCGGCTTGCCGTTGCGATAGAGGATCGCGGCGTAGCAATTGCGCGCGGCATCGAACCCCGGCGCAAGCTCCAGCGCGCGGCCGAAAAGCTTTTCGGCATCGTCGTAGCGGCGCAGGCGCGAAGCGATTTCGCCCAGCATGCGAATGGCAGAGACGTCTGTCGGGTGGATTTTCAGAAATCCGCGCAGCATGCGCTCGGCCACAGCGAGCCGGTTCTCGCATAGCGCCGCCGCCGCTTCGAGCAGCTTGGGATCGTTGGCCGACGCTTCGATATGGCGGGCATAAGCCTCGTCGGCGCCGCCGGCGTCGCCCACCAGCGTTCGTTCGTCGCCCAGCGCGCGCCATGCATGCGCATGTTTGGGATTGATGCGCGTGGCCTGCGTCAGGATTTCGATGGCAGACCGGTTCTCGCCCAGATCGGAGAGCGCGAGGCCCAACTCGTAGCGCGCATCCGCTGATTGCGGCAGCGCCTTCACCAGACGCTCCAAAATCTCGCGCGCCTGCGCCGCATCGCCCTGCGCGCGCGATGCGGCCGCAAGAATGAAGAGTGCCTGCGCGTGACCGGGAAATGCCTTGAGGATTTCGCGCGCCTGCTCCGCTGCGAGATCTGGGCGCGGACCCAGCAGTTTGCCCGCCTGCGCCAGCGCCGTCGCCAATGTTCCGGTTTGTTCTGAAGTTCCGCTCACAGTCCGATCAAAGGTTTGCGGACGCAGCCCTGTCAACCGGAATGCGCTATAGTGAATTCATCCAAGGGAGGAAATGATGAAAAGAACCATGCTGGCGCTGACAGGCGCCCTCTCGCTCGTCGCCACTTGCGCGCTGGCGGATGTAAAGAGCGAAATCACCACGGCCGAAACCCATGCCGGCCTCGCGGCAAAGGCCACGGCACTCGACGGCGTGCACATGCATCTGCATCACGCGGTGAACTGCCTCGTCGGACCGAGCGGCAAGGGCTTCGATGCCAAGCAGATCAATCCTTGCGCGAACAACGGAAACGGCGCGATTCCCGACACGACCGACGCGGCGAAGAAAGCGAAGCTGCAGGCTGCCGTCGACAAGGCCGAGAGCGGCATCGCGTCCAGCGATCTCGCCACGGCGCAGAAAGCCGCCACCGATACCGCGGCCATGCTCAAGACGGACGAGTAGTCAGCCCGTCGGCATTTCGTCGGCGCCGATACGATAGGTGCCGTCGAGCCATGCCACGATTTCCTGCGCGCCCGGATGGTCGAACGCGGCATACCGGGCGCGCAGCTTTTCTTTCCGCTCGCCCAGCCTGTCCAGGCCGACATCGTTGAGTGACAGCAGGTCCGCCTGCACGCGCAGCGCAAACTCGCGGCCGAGGACTTGCGTAGCGGCATCGAGAAACGCAGCGCAAGCTCGCGGCCGAGGACTTGCGTAGCGGCATCGAGAAACGCAGCGCCATATTCATAGCGCTCACCCTTTTCATAGCTTTGCGCAAGCGTGAGCGATGGAATGCGCGACAGCACCGGTTGCAGCGCCGGATTGACGGCGTGCGCCGAAAGATGCGCACCCATCGACGACGGACGGCCCGTGAAGGCGCGCAGATAAAGATATTGCGACATGCGCGGTCCGTCGTTGACCGGATAGTTGTCCCACAGGAACGGTTTGCGGCGCAGTTGATCGCTGACGCGCCGCAGATGACCGGGGCTGTATTCGCGCGAGCACACTTCCTCGCCGGTCCAGAACACCTCGATCGCCGGATCGAGCGCGTTGCCGAAATCTTCCAGATAATTCGCCGGCCGCTGCCCGAAGATGCGATCCAGCAGCGGATCGTCCGTGTAGTAGCTCGGGCATACGATCAGCCGTGTCGCTTTCGTATGCGCCTTCACGAAATGCGATATCTCAACCTGGTTTTTTGCCAGATCGGGAAGATCGCCGCGCATGTCGTCGAACAACAGCGCAAGATCGTCCAGTCCGATGGCATCCAGCGCCGCAAGCTTGTCCGACAACCGCTTGCGCTCCTGCGCATTGAAATCGCGGAAGATGTTGAGCGGGCTTAAACCGACTCCAAAGCGTATGCCCAACGCGCGACAGTGCGCCGACAGCTTCCGGAGTTCTGTGAATTCATCCTGGGGATGCGCCTCGGCCCAGCGTTCGCGCAGGAAATGATCGAACTTCGGAGCGTAGATGTAGAAGTTATAGCCATGCGGCTGCAGGAACGACGCGGTCTCGGCGCGGGCCTGCCAGCTCCAGGTTTTGCCGTAATAGCCTTCGATGATCCCAAGTGGCGGTCGCATCACGTTTCCTTACTGAACCGCATTTACATTGCGCAGCCACGGGCTTTTCGCAAACATGGCGGGTCTTTCGGAGGGCGGACCGCCCGGTCCGCAGATCGCATGAAGCCATTCACGATGCTTGCCGCGTTGGTGTTTCTGGTTGTCGCTGCGGCTCACGCGTACCGGGTCTATGCCGGCTGGACGATCGTCGTCGGGCCTTATGACCTTCCAATGTGGGTGAGCTATGGCGGCGTGATCGCACCGCTCATTCTGTCATTCCTGCTGTTCCGAGAAGCCGGCCGCTAGATTTCCGCGGCCGGACCAACTCCGGCTTTCAGCGGGATGCACTGCACGAGGCGCTTTCGCAGTTCCTCGATAAACCAGCGTCCGGCTTTGCCCGGCGGGCGGCTGCGGTCGTACACGACATGCATGGGCAGCGCGAGATTCACCTGGTCCTTGATCGATAGTTCTTTCAGCCGGCCCGCCCGGATGTGTTCGGCGACAAGGTGCCGGGGCATGTTGCACCAGCCGAACCCCGCGAGAAGAAACTCCAGCCGCGTGCCGAGATCAGCAAAGCGCCAAATGTGCAGCGAGAGAATGCCGCCGCGCAGATTCTGGCTCATCGGCGTGCGATCCGTCAGCACAAGCTGCACATGCTTTTCCAGGGTGTAGCGATCGATCGGCGATAGCTCCCGCGCCAGCGGATGCGATGCCGCCACGACCGGAATGAGTTCGATGCTCGTCATCGGTTCCCACTGCAAATCGTTCGAAGTGCCGGTAGACAGCGGTGAATAGATGCCGAGCCGCGCAACGCCATCCCGCAACCGTTGCTCCGCCGCGCCCAGACCTTCGGTGAACAGCGTCACGCTCACATTCGGAAATTCCTGACCAAAGGCCCGCAATGTTTCCGTGAGCACGATATTCGGAAACATGGAGTCGACCGCGAGCGTCAGCTGCGGCTCGATATGCGCGGCAATGCTTTCGGCGCGCGCCCTGAGTGCGTCCGCGCCATGCACGAGACCATAGGCATCCTGCAGAAGGACACGGCCCGTCTCGTTCAGCTTCGGCGTCTTGGCATCGCGGTCGAACAGCGCGACGCCCAACGTGTCCTCCAGCGACTGGATCGTCTGACTGATGGCGGATTGGACCCGTCCCAGCTTTCGCGCGGCAGCCGAGAAGCTTCCCGTCTCCGCGACAGCGATCAGAGCGCGCAATTGGTCGAGCGTAAGTCGGTCCAGCATCTATCTTATTTTCTGATGAAAACAATCAGTATTTTGCCAATTGTTTTGATAGATATACCGCCCACATCCTCCCCAGACAATCACTGGAGAGGTCACCATGCTCAAAGTCGCAGACAAGCCCATCGAAACGCCCGCCATCAGCACCGCCGCACTGGACCAGCTGTTCCGCGAGGCCCGCACCCACAATTTCTGGCAGAACAAGGATGTGCCCGAGGCGCAGATCCGCGAGGCTTTGGATCTGGCGAAGATGGGGCCGACAAGCGCCAACACTCTGCCCGCGCGCTTTGTGTTCGTGCGCAGCAAGGAAGCCAAGGAAAAGCTGAAACCTGCCCTGATGCCGGCCAACGTCGACAAGACGATGGCGGCGCCGGTCACTGCGATCGTCGGCTATGACACGAAGTTCTTCGATCATGCCCCGCGGCTGTTTCCGCACGCGGACATCCGGCCATGGTTCGACGGAAATGCGGAGTTCGCGGAACGCACGGCCTTCCAGAACGGCACGCTGCAGGCCGCCTACTTGATCCTGGCATTGCGCGCCGTGGGCCTCGATACCGGACCGATGACGGGCTTCGACAACAAGGCTGTGGACGCTGCGTTTTTCGCGGACGGCAATGTGAAATCGAACATCCTCATCAACATCGGCTATGGCGATGCGGAGAAGGTGTTTCCGCGCAGCCCGCGCTTCGAATTCGAAGAAATCGCCCGTTTCGCCTGATCCCTGACCCGCGGATTGCGTGCCCCCAAGACGCACGCCGCGCATGCGGGGCGCCGGCCAGCCTCTCCACCGGCGCCCCGTTTCCTTATCCCTATACCTGTTGCGGAAAGCGCGACGTTTTGCGCATGATAAGGGTTAAGCGCCCTTGTCCCGTGCCGGAAGGTCCAGGGCGCCCAGCGGATTGGCGCCCGGCGGATTTTATCGGCTTCATCATGGCAAACTTTGACAATAGCGGTGGTCCCCTTGCGAAGGCTTCGGTCAAGGGAACGGTGAAATGGTTCAACTCCACAAAGGGCTATGGCTTCATCACGCTTGAGAGCGGCGAAGATGCCTTCTGTCACGCATCGGCATTGGCCGCGGCGGGACAGCAAAACGTGCCGCAAGGATCGACCGTGGTCGTCGACCTTCAGGACTCCCCGCGCGGACTTCAGGTGACGACGGTCCATAACGTCGACACGTCAACAGCGGATCCCACACCTTCGCGCGGTCCAGGCGGTGGCGGCGGCGGCGGCGGACGTGGCCGCTTTGGCGGCGGCGATCGCTTCGGCGGTGGTGATCGGTTTGGCGGCGGTGACCGTTTCGGAGGTGGCGATCGCTTTGGTGGTGGCGACCGGTTTGGCGGTGGCGATCGCTTTGGTGGTGGCGACCGTTTCGGAGGCGGCGACCGTTTCGGAGGCGGCGATCGCTTCGGCGGCGGTGACCGTTTCGGCGGTGGCGGCGGCTTTCGCGATCGTGACAGTGGACCCTCGGGGCCCATGGTTGAAGGCAAGGTGAAGTTCTTCAACGACCAGAAGGGCTTTGGCTTCGTCATGTCCGACGGCGGCGGGCAGGATATCTATTGCCATGCCAGCGCGCTGCGCCGGTCCGGCATTTCGGTGCTCTCCCCCGAGCAGCGGATCCGCTACTCCACCCGCCAGGGCAACAAAGGTGTCGAGGTCGACCGGATCGAACTGATCTGATCGCCTGACCTCCCTAATTTCACAGCCCGCGCGGCGCGCAATGATGAATTGCGCGCTGTGCGGAGCTTTTCACCTTGAAGAGTAAGGAATTAGCCATATATAGCCCCGATCTATATCGGACCAATATAGACAGGTTTTCGGGGCCATGGACGTCCGTACCATTTGCTTGGGCATTCTCTCCCGCGGCGAGGCCACGGGGTATGAGATCAAGAAGCTGTTTGACGACGACGGCTACCAGCACTTCGTCGAGGCCAGCTTTGGCTCCATCTATCCCGCGCTGAGCCGCCTGACCCAGGAAGGCTTTGTTTCGGTTCGCGCCGAATCCCAGGAAAAGCGCCCGGACCGGAAGGTCTATTCGATCACCGACGCCGGCCGGAAAGCTTTTCTTGCCTCCCTCATGAAGCCCTTGCCGGAAGACCGGCACCGCTCGCCCTTCGTTTTCGCGATGCTTTTTTCACATTTGCTTCCCACACCCCGTGTTGTGGAGATGCTCGATACCTATATCGAGCAGAGCGAGACGAAGCTTGCGCAACTGATGGAGCCGGGGCGGCCCCAGCCACACAGCGAAGGAGAGCGTTTCGTCGTGGGCTACGGCAGGGCGGTTTACATCGCAATCGTGAATTACCTCCGCCATTACCGGGCGGAGCTGAAGGGCAACGCGGCCGAGGCCGCGGAGTAACAGGGGCGCGTATTTCATGTTTCGGAATTTGATCGACGGACTTCGCAACTGGTGGGATGCGCACCAGCCCGGCTTCTGGCGCCGGCTGAGCCCGGCTTATCGGTCGGCACTCGTCATCCTTGTCGTCGTGATCGTGTGGATCGGCTCGGGCGTGTTTAGCGGATCCAAGCAGGCCGATGATGCGCAGGCAAAGACGAGCGACATCCCGCGCGTCCAGGTGCAGCTCCTTAAGGAAGTGAGCCGCAATGCCACGATCACCGTGCGCGGACGAACTCAGGCGCTGCACTCGGTCGAAGTGAAGGCGGAAGTGGAAGGCGCCGTGCAGTCGCTGCATTTCGAGCGCGGCGACCACGTTAAAAAGGGCCAGGTCCTCTGCGAGATCAAGACCAACGATCGCGCGGCGAAGCTGGATCAGGCCAGGGCCATGGTCGCTCAAACCGCCAAGCAGCACGATGTCGATCTGGATCTGGCCAAGAATGGCTTCCGCTCGAAGATACAGGTGGCGCAATCCGCCGCCCAGCTCGAAGCCGCGCGCGCGCAGGAGCGCACGATGCAACTTCAGCTCGCCAATACCAAGATGACCGCGCCCTTCGACGGGATCGCGGACGATCGTTATGTCGATGTCGGCGATTACATGCGCATCGGCGACAAGTGCGCCCTGATCATCGCGCCTGAGCCGTTCCTCGCGATCGGCTCGGTCTCGGAACAGCAGGTCGGCCAGATCAGCAAAGGCGATCCGGCCACCGCGACCCTGGTGACCGGTGAGACTGTCACCGGCCGTGTCCGCTTCGTTGCTTCCAAGGCCGACGACACCACGCGCACGTTCCGCATCGAAGTCGAGCTTCCGAACGCCGACGCCAAGCTGCGCGACGGCGTGAGCGCCGACATCCATATCCCGGTGCGGCAGGTGCAGGCCGCGAAAATCTCACCCGGTATTCTGGTGTTGGACGACAGCGGCGTCGTCGGTGTGCGCACCGTCGTCAACGGCATCGTCCGCTTCAAGCCCGTGCAGATCATCTCCGACGGGCCGGACGGAATGTGGATCGCGGGCCTGCCGAGTGGCACGACCGTGATCACCGTCGGACAGGAATTCGTGAATGACGGCGAGCACGTCAAATCGGTTCCCGTGGGAGCAAAAGCATGACGCGCATCGTAGATTGGGCCGTCAACAACACCCGCGTCGTTCTCGGGCTCCTGGCGGTCGTGATCATTGCGGGCATCGCCGCGTTCAATTCGATCCCGAAGGAAGCCGACCCGGACATACCCATTCCGGTGATCGCGGTGCAGATCCCCTATCCGGGGATCAGCCCGGAGGACAGCGAGCGCTTGCTGGTCAAACCAATGGAGACCTATCTGCGCTCCATCCAGGGCCTGAAGACGATTACCGCGCGCGCCTATCAGGGTTTTGCGGTCATCATTCTCGAATTCGACGTGAACTTCGACAAGAACAAGGCGCTGGAAGACGTGCGCGCGCAGGTGGAAACAGCGCGCGCCGAGATTCCGCAGGACGCCAAGCAGCCCATCGTTCAGGAATTCAATACCAGCCTGTTTCCAGTGATCACCGCGGCGCTCTCCGGCAATGTGCCAGAGCGCACGCTGCTCAAGCTCGCGCGCAATCTGAAAGACCAGATCAAGCAGATCCCGACGGTGCTTGACGTCGATATCGGCGGCGAGCGCCAGGAAATGCTGGAAATCGTGATCGACCCTGCCAAGCTCGAAAGCTACGGCATCACCCAGCAGGAAATGTTTGCCGCTATCAGCAACAACAACCGGCTGATCGCAGCAGGCTCCATCGACACGGGACATGGCAGCTTCGCAGTGAAGGTGCCGGGCGTGCTGGAAACTGCGGAGGACGTTCTCAACCTCCCGATCCGCAGCACCAAAGACGCCACCATCACGCTGAAGGACGTGGCGCAGGTGCACCCGACCTTCTACGACCCGACAACCTACGCGATGGTCAACGGGCAGCGCACGGTTTCGCTCGATGTCACCAAGCGCATCGGCGCCAACATCATCGCCAACAACGAAGCGGTGAAGACACTCATCAACAAGGCGGCCAAGGCGTGGCCGGCCGGCGTGCATGTCACCTACATGTTCGATGCGTCCAAGGATATTCGCGACCAGCTCGGCTCGCTGTCGGACTCGATTATCCTGGCTGTCGTGCTGGTGATGATCATCATCGTGGCGGCGCTGGGGCTGCGCTCAGGCCTGCTCGTCGGCATCGCGATCCCGACATCCTTCCTGATGAGCTTCATGGTGCTGAACGGCATCGGCTACACGCTTAACTTCATGATCATGTTCGCGATGCTGCTGGCGGTCGGCATTCTGGTCGATGGCGCGATCATCGTGGTGGAATACGCCGACCGAAAAATGACCGAAGGCCATCCGCCCAAGCTCGCCTTCGAGGAAGCGGCGTGGCGCATGTTCTGGCCAGTCGTGTCCGCCACCATGACGATGATCGGCGCGTTCCTGCCGCTGCTGCTGTGGCCGGGCGTGTCCGGCAAATTCATGAGCTTCTTCCCGATCACACTGATCATCGTGCTGGGTTGCTCGATGATCGTGGCACTGATCTTCCTGCCCGTGCTTGGTGGGGTGTTCGGCAAGCCGCCGCCGCGCGACGAAGCGCATGAGAAGGCGATTGAGGCTTCGGAAACCGGCGACTGGCGCGAAATTCCCGGCATCACCGGCTGGTACGCTCATTTCGCCGAAACCCTGACGCGCTTTCCGGGCCGCGTGATGGCGGGTGCCGCGGGGCTGGTGGTCGTGGTGCTCGCGCTCTTCATCGTGTTCAATCACGGCGTCGAGTTCTTCGTGAACACCGATCCCGATTTTGCCAATGTCCTCGTTTCAGCACGCGGCAATCTTTCGGCCAATGAAAAGCGCGACATTGTGATGAAGGTCGAGCACATCGTTGCCGGTGTGGACGGCATCGACTCCATCTACGCAACGTCGGGCGGTTCCAACCAAAGCAGCAACCGTGACGGCGGCGTTCCCGTGGACAATATCGGTCGCATCACCGTCCAGTTGAAGGACTACCGCGAGCGCCGCAAGGGCAACGCAATCCTCCAGACGATCCGCGAGCGTACGGCAAGCCTGCCGGGCATCCATGTCGAAGTGCGCACACCGCAGAACGGGCCGCCCACCGGCAAGGACGTGATGATCGACGTGTCGTCCGACGATTATGCCTCATTGGCAAGCGTCACGGCCGCAATCCGCAAGCATATGGATACACTGCCGGAACTGCGCGACGTGGAAGACACGCGGCCGCTTCCCGGCATCGAATGGGATTTGAAGATCGACCGTGACGTCGCCAGCCGCTTTGGCGCCAACGCGCAAAGCATCGGCACAGCCGTGCAGCTTGTGACCAATGGCGTGTTCGTCGGCACCTATCGCCCGGACGACTCCGACCAGCAGGTCGATATCCGTGTGCGCTATCCGAAAGATGCGCGCGGCATCCATGCGCTCGACACTGTGCGCGTGCCGACGCTGAACGGCATGGTGCCTGCCAGCACCTTCGTGAAGGTTGTTGCCGCGCAGCAGGTCAACTCGATCGAGCGTGTGGACGCCCACCGTGTCTATCACGTGCGCGCCAACATGAAGGTTCAATGCACGGACAAGGTGAAAACCGAATGCGTGAAATCGCCCATCATGGCGAGCGCGGAGGTGGTCAAGCTGCGCGATTGGATCGGCAAGCAGGCCTTCCCGAACGACGTGATGATCAAGTTCAAGGGCGCCGACGAAGAGCAGAATGAGTCCGGATCGTTCCTGATCGAGGCGGCGCTGATGGCGCTGTTCCTGATCGGCATCGTGCTTCTGGCGCTGTTCAACAGCTTCTATCACACCGGCCTGATCCTCGTGGCGGTCATCCTGGCCATGATCGGCTCACTACTGGGCATGGTGGTGATGGGGCAGTCGTTCTCGGTGATCATGACCGGAACCGGAATGCTTGCGCTGGCCGGCATCGTGGTGAACCACAACATCGTTCTGATCGACACCTTCCATCGCCTGCGGGACGCTGGCATGGACCCGATCGAAGCGGTGGTGCGCTCCAGCGCGCAACGCCTGCGTCCGGTGTTCCTCACCACTGTCACCGCAATTGGCGGCCTCATCCCGATGATGGCCGCGGTCGAAATCAACTTCTGGACGCGCCAGGTGACGGTCGGCGGCCCGAATGGCTTGATGTGGGTTCAGCTTTCCACGGCCATCGTGTTCGGCCTGGTGTTCTCGAAGATGATCACGCTGGGTCTCATCCCCGCAATGCTGGCGCTGCCTTATCGCTGGCGTGAGCGGCGGGCACGCAAGCGCGGCGAAAGCTATGTCCACCCGATCCCGGACAATGTCCTCGCCGAAATGAACCGCCGGCGCGCCGAACGCGAAGCGGCGGAATAGCTACTCAGCGTCGGCGGGCGTGGCGCGGGCCACGCCCGGCGCCACATCTGGATCGCTTTCCACTTCCTTCAATTTCTCGCGCGCGGCAGCGGCTTCCTTCTGCTTGTTCCACATCGCGGCATAGTGGCCATTGAGCGCCAGAAGCTGCGCATGACGGCCGCGCTCGATGATCTGGCCGTGATCGAGGACGAGGATCTCGTCCGCATCCACCACCGTCGAAAGCCTGTGTGCAATGACGAGCGAGGTACGGTTCTTCGAGACTTCCTGCAACGCGCCCTGGATTTCGCGTTCGGTACCGGTATCGAGTGCGCTGGTGGCTTCGTCCAGCAACAGGATCGGCGGGTTCTTGAGGATGGTGCGGGCGATGGCCACGCGCTGCTTTTCGCCGCCCGAAAGCTTCAGTCCGCGCTCACCCACCATCGAGTCATACCCCAGCGGCAATTCCACGATGAATTTGTCGATCTGGGCGAGGCGCGCCGCCGTTTTGATGTCGGCTTCGGTCGCGCCGATCCGGCCATAGGCAATGTTGTAGCGAATGGTATCGTTGAAAAGGACAGTGTCCTGCGGAACGATGCCGATCTTCTCGCGCAGGCTCGCCTGCGTGACATCGCGAATATCCTGACCATCTATGGTCACGGAGCCGCTCTTGATGTCGTAGAAACGATAGAGAATGCGGCTGATCGTTGATTTGCCGGCGCCCGAAGGCCCTACCACGGCAACGGTCTTGCCGGCCGGCACGGTAAAGGTGACACCCTTTAGCACCGTGCGCTCGGGATCGTAGCTGAAGACCACGTTCTCGAACTTGATCTCGCCGCCGGTGACGACGAGCGGCTTGGCGTCTGGCTTGTCCTGCACTTCCTGCGGCTGGTGCAGAAGGCGGAACATGGCATCCATGTCCACCATCGCCTGGGTGATCTCGCGGAACACGGTGCCCAGGAAGTTCAGCGGCACATAGAGCTGCATCAGGATGGCGTTCGCCATCACGAAATCGCCGATCTGGAAACGGCCAGCGCGGATGCCAAGCACCGTCAGCGCCATCACGATGCCCATGCCCAGAGCAACGATGATCGCCTGCCCGGTGTTCAGGACCGACAACGAAAGCTGCGCCTGGATCGAAGCGCGGGAAAATTTCTCCATCGACTTGTCGAAACGGCGGGTCTCGTGTTCCTCGTTGTTGAAATACTTGACCGTCTCGTAGTTCAGCAGGCTATCCACGGCCTTTGTGTTCGCATCCTGATCCGATTGGTTCATGTCCCGGCGGAACTGGATGCGCCAGCGAGTCACCGCGTAGGTGAACCAGGAATACGCGCCAACCATTGCCAGCGTGACCAGCGTTATCGACAGGTCCAGCTTCAGGATCATGATGACGCTGAAAATGATGAGCTGGAATAGCGTCGGGAAAATGTTGAACGCAGCAAAGGACAGCAGCGTGTCGATGCCCTTGGTGCCGCGTTCGATGATGCGGGACAGGCCGCCCGTCTTCCGCTCCAGATGAAAGCGCAGGCTCAGCGTGTGAACATGCGCAAAGGTCGAGACACCAACGTCGCGCAGCGCGTGGTATTGCACCTTGGCAAAAATGCCGTCGCGCAGCTGGGCGAAAGCCTGCATCAGGATTCGCGAGAGCACATAGCCGCCGACCAGCGCCAGCGTGGACATGACGGCGATGGTGTAGGCCGGCTTGCGTGCGAGGTGATCGGTGATCCAGCCCATGAACAGCGGGAAGGCCGTGGTCGCCACGATAGCAAGAACCAGGCAGATGGCCGCGAGAAACACGCGGATCTTCAGATCACGCCGTCCCTTGGGCCAAAGATAGGGAAGCAGCATCCAGAGCGGGCGCAAGGTCAGCCCGCCTTCGCCCTTTTCCTCGACAAGGCTGTTACCGGCCATGTTCAGTTCCCCATATTCGCGCCGCCGAAGGCGAGGAATCCCAGCACAAGCGCAAGCAGCGCGATTAAACCGAGGACGATCAACGGACGCTTCACAGATATGCCTCAAAGATGCGCGAGTGACAGAATCCTGTTTAGGTAGGCGCGCGCCGCGCCGCAATGGCCCGAACGCATAAGCCTGCCGCGTATTCCTTAACCCTGCCCGGACATGGACAAGAACAAGAGAACCATTTGCGTCTTCTGCGGTTCGTCGCTGGGACGCGACGCAACCTTCGCCGAAGCGGCGCGCGAGACCGGGCGGCTCATCGCTTCCCATGGCTACGACATGATCTTTGGCGGCGGCGGCCTTGGCCTGATGGGCGAGGCGGCGCGGGCGGCGCGCGACGGCGGCGCCAGGGTGACGGGCATACTGCCGGAATTCCTGCAGGACCTGGAACCGCCGCTGGATCGCGGCGAGGACGTTCACATCGTGCCCAATATGGGCGAGCGCAAGCGGCGGATGCTGGCGATGGGCGATGCCTTCCTGATCCTGCCCGGCGGCATCGGCACGCTGGACGAGTTCTTCGAGGTGGTCGTCGAGAAGCAGCTTGGACAGCTCGACAAGCCCATCGTCCTGCTCAACCTGGATCATTGCTACGATCCGCTGATCGAGCTTCTGAATCACACCGCCAGCCTGGAATTCGTGCGGCCCAATCTGGAGCAGCTATTCCGCGTGGCGCATTCGCCGGAAACGGCGATCCGCCACATCACGCGGGTTCTGGATTCGAGATCGGCTCCTTCGTCCGGCTGAGCAGCGTATCGAGCGACACGATCGCGAGCGCGACCCAGACCAAACCGAAGGTGATCATGTCCACCTTCGTGAACACTTCGCCCAGCCCGAACACCGCCAGCACCAGGGTGATCGACGGCGAAAGATATTGCAGGAAGCCGAGCGTCGAGAGGCGGATGCGCCGCGCGCCGGCGGCAAACAATGCCAGCGGCAGCGCCGTCAGCGGGCCGCCGAAAATCAGCAGTGCATCCTGCTTGATGTTCTGCGAGGGGAACGCGCCGTTGTGCTGCGACCAGAACCAGATCAATCCCGCGGTAACGGGCAGCAGCACCCAGGTTTCGATGGTCAGGCCGTCCAGCGATTGCACCGGCGTCAGCTTGCGGAAGTAGCCGTAGAAGCCGAAGGACAGCGCCAGCACCGGCGCGATCCATGGAATGTGTCCGAGCTCGATGGTCTGGATGACCACGGCAATCGCCGCCAATCCAATCGCGGCGAGGCGCATGCGCGAGATGTGTTCGCCGAACAGCGTAACGCCGAGCAGGATCGAGATCAGCGGATTGATGTAGTAGCCGAGGCTGGCTTCCACCAACTGCCGCGTGGCGACGCAATAGATGTAGACGCCCCAATTGATGCTGATGAGCACGCTGGTCAAGGCGAGCGTCGCCAGCAGGCGCGGCGAGGTCACGATCTGCTTCAGCGCCGGCAACCGGCCGCGCGCGACGGCGAGAACGCCAACGAACAACGCGCACCAGAAAATGCGATGCACCGTAAGCTGCAGCGGCGGCACCGCATCCAGCAGCCGCCAGTAAAGCGGCATGATGCCCCAGAACGCATAAGCGAAGGCGGCAAAGCCCATTCCGGCGGCATCGTCTTTGGCGTGGGCGCTCATGAAATCTATGTAGCGGACGCCTCACAAAAAGCATCGTGGCGCGCGGGCAATGCACCCATGCGTCAGGCGCTGTCTCGAAACAATTTGTAACAGATCGAATCCGTCAGCGCTTCGAAGCTGGCATCGACGATGTTGGGCGACACGCCGACGGTGGACCAGCGATTGCCCCTGCCGTCCGCGCTTTCCACCATGACGCGCGTAACGGCCTCGGTGCCGCCCGTGAGGATACGCACCTTGTAGTCCACCAGCCGCAGGTCGCTTAACGCAGCGGAATACTTGCCGAGATCCTTGCGCAGCGCCTGATCCAGCGCGTTCACCGGACCATTGCCGACGCCGACATTGTGGAAGACTTCGCCATCCACATTCACCTTCACCACCGCTTCGGAGACGGTGACAAGATCGCCTTTCGCGTCGTGGCGCCGCTCCACCATCACGCGGAAGCTTTCGACATCGAAGTAATCCGGCACCTGCCCCAGCGCGCGGCGCGCGAGCAGCTCGAACGAAGCTTCCGCGCCATCATAGGCATAGCCCAGGAATTCGCGCTGCTTCACGTCTTCGAGAAGACGCGCGATGCGCGGATCGCTGGCTTCCACGTCGATGCCTGCGTCCGCCAGACGCGCCATGAGATTGGAGCGGCCGGCCTGATCGGAGACCAATATCTTGCGCGCATTGCCCACCGTTTCCGGCGGCACATGTTCGTAGGTGCGCGGGTCTTTCGCTACCGCGGAGGAATGCAGCCCGCCCTTGTGCGCGAAGGCGGACGGGCCGACATAGGCCGCGTGCCGGTTCGGCGCACGATTGAGGATTTCGTCCAAGAGGCGCGAGACATGAACCAGCTCGCGAAGCTGGGCTTCGCTCACGCCGGTTTCGAACTGCGACGCATAAGGCTCTTTCAGAAACAGGTTCGGCAGCAGCGAACACAAATTCGCGTTGCCACAACGCTCGCCCAATCCGTTGAGCGTGCCCTGCACCTGCCGCGCGCCGCCGCGGATCGCCGCGAGGCTGACGGCCACCGCCTGATCCGTATCGTTGTGGGCATGGATGCCGAGCGGCGCATCGGGCAGCTTCGCCTTCACCTCGGAGACGATGCGATAGACATCTTCCGGCATGGTGCCGCCGTTCGTATCGCACAGCACCAGCCATTGCGCGCCATTGTCGAACGCCGCTTTCAGGCATTGCAGCGCATAGTCCGCATTCGCCTTGTAGCCGTCGAAGAAATGTTCGGCGTCGAACAGCGGCTCGCGGCCCTTCGCGCGCACCGCCGCCATGGACTCCGCGATATTGTCGATGTTCTCGCCGCGCGGGATTTCCAGCGCCACGTCCACCTGGAAATCCCAGGTCTTGCCGACGAGGCAGTTGGCATCCGCTTTCGCGTCCAGCACCTGCGCCAGCGCCGGATCGTTCTGCGCGCTGCGGCCGGAGCGCTTCGTCATGCCGAAGGCCACGAACTTCGCCGTCTTCAGGGGCGGCTTCTCGGAGAAGAACGCCGTGTCGGTCGGGTTCGCGCCGGGCCAGCCGCCCTCGATGTAATCCAGTCCCAGCCGGTCCAGCGCCAGCGCGATCTGGCGCTTGTCCTCCACCGAGAAGTCCACCCCTTGCGTCTGCGCGCCGTCGCGCAAGGTGGTGTCGAAGAGGTAGAGTCTCTCTTTGCTCATCGTGCACCGCCTTCGTGCAGAGATATGCCGCGTTCCAATCCGCGTCTGTCGGCGCGATCGCGAGCAGCGCGGGCATGTGCGCGTCGGGATCGGCGCCCTGCCTGATCATGTCTGCGATCACGGCGCAGAGAAGGCGCTGCTTGCGCAGGACAAGCCGCAGGGTGGCCTGATGCATCTTCATCCGGGCGGTGTGCAGGCCATGCCTGAGCGCATTGCGGTTGCCGGGCCGCGCGCCGGGGCGGCGCTTTGCCGTCGCTTCGGCAAGATAATTGTTTTTCGAAAATGGGGGGGTACCCCCCTCCTTCCCCCTCGGCTTTGGGGCCGGACGCTTCCGCGGCGCGCGCAAAGCCGCCGCGCGGAGCGCGTCGGGCAGGAAGTCGGTGGCGGGAAGGTTTTGGGGCATTCTGGGAGAATAAGCCCAAATAAGGAACGAAGCAAGAACTTTTTGGAGGAGATGAGCCGTTTGATCTCAATGGCTTAGAGAAACACTTCAAAGGCGGAGTGCGCGGAGAGGCCCCCTCACCCTGCCCTCTCCCCCTAAAGGGGGCGAGGGTGAATCTCATAAAAGCCCTCGCCCCCACGAATGTGGGGGAGAGGGTTGGGTGAGGGGGTGATTGCAGCGCGCTCACTTCTTCACCTCCCAGGTCGTGCCCGTGGGGCCGTCCTTGAGGATGATGCCTTGCGCTGCGAGTTCGTCGCGGATGCGGTCGCTCTCCTTGAAATCCTTCGCCTTGCGCGCGGCGAGGCGCGCTTCAATGGCGCGCTCGATGGCGGCGGTGTCCACGCTTTTCTTGCTCTTGAGCGCTTCCGGCTTCACGGAGAATCCGAGCAGCGCCAATCCGCCGGCGAGATGCTCCGGCGACGACTTGTGCAATTCGGCAATCGCGGCGGGCGTGTTGAGATCGTCGGCCAACGCGGCGAGCAGGCCCTCTCCCACACCGGTATCCGCCAGCGGTTCGACGGTGTCGTACCACTTCTCCAGCGTGTTCCAGCTTTCGCGCATGCCCGCGACGGTCCAGTCCATCGGCTGTCGGTAATGCGAGCGCAGCATGTTGAACCGCAGCACATCACCCGGCCAATCGGCGAGCAGCTCATTGATCGTCACGAAATTACCCAGCGACTTCGACATCTTCTCGCCTTCCACGTTCAGGAAGCCGTTGTGCATCCACACTTTCGCGAGCGGATGATCGTGATGCGCGCTTTCGCTCTGCGCGATCTCGTTCTCGTGATGCGGGAAGACCAGATCGATGCCGCCGCCGTGAATGTCGATGGTGTCGGTGCCCTTGAACGTGGACTGGATCATCGCGGAGCATTCCAGATGCCAGCCGGGGCGGCCCCGGCCCCACGGGCTTTCCCAGCCCGGCGTGTTCGCGTCCGACGGTTTCCACAACACGAAGTCCATCGGGTTCTTTTTGTACGGCGCAACATCCACGCGCGCGCCGGCGATCATGTCGTCCACGCTGCGGCGGGCGAGCTTGCCGTAGTCGGGCTTGGACGAAACATCGAACAGCACATGGCCCGACGCTTCATAGGCGTGGCCATTGTCGATCAGCGTTTTCGTCATCGCGATCATCGGCGCGATGTTCTCGGTGGCGCGCGGCATGGCGGTGGGCGGCAGGCAGCCCAGCGCCCTCACGTCGTCGCGATAGACACCGTAGGTTTGTTCGGTGAGTTCGCGCACGACATCGAGGATCGGCACATTGCGGTCGCCGCGGCGCTCCAGCGCGCGCGCGTTGATCTTGTCGTCGATGTCCGTGATGTTGCGGACGTAGGTGACGTGATCGGCGCCATACACATGGCGCAGCAGCCGGAACAGCACATCGAACACGATGGCGGGGCGCGCATTGCCGATATGGGCGAAGTCATAGACCGTCGGCCCGCACACATACATGCGCACGTTCTCGCGGTTTATCGGCTCGAAGATTTCCTTCGTGCGGGTGAGCGTGTTGTAGAGGCGCAGCGCGGTCATGGCGGTCTTCTTAGCGTGATTTGGGGGTGTTTCCGAACTCTCTCCAGCCCACCCCTGTCATGGCCCGCCAAAGCGGGCCACCCAGGTGTCGCCCCGCACGGCTATCTGAGTTCTTCTCCGCGACTCCGCGCCTCCGCGTGAATCCGTTTTTCGCACGCGGAGCCGCGGAGAACGCGGAGTCGGAGTGAACTTTGAAGCACATTGCAGATTTCAACTGGGTGGCCCGCTTTGGCGGGCCATGACAATTTGGGGATTTAGAGAATGTGGATGAGCAACAGGGGTTTCGCGGCGGTCAGCCGCAAATCGAACAGATCGTAATGTGGCGGATAAAATTCACGCCGTTTCCCCTTTGAGCCGGGCGAGAGTTTTCGCGCGGCCCATCAGTGGTAGCAGATTTGCTTTCGGCGGTCTACGTCAGACGTTCTCGGATAGTGAGGCAGTTTGAATTCTAGGGACAAACCGGGTCGTTATCCCCGCGCCCAGACCGCCCGTGACGGAGCGCTTGCCGAACCACAGCTTCAATTTGAACCCGAAGATAGTCTTCGCGATCCTCCTTATCGATGGGCTGTGAGTGGCCAGTTGAGATGTTGACGCGCTTGAGATCACCAAAAGCTATGTTGGCGATCTTATCGACTGCCCATCGCTCCCATTCGGCGTATGTGAAATAGCCATCTGCATCAGGCATCGAGTTGCCTCCGCTTGCAAATCACGCAACGTTTCCGCTCAGCCGCGCCAGCACTTTCTCCCGCCCCATCAGCGGCAGCAGCTTCTTCATTTCCGGTCCACTTTCGCGGGCAGTCAAAGCGAGGCGCAGCGGGTGGAAAAGATCGCGGCCTTTCGCGCCGGTCGCTGCGGAAACCGCCTTGGTCCAGGCGCTCCAGGTGTTTTCATCCCACGGTTCGGACGGAAGAAGCTCGGCGGCTTTTGAAGCGAAGGCCGCGTTTTCGATTACGGGTGTGATCGTGCCGGTGACGAGCGCGGCGAGATCGGCGGCTTCCGACAGATGCGCGACGTTGGGTTTGATCGCGGTCCACAAGGCTTCGCTGTCCACGCCGAGCGCCGCGAGCCGATCCTTCACCGCGTCGTAAGGCAGCCCATGCAAAAGCTTCGCGTTCAGCCCTTCCAGCTCCTTCGGATCGAAATGCGCCGGGGCGCGGCCGATCTTGGCGAAATCGAATTGCGCCGCGAGTTCATCCAGCGACGCGCCGAGGGCGATGGGATCGGACGTGCCGGTTTTGGCGAGATAGGAATCCAGCGCCAGCGGCTCGATGCCGCCTTCGCGGATTTCGCGCAACGAGAGCGAGCCGATGCGCTTGGACAGCGCTTCGCCACCCACGCCGACGAGCAGCGGGAAATGCGCGAAGTGCGGGATCGCGGCGCCGAGCGCGGCGAAAATCTCGATCTGCGCGGCGGTGTTGGTGACGTGATCCTCGCCGCGGATGATGTGCGTGATCTTGAAGTCGATATCGTCCACCACGGAGGGCAGCGTGTAGAGGAAGCGGCCATCCTCGCGGATGAGCACGGGATCGGAGAGATGCGCGGTATCGATCTCCACATCGCCGCGGCACAGATCGTGCCACTTCACTTTCGTCTGCGAGAGCCTGAAGCGCCAATGCGGTTTGCGCCCCTCGCCTTCCAGCTTCGCGCGGTCTTCGGCGGAAAGCTTCAGCGCGGCGCGGTCATAGACCGGCGGCTTTTTCATCGCGATCTGGCGCTTGCGGCGGCGATCCAGCTCGTCCGGCGTTTCATAGGCCGGATAAAGATGCCCGCTTGCCTTCAGCGCTTCAGCGGCGCGCGCATGCGCGTCGGCGCGCTCGATCTGGCGCGCAAAGATGTCGTGCGTCATGCCGAGCCAGGCGAGGTCTTCGAGGATCGCGGTTTCGTATTCCGGCTTCGAGCGCTCGGTATCGGTGTCGTCGATGCGCAGGAAGAACTTGCCGTGATGCTTCTTCGCGAACAGCCAGTTGAGCATGGCCGTGCGCGCATTGCCGACGTGCAAGAGACCAGTTGGTGAAGGAGCAAATCTTACGATCGTCATGGCTGAACCTCCCTCGCCCCCTTCAGGGGGAGAGGGTTGGGGTGAGGGGGTGGTGCCGCTAGGCTCATGGATGAAAGGCTGGCGCAGCGCTTCACGCCCAGCGCCCCCTCACCCTGCCCTCTCCCCCACTGCGTGGGGGCGAGGGTGATTTTGTTTTTATATATCGCGCGCATCGCGGAACGCATTGGTGATGGGATATCTACGATCTCTGCCGAAATTCTTGCGGGTGATCTTCACGCCGGGCGGCGCCTGGCGGCGTTTGTATTCGCTCACATAGAGAAGCTGCTCGATGCGCTTCACCGTGGCGGGGTGATAGCCCTTGGCGCAGGTGGCTTCGAAGGTCATCTCGTTTTCCACGAGACATTCGAGGATTCCGTCCAGAATGTCGTAAGGCGGCAGCGAGTCTTCGTCCTTCTGGTCGGCGCGCAATTCGGCGCTGGGCGGCTTGGTGATGATCCGCTCGGGGATCACGCGGCCGTTCGGACCCAGCCCGATGGCGGAAACGTTCGCGTTGCGCCAGTGCGAGAGCTTGAACACATCGGTCTTGTAGACATCCTTCAGCACATTGTAGCCGCCGCACATGTCGCCATAGAGCGTGGCGTAGCCTACGCTCATCTCGCTCTTGTTGCCGGTGGTGAGCACCATCGGCCCGAACTTGTTGGAGATCGCCATCAGGATCACGCCGCGGATGCGCGACTGGACATTCTCTTCCGTGGTGTCCACCGCCTTGCCGGCGAAGGTGGACGACAGCGCATGGGTGAAGGCTTCCACCGCGCCTTCGATGGGCACGGTTTCATACTTCACGCCCAGCATCTTCGCGCAGGCTTCGGCGTCGTCCAGCGAGTCCTGCGAGGTGTAGCGCGACGGCAGCATCACGCAACGAACGCGGTCCGCGCCGAGCGCATCCACCGCGACGGCGGCAGAAAGCGCGGAGTCGATGCCGCCCGACAATCCCAGCACCACGCCGGGAAAGCGGTTCTTGTTCACATAGTCGCGCAGGCCCAGCACCATCGCGTTGTAGACGGCGGTGAGGCGGTCTTCTTCCGGCGCGATTTCGCCCTTCGCGCAGACCCAGCCCTTGTCCGTCCGCGACCAGTCGGTGAAAACGATGTCTTCACGCCAGCTCGGCGTCGACAGCGCGAGCGCGCCGTCGGCGTTGAACACCATCGCGCCACCGTCGAACACCAACTCGTCCTGCCCGCCCACCTGGTTGAGATAGACCAGCGGCAAACCGCTTTCCTTCACGCGCGCCTTGGCGAGGTTGATGCGCACATCCTCCTTGCCGCACTCGTAGGGCGAGCCGTTGGGCACCAGCAGCATTTCCGCGCCGGTTTCGGCGAGGCACTTCACCACCGCCGGGGTCCACATGTCTTCGCACACCGGCACGCCGACGCGGATGCCGCGAATGTCGAGCGGCTTCGGCGACGGCCCCACGGCGAAGACGCGCTTCTCGTCGAACACGCCGTAGTTCGGCAGATCAACTTTGAACGTGTTGCCCGCGACCTTGCCGCCGTCCAGCAGCACGAAGGCGTTGTAGAGCCTGCCCTCATCCACCCATGGCGCGCCGATGAGAACAGCGGGGCCGCCATCGGCGGTGTCTTTGGCGAATTTCTCGATCGCCTCGCGCGCGTCGTCCTGCAGCGCGGGCTTCAGCACCAGATCTTCCGGCGGATAGCCGACGATGAAGAGTTCGGGAAAGAGGATCAGCTCCGCGCCCGCCGCCGCCGCTTTCGCGCGCGCGTCCTTCGCTCGGCGCAGATTGCCGGGGATGTCGCCCATGATCGGATCAAGCTGGGCCAGCGCGATGCGGATACGGTCGGTCATTTCAGGTTTATATCACTGTTCATACTTGGACATATCGACAAGCCATTTATGCGGGTTGTCGGACGGCCCCGTAATCATGACTTGGTCCACATAGCCACCATCGGCATGGCACTTCAGGCCCAGGGGGAGAACCAGGTCAGGAAGCGGGTTATCCGGATACATAAAGTCACCAACGAACTGAAAGCGTCCGCTACTATTGGGGCCAGAAACAAAAAGATCAGTGGTTGCAGTATCGCCGTTAGAATCTCGAAAGGCATATTCGATAACCACACGCTTTTCAGCGTCGACATAAACATCAACCGATGTAATGCGAGTCTGTGCCTTTAAGTTCTTATAGAGACAGACTACTGCGTCCTTGCGATTCGCGGGCAGCTCACTCGCCTGTGCGATTGAGGTAAAGCTCATCGCAAACAAGACAAAATAAGAAAAGATGCGGAAACGGTCTGTCATTCGCGCGCTCTAGCGCGGCTGACGCAGTCGCGCAAAAGGAGTTTAAGCGTAGAGCTGTTGTTGCTGCGCGCCGAATTTGGGCGCGGTGGCCTGGTCGATCAGGAGCGCGGTTTCCAGCGCGCGGCGCGCTTCTTCCGGGCGTACCAGCGCGGGCTTGCCCAGGCGCACGGCATCCACAAACGCCGCCACGGATTCGCCCAGCGGGTCCATGTTCTCGAGCGGGTTCAGCTTGTGGCCCGTGGTGTTCTTCACTTCGCGGGTGACGAAATCGATCTCCACCACGCCATCCTCATAGACCGCGCGCATGCCGCGGCGGCGGATCGGCGAAATGCGCGACGCGACCAGCTTGGCGGTCGCCTTGTTGTCGAACTGCACCATCGCGGAGACTTCGTCGGCGTGATCGCCCTGCTCCGTGCGGCCCTTGGCGGCGACATCCGACACGCGGCCCGGCACCATGCGGTGCACGAGGTCGAGGTCGTGGATCATCAGGTCGAGCACGGCGGACACGTCCGCGCCGCGGCCCGTCCACGGGCCGGTGCGCCAGCATTCCACTTCCAGCGGCGCTTCGTCGAAATCGAGCAGACCGGTGCGCGCGAAAACGTAACGCTCCTGATGGCCGACGGTGAGAACGCGGTTCTTGCGTTCGGCCAGCGCGATCAGCGCATCGGCTTCATTGAGATCGGTGGCGATGGGCTTTTCCACGAGCACATGCGCGCCGGCTTCCAGGAAGCCGCGCACGATCGGCGCGTGCGTGATGGCCGGCGAGCATACCGAGACGATGTCCACCTTGCCGAGCAGATCGCGCCAGTCGGCAACGGCGGTGATGCCATGCGCGGCTTCGGAGGCGCGGCGCGCATCCGCCGACGGATCGGCGATCGCGGTCAGCTGCACGCCCGGCAGCTTGGAATATTTCGAGGCATGGTGGCGGCCGAACGCGCCCTGGCCGATAACGGCTGCGCGAAGAAGGCCGGCCTTGAACTCGGATGACTGAAACACAGGGGAATCCCCGGAAAACACCGAGGCCTATCGACCATGCCGCCCCCTGGGGGGCTACCAACATAATGTTTCGCCTTGTTACACTCGGATAAGTTGATATTTTTACAGTGTAAAAAATCCAGCAAAACCAACAGTCAGGAGACGCTTATGGCTAACAGGACGAACCGTGAAATCTTGTTCAAATCCCGCCCTTCGGGGATGCCGACCGCCGCCAATTTCGAACTGGTCGAAAAGCCGGTTCCCGCGCCCGGCGCCGGCGAGGTTCTGATCCGCAACAGCTACATGTCGGTCGACCCCTATATGCGCGGGCGCATGACCGACCGGGCCAGCTATGTCGACGGATTCAAGCTCGGCGAAGTGCTCACCGGCGGCGCCGTTGGGCAGGTGGTGGAATCCAAGAACGACAAGTTCAAGCCGGGCGACTACGTCAGCCACTTCGGCGGCTGGCGCGAGTGGTACCTGACGAGCGGCGCGGACTGCCAGAAGATCGATCCCAGCCTCGCGCCCCTCTCCGCCTGGCTCGGCACCTTCGGCATGCCCGGCCTCACCGCCTATGCGGGCCTGCTCGATGTCGGCCAGCTCAAGGAAGGCGAGCGCGTGTTCGTGTCGGCGGCGGCCGGCGCGGTGGGCACGGTGGTTTGCCAGATCGCCAAAAACAAGGGCTGCTACGTCGTCGGCTCCGCGGGCAGCGACGACAAGTGCCAGTGGCTGAAGGATGTTGCGCGCTGCGACGAGGTGATCAACTACAAGACCTGCGGCGATCTCACCGCGGCGGTGCGCAAGGCGTTCCCGCAAGGCATCGACGTCTATTTCGAGAATGTCGGCGGCGAACACCTGAACGCGGCGCTGGCCAACATGCGCATGAACGGGCGCATTCCGGTTTGCGGCATGATTGCGCAATACAACGCGACCGAGCTGCCGCCGGGGCCCGCCAACATCATCAACGTCATCCCCATGCGCATCATGATCAAGGGCTTCATCGTTTCGGACCACGGCAACATGATGCCGAACTTCATCGCCGACATGGGCAAGTGGGCGAAGGAAGGAAAGATGAAGTGGCACGAGACGATCGTGGACGGCGTGGACAAAGCGCCGGAAGCGTTCATGGGCCTCTTCAAAGGCTCCAACTTCGGCAAGATGGTCGTGCGCGTCGGGCCGGATAAGGCGGTTTGAAACACAAAGCCCTCTCCCCCTTTGAGGGGGAGAGGGTTGGGTGAGGGGGCGGTGGAAATGGTGTGGTATCGGCGGTTTCAGGGAGGCAACTTTGTCTGCATTCATCAACGGAATGATTTCGATATCGATTGCAGCCATTTGCGCGCTAGCGCCGAGCCAATCTTCGGCCGCGACGCCGCTTAGCCAGGACGAAATTGCCATTTACGAGACGATCCTTGCATCCTGGTCCGGCGAAAACTCGGGCCACCAATTGGTCGACTATCGGCTCGACACGCCGCCCGAAGCGAGCGATCCCGAACTGCGGCAATGCACAAAGGGGCTACGTTTTCCTCAAAAAGCGCAGCAGGTTAAATCTCAAAAGTCACTTGTTGGCGTAGAATTCAAAGGGGAAACAATCGCGCTTACGGATGGATCTAAGTGGGAACCCAACGATCCTGAACTTGCTATTGCAAAGGGTAAATCGGTCGCGAAAGCCGTAAGCGAGGGATTTTCTCATTCGCTCATCTCATTCTCCGAAGTCACTTTCAGTGTCGATGGCAGAGATGCACTAGTAGAATTCTCCATGGTGTGCGGGATGCTCTGTGGATCGGGTTCGACAATTCACATGCACAAGGCGGGCCTGCAATGGCACGAAGTTAACCGCTGTCGTTCGCGGGTCTCCTGAACTGTTCGCGTAGCGGCAGCCATTGCCGCAGACAGAGTAACGGTTACCAAACAGATCGCTTGTTGCAGCCGCCCCCTCACCCTGCCCTCTCCCCCTTAAAGGGGGAGAGGGTGAATTGTGAATTCGAACCCTCTCCCAAATTAATCGCGATGTGATCACCTCCCCCTTGTGGGGAGGTCGATAAAATTCGAAGCGCAGCGGAGAATTTTTCGGGTGGGGGGACAGCGGCGGACGTGTTCCCCCACCCGAAATTTGCCAAGAGCAAATTTCGGAGGTGATGTGCGCTTAAGCCTCCGGCCCCAGCGACAGCAGGTCGGTGATGGCGACGATGATGAGATAGGCGAGCATCAGCGGGCCGAGGCCGATGAGGAGTTCGCCGGGCAGGTCCACCAGCATGTCGCAGGGCAGGATCCTGAAGACCGTTCCCAGAAACAGAAATTGAATCCCGATCACCGCGAAGATACCGAGCAGCAGGGTGAGGCTTGCCGGGCCGATCGCTTCGGGACGGCGCTGGCGCTCCAGCCGCACGATGCCGGCGGCGAGCCGCACGCGCGACAGGCCCGAACCGAGGAAGATCACCGCCAGCAGCCACGACAATGCCGACGCCGTGACGCGGCCGCCGTCCAGTGTGCAGGCATCGAGACGCGTTTCCAGCACGCGCTGCCCCGGAATGGCGAAATGCACGGAAGCTTCCAGCGCGGCGAGAATACCGCCCGAAACATGCTGCGGCAGGTAGGTCGTCTGCACGATGAAGATCACGACGGCGAAGGTGAGAAACACAAGGCCGTTGAAATCCGGCATCCAGCGTTCGGGCTTCAGCCGTTCGAGCGAAAGACCGTGCGTACCCGACACGCCATAACCGCCGATGAAAAGAAGCCCCATCGCGCCGAAGAGCACCACGCAGATCGCGACGGGACCGAGAATCTGCGCCGGGTCCGTGCCATGCGCGAAAAGCTGCTGCGCTTCATAGGCGCCCGCGAACCCGCAGAAAACCAGCCAAGCCTTCGCAAGCAGCCTCGCGGCACCCATTCCGTTCCGTCCCCTTCGAACGACTGTTCCCGCTCAGGCGCTCTTGGCCGAACGGTTCGCGTCCTTGATGCGCTCCGCCCGAAGCGCGTCGGCCAGCAGGAAAGCAAGCTCCAGCGACTGGCTGGCATTGAGGCGCGGATCGCAGGCCGTCTGATAACGGTCGTGCAGATCCACTTCCTTGATCGCCTGCGCGCCGCCCAGGCATTCGGTGACATCCTGCCCCGTCATCTCCAGATGCACGCCGCCGGCATAGCTGCCTTCGGCGCGATGGATGGCGAAGAAGGCTTTCAGTTCTTCCAGCACGCGATCAAGCGGGCGCGTCTTGTAGCCGGACTGCAGCTTCATCGTGTTGCCGTGCATCGGATCGGACGACCACACGACATTGGCGCCTTCCTTCTGCACCGCGCGAATGAGCTTGGGCAGCTTGTCGGCGATCTTATCCGCGCCGAAACGCGCGATGAGCGTGAGGCGGCCCGGCTCGTTCTTCGGATTGAGAACGGCGATGAGCTTGAGCAGATCGTCTTCGCTGAGCGATGGGCCGCATTTGAGGCCGATCGGGTTCTTCACGCCGCGACAGAACTCCACATGCGCGCCGTCCGGCTGGCGCGTGCGGTCGCCGATCCAGATCATGTGGCCGGAGGTGGCATACCAGTCGCCGGTGATCGAATCCTGACGCGTCAGCGCTTCTTCGTAGGGCAGCAGCAGCGCTTCGTGGCTGAAATAGAAATCGACGCGGCTTGTCTGCTGGCGCACGGTGTTGGCGAGCGAGAAGGTGCGCAGGAAGTCGACGCCTTCGTTGATCTTGTCCACCACCTCGTTGTAGCGGCGCGCCAGATCCGGGTGATGGTGATCGAGAAACCAGTGCCGCGCGCGCGACAGGTCGGCATAGCCACCGGTCGCGAAAGCGCGCACGAGGTTTGCCGTGGCCGCCGCCTGGTAATAAGCGGTCAGCATGCGCTGCGGATCGGGCGTGCGCGCTTCGGCGGTGAATTCCTCGCCATTGATGATGTCGCCGCGATAGGAGGGCAGCACCGTGCCGTCGCGCGTTTCATTGTCGTCGGAGCGCGGCTTGGCGAATTGGCCGGCAATGCGACCGATCTTCACCACCGGCACATCGGCCGCGAAGGTGAGCACCGTGGCCATGCTCAGGAAAACACAGAACGTGTCGCGGATGGCGTTGGCGGAGAATTCCGCGAAGCTCTCCGCGCAGTCTCCGCCCTGCAGCAGGAAAGCACGGCCCTGCGAAACCTCGGACAGCGCGTTGGTCAGGTTGCGGGCCTCGCCGGCGAAGACCAGCGGCGGCAGGGTCTTCAGCCGGGTCTCGACCCCGGCCAATGCCGCAGGGTCCGGATAGGCCGGAACCTGAACAATCGGCTTTTCCCGCCAGCTTTTTGGGCTCCACGCCTGGGCCACGGCACGCTCCTGTCTCTGCCCTGTGGATATACGCGGCGGGGGGCGGCTTTGCCAGTGCGGCGGAACGGCGTGGTGAACGGGGTATTGGGCGCAATAGGGCACTTCCCGCAATTGACGAAAGCCGTACAGCGCCGTACAGTTGTTCCATGAAGACGACCCGCCGCAAGGGCGCCGAAGAGGCGCGCAATCAACTGCCGGATCTGCTTGCGGCGGCGGAGAAAGGCCGTTCGACAATCATCACCCGCCACGGAAAACCCGTCGCGGAACTGGTGCCCGTCGGCAGGCATGGCGCCCTTTCGCAACAGCGATCCCTGTTGCCGGTTGCCGGATCGGGCCGCGGCCTGTGGGGCGAAAAGAGCACGGATACGCTTCGCAAGCTGCGCGACGAATGGGATCGATAGACATCGGCAGATTGCCCGATGGCGCGCTTCTTCTTCTCGATAGCGCACCCATCATCTACACGCTCGAAGACAATCCGCTGGCAACCCGTTTCCGGCCGATATTCGACGCGCATGCCGGGGGCAATCTGCGTTTCGCCATTTCCGCTATTACGATCACGGAAGTGCTGACGGGGCCTTTGCAGAAAAACGATGAAGCTCTGGCGCGCCGCTATCGTGCGGTTCTGGAAAGCTGGCAGGTCGTCGCGCTTGACGCCGGCATCGCCGAGACCGCGGCGCGCCTGCGCGCCACGCTTCGCCTGAAACTTGCCGATGCCGTGCAGGCGGCGAGCGCGCTCGCCGTGGACGCCGCGGCGCTTGTCACGCACGATCGCGACTTCTCCCGGCTGAAATCGCTGCCCGTGATTTCCTGATCTAGGGCCTGGAGTAGCTCTTCGTCCGCATGGTCACGAGTTCTTCAGCGGCGGTGGGATGGAGCGCGATGGCGGCGTCGAAATTGTCTTTCGTCGCGCCCATCTTCAGCGCGACGGTGGCCATCTGGATGATCTCGGCGGCGTCGAAGCCGAAGATGTGACAACCCAGAACCTTGCCGTTCTTGCTATCCACGACGAGCTTGAAGCGCGCGCGCGTCTCGCGGCCGGACAGCGTGTGCTTTAGCGGGCGGAAGGTGGATTGATAGACGTCGATCGCGTGGCCTTCTTCCTGCGCCGTGGCTTCGGTCATGCCGACGGTTGCGATTTCCGGGCGGCTGAACACGGCGGTGGGCACCAGATGGTGATCGACCGGCGTGGGCTTGCCCTCATACACCGTCTTCACGAAGCACATCGCCTCATGGATGGCGACGGGGGTGAGCTGCAGGCGGTCGGTGACGTCGCCGATGGCGTAGATATGGTCGAGATTCGTCTTAGAATAATTGTCGACCGCGACGGCTTCGTTCTTGCCGGTCTTCACGCCGGCCTTGTCGAGACCGAGGCCGCGCGTGTTGGGATGGCGGCCGATGGCGAGCATGCAGCAATCGGCTTCCAGCATTTCGCCCTTATCGGTGAAGACGAAGACTTCATCGCCCTTCTTGTCCACGCGCTTGATGGTGCGTTCGGGGATGCAGCGGATGCCGTTGGTGTGCATCTCGGCGGTGAGACAATCGCGGATGTCTTCGTCGAAACCGCGCAGCACCTTGGGCGAACGGAACAGCATGGTCACGTCGCAGCCGAGGCCGTGGAAGATGTGCGCGAACTCCACGCCGATATAACCGCCGCCCGCGATCACGATGCGGCGCGGCAGTTTGGGCAGGTAGAACGCCTCGTTCGAGGTGATGCAGTTCTGCGCGCCCTCGATCTTGTCGGCATCGTGCGAGGGATGGCCGCCGGTGGCGATGAGGAACCGCTCGGCGGTGATCTTGCGGCCGCTCTTCTTCAGTTGGACCGTGTGCGCATCGAGGAATTCGGCGCGCTCCTGGACAATCTCCACGCCCGCTTTTTGGACGTTCTGGACATAGAGATCGGAGAGACGCGCGATCTCCTTGTCCTTGTTGGCGACAAGTTTCTTCCAGTCGAAATGCTTTTCCGGAACCGTCCAGCCGAAACCGGCGGCGTCCTCGAAATCCTCGCCATACTGGCTGGCATAGACGAACAGCTTCTTCGGGATGCAGCCGCGGATCACGCAGGTGCCGCCGAACTGGTACTCCTCGGCGATGGCGACCTTCTTGCCCGCGAGCGCCGACATGCGGCTGGCGCGCACGCCGCCGGAACCGCCGCCGATGACGAAGAGGTCGTAATCATATGCCATGGGGAAAAGTCCGTGCTTGCCAGTTTCAGGGTCCGCGCGGTTCTATCACGCCATGGGACGGGGACGGCAAATAAAGCGGCTTGCGGCATTTGCGCTGATCGCGCTTCTCGCCGGGTGCGCGGGTTACGACGATCCTTATTTCGTGCATTCGGTGTGGCGGCCCGCTGAGGCGACCGCCGCGAACGCCGATGTCTTTTTCGTCACCGACCGGGTGAAGAACCCGAAACATCCGCAAGGCTTCGAATACCGCCGCGGCGATATTGCTTCCTGTGGCGTGGTTCACGCGTCCATCCCGCCCGCGCGGCTGCCCAACGGCCCTGAAATCTTCGCGCACGAAACCGGGCGCAACGCCATTGGCTGCGGCGCGCGGCAGTTTTCCATCGCGCGCGCCGTCGCGGTTTCGGCACATGCCAAAAATTGCCGCGACGTTCTCGTCTTCATCCATGGATTCGATACCGGTTTCGAAAGCGCGGTGCTGCGCGCCGGGCAATTGGGCGAAGACACCCAATGGCGCTGCGCGGTGCTCGCCTTCAGCTGGAGCAGCGCGGGCAAGCGCACCCGGTATGACGCCGATGCCGGCAATGCCGCGCTGGCGGCGCCGCTGCTTGCCGACCTGCTGAATGCACTGAAGGGCCAAGGGCTGCGCGTCGATATCGTCACCCACAGCATGGGCGCGCGGGTGGCGCTGGGCGCGATAACGCAGGCGGATGGCCTGGTTGCCGGAGAGGTGGTTTTTGCCGCACCCGACATCGGCGTGGAAGGCTTCACGGCCGTGCTTCCCATGACGATGCAGCATATCGGCCGCCTGACCATCTACGCTTCGGATGACGATGCCGCGCTGGCGCTGTCGCGGCGATTCAATCGCGGTGCCGCACGCGTGGGGCGCGACCCCGGCGCGAATTACGACAACGCGAACGTCGATGTCATTGACGCGAGCGACGCGCACGCCGACGCATCGGGTCATGAATATTATGGGCTGTCTTACGAGGTGCTGGCGGATGTGTCGCTCGTGCTGGCGGGCGTTCCGGCCGAAGACAGATTGCAGCCGCGCGGCGCGGCGGCGCCAACGCTGATCCGCGACACGTCCTACAGGCTCAACGTCGCCGACAATCGCAAACCCGGCGTTCTCACGCGTGCTCTGCGCTGGCTTATTTCGCTGTTCGGGTGATCACGTCCGCGCCCTTGGGGCCGGCAATCACCAGCGTGTCCGCGATGCCGATGAACAGCCCATGCTCGACGACGCCGGTGATTGCATCGAGCGCGGTGGCAAGTTTGGCGGCGTTCTTGATGGCGCCGAAATGGCAATCGTAGATCATGTTGCCGCTGTCGGTTTTGAACGGCTCGCCGTCCTTCTCCCGCAGCGTGACCGGCACGTTCTCATAGCCGAGTTTCGCGAAGGACGCGTGCATGCGCTCCAGCGTGGTCGACTTGCCGTAATTGATCACTTCCACCGGCAGCGGAAATTTGCCCAGGCGGCGGACAAGCTTGGACTTGTCGGCAATCACCAACATACGCTTTGAGGAAATCGCCACGATCTTCTCGCGCAGATGCGCGCCGCCGCCACCCTTGATGAGGTTGAGAGAGCGGTCGGTCTCGTCCGCGCCGTCGATGGTGAGGTCCAGCGGCGCAAGCTGCTCCAGCGTGGAAAGCGGAATGCCCAGCGCGCGGCAGCGCTCCGCCGTGCGCTCGGAGGTGGGCACCGCCATGAGTTTCAGCCCGCCGCGCACCTTCGGCGCCAGCACCTCGAGAAAGGCCTCGGCGGTAGAGCCGGTGCCCAGCCCCAGCTTCATGCCGTCTTCGACAAATTCCAGCGCCTTGATGGCGGCATCGCGTTTGAGTTCTGCGGCGGTCTTGCGAGTCATGGGATCAATTTACCAGAACACAAACGCCGCGCTATGCTGAAGTCGACAGCCGAGGGGAAGCCATTGCAGCTTGGACTTAATGCTAGGCTGCGGCGCTGCCTGATCCTGATCGTTCTTGCGATTAGTCCCATTGCCATCCGGATCGGACTGGATGCCTGGTGGCATTTCGAGGCAGTCAATGTAGCCGCCCCCTTACACCCAGGCACGATTCATATCCCGCCTTTCTCATTGCGATACCCGGGACTCTGGCTAATCGAATACCGCATCGACAATGGTTCGGGCCAAGCTCAGCGTGAATGCTTGCTTGGTATCGACCAATCGTCACTTCAGCGCTGCCCGGCCAAGCACAATGTCGGTGTGTCGTGGAAGCTGTATCATAACAATCTCATCATTGATCGCGGTGAGACGAGTAGCTGGACAGCGGAGAGCTTTTCCAAAGAGCACTTGTCTGCACTTGTAGGCCGGTTCCACGGTGGTTCTTGGAGTGGAACGAACTACGCTCTCGATATAACGCTCAAGAGCGATCTATCGCGAGTTGCAGCTCTGCATCCACACCTGATTATAGCGCTTCACCCGCAACACACGATGACTCTGTATCTAATCGATAACGCAATCTTGTTTTTTAGCGGCGCTCTATTGCTAGCCGCGCTTTGGAATTTTCCGCTTGGCTTCGGCGATGCGTTTCAAAGCAGGCTCGGTAGCCGAAGGCCTTGAACCCTTCCGCGGTAGAGCCGGTGCCCAGCCCAGCTTCATGCCGTCTTCGACAAATTCCAGCGCCTTGATGGCGGCATCGCGTTTGAGTTCTGCGGCGGTCTTGCGAGTCATGCCGCGGAGACTAGCAGGCGGCGCGCCCTATTCCACTGACACGTTTTCCGCCAAATGAGATGACAGCCTTTTCAGCAATGCCTCGCCATCTTGGCTGCCCAGAAGAATCAGCTCTCGCGAACGACCCGACTTTAGCCGGACAAATAGCCTCCCGGAGTGAGGCACGTTTCCCATGCCCCATTTTTTTGCGGACGTGAAGTCAAACCTGGCGATATCGCGCCAAGGAATTTGAAAGTTCGCAAGGTTTAACTTGAGAAAGGCTGGTGAGGAAACATCGAGCTCGAAGTACAAGCTCTCGGCTGGTGTCCTTGCCCAATACTCTGGCTCAAGCGCCTCATCAGAAGCGCCGAGGGGGCTAGCAACCAGCCCGTTTACAACCGCTCCTGAAAGCATCGTGTCAGCTTCAAATACTTTATAGGTCCGATTCAATACGAGTGCGTAGTATTGCATCGCGATGAAATACGGTCGACGCGAGCCTGCATTACTTGAAATATTCAAAGGACCGCCCGGCGCCTTGGAAGATGACTCGAGCGAATTGGCAAAATGCCTAATTCGGGTTCTCAGAAATCCAGCCACTGAAAACCCGGCTACAACAGCGCCCGCAATGAACGGTCGCGAAATGGAAGACCCGCCTGCTCCCGCGACAACAAAAGACGAAGCCCACACCACACCCGCCACGACGAGCGCCGTAACGGTGGCGTAGAACATCACATTTGCTAGAATCGATAATATCCCAAGCGCTCGTACCTTTAGCGCGCGCCTTGGGTCAGGATTCGCGCGGAAACGAGCGGAGATCGCATCGTAGCAGTAGAGTGCAAGCGTCGCTGCTGCGAGAGCCACGCTTAGCTCAAGTAAGATCGACATTTGCGCACGCGCCCCGGCCCGCGAAAAATGTTCCTTTCACTCGACCGTCACTGACTTCGCCAGGTTGCGCGGCTGGTCGACGTCTGTGCCTTTGGCGACGGCGGTGTGGTAGGCGAGCATCTGCATCGGCAGGGAATAGACCAGCGGCGCGATCAGCTCATCGGTCTCCGGTACCTCGATGGTGGCCCAGGCCTGGCTGCCGGCCGCGGAGATGCCGCGCGCATCGGAGATCAGCACCACCTTGCCGCCGCGCGCCATCGATTCCTGCATGTTGGAGATCGTCTTCTCGAACACCGCGTCGTGCGGCGCCATGACGATGATCGGCACTTCTTCGTCGATCAGCGCGATAGGGCCATGCTTCATCTCGCCGGCAGCATAGCCTTCGGCGTGGATGTAGGAGATTTCCTTCAGCTTCAGCGCGCCTTCCAGCGCGAGCGGATAGTTCACCCCGCGGCCCAGATAGAGCACGTCCCGCGCCTTGGCGAGTTCTGCGCCGAGCGCTTCCACCTTCGCGTCCTGCTTCGAAAATTCCACCATGTGGCGCGGCGTTTCCAGAAGCGATGCGCAGAGTTTCGCTTCCTGCGCCTTGTCGATGATGCCGCGTGCGCGGCCTGCCGCGATGGCAAGCGAGGCCAGAACCGCAAGCTGGCAGGTGAACGCCTTGGTGGAGGCGACGCCGATTTCCGGCCCCGCGAAAGTGGGCAGCACGATATCCGCGTCGCGCGCGATGGAGCTTTCCACCACGTTGACGATGGCGATGGTCGTCTGCCCCTTGGCTTTCGCATCGCGCAATGCTGCCAGCGTGTCCGCCGTTTCGCCGGACTGCGAGATGAACAGCGCAACGCCGTCCTTCGGATAGACCGGATCGCGGTAGCGCAGTTCGGAGGCGACATCGACTTCCACGCCGAGGCGCGCGAATTTCTCGAACCAGTATTTGCCGACGAGACCCGCGTAATAAGATGTGCCGCAGGCGGAGATCATCAGGCGCGACGCCTTGGCCAGCGCGTCCATCGCGCCTTTTTCGCGCAGCGATACGAAGGGGCCCGTCGCGTCGATATAATGGGCGAAGGTGTGGCCCACGACTTCCGGCTGTTCGTGGATTTCCTTGGCCATGAAGTGGCGGTAGCCGCCCTTGTCCACCAGTCCGGCGCTGGCCGAGGTGATCTGCACTTCGCGATTGGCCGGACGGCCCTGCGCGTCATAGATGGAAATATCGGGACCGTTGATGACGGCGACATCGCCATCGTCGAGATAGGTGACGCGGTTGGTGAACGGCGCGAGCGCGAAGGCATCGGAGCCGAGATAACCTTCCTTGTCGCCATGCCCAACCGCCAGCGGCGCACCCATGCGCGCGCCGATGAGCAGGCCCTCGTGATCCTTGAAGATCATGGCCAGCGAATAGGCGCCGGTGAGCCGACGCACCGCCGCCATCGCCGCGTCCTGCGGCGGCAGGCCCTGATTCAGAAAATCGGTGACCAAGTGCGCGCAGACTTCGCTGTCGGTCTCGGACTGAAACTTGTGGCCTTTGGCGATCAGCTCATTCCGCAGCTCGCGGAAATTCTCGATGATGCCGTTGTGCACGATGGCAACGCGGTCTGTCGCGTGCGGATGGGCATTGGTTTCGTTCGGCGCGCCATGCGTGGCCCAGCGCGTGTGCCCGATGCCGGTTTTGCCGGGCAGCGGCTTTTCATGCAGCACATGATCGAGGCGCGAGAGCTTGCCGGGCGAACGGCGGCGCTCAATGTGATGCCCATCGGCCAGCGTGGCGATGCCCGCGGAGTCGTATCCGCGATATTCGAGACGGCGCAGCGCATCCAGGATTTGCGGCGCCACGTCCTGTGTTCCGGCAATGCCGACGATACCGCACATGCTACTTCTTCCCTTTGGCGGCCTTCTCGGCCTTCTTGCGGGCGCGGAATTTCTCCGCCCAGCCTGCGATTTGTTTCTGGTCGCCGCGCGCGACGGCGAGCGCGTTCGCTTCGACGTCTTTCGTGATGACCGATCCGGCCGCCGTGATCACGCCGTCGCCGATCTTCACCGGCGCAACCAGCGCCGTGTCCGAGCCGATGAACGCGCCCGCGCCGATGTCAGTGAAAAACTTGTCGAAGCCGTCGTAATTGCAGGTGATGGTGCCCGCGCCGATATTCGCGCCCGCGCCGACGCGCGCATCGCCGATATAGGTGAGGTGATTGGCCTTCGCGCCTTTTTCGATGCGCGCCTTCTTCACCTCGACAAAATTGCCGATATGCACGTCGTCTTCCAACACCGCGCCGGGACGCAGCCGCGCATAGGGGCCGACCAGCGCACCCTTGCCCACTTCCGCGCCTTCCAGATGCGAATGGGATTTGATCTGCGCGCCGCTGCGCACCGTGACGCCCGGACCGAACACGACATAGGGGCCGATCTGCGCGTCCGCCTCGATCACGGTGTCGTGGCTTAGGAAAACCGTTTCCGGCGCGATCATGCCGACGCCATCGTTCAGGAGTTTCGCGCGCAAACGCCTCTGCATCTGCGCTTCGGCATCGGCGAGTTCGGCGCGGCTGTTCACGCCCATCACCGTGATCTCATCCGTCTCGGTGACGGCGCAGGACACGCCATCCGCTTTGGCGAACAGCGGCACTTCGGGGAGGTAATACTCGCCCTGCGCATTGTCGTTCTTCAGCTTCTCAGCCCATGCGAAGAACTTCTGCGCGTTCGCCGCCGAATAGGTGCCCGCGCAGCACAGGTCCACCGCGCGCTGCTGCGGCGTCGCGTCCTTGTACTCCACGATGCGATCGAGCATGCCGTTCTTGTCCAGGATCACGCGGCCGTAATGCGCCGGATCCTTCGGGCGGAAGGCGACGATGGAAAGCCCCGTCTTCTCCGCCGAGGCGAGCGACTCCGCGATCATCTCCGGTCGCGCCATCGGCATGTCGCCATTGTTGACGACGACGGCGCCGGTGAAACCTGCCAGCGCCTCTTTCGCGGAGAGCGCGGCGTTGCCGGTGCCCAGCGGCTTGTGCTGAATGGCGTTCTCGCATCCGGCCTTCGTCACATAGGCGCGCATGTCTTCCATATGCGGTGCGCTGACCACGACGATGCGCTCCACGCCGGCCTCGCGCATGGCGGCGATGACGTAGGCCAGCATCGGCTGGCCCGCCACGTCATGCATGACCTTGGGCTTGGCGGACTTCATCCGCGTGCCCTGGCCGGCTGCCAGAATGATTCCCGCTCGCGCGGCCATGGGTTATTCCGTTGCGGTGATACGACGCCGTCTTTTGCGATAACCTGCGCGCAAATCAAGGCAAAATGACGTTTTGCAACATTATATTGCGCGACGCGGCCCTGCCCGGTTAACGAGTGCCATGAACGCCCTTTCCCTGCCCGCCCTGATCTTCGACCTCGACGGTACGCTGGTGGACACCGCGCCCGACCTTTTGGGCGCGATGAATGCAGTCCTCCTCCAGCAGGGGCGGCGGATGCTTGATCCCGAAACCCTGCGCCACATGGTGGGATTCGGCGCGGCCTCCCTGATCCGGCAGGCCATGGCGGAGACAGGCGCCCCCGTTTCCGAAGATCTCTTGCCCAGGCTGGTGGACGATTTCGTGGTGCATTACGGCGCGCATATCGCCGATGCGAGCGTGCCGTTTCCGGGCGTGCTCGATACGCTCGCCGAACTTCAGACTCATAATGTGCCGATGGCGGTGCTCACCAACAAGCCGCAGGAACTGGCGCTGCCGTTGCTCGATGCGCTGGACATGAGCCGATTCTTCGGCGCCATCCATGGCGCCGGCCGCTTCTCCTATGTGAAGCCGGACCCGCGGGTCTTCCATCATGTGGTGGAGGAATTGGCCGGCGACCCGAACGCACCGGCGGTCATGATCGGCGACAGCACCACGGACGCTAAGACCGCGCGGGCCGCCAACGCGCCGGTCATTCTCTTGTCTTATGGCTACACACCCGATCCTGTGGAAACGCTCGGCGCCGACGCGGTGACGGGAGATTTCCGTGACATTCCCCGACTTGCCCGCCAATTGGCCGCAGGCTGAAGCAACGGCCAAGGGGCTATTCGCATTCAGAAATCGAGGCCGACGCCCGCTGTTTGATTTTTATCAACCCGGCGGCCTGTCGTTTGTCCCAATAGGACTCTATATGTTGCGGACCATATCTGTAAGGAATTTTCCATTGGGCATTGTCCGCGAGAAGTTCATATCAACTGCGCTTCGTATCTTGCCTGCTTTCGACCGTCTTCTGATGAAAAGCGCGGCAACGCCCGAATACCAGGTTTTTCCGAATTCGGTTTTTCCGTGGACGGATTATCTGAAATCCCAAACGCCCGTGATCCGCGCCGAGGCGGAAGCCCTGCTGCGCGATCGCATGTCGGTGCCCTCGGTGCGCGAGATCTCCCCGGACCATGCGAAGATCGCCGTGGACGACAAGTGGCGCTCCTTCTTCCTTTGGGGCTATGGCGTGAAGATCACCGACAATTGCGCCAAGTGCCCGGAGACGGCGCGCATCCTTGAGAACATTCCCGGCCTGCTGACCGCGTTCTATTCGGTGATGCTGGCGGGTGCGCATGTGCCGCGCCACACCGGGCCGACGAAGGCGATCGTCACCACGCATCTGGGCCTGATGATCCCGCATGAGCGCGAAAAGTGTCACATGGCAGTCGGCGACGGGCATGATGTCGTCTGGAAGGAAGGCGAGATCGCCATCTTCGACGACATGTTTCCGCATGAGGTGTGGAACGACACCAACGAAGACCGCATCATCCTTCTGCTGCACATCAAACGACCGCTGAAATTTCCTGGCTCGCTGCTGCGCGACCTGTTCTTCGCCGGGCTGCGCGCCAGCCCCTTCGTGCGCGACGGCTTGCGCAATCTGGACCAGTGGAAGCAGAACAATGCGGTCGTCGATGCGACGCCGCCGGAGCGCATGGCGGCGGAATAACCGCCGATCCGGGCACACTGGACAGGCATCGCAATTCGCGTGGTAGCATCCGCGCGGCATGTCGTGGGCGGAGCATTCGATTTGAGCAAGCCGAAGCGCGTGCTTGTGGCTGGCGGGGCCGGCTTTCTGGGCTCGCATCTCTGCGACGCGCTGGCGGCAGCCGGCAATCACGTGATCTGTCTCGACAACTTCCTCACGGCCACGCGCGACAACATCCACCATCTGATCGGCACGCCACACTTTGAGCTTCTCGATCGCGACGTGACGCTGCCGGTCGAGATCGACGTCGACGAGATCTACAACTTCGCCTGCCCGGCATCGCCCATTCACTACCAGCGCGATCCGGTACAGACGACACGCACGAGCGTGATGGGCGCGATAAATCTTCTGGACCTGGCCACGGCCCGGGGTGCGAAGATCCTGCAGGCCTCCACGTCCGAGGTTTACGGCGACCCGCTGGTACATCCGCAAACCGAAGACTATTGGGGCAATGTGAATCCCACCGGCGTGCGCGCCTGCTACAACGAAGCCAAGCGTTGCGCGGAGACGCTGTTCTTCGACTATTGGCGCCAACACCAGACCAGCATCCGCATCGCGCGCATCTTCAACACCTACGGCCCGCGCATGCGCGCCGACGACGGACGGGTGGTGTCGGCCTTCATCGTGCAGGCCCTGACAGGAAAAGACATCGTGATCTTCGGCGACGGTTTGCAGACGCGTTCGTTCTGCCATGTCGATGATCTGGTGTCCGGCTGCCGGATACTGATGGACGCGCCGGATCGGCTCTCCGTCCCCGTCAATCTGGGCAATCCGCAGGAATGCACGGTTCTCGATCTGGCGAAAAAGATCCTGTCGCTGACAAATTCGGCATCGCGGATCGTTCATGTCCCGCTGCCCGAAGACGATCCCAAGCGCCGATGCCCGGACATCACGCGCGCGAAAATCGAACTCGGCTGGACGCCGCGCATTTCGCTCGACGAGGGACTGAAGGAAACAATCGCCTATTTCGACCGATTCCTGACGGCGGGTGTGCGCGGCATTGCCGCGTCATGATCCCGTTGAAGGGGTATGGCCCGGCCATTCGATGGTCCATCCGTGCCGCTGCAATACAAGGAATATGGCCTCTTCACCCGGGACGTCTTCGTAGAAACTGCGATTGCGCTTGTAGCTGAGAATACCGCCGCGCTGAGACAACGCCTCGATGCGTCGCTCTCTGCTGTGATGACCGAAGATCGTCTGCATCGGAAAACCGATATGCATTCGGCCCGCATGCTCTATCGAAAAGCTCCGCGCAGCTTCGATAGGTGCAAAACGGACGCCCCTCTCTTCAAGAGCGGCCCGCGCGGTCGCGCATAGCCAGACATCCTCCAGATTTTCGTCTTTGTCCTCAGGCATCGCCGGGGGAAACGGCACGCCGCAATTCCGCGCGGCTCGCATCAGCTTCTGCGACCTCAGCGAAAACCCACCGTTCATGACGAAGTTCACCACATGATCCGGCTGCGAGAGATAGTGAATCCAGTCGAAGTGACGGAAATACCGGCGCATGCCGTCCGGATAGATCACCTGTGCGAAATGGCCCGGCGCGCCGACATAGTCGAAGTCGAGAAATTCGTCCCGCCAGTTCTCGGCCGCCGATGCCCAGCCGTCCTGCTGCACGACCAATGCGAAATCGGTATCGATATGGTCGGCCAGATCGAACAGCATGAAGCGCTGATAGGCATCGTATCCCGGCGCGCATCCGGATCTGTGGCGGATCGTTTCGGCGAGCTCCGGAGGCCTTTCGGGACTGACGAGGAGTGCGCGACTGCCCGACAGGATGCGCGCAGTCTGTTCGATTGCCAGTCCCGTGCGCAGCGCGCGCTCCTGGAGGCCGGTCACGCCCACGACGGTGATATCGGCGAAGTTGCGCATCCGAAAACTATCCGCGAGTGCGCGTTGCGCCATGGTGGGGAAAATGGTGGGCGCGACAGGGATTGAACCTGTGACCCCTCCCGTGTGAAGGGAGTGCTCTCCCGCTGAGCTACGCGCCCCCCGATGGGGAGGTGCCCTATAGGGCGGGGGCCCGACGCCCGTCAAGCGCCGGGTCAGACATACCGCGGGATCGGGCCGTTATGCGGCGTCTTGCGATCCGACAGATCGAACGCAACCTCGTCCACATAGCACCAGCCCCAGCCTTCCGGCGGATCGTACCCTTCGATGATCGGATGCTTGGTCTTGTGGAAATGTTTGGTTGCATGGCGGTTCGGCGAGTCATCGCAGCAGCCGACATGCCCGCAGGTGCGGCACAGACGAAGATGAACCCACGGCGATCCGATCTTCAGGCATTCCTCGCAACCCAGCGCGCTGGGCGTGACGGTGCGGATCGTATCGAGATGGCTGCAGCTGTCAGGCATGGACGGCTCCCAGGGATGGATTGACGGCTTCCTGCTTGTTGCCGGTCGCGGCGAGATAAGCGTGGATCGCCGCCACCACCTGCGCGCCTTCGCCCACCGACGCCGCGACGCGCTTCACCGAACCGGAGCGGACATCGCCGATGGCAAACACGCCGGGAAGATTTGTCTGCATGGGGAAGCGTCCGTCGCCGGCAAAGGGATCGGCGCGAACAAATCCCTTGTCGTCGCGCGCGATGCCGGAGGCTGCCAGCCAAGCGGTGTTGGGTGCGGCGCCAATGAAAAGGAACAGATGGCGGATCGCGCAGACATCTTCCTTCTGCGTCTTGCGGTCTCTCCAGGTGATCGCTTCCAGCGATCCCTTCTGTCCCGCCAGGCCGACGACTTCGGTATGCGTCAGTACTTCGATGTTGGACTGCGCGGCGATGCGATCGCACAGATAGCGCGACATCGTCGCCTCCAATGCCGGACCGCGCACCAGCATCCACACCTTCTCGACCTGGCTTGCCAGATAGACCGCCGCCTGCCCCGCCGAATTGCCCGCGCCGACAAGCGCGACTTCCTGCCCGGAGCAAAGCTTGGCTTCCAGCGGCGACGCCCAGTAATGGACATGCGCGCCTTCGAAATCCGGGAGATTGGAAACGTCGAGGCGGCGATATTCCGCGCCGCTGGCGATCACCACGGCGCGCGCGCGAACGACCTGTCCGCTTTTCAGATGCAGGCGATAGCTGTATCCGGAAGACTCCATTTCCAGATGCGAGACTTCTTCGGGTATCGCCATTTCGGCGCCGAATTTCTGCGCCTGGTTGTATGCGCGCGCCATCAGCGCCATGCCGGAGATGCCCGTGGGAAAGCCCATATAGTTCTCGATACGCGCGGAAGCGCCCGCCTGCCCGCCGAATGAGCGGCAATCGAGCACGATCACCGACAAGCCTTCCGACGTCGCATACACCGCTGCTGCCAAACCTGCGGGACCGGACCCGACGACCGCGACTTCGTACAGTTTTTCCGCATCGATCGCATGGGTCATGCCGATGCAGCGCGCGAGCTGGTTCTCGCTGGGATTGCGCAGCAACTCTCCGCCCGCGCAAAGCACGATGGGCAATTCGCCGGGCCGCACATGAAAGCGTTCGATCAACGCCTGCGCGGATGGATCGTTGTCGGGATCGAGCCGCTCATGCGGATGGCCGTTGCGGGCGAGGAACGTTTCGAGCCGCAGCACATCGCGAAGATCGGCAGCGCCGACAATGATCGGACCGCCGACCTTCTGCTCCAGCAGCCGCACGCGGCGCAGGATGAGCGCGCGCATGATCTTTTCACCGATCTCCGCCTCGGCGACCATCAGCTCGCGCAGGTTCGGCGGCGGAATCTCGATTACCTCGACGTCGGACAGCGCGACGGAGTCGACGAGCGATGGACGCCCGGAAAGCTGCGCAAGCTCGCCCATGAAATTGCCGGCTTCATGAACGTTGATCGTCTCGTCCGGATGTTCATGGGCAAAAACGCGAACCGAACCGGAGAGCACCAGCCGCAAGCCCGGCGTCAGTTGGCCCGTGCGCGCAAGATAGTCATTCTTCGCGTAACGTTTCGCGGTGCCGAAACGGCGCAGGCGATCGATCTCCACGGCGCTGAGCGCAGGAAACATCTGGTCGCGACGTGTATCGGTAACGGACGAAGTGGGATCGGACACGCGCGGCGGCTCCGGAGATGCCACGCCACTCTATAGGGAACGCGCGTGGCCTGCACCTTCAGGAAACGCGCCAGGCAATGCCGTTGCCCTCAAATTGTGCATCGAGCCGCAAAGCCCGATTGTGCGCGGCGAGCGCGCCTTCCCACAGCGCATTCCACGCCCGAAAAGCCGCACCTTCATCAGGGACAATGATGCCGGCGAGCAGCTTCCATCCCTGTTGACGGAGACTTCCATCAGCGCTGTCGACGCTTTCGCCTTGTGCGCGCAGAAGCGCGGACAAGTACTCTGTAAACGCCTGCGCGCTGTCGCCCGCTATGCCGAGCATCGCGGCGGTCTCTTCATAGAACTGCAAACCGATCAGCCTTGCTGTTTTGGCGACGAGCGCTTCGGCTTCCGTCACGCCGAACAATTCCTGCGTGACGGGCAGGAAGGAGCGCACATAGTCCGTGGCGTAGGAGCGCTCGACCTTGCCGAGACGCTCTTGCGGCCAACTTGCGCTGTCGAGCTTCGGGGCTGCCGCAGGATCGAAGCGCGGCATGTGCTCATCGGGCGCAAACCGCACGCGGTCTTCCGGCGCAATCTCCCGATCATATTCGAAGTAATAGCCTTCCAGCCCCGGATCGCCGTTCACCGTCTGCCCGGTGCAGACGAAGCCAAGCCGCGGATTGCCGAGGCTAACGCCGTTGTGACCGTGCCAGCCATGCAGCATGGCTTCGTTCACCTCGCGCGGCACGCCGCAGATCGCCGTGCCCTGCCAGATCCAACGCGGCGGCGGGTAGCGCACCCATGCCTTCCTGTCGCTCTCCTTCACATACTCCGTCTTCACGCCACCCAGCGCATTGGAGAAATAGTGATATTGCGCGCATGCCACCGCGTCCGGCAGCGCATCGAGGCCAAGCTTCTTCAATCCCGGCAGAAACTTCTCCAGATGCTGCTTGCGGAAATGCGCGAACATGAAATCGCGCGCGGCACTGGTGCCCTTCTGCGAGACAAGCGTGAGCACCAGCCCCGTCATCATCGCATTGTAGAGCCTGGCAATGGCCTTGTAGCCGGCGACCGCGTCAGCCATCGCGCGCCTCGAATCCGGGAAGAGTCCATTTCAGGGCGATGGCGCCGGCGCGTAGTGCGAAGCCGCCAAGGAATGCCGCGGCCGCGGCCATCGAAGCATCCACCGCAAACCAGCGCAGCGCCACATAGATCGAGGCCGAGAGAAGCGCCGCCGTGACGTAGATCTCGCGTCGCAAAAGCACCGATGGCTCGCCGGCAAAGATGTCCCGCAGAATGCCGCCGAACGTCGCCGTCATGACGCCCATGGCCACCGCCACACCGGGGGCGGCACCGTAGCTCAGCGCCTTGGCGGAACCGATGGAGGCATAAGCCGCAAGCCCGATGGCATCGAGCCAGTTCAGCGCGGCATAGCGCCATGGCCTCTCACCCACGATCCAGACCAGCAATGCGGCGCCGATGCAGACAAGAAGGTAAGCGCCCGAGTGGATCCAGAACACCGGCGCGCCGATCAAAAGATCGCGCAGCGTGCCGCCGCCCATGCCGGTGATGATCGAGAACACCGTGAAGGTGATGATGTCATGCCGCTTGCGCGCCGCCGCCAATGCGCCGGTAACGGCAAACACCGCAACGCCCACATAATCGAGCGCCTGCAGCGGCAAATGGATCTGGTGGATCGTCCCCTCCATGCGCAACCGCTAGCGCCGCTGCGCGCTCCGCGCAAGCGAGAGCCCGCCGCAAGGGGAAGACGGCGGGCTCTGCGGAGGCAGCCAGATGGGCTGCGTGAACTAGTTGCTGGTGGTCTGGCCCGGAGCCTGGATGCTGGAGTCCGGACGCACGATGCGCGGATTATCGGGATCGATATTTTCGTGGGCCTGCTGGCCGCCTTCATAGACGGCCTTGCCGTTCCAGCCGTCAACCGGGCCGCGTTCCCACATGCCTCTGCGCATATCCTGTTTCTTCTCAGCCATATCGCTCTCCTGTGCTTCTGAAGAGATAACGGCTGCGGCGCGCGCCGGTTTCACGGAACAATTTTGCTTCGAACGCGTTTCAGTTTTTGATTCCCGCACGCAATCTCAGCAAACCAAGCACCGCATGCAAAAACGGCGCAGGCTCGTTCACGCGCTGCGCGATCTCCGCAAGCACGCCGAGGATCGGATCGATCTCCAATGCACGGTGCGCTTCCCAGTCGCGCAGCATCGACGTCTTGATGTCGCCCAGCTTGCGCGTGATGGCCATGCGATCTTCCGGCGTGAGCGGAATGGGAAGACCGATCTTCTCGCCGATGCGCTGCATCTCCAGCATCATCTCGCGCACCAGTGCGCAAACATCGGGCTCCGAAAGCATCTGCAAGGTCGTGGCGCCGGTGAGTACGCTCAGCGGGTTCATCGTCATGTTGCCCCAGAGCTTCAGCCAGATATCGCGGCGAATGTTGTCGCCGACGACGATCTGCGGCGCGCCGGTCTTGAAAGCGGCGGCAAACGCCTTGCAACGGTCCGACGACGATCCGTCCGGTTCGCCGAAGATCAGCTTGTCTTCGCCGTTCACCTGCACCAGCCCCGGCTCCGGCATCCACGAACTCGCGTGCACGACACAACCGATGACGCGCTCGAATGGGATCGAACGGGCGCAGTCTCCACCCGGATCGACGCGCGCAAGCGCAGTGCCGGAGAGCGGCACGCCCTTCATCTGGAAGAACCACCACGGGATGCCGTTCACGGCGGGAACGACGATGGTGTCCTCGCCGCAAAGCGCGTTCACCGCCGGCGCCACGGCCGGAACGCTCTGCCCCTTGGTCGCGATGATGACGGCATCCTGCGTGCCGAGCGCCGCCGCATCCTGCGAAGCGTTCAGGCGATAGACGGCGTCCTTGCCGCCCCGCCGCACTCGCAGGCCATGCGCATTCAGCGCCGCAAGCGTTTCGCCGCGCGCATAAAGCGAGACGTCATTGCCGCCCTCCGCCAGAAGACCGGCCATCCATCCGCCGATGGCGCCGGCACCGACAATGCAAACTTTCATTTCGCCGCCTTGTTCGTGATCCAGTCCAGCACGTCCTGCCATTCGGTCTGCCGATCCAGATCGCGCAGCAGCATGTGATAGCCGTTGGGGTCCATGTGAACCTCGGCATGATCGCCAAGAGCCTTGATGGTCGCCTTCGTGGGCGCGGCCGGGATCACCTGATCATGCGCGCCATACAGAAAGAGGATAGGCGGGGCGGTGAGCGGCAGGTGATCGGGCGCCTTGCGCGCCTGGTCCATCAGGTTCATCAGCCCGTAGACCTGATCGGATCGCGCGGAGTGCTGAAACAGCGGATCGCGCGAAAGCTTGCGCAACAGTTCGTTGTTGTCGCTTGCCACGATCCCCAGACCGTTTCCCGAGACGTGGTAGGCCGGCAGGACACGCGACATGAACCACGCCGCCCAGGAGTAATAGAACGGCATGTCTTCGCGCGACCAGACGGCGGGCGCAACGAGAATGGCACCATCCACATTCGGCGGATCGGACGATGCGAGATCGGACAGAACAACCGCGCCGCCCATGCTTTCGCCCAGCGCGTAGACGGGAACGCCGGGATATTTCGCACGCACCGCACCGACGAAATCGGTGAGATCCTGCCGCATCGCATCGGCGCCGGCCCAAACGCCGCGATCGGGCCCCGCGCCGAAGCCGCGCTGGTCATAGGCAAAGACCGTGATGCCATGTTCCGCCCACCACGGCCCGGGCCCGAACAACTCGAACGCCATCGAATAATCGCTCATGCCATGCAACGCGACGAGGATCGCGCGCGGCTTTTGTGCATCCCATTCGCGCAGCGGCAGGTGGAGCCCATCGCGCGTGAGGAAATAGCCGTCTTCAATCTGCGGCGTCGCGACGTTTTTGCCGAGCAGCGCGAACTGCGGCGCGCAGGCCGCAGCCAGCAGGATCAATCCGCCAGCAAACGCCGCACGCGCCGCCGCAAATAGGGAATGAGGTCTTTCTCGAACCATGGATTGTTTTTGAGCCAACCGGTGTTGCGCCAGGATGGATGCGGCATTGGGATGAAACGCGGCGCATAGTTCCGCCACGCCTTTACCGTTTCCGTCATATTCGATTTTCGCGCATCGCCCAAATGCCAGACTTGCGCGTAGGAACCGACGAGCAGGACGGTTTCGAATTGCGGCAAAGCGTGGAACAATCGTTCCCGCCAGGTTGCCGCGCATTCCTTGCGCGGCGGCAAATCGTGACCCTTCACGTCATATCCGGGAAAACAGAAAGCCATCGCCGCCAGCGCGATCTTGCTCTCGTCGTAGAACTGCTCGCGCGTCACGCCCATCCAGTCGCGCAGGCGGTCGCCGCTGGCATCGTTGAACGAGATGCCGGTCTGATGGACCTTCATGCCCGGCGCCTGCGAGGCGATACAGAGCTTCGCCGTCTTGGACACATGGATGACCGGACGCGGCTCCAGATAGGGCGAGCACAAGGTGCAGGCCCGGATCTGCTTGACGAGACGGTCGAGATTTTCCGGCTTCATCAATCTCCGCGCAGCAGGTTGCGCGCGATCACGATCTGCTGGATCTGGGACGTGCCTTCGTAGAGGCGGAAGATGCGCACGTCGCGATAGAAGCGCTCAATGCCGTAGTCGGCGACATAGCCCGCGCCGCCGAAGATCTGCACCGCCTTGTCGGCCACGCGCCCCACCATCTCGGATGCGAAATATTTGCAGCACGCCGCTTCCATCGAAACGGCCTCGCCGCGGTCGCGCTTCTTCGCAGTTTCCAGAACCATGCAGCGCGCGGCATAGGCTTCGGTCTTGCAATCGGCGAGCATGCACTGGATGAGCTGGAACTCGGCGATCTTCTGGCCGAACTGCTCGCGCTCGCGCGCATAATTCACCGCCTCACGGATCAGCCGTTCGGCCACGCCCACGCAAACGGCGGAGATATGGAGCCGCCCGCGATCCAGAACCTGCATTGCGACCTTGAAGCCCTCGCCTTCCTTGCCGAGGCGCAAACTATCCGGCACGCGCGCGTTTTCGAAGATGACGTCGTGGATATGCGCGCCCTGCTGGCCCATCTTCTTTTCGGGCTTGCCGATGGTGATGCCGGGCGTCTTCGCCGGAACGATGAAGGCGGAGATCCCGCCGGCGCCTTTCTTCGACGGATCGGTGCGCGCCAGCAGCGTGAACATGCCCGCGCGCGCCGCGTTGGTGATGTAGCGCTTGGTGCCGTTGACGACATAATCCTTGCCGTCATGGATCGCGCTCACTTTCACCGAGGCGGCATCGCTGCCCGCGCCCGGCTCGGTGAGCGCGAAGCTCGCCACCATTTCGCCGCTGGCGAGCTTGGGCAGCCATTCGTTCTTCTGCGCGTCGTTGCCGAACATCACGATGCCCTGGCTGCCGATACCGACATTGGTGCCGATCACCGAACGGAACGCCGGAGACGTGTGCCCCAGCTCGAAGCAGACCAGAACCTCTTCCTCCATGGTCAGGCCAAGGCCGCCATATTCGGTGGGGATGGAAAGGCCGAAGAGGCCCAGTTCGCGCATCTGCGCGATGATGGAATCCGGGACGCGGTCGTCCTCGGACACCTTTGCCTCGATGGGCACGCATTCTTCCGCAACGAAGCGGCGCACCGTCTCGATGAGCTGGTTGCGTGTCTCGATATCCAAAGCCATGGCGGGTTCCCCGGTTTCTCTGGACCGGAGTTTAGCGCATTTGGCGGGGATGCAAGCTAGCGGAGCTGCTGGCCCGGCTGCATGGCATAAACGCCCACGACGAGGATGTGGTCCGGCGTTTCGCCGTCGTTACCGAGCGGCATGACGAGGCTTTCGTGGAACATGGAGCGGCCATCGGCTTCGCGCACATACCAGCCGCGATAGGCACAGGCGGTGCGTTTGCGCCACGTATTCGCATATGCGTTGTGCAGGATCGTTCCGTAACCGGGAAGCACGAGGTCGATCTGCGCCGTTGTCATGCCCTGCAGCGAGGCACCCTGTGCCTGCACGATCGCATCGCCGACGATACGGAATTCGAAATCTTCGCCTGCGCCTATCACGCGCGCTAGCACGGTGTTGCGAAGAAGACCCGCCATTACGCGCGGCGACATGTCGGCGCGCGACGGCATCGTTCGCGAACCGCGCGCGTTCTCCCAGATGCTCAGCGCCTTCTGGACGAGCGGATTTTCGATTTCGGACAGCGCGACGCCATGACGGGGGCGCGGCTGCCTTTCCGCCGGCATATTCGTCGCTAGATTGGTGTTCTGCATTTTACGCCCGTACCCGCCGCCTGACAGGATGGGCACGAGAGGTTAATTTGGTGGTAACGTTGTAGGCAGTTGATCCCATGCGTCTTTCCGTACTCGACCAATCGCCGATCCGGACCGATGGCACGGCCGCCGATGCCGTTGCGGAAACGATCGCGCTCGCCAAAGCCGCCGAAGCGCTTGGCTATCACCGCTACTGGCTGGCGGAGCATCACAACACAGGCTCCTTCGCCGGCAGCGCGCCGGAAGTCTTGATCGCGCGCGTCGCGGCGGAAACGAAATCCATTCGCGTCGGCTCCGGCGGCGTGATGCTGACGCATTACAGCCCGCTGAAAGTGGCCGAGCAGTTTCGCATGCTGGAATTGCTCAATCCCGGGCGCATCGACCTGGGTATCGGCCGGGCACCGGGCGGCGACCAGCGCACGGCTGTCGCTCTTCAATCGGGTCCGCAGAGTTTCGGCATCGACGCGTTTCCGAGCCAGGTCTTCCTGTTGAAGCAGTATCTGGACGACGCTTCGGGTGGTGCGCCATTGCCGGAAGATCATCCCTATCGCGGCATTCACGCCATGCCGCGCGGCGATACGCGGCCGGAAATGTGGATGCTGGGCTCGGGCCTGCATAGCGCCGTCTATGCCGGGCAGTTGGGCCTGCCGTTCAGTCACGCTTATTTCATCAGCCCGGAAGGCAGCATGGATGCCGTCGCCGCCTATCGCGAGCGTTTCAAGCCCAGCGACTGGTGTCAGACGCCGACCGTCTCCATGGGCGTCGCCGCGTTAGCAGCCGACAATGAAGACGATGCCGCCCGGCTCTCCGCGTCGCGCAATCTTTGGGTGGTTCGCCTCCTGACCGGACGGCCGATCGCATTCCCGTCACCGGAAGAAGCGTTGGCCTATCCCTTCAGCGAGCAGGAACGCGCGCTGCTGCGCACCGTGGAAGCGCGCTCGGTCGTCGGCACGCCGGATCAGGTGAAGGCGAATTTGACGGCACTGGCGGAGCGCCACGGCGCGGAAGAGCTGGTGATCGTCACGATCACCTACGACTATGCGTCGCGACTGCGCTCCTACGAATTGCTCGCGAAGGAGTTCGGTCTCAAAAGCTGAACACGCCGAGCCAGGCAAACAAGATCAGATATTCCACGACGTCGCTGACATTGTGGCCGATGATCGGCGCGACAACGCTTTTGGATTTCTCCAGCCAGTAGGCATAGAGCACGCCGAGCGCGAAGGCATAGACCTGCTGGCCCAGCGCTTCGGGCCAGTTGCGCGTGTCGAAACTGGTGGCGTGCAGCAGCGCGAAGATCACGGCCACGATGATGCCCGCCCAGTTCATGTCGAAGCGGCCGATGCGCAGTTTTCCCGGCATCGTCGCAGCGAGGAACGTCACCAGCAGCGCGCGAAACGGAATCTCCTCGGTGGGACCGACATAGACGCCTTCGAAGAATGTCCATCCCCAGATGTTCGATGGCGTCATCGGAAAACCAATATCCGGCTTTGTGTGCGCGATAAGGTTCGGCGCGTAGTCCACCACCGTCATGAGCACGCCGAAAAACGCGCCCCACAAAATGGCCGGCCAGATATAGGTTTTGCCGCGCGGCCAATGCAGGCCATAGTCGGCCGGAACGAGCGTGTATTTGAGCGCCACGATTGCGATCAGCGCTACGACGAGCTGGCCGGCATGCTGCACGTAAAGCCAGCCAAGATTGCCGCCAGGCACGATGTCCAGGGGAAAAAGCTTGATCGCAGCGAACGCCAGATAGGCGCCGGCGATTGGCACGCCGTAGCCCAGCGCCGCCGTCGCGACGAGCGGGATGATCTTCAGGCGGAAGCGCGGTTCGGCGGCGAAATCTGTCGCGGTCATGCCATAGACTTAGGCCGCGCGCGGGCGATCCGTCTTGAACGAATTTGATCTGCGCCAATAGCCGGGCGTCTGTCCGGTCAGCGTGCGGATCGCGCGAGACATATGCGCCTGATCCGAGAAACCTGTCTGCGCCGCGACGACGGCGAGCGGCGGGCCATCGTTCTGGATAGATGCAAAGGCGGCGCGGGCACGCTGCTCCAGCCGGAAGGCCACCGGCGTCACGCCGAACACCTTGCCGAAGCCGCGCGAAAGCGTTTCGGGCGAGACATCGTGCCGCCGCGCCCACTCATCGAGACGACAGTCCGTTTCGCGCAGCAGGTCGTTTGCCAGAAGATCGGGCCAGTCGATCACGGGCGCGTCCTTCTTTGTCATCTCGACGGTCAATCGAATGCCAGCCTCGGCCGGATCGCGTTCGGCAAGGACGGCGATACGATCCGGATCGCACACACGGCCGAGTGGGTAAGCCGGCCGGCTGTCCAAGATCAGGTTGAGAATATGCGCGCCGGCTTTTTGAAAGCGGTCGAGATGCGCGTCGAATGCGCCGTGCAGAAGCACGTCGCCCGCGCCCACCCGAAAACGGCCGTGCGTACCGCATTCTTCGTAGCTGCCGGCGAGGATCACAGCCGCATAGGGCCGGGCGTGACGATGGCGCGCGACGCTGTGGTTTCCGCTCCAGCGTTCCCGGCCGTTCGTGATTTCGGCAAAGCTCCCCATCGTTCTTATTTAGGAGAGGATCGGGAGCAATCCAATAACCGCCCCGGTCAGCCCGGAAGCCATCGTGCCGGAAACAAGGGCACGCATGGCGAGCGGCACGATTTCGGTGCGGCGTTCCGGCACCAAACCACTGACGCCGGCGATCATGATGCCCACCGATCCCAGATTGGCGAAGCCGCACATCGCGTAAAGCATGATGAGGCGCGAGCGCGGATCGAGAGCGCCCGCCGGCAAATGCGCGAGGCCGAGATAGGCGACAAATTCGTTGAGCACGGTCTTGTCGCCCATCAGCGCGCCCGCGGTCGGCGCCTGACTCCAGGGCACCCCGAACAGCCAGACGACCGGCGCAAATACCCAGCCGAACACGCGCTCGACTGTCAGCGGCGCACCCGCGACCGCGGGAAGGTGCGCAAGGATGATGTCGGCCAGCGCCACCAGCGCGACGATGACGAGCAGCATCGCGACGATGGAAAGCCACAGGCGCAGGCCATCCTCCGTGCCACGAGCGATGGCATCCATGCTGGAGCGGTACTCAAACCCGGGCGCGGTACCGGCATCGGTGTCGCTGATCCCCGGGATCATGATGCGCGCGAGCAGAATCGCGGCTGGCAGCGACATCATGGAAGCAACGAGAATATGCCCCAATGCCCCCGGCACCACGGGCTGAAGAATGGTCGCGTAGAGAACGAAGACGGTGCCTGCCACTGTCGACAGCCCGACCGAGAACAGCATGAAGAGTTCGGCGCGGCTCATCTTTGCCAGATAAGGCCGGATCAGCAGCGGCGCCTCGATCATGCCCAGAAAGATCGTGGCCGCGCTGCCCAGCCCCACCGCGCCGCCAATGCCCATCGTCTTCTGCAAGGCCCAGGCAAAGCCGCCGACGACAAGCGGCAGAACGCGCCAGTACCAGAGCAAAGCCGCCAGCGCGGAGATGACGATTACCAGCGGCAATATCTGGAATGCGAAGCTCGACATCGCCGTAGGATCGGTGACCGCGAACGGCGCCGGGCCGCCGCCCGTATAGCCGAACACAAATGCGGTGCCTGCCTTCGTCGCGGCGGTCAGCGCATCCACGACGCCATTCAGCGAAAAAAGGATCTCGCGCGCGATGGCGACCTTCAGCAGCAGCAGCGCCAACACGATCTGCAGCGCGAGACCGACCAGCACCGTCCGCCACGGAAATGCGCGGCGGTTTTCCGACAGCAGCCACGCCAACAGGATGATCGCCGCGATACCCAGCGCCGACTGCAGATGCACAAGCACGAACGCCCCCGATTCGGACTCGCATTCAGACTGTCACGATGCGGGACGGAACACGATGGATGCACAAGGCGTTGCCATGCGAATCAGCAACTGTTGATGACGCGGCGTGTCTCGCATCAACCCATGCTGCGTGCGTTGCATAAAATTTGAACGGTCGCCTGTTGATGAATACACATTAACAGCGGTTTGCATTGTGAATGCGCAATCGCGTCCGTAGCCTTTTGCAACATCGACTCGCGATTCTCAGTTGGAGTAATGCAATGGCGATCGACCCGGTTGTCCTTCTGGCCGAAGAACTTCACGACGCCGAGAACACGCTGCACGCCGCCTGCCGGGACAATCCCGATGCCTTGCGGGGCAAAAGCGGCGAGGAGATCTGCGCGCTGACCACGCGCATTCGCGAAATCTCCAGCGAGATTTTCGAGACCAAGCCCACCAGCGCGCTAGGCGCGGGAATCCTGGTAAAGATGGCGGCCGAGCGCCTGCCCTTTTCCTACGGCTCCTACACCAAGCATTTCCACGAGATTGCGGAACGCCTGAGCGCCGGGCAGCGCGAACTGGCCGACATCATCTGGCTGCGCGCGATGCGCACTGCGCTGACGGGTGGCTTATGCGGAAAAGACGGGGTTCGCGTCGCCCCGCTTCTGCGGCTTGCGATCGAAGGTGCGCGGCAACCGATCGTCGTTTTCCGCGCCGTCACCTATGCCAGCAGCGGCGCGAATGCCGACATGGATATCGCATTTCAGTAGCCATTCCGCGCTTTACGCATCCGCAAGATGGCAAGTCATGTCCAGACATGACAGCGTTGCCATGTTCGATTCGGGCTTGGGGATGACGGCGAAGAGACCTGCTGAGATCAAGGCTTTGGCGGGCGCGCGGGCGCTGCCGCCGCTTTTGCTGGTGATGTATCACTTCAGCGAGGGCCATCACTATCAGCACCTGCGGCTGGTCGATGTGTTCGTGACCAAGGGCTATCTCTGGGTCGAGTTCTTCTTCGCGCTATCCGGCTTCATTCTCACTTATGTTTATGGTGCACGCACCGATCTGTGGCGCTGGAAAGGCTGGTCCACTTTCGTAAAGACGCGGCTGGCGCGGCTCTATCCGCTGCACCTCTTCATGCTGCTGTTCATTCTCTATCTGCTGGTTACGCTGCGCTGGCTGGCGACGCACGGCGGCTATGTCTCGATCTTCGACGTGCCCTATCACATCACGCTGGGCTTCTGGCCCTTCATCGCCAATCTGTTTCTGGTGCAGGCGTGGAATCTGTTCGACCGGCTGACATGGAACGGCGTGTCCTGGTTCGTGAGCGTCGAGTTTTTCCTGTGCCTGATCTTTCCGGTCTACATCGCGATTGCGCGCGGCGGATGGTGGCGCGGCGCATTGTTGGTTATCGCCGGCGGCCTGGGGTTGCTCGCGCTCGACCTCACCGGCAAGCACGCGCTCGACATCACCTATCACAACGGCATCCTGCGCGGCATGAGCGACTTTGCCATCGGCGTCGGCATGGCGAACATCTATCGCGCCATCCGCGCGCGCGGCGGAGCTCCGCTCGCGACATGGAAGCATTCCGTTTTCCAATCCATCGCCGTGGCGGCGCTGCTTTGGGCCATCTACAATTCCGGCTGGTCGCATCAGTGGCGGGATATCTATGTCGTGCCGCCGATGATGCTCTTGATCTTCACGCTGTCCTTCGACCGCGGGATATTCGCGTCCATTCTCGACACCAGACCGCTTCAGAAGCTGGGCGAATGGTCGTATGCGATCTATATCGGGCAGACGGCATGGCTGCTGCTCATCCGCCATTTCGAGCAGCACTGGTACCCGCCGGATGACACGATCGTGTTCGGCATGCGCTGGGCCGATTTCATCTGGACATTGGAGCCGCTGACGCTCGTGCTCGTCTGTGTTATCTGGGGCGCCCTTCTGTCACAGTTCATCGAAGAACCGGCCAATCGCTGGTTGCGGAAGCGGCTCATTCCGGGGCGTAAAGCCGCCGCCGCTTGACCCCGCCGGGGCCATCCGCCATCAATCCGGCCGACAAATTATCAGCCCGTCTGAAGGAGAATTCGCATGGCCATTCGCTATGACAACAAGGTCGTCATCGTCACCGGCGCCGGCGGCGGATTGGGCCGCTGCCATGCGCTGGATTTCGCCAAGCGCGGCGCGAAGGTCGTGGTGAACGACCTCGGCGGCGCGGTGGACGGCACCGGCGGCAACTCGGCCGCTGCCGAGGCCGTGGTGAAGGAAATCACCGACGCGGGCGGCGAAGCGATGGCGAATGGCGCTTCTGTCACCGACGACGCGGGCGTGCAGCACCTGATCGACAACACGATGCAGAAGTGGGGCCGCATCGATGTGATCATCGCCAACGCCGGCATCCTGCGCGACAAGAGCTTCTCCAAAATGGAGCTGGCCGATTTCAACGCCGTGATGAACGTCCACGTCATGGGAACGGTGAAGCCCGTGAAGGCGGCGTGGGAGATCATGAAGAAGCAGCAATATGGCCGCATCGTCGTGACCACATCGTCCACCGGTCTCTACGGCAATTTCGGCCAGACGAACTATGCCACCGCCAAGCTCGGCCTCGTCGGCTTCATGAACACGCTGAAGCTGGAAGGCGCGAAGGACAACATCAAGGTCAACGCCATCTGCCCCGTGGCCGGCACGCGCATGACCGAGAACCTGATGCCGCCGCAGATGCTGGAAGCCCTGAAGCCGGAATATGTGACGCCGGCCGTGGTGTTCCTCGCCAGCGACGACGCGCCGACCGGCGTGATCATCTCCGCGGGCGCGGGCGTGTTCTCGTCTGCGCAGATCGTGGAATCCAGCTGCGTCAATCTCGGCCACGGTGCGAATGCCGACACGGTTGCGGAATACTGGTCGAAGATCAGCGACTTCACCGGTGCGAAGCACTTCACGATGGGCGGCGAGCACGGCGCGCATCTGTTCGAGCGCATGAAGGACAAGCCGGTCGCGCCCTGAGGCGCAACCATAGCTATTCGCGAAGAGCGGCCGAAAACTGCTCTTCGTGATAGTCCGCGCCGGAGAGGTTGACGCTTCGCGACGATCCGCTCAGCAGGGCAAGCGGGCGGACATCCGCTTTGTCAAATCGCGCATGCGCAAGCTTGGTGCCGCTCAAGTCGGCGCCGCGGATATCGGCCATGGAAAAGCCCGCATCGCGCAAATCGGCGCCGGACAATTGCGCGCCCTGCAGCTGCGACTCCGAGAAATCCACGCCGATCGCCATCGCCCCCTTTGCCGACAACGCGGTAAGACGGCGGTTCTTGAACAGCAGGCGCATCGGCCTGAGATCGTAGCCGTCCAGGTTAGCGGACTTTCCGCTTTTACCGCCCGAGACGACCCACTGCTCGTGTGCGCTGAGGATATCGCGAACTTCATCGACCTTGGCAATTTCCTCAGGGCCGGGATCCAGCACACAATTTCGCAGCGCTTCCGGGGGAAAGGGCAAATCCCTGGGATCGATATTGGTGAGCACGGCGCCGTCGAGATCGACTTCCGATATCCTGGCTTTTGTGAAGCTCGCCCTGTCGAGCAGGGCGTTGCGGAAGATGGCGCTTTTCAGCGTGACATGATGAAGCGACGCGCCCTTCAGCGAGCAGTTCGTGAAGTCCACGCCGCCGGAGTTTTTGCGCGGGCGCCCGGCAGAGACTTTCTGTTCGGCCTCGTGACCCATGCGAAACATGGCCGCTGCGCGAAAGTCCGCATCGTCGAGCGTTGCGAAGGAAAAGTCGGCGCCGCGCAACGTCGCGCCGCGCACGTCTGCGCCTTTGAGATTTGCGAAGGTGGCATCGCAATATTCAAGATTTGTGCAAAACAGGTTCGCGCGCTCAAGCTGGGCCCGCCGCAAGCAGCTATTGGAGAGGTTCGCGCTGGTGAAATCGGCTTCGTTGAAATTTCCGGTCGCGAGATTGAGGCCAGACAGGTCCGCGCCGGAAAGCAAGGCCCGCTGACCATCCCGCTCGTGCTTCACGAAGCGCTTGTGCAGCAGCGCCACGCGATCGATATTGGCCTGCGTTAGCTTTACGCCGGCAAAGCGATTGCCGAGGCCAAAAGGCTTGTTTTGCTGCAGCGGCGCGAGAGACATCTGCCCCTTCCTTTCGGGGGCAAACTAGAAAATCTTCCCTAACACAACTTGCCGACGATCCTGGAGGGTCATCAGGACAAATACCTATGTCCGGCGTGAACCGTCCGGTTTTCCGGCGCTACAGCCCCAGCACGGCCTTGGCCATGATGTTGCGCTGGATTTCGTTCGAGCCGGCATAGATCGAGGCTTTGCGCAGGTTGAAATAGTAAGGCGCGATCGGCGCGGCATAGTCCGGACCCGGGCGGGGTTCGTTTGCCTTTGCCCATGTGTCGCGAATGAACGGCATGACGTAATAGCCCAGAGCTTCGACCGACAGCTCGCTGATCGACTGCTGCAGATCGGTGCCCTTGCATTTCAGCATGGAGGCTTCCGCGCCCGGGCGCTGGCCCGCGCTCATGGCACTGAACATGCGGAGCTCGAAATATTCCAGCGCAGAGACCTCGATCTCCAGCGCATCCAGCTTGGCGCGGAAGGCGACATCGTCGATCAGGCGGTCACCGCTGGCATCGGTTTCTGACGCTATTTTTTTGATCTTGCCGATGGTGCGCTTCAGACCGGGGCCATAGGCATTGCCGCGCTCGAACGAGAGAAGATATTTGGCGTAGTCCCAGCCCTTGTTCTCCTCGCCGATGCGATTTTCCTTTGGCACCTTCACATCGGTGTAGAAAACCTGGTTGACCTCCTGCTGCCCCGGCATGGGGACGTCCAAGGTCACGAGCGGCTCGACCTTGATGCCCGGAGTCTTCATGTCGACGAGGATGAAGCTGATGCCTCCCTGTGCCTTCGCCTTGGGGTTGGTGCGCACCAGGTTGAACATCCAGTCCGCGAATTGCGCATGCGTGGTCCAGATCTTGGAGCCGTTCAGCAGGTAATGATCGCCCTTGTCCTCGCACTTCATCTGCAGCGATGCGAGGTCGGACCCTGAGCCGGGTTCGGAATAGCCCTGGCACCACCACACTTCGGACGCGAGGATCTTCGGCAGGTGTTGCTTCTTCTGTTCCGGCGTGCCGAACGCCATGATGACGGGACCGACCATCTTCAGGCCCATCGGCGACACGGCGGGCGTTCCCGCCGCGCTCATCTCCAGGTCGAAGATGTATTTCTGCGTCGCCGTCCACCCCGGGCCGCCATATTCCTCCGCCCAGTTCGGCGCGGCCCATCCCTTGCGGTAAAGCGCGCGCTGCCACTTCACCATCGAGTCCTTGTCGAGATAGCCGTTCTTGCTCTGCGCACTCTTCGCGCGCAGGTCTTCGTCATAAGCTTCGGCGATAAACGCGCGCACCTCGTCGCGGAACGCGAGATCCTCTTTCGAAAAGGACAGATCCATGGGATGCCTCAGATAGAATCGAAATACTGAATTTCCGGCTTGCCGCCCATTGTGGGGCCGATCTTGGGGCCGGCGGCGCGGAAGTGGTCGGACTTGCCATGCGCTTCCAGCGCGGCCTGATCGGCATAGATTTCCATGACCACATAGGTCTGCGGATCGGCCTTGGACTTGAACACGCGGTAGAGCTGGTTCCCTGGCTCGTTCGCTTTCACCTGTCCGGCCAGCTCGCCGAAGACTTTTTCGAATTCCGCGTTTTTTCCCTCGGCAACCTTCAAGGTCGCGATCACACCGACTGCCATGTACCTGCTCCGAATAGCGATTTCGGCCAGCAGGCTAATCGGCAAAAAGCCCAAGCGCAACGCAGGGTTAACGCAACGTATACGCCGATTTTCAAGCACGTCTTAACAATGCGTGGCCCAAAATGGTGACGCTGTAAAACGAGATGCGGAATCGTGTCCGAACAATTCGAAATCGCCGGCGGCGAACAGGGCCAGGCTGCGCGTCTCGCGCTCGACGAGCTGCGACTGGCGTTGGGCAACACGCGTCCCAACAAGTTCATGATTCCGGCGCTCGGGCTTTTGATCTGCGTGATGTTTGCGCCCTGGGAATCCTGGGGCACGCTGGCGACATGGTTCGGCCTCGTCGTCGCGGGCCTGATCCCGATCCAGTTCGTTGCGGCGGCGTTCCTGCGCCAGGAACCACCGCCGTCGAAGATGAAACAGTGGCGCACGCGCATCGTGATCGCCAACGCGCTTTTCACGGTGTGCTGGGCCACCCTTGCGCCCCTGTTCTGGGTGCATGGCGATACATTCAATCAGGTTTTGATTATCCTCGTATTGGCCTGCACGCTTGCCGGCGACACCGCATTGATGAGCGCCAGCCGCCCGCTTAGCGCCACCGGCTCCCTCGTCTACGGCACGGCGATCGTTGCGTTGCCGCTTTACGAAGGCGGCGCGATCTACAACACGCTGGCGATCGTGGCGCTGTGCTACATGCTCTACATGTACTACCTGTCGCTGCAGGTGCATAAGACGGCGCGCTCCATGCTGGAATTGCGCTACGACAAAAACGATCTGATAGAGGCCCTGGAGCGATCCAAGGGCGAATCCGACGCAGCCCGCGAACGCGCCGAAGAGGCAAGCCGTTCGAAATCCGAATTCCTGGCGAATATGAGCCACGAACTGCGCACGCCGCTGAACGCGATTATCGGCTTCAGCGAAATGATCAATTCCGGCGCGTTTGAACACAAGACCGAGGAATATTCGAAGCTCATCCACGATTCCGGCGCGCACCTTCTGGCCCTGATCAACGACATCCTCGATCTGGCGAAGATCGAGGCAGGGGGTATGACCTTGCGCGAGGCGGATCTCGATCTCGATGCGCTCGTCACAGACTGCGTCAAGCTCATGGGCGGGCGCGCGCAAGCAGGTTGGGTTAAGGTCGAACCTGTTGTGCCGCGCGATTGCCCGATGCTGCGCGGCGACGAACGCGCTTTGAAGCAGATGTTGCTCAATCTGCTTTCCAATTCCATCAAGTTCACGCCACCGGATGGCACGGTGACGATCGGCGTCTATCCGCAGGCGAACGGCGGGCTGGCGATCTGCGTTGTCGATAACGGGATGGGGATCGCCGAAAGCGATCAGGCAAGGGTGTTCGAAAGTTTTGGCCAGGGGCGCCACGACGTGGCGACGCAGGACAAGGGGACAGGCCTGGGCCTGCCTATCGTGAAAGGCCTGATGGAAGCGCATGGCGGACGCATCACGCTACAGAGTATGATCGGCGAAGGCACCCGCGTAACGCTTTACTTCCCGGCCGCGCGCGTGCTGCTGCCGCGGGCGGCAGCGAAGCACCCTGTCGCTATTGGCCTTTGAATTCTGGCGTGCGCTTGTCGAAAAATGCCGCCACTGCTTCCGCGTGATCGGAGGTGAGATGGGCGATGGATTGCATCGCCGCAGACATCTCCATGATCGTGTCGAAGCTCACACCCTGCCCTTCGCGCATGAGTTTCTTGGTCATGCGCAAAACATCCGGCGGCTGGCGGCATACGCGTTCCGCCAGCGCTTTCGCTTCCGCGAGCAATTGGTCGGCAGGTACGACTCTTGAGACGAGGCCCCATGTGAGCGCTGTTTGCGCATCGATGGTGTCCCCGGCGAAGAACAATTCGGCCGCCCGCGCATGGCCTATGGTACGCGGCAATATCCACGCCCCGCCGTCGCCGGGCACGAGGCCAACTTTCAGAAAAGTCGCGCCGAAAATCGCGTTGTCGGCTGCGATGCGCAGGTCCGCGAGGCAGGCGACATCGTTGCCGAGGCCAATGGCAGGCCCGTTCACCGCCGCGATCAGCGGCACTTCCAGATTCCACAGCGCCTTGACCATGCGGTGAATGCCGTTGCGATAGCGCTCGCGAATATGCACCGCGCTGCCGGCGAAACTGCCGGAGCGCTCGCGCATCGCTTTCAGGTTTCCGCCCGCGGAAAAAGCCTTGCCCGCACCGGTCAGAATGGCACAGCGCACGTCATGATCGGCGTTGATGCGCGCGCAGGCTTCGGCAAACAGATCGCCGTCGCCCTCTTCGCCCAGCGGATTGCGCGCATCCGGCCGGTTGATCGTGAGCGTGACAACATGGCCCGACTTCTCGAACAGCAAGGCAGACATCGCGATCTTTCCAAATATAAGTTCCGGATGAAGGGTTTAGCACTGCCGGGCTGCAAATCTAAAGCTTGCTTTAACCGCATTCTGCCAAGGTGTTACGGCAATTCCGCGGATTTCAGCCATATCCATGCCCGCCGCGTCCAGCAACGACATCAGCGCAGCCGACGCAACCAGCGGATTTGTGTCATCGCTTCGCCGCGCTTTCCGTAACGTGCGGCACACCCTTTCCGCAGCGCTTAATCCGTCGAGCGAAAACGCGTGGCTGGCCGAGGCGCAGTTGAGGCTGCACCGGAACAGTTCGCGCTCTTCGATGATGACGATGCCTGTCGCCGGCCTGCTCGTCTCGTTTGCCTTCCGGTCCTGGGTCGGCCTTGAGTGGCGCCTGGGGTGGCTGGCCCTGCTGACGCTGGTCTGCGCCGGCGTGCATCTGGCCAACCGCAAACTCGACCGCATGATCGCGCGCGACGCCGATACCATAGCGCGCAAGTCCAAATATGCGACCGTGCTGTCTGTGCTGTTCCTGACGGCGTGGTGTTCGATGAGCGTTTTTCTTTGGGCGCCGGGCGATGTCACCGACCACATGCTGCTCGTTCTGATCCTGGCCTGCTCGATGGCGGGCACGATCGTGGTATCCGCCGCGCATCCGCCGATCGCCGTCGCGGGGCTGGTGATCCACGCGATATTCCTGATTGTGCCGCCGGCTTTCGGCAGCACCGCGCTCGACATCGAACTGTCTCTGTTATCCGTCATCTTCACGCTGCTTCTTATCGGTCAGCTCGTCGTGCAGACGATTGGCGTGAATCGGCTGCTGACGCTCGAACATGAGCGGGCCGAGCTCGTCCAGAACCTGCGCGTCGCCAAACGCGAGTCCGATCTGGAACGGGGGCGCGCGATGATGGCCGGGCGGGCCAAATCGCAATTTCTCTCGCATATGAACCACGAGCTGCGCACGCCGATGAACGCGATCCTCGGGTTCTCCGAGATCATTCAGGCCAAGTCGTTCGGTTCGGATGTGGAGAAATACGCGGAATACGCCACCATCATTCACGATTCCGGCGAACATCTGCTGTCGCTGATCGACGGCATGATCGATCTTGCAAAGATCGACGCGGGCAAGCTGTCGCTGCGTGAAGACAATGTCGATCTGCCGTTGCTCATCGCCGACGCGATGGAGCGGGAAGCGGAAAATGCGCGCCAGGCGCGCGTCAGCCTGATCAGCAAGGTCTCGCGTGGCCTGCCACAGGTGTTCGCAGACGAACGCGGCTTGCGGCAGATCGTCGTCAATCTTCTGTCAAACGCGCTCAAGTTCACGCAGCCCGACGGCCGCGTGACGATCTTCGCGCATATCGAACCGGACGGCCGTCTGGCATTCGGCGTGGCCGATACGGGCATCGGGATTGCTCAGGAAGACAAGGACAAGGTCTTCGAACGTTTCGGCCATGGACGCCACGATGTCACGGAAGACCGCAAGGGCACCGGACTGGGACTCGCCATCGTAAAAGGCTTCGCGGAAGCACATGACGGGTCCATCGATCTGGATAGCGAACTGGGCAACGGCACGCGTGTGACCGTGTACCTGCCCAAGGATCGCATTCTGTCGCCGGAATCGCGGCGCCTGGCCGGTTAGCCGAGTTCGGCGTAGCGCTTCAGGTGGTGATCGACATTGCCGTAGAGCGTGTCGAGCATCGTCAGCCGCTTGAAGTAGTGACCCACATTCAGCTCGTCCGTCATGCCCATGCCGCCGTGGATCTGCACGGCCTGCTGGCCGACAAAGCGGCCCGCCTTGCCGATCTGCACCTTCGCGGCGGACGCGGCTTTCTTGCGCTCCACTTCGCTCTCGCCGAGCTTCAGCGTGACCATGTAGGTGATGGAGGCGGACTGTTCGGCGTTCATGAACATGTCCACCATGCGGTGCTGCAGCACCTGGAACTTGCCGATCGGCACGCCGAACTGCTTGCGCGTCTTGGAATATTCCACGGTCGCATTCACCAGAACGCGCATCGCACCAACTGCTTCGGAAGCATGCGCGGCGATGGCTTCATCGGTCACCTGTTCGACCAGCTTCAAGCCGTCATCGGCCGTGCCGATCAGGGTGGCCGGCGTGTTCTCGAACGTGATCTCGGAGGCATGCAGGCCGTCCACCGTCGGGTAGTCGCGGGTGGCGATGCCCTTGGCCTTCTTGTCGACGACGAAGACGCTGACGCCCTTGGCATCGCGCTGGCCGCCCGCCGTGCGCGCGGTGACGATCAGCGTGTCTGCCCACGGCGCACCCAGCACCACCGCCTTTGCGCCGTTCAGCGTGTAGCCGCTGCCATCCTTTTTCGCGGTGGTCTTCAGGTCGGCGAAATTGAAGCGGCCCTGCGGTTCGGCGAAAGCAAACGCGATCACCGCATCACCGGCGGCGATCTTGTTCAGCCACTCTTCCTTCTGCGCATCGCTTCCGCCGTGCTGGAAGAAGCCACCGCCGACAACGACGGTGGAGACGTAAGGCTCGACCACCAGCGACTTGCCGAACTCTTCCATCACAACCATCACGTCGACCGGGCCGCCGCCAAGGCCGCCATAGGCTTCCGGCAAAGGCGCGGCCATCAGGCCCAGCTCGGCGAACTGCTTCCAGTCCTTCTGGCTCCAGCCCGGCTCGGTGCGCGAGATCTTCTTGAAGTGCTCGAAGGTGTAGTTGTCGGCCAGATATTTCTGGACCGAGTTGCGCAGGAGCGTCTGCTCCTCGGTGAACGAGAAATCCATTTTCGTTTCTTCCCTAATCACCTCCCCCTTGTGGGGAGGTCGACAAAATCATGAGCCCTGGCGAATGATTTTTCGGGTGGGGGATTGCAGCCCCCCACCCGGATCGCTTCGCTCTCCGACCTCCCCACAAGGGGGAGGTGATTCACAAACCCAGCACCGCCTTTGCAATGATGCCGCGCTGGATTTCGTTCGAACCGCCGAAGATCGAAACCTTGCGCATGTTGAAGTAGTTGCCGGCAACCGCCTCCGCATAGTCCGGCCCCGGCACATATTCATTCTCGCCGAAGAAGCGGTCATGCGGATAGGCGTAATAGCCCACCGCTTCGACCGTCAGTTCGGTGAGGCGCTGCTGGATCTCGGTGCCCTTGATCTTGAGGATCGAGCTTTCCGGCCCAGCCATCTGGCCCTTGGATTCCTGCGCGAGCGTGCGCAGCTCGGTATATTCCAGCGCCGCAAGCTCCACTTCGGTTTCCGCGATCTTGCGCGAGAACTCGTCTGTCGAGATCAGCGGCTTGCCGTCGATCAGCTCGGCCTTGGCGATGGACTTCAGGCGCTCGATCGCTTTCTTCGAGCGCGCGACGCCGGCGATGCCGGAGCGTTCGTTGACGAGCAGGAACTTGGCGTAGGTCCAGCCCTTGTTCTCCTCGCCGATGCGGTTCTCGACCGGCACCTTCACGTTGTCGAAGAACACCTCGTTCACTTCATGCGCGCCATCCAGCACGATGATCGGCTTCACGGTTATGCCCGGCGTCTTCATGTCGATGAGGAGGAAGGTGATACCTTCCTGCTGCTTGACGTTCGGATCGGTGCGGACGAGGCAGAAAATCCAGTCGGCGAATTGTGCCAGGGTCGTCCATGTTTTCTGGCCATTGACGATATAGTGATCGCCTTCGCGAACCGCTTTGGTCTTCAGCGAGGCAAGGTCAGAGCCGGCGCCCGGCTCGGAATAGCCCTGGCACCACCAGTCTTCGCCCGAAAGAATGCGCGGCAGGAATTTCTTTTTCTGCTCCTCGTTGCCGTAGGTGAAGATCACCGGCCCGACCATGGAGAGGCCGAAGGGCAGCAGCGCAGGCGCTTCAGCGCGCGCGGATTCTTCGTTGTAGATATACCGCTGCGTGACGTTCCAGCCGGTGCCGCCATACTGCGTGGGCCAATGCGGCGCCGCCCAGCCCTTCTTCGCCAGAATGCGATGCCAGCCGAGGAAATCCTCCTTGGTCTCGAATTCGCGGCGCGAGGTCTTGCCCAGCTTGGGCAGGTTCTCGGCGAGGAAGTCCTGCACTTCCTTGCGGAATTTCTCTTCTTCTGGCGTGAACGTGACGTCCATGGCGATACCCCGACAAATTGTCAGGCGGCATCATAGGGATGCGTTCGGGCGGAGCAAGCGCGTCATTTTGGTGCGCCGGAATGGCTATGCCGCGTCGTGAAAGATGATTCCAAGCGTATGGCGGCGCCCCGACAAAACGCGGCTGACGCCGTGGCGCATCTTCACCCGGTAGATGCCCTTGCTGCCTTGGACCGGCCGTTCGTTCACGGCGAAGACCACGGCATCGCCTTGCCGCAACGGAACGACCTCGACCCGGCTTTGCATCCGCGGGCGCTGCTCGGTGAGCACAAACTCTCCGCCCTCGAAATCCCGTCCCGGCTCCGAGAGCAGGATCGCAACCTGCAACGGAAAAACATGCGCGCCATAGAGGTCCTGATGCAGGCAGTTGTAATCGCCGGCTTCGTAGCGAAGCAGCAATGGCGTTGGGCGGATTTGCCCCGCATCGTGACAGCGGCTCAGAAAATTTTGGTGCGATGAGGGATAGTGCACATCG